>Ga0153980_1000140_pt1 | contig 39335 bp, 34 predicted proteins | sample TSGA064MetaG_FD_104722 | JGI IMG/M metagenome (GOLD analysis project Ga0153980, IMG submission 104722) | Attine ant fungus gardens microbial communities from Georgia, USA - TSGA064 MetaG | ecosystem: Host-associated > Fungi > Mycelium > Unclassified | place: USA: Georgia, Magnolia Springs State... | reverse complement strand
CGTATTGCCTACCAGCGAGGCAAAGGTGCCAGCGGCAGAAGCGTGTAGCAGAACACGCTGCTGTTCCGGCGTTAGCGTTCGCACCCATTCCAGCAGGCTCATCGAGGTGTCGTCTTTACCCGCGAGCGTGGCCATATCGGGTGTTAAAGCATGGCCGATTAAAACAGTAATAAATGAGGTCAGCAAAGCGATCAGCACAATAGTAATCAGCTGATGGCGAAAAAAATTTCCCGTGTCACGGTATAACGAAGCCGCCGTGAATGACATGTACACTCCTTGAGAGCCGAATTTAGCGATCCGGCGATTGTACATGGTCTTAAGCCAACCTGGCACCCCGACTTACACAACTTTCCGTTTGGCTAAGATGCAATCCGTTATCGCTGGTCATCGCCGTCTTCCTTCTTTGTTCCGCTAGCTTAGTGCAGGTAACCCATCATGCTTTTGTTGGGCCGCTCTCGCGTTGACCGCGGCCTGCCGGTCAATGCCTGCTTTAAATTACATCACTTTTATTAATGTAATTAACATATTTTGATCCAGATCAATTTTTGCTGAATTTACTGCCGCTTTCGCTTTTATTAGGGTGATCTTTATGAAAATAAAGCTAAAATCTTCGCGTTAAAAAAAAGAAGATAACATTGCGCATCTTTCACCTGACAAAGGAGTGGTTATGAAAATTTCAGTATTGGCGTTATTGGTGGCGGCCTGTGCGCCGGTGGTGGCATCTGCACATCAGGCCGGCGATTTCTTTATGCGTGCCGGTTCTGCAACGGTGCGTCCTACCGGCGGTTCCGATAACGTACTGGGGTTAGGCGAGTTTGATATCGATAACAATACCCAGCTGGGACTGACTTTTACCTATATGCTGACCGATAACGTCGGCGTCGAGCTGCTGGGTGCAACGCCGTTTCGCCATAAGGTCGGGTTAGCTTCTACCGGGACGCTGGCGACCGTTCATCAGCTACCGCCAACGCTGATGGCACAATGGTACTTTATGGGAAATAACAGCAAGCTCCAGCCTTATGCAGGCATCGGCGTCAACTACACGATGTTTTACGACACGGATTTCAACCAGACCGGGCGTGATGCGGGTCTGAGTAATCTCAGCGTAAAAAACAGCTGGGGCGTGGCGGGTCAGGTGGGGCTGGACTATCAGCTGTCGCCACAGTGGATGCTGAACGCCTCCCTGTGGTACATGGATATTGACACCAAAGTCCGCTTTGATGCCGCAGGCGCGGGACGACAGAGTATCGATACCCACATTAATCCCTTTGTCTTCTTCTTCGGGGCTGGTTACCGCTTCTGAACCGTAATACACAGCAAAAAGGCGCAGAGCCTGCGCCTTTTGTTAAAACCTGCGAACTTACTTAATCTGCATATTATTTACTACCGACTTCACACCTTTCACGCTGCGGGTGACCTGCACGGCGCGGCTGGCCATCTGTGCTGAGCTAACGAAACCGCTCAGCTGCACGCGTCCTTTAAAGGTTTCTACGTTGATTTCACGCGACTTCAGCGCTTCGTCATTCAGCAGTTCCGTTTTAACTTTGGTCGTAATGACCGTGTCATCAAGATAACCACCGGTGCCTTCCTGCTTTGCCGTTGGCGCGCAGGCGCTGACTGAAACAGCCACAACGGCTGCGATAACCATACCCGTCAACATTTTGAACAGCTTCATGGTAAATCTCCCTGTTATTTACGAATGGCCTTGGCCGTTATTACAGATTCGCTCTGTAAAAGAAGCGTAGACCTGGCCGGCGATTTTTCCATGCTCGGACAGCAAAAAGGGCGAAAAAATAGCGTCTTATCAGAACAGAATGAAGGCAGTGCAGCAAAAAAGTTGGTGTAGGTAAAAACGGTCGGGAAAGCGTCATGAAATTCAGCTAACCATTACTACCTTTGGCATACAGTGAAAACGAATGTCCAGAGCAACTGAGCATGAAGTCGGGATGCCTTACCGGGGGGATAAGGCATCCATAAAGCGGTTAACGCGTTGCGGCTTTCAGCGTGGCGACAAAATTCTGCAGTTCAGCCAGCATCTTCGCCGGTTCATTGTGATGGCGCTCAATAATTTTTACGATTGCCGAACCGGAAATCGCGCCCGCCGCGCCCGCAGCCAGGGCTTCTTTAACCTGGGAAGGTTCAGAAATACCAAAGCCCTGTAACGGCGGCGCGGCGTGATATTCGGTCAGCTTGTTAACCAGATGCTGCAAAGACTGGCTGACTCCGCGGCTCTCTGTTCCCGTCACGCCCGCACGTGAAAGCAGGTAGGTATAACCACGACCGTGCGAGGCAATTTCACGCAGCAGATCGTCGCTGGCGTTTGGCGGACAGATAAAAATTGGCGCAACGTTATGGCGCATCGCCGACTGGCGGAACGGTGCAGACTCTTCAACCGGCACGTCTGCCACCAGTACCGAATCCACACCTACTTCCTGACAGCGTGCGTAAAAATTGTCGATACCGTTTGAGAAGACCAGGTTAGCGTACATCAGCAGGCCAATCGGTATTTCAGGATACTTCTGGCGAACGGCTGCCAGCAGCTCAAAGCACTGCGCAGGCGTTACGCCAGCCGCAAAGGCGCGCAGCGTCGCGTTCTGAATAACCGGGCCGTCCGCCAGCGGATCGGAGAAGGGGATCCCCAGCTCCAGCGCATCGGCACCGCCGGCAATCAGCGCATCGATAACCTGTAGAGAGTGCTCGGGTGTGGGGTCGCCCAGCGTCACAAAAGGAACAAAAGCGCCTTCTTTGCGTGCCTGCAAACGCTGAAAAAGCTGTTCATAGCGTTCCATCAGATCTCTCCCTTAGCAGTCAGAATATCGTGAACGGTAAAGATGTCTTTGTCGCCGCGGCCGGAAAGATTAACGACCAGCAGCTGCTCTTTTTCCGGCGCTTCACGCATCATCTTCAGCGCATGAGCTAACGCGTGGGAGGACTCGAGGGCAGGAATAATACCTTCGCTGCGGCAGAGCATTTTAAAGGCATCCATCGCTTCGTCATCGGTGATGGAGACGTATTCCGCCCGGCCAATGCTGTTCAGGTGGGCATGCTGTGGGCCAACGGAAGGGAAATCGAGACCGGCGGAAATAGAGTAAGACTCTTCAATCTGGCCATCTTCCGTCTGCATCATCGGCGCTTTCATACCGAAGTATATCCCCACGCGGCCGTGCTTTAACGGCGCGCCGTGCTCGCCGGTTTCGATACCGTGGCCGGCGGGTTCAACACCAATCAACCCTACGGAAGCGTCATCAATAAAGTCCGCAAACATGCCGATAGCGTTAGAGCCGCCGCCCACGCAGGCGATGACCGCATCCGGCAAACGACCTTCCTGTTCCTGCAGCTGAACTTTGGTCTCTTCACCGATCATCCGCTGGAATTCACGCACGATAGTCGGGAAAGGATGCGGGCCAGCCGCCGTGCCGAGCATATAGTGGGCGTTTTCATAGCTGCCGGACCAGTCGCGCAGCGCTTCATTACAGGCATCTTTCAGCGTGGCCGAGCCGCTGTGTACCGGGATCACTTCCGCACCCATCAGCTTCATGCGAAAAACGTTCGGTGACTGGCGCTCGATATCTTTTGCACCCATATAGATGCGGCATTTCAAGCCAAGCAGCGCGCTGGCAAGGGCCGAAGCAACGCCGTGCTGGCCCGCGCCGGTTTCGGCAATAATCTCTGTCTTGCCCATGCGCTTTGCCAGTAGCGCCTGGCCGAGAACCTGGTTGGTCTTGTGCGCGCCGCCGTGCAGCAGATCTTCGCGCTTCAAATACAGACGAGTTTTGGTGCCTTTGGTCAGATTTCGACACAGCGTCAGGGCTGTAGGGCGACCGGCGTAGTTTTTCAGCAGGCCAATAAATTCTGCCTGGAATTCAGGATCGCGCTGGGCGCTGACAAAAGCCTCTTCCAACTGCTCTAAAGCAGGCATCAGGATTTGCGGCACGTACATACCGCCAAACTCGCCAAAATAGGGATTTAATAAAGTCATATCGCTTCTCTTCTCGCAAAGGCGCCGCGTGAGCGTCGCCCGATCAGTAGGCTCTCAGCGTACGAAACACCGAGGCAATTTTTGACGCGTCTTTCAGGCCGGGAGCGCTTTCAACGCCAGAGTTAAAGTCCAGACCCGCACAGCCTAGCTGCGCGGCAGCCACGCAGTTGTCCGCGCCCAGTCCGCCGGCCAGCAGCACGTTATCCAGTTTTTGCCCGGTCAGCAGCGTCCAGTCGAACCGCGTGCCGCTGCCGCCGTTGCCGCTATCAAACACGTAGCGATCGATATGCGGCCAGTCGCGAGCGGGCAGCGCCTCTTTAATACTGAATGCTTTCCAGATTTTTACCGCTGCAGGCAGTTGGCTACGTAATTCAGCTACGTAATCGCGATCTTCATCACCGTGAAGCTGCACTGCAGCCAGCTTTAACGCGCGGCTGGTAGTGACAACGTCACCTATAGCGTTATTGCGGAAAACGCCGACGTAGTGAAGCGCCGCGCCAGCCATCACCGTTTTCGCCTGTTCAACGTCAATGTTACGCGGTGAACCTTCGGCAAAAATCAGGCCGCCGTAAACGGCACCTGCTTCCAGCGCGGCATACGCATCTTCTGCACGCGTCAGGCCACACACTTTGTTCTCGCCAATCACTACCCGGCGCACGGCTGAGGAAAGGTCATCTTCCGACATCAATGCCGAGCCGATTAAAAAACCGTTGGCAAAATGGCTCAGCTCGCGCACCTGCGCATAGCTGTTAATGCCGGATTCGCTGATGACCGTCACGCCATGGGCAACTTTTGGGGCCAGGCGGCGGGTGCGATCCAGATCGATAGAGAGGTCGCGTAAATCACGATTATTAATGCCTACCACCTTCGCGCCCAGTGCGGTAGCACGCTCCAGCTCCTCGTCACTGATCACTTCCGTCAGCACACCCATATTTAAACTGTGCGCTACCGCAGCGAGCTGGAGATACTGTTCATCATCCAGCACGGAAAGCATCAGCAGAATAGCGTCGGCCTGATAATGGCGCGCCAGATAGATCTGGTAAGGATCGATAATAAAATCTTTGCACAGTACCGGCTGGGTAATAGCGGCGCTGACGATGGGCAGAAAGTCGAAGCTGCCCTGAAAATATTTCTCGTCGGTCAGCACCGAAACGGCCGAAGCATGATGCTTATAGATGCCAGCAATAGTGGCCGGATCGAAATCCTCGCAGATTAAGCCTTTTGAGGGTGACGCTTTTTTACACTCCAGAATAAACACGGTTCTGGCGCCGGCCAGCGCGTGGTAAAAACTGCGCGTGGAAGGCTCAATCTCGTTTTGAAAAGAAGCCAGCGGCTGCTGTTGCTGGCGCTGCGCCAGCCATACCGCTTTATCCTGCACGATTTTGCTCAGTACGGTTTCCATATTATCCTCTTGCTGCCAGCGCGACGACGCGCTCAAAAGCCTGGCCACTGCGGATGGCGCGCAGCGCCTGTTGCGCGTTTTCCCGTAAATCTTCCTGGCCGAATATTTTCAACAGCAGCGCGACGTTAACGGCCACGGCCTCTTCATGCGCCTGCTCGCCTTTACCCTGGAGCAATCGCGTCAGAATGTCACGGTTTTCTTCCGGCGTACCGCCTGCCAGCGCTTCCTGCGGATGAAAGCTCAGGCCAAAATCTTCCGGCGTCAGCTGATAGCTGGTGATTTCACCGTCACGCAGTTCCGCCACGTGCGTAGCGCTGTGTAACGCTACCTCATCCATACCGCCACCGTGCACGACAGCCGCGCGCTGATAGCCCAGCACCTTCAGCGTGTGGGCAATGGGCAGCACCAGCTCCGGGCTGTAAACGCCAATCACTGCCAGCGGCGGACGTGCAGGGTTAATCAGCGGGCCAAGCACGTTAAACAGGGTACGGGTTTTAAGCTGCTGGCGTACCGGCATCGCATGGCGAAAACCGGTGTGGTACTGCGGCGCAAACAGGAAACAGACGTTCAGCTCGTCCAGCGCCTGGCGCGCCTGCTGTGCAGGCATATCCAGATTAATACCAAAAGCCGCCAGCAGATCGGAAGAGCCGGACTTGCTGGAGACGCTGCGGTTACCGTGTTTGGCTACTTTCAACCCGCAGGCGGCCGCAACAAAGGCGCTGGCGGTAGAAATATTAATGCTGTTGCTGCCGTCCCCGCCGGTGCCGACGATATCGGCAAAGGCGTAGTCCGGACGCGGAAAAGGTTTGGCGTCTTCCAGCAGCGCCGTAGCGGCTCCGGCAATCTCTTCCGGATGTTCACCACGGATCTTCATCGCAATCAGCGCGGCCGCGAGCTGGGTCGGCTCAAGCTTGCCGGTGACGATAGCGGAAAAGAGCTGGTGGCTTTCCGCACGGGTCAGGATTTGCGCCTGGTACAGTTTTTCCAGAATAGCGTTCATCTTTTTCTCCTTATTTTGCCAGCGCCCAGGCAAGCGTCTGTTCCAGCAGACGTGCGCCCTGAGTAGTCAGAATCGATTCCGGGTGAAACTGGAAGCCGCAGACGCGGTCGGCGTCGTGGCGAACGGCCATCACCATGCCGTTAAAAGTAGCGTTAACCGTCAGCCCGTCCGGCACGTTACTGCCAACCAGAGAGTGATAGCGCGCGACCGGCAGCGGATTGCTCAGTCCGGCAAACATCCCCTGGTCATCATGGGTAACGGCAGAAGCCTTACCGTGCAGGATTTCGCCAGCCTGACCGACATGACCCCCGTAGGCTTCCACAATCGCCTGATGACCCAGGCAAATGCCAACAATGGGCAGCTCACCGCGCAGGCGTGCTAACAGTTCAGGCATGCAGCCTGCGTCAGCCGGTGCGCCAGGGCCGGGAGACAGCAGCAAAACCGGATTTTCCATCTGTTGCAGACGCGCAATCAGCGTATCGGCGGGCACGTTATTACGATAAATAACCACGTTATGGCCGAAAGCGCGCAGCTGGTCGACGAGGTTATAGGTAAAGGAATCAATATTGTCGAGCAGCAGAATGTCAGCCATCAGAAAATCTCCTTGCAGTGGTGCGCGGTGGCAATGGCGCGCAGAACCGCGCGGGCTTTGTTACGGCTTTCATCGGCTTCCGCCTGCGGATTTGAGTCCAGCACCACGCCTGCGCCAGCCTGAACGGTAGCGACGCCGTCTTCAACATAGGCTGAACGAATCACGATGCAGGTATCCAGATCGCCGCTGGCGGTAAAGTAGCCTACCGCGCCGCCGTAGCTGCCGCGCCGCGTGCCTTCGGCTTCAGCAATCAGGCGCATAGCGCGAACCTTCGGCGCGCCGCTCAACGTGCCCATATTCATGCAGGCGCGATAGGCGTGCAGCACATCAAGATCCGCCCGCAGCTTGCCCACCACGCGGGAAACCAGATGCATCACAAAAGAGTAACGGTCAACTTTGGTTAAATCGGCAACATAGCGGCTACCCGGCTCGCAGATGCGCGCCAGATCGTTGCGCGCAAGGTCGACCAGCATCAGATGCTCGGCCAGCTCTTTGTGATCGGTACGCATCTCCAGCTCAATGCGGCTGTCGAGGTCGCGATCCAGCGAGCCATCGGCGTGACGACCGCGCGGGCGAGTTCCGGCAATCGGATAAATTTCAATCTGGCGGTCAAGAGCAGAGTATTTCAGCGAGCTTTCCGGTGAAGCGCCGAACAGGCTGAAATCTTGATCCTGCATAAAGAACATATAAGGGCTTGGGTTGCTGTTTTTCAGCGTCTCATAAGCGGCCAGCGGCGACGGACACGGCAGTGAAAAACGGCGTGAAGGCACTACCTGGAAAATTTCGCCAATGCGGATCGCTTCCTGCATTTTACGCACGACCGCACAATATTCTTCATCGCTCTGGCTGACATTCAGGGCCATCTTTTCTACCGCCTGCACCGGCAGTGCAGGGGCAGGTTGCAGCATCTGCGCGTGTAGTTGTTCTATCCGACGCTGCAGGCGCAGAAATTCGCCGGGCGCGGAGGTAAACAGGCTGGCCTGAAGACGCGCGCTCTGGCTCTGATGATCGATAACCAGCAGCGTTTCTGCCAGGTAGAAGCAGTAGTCGGGACAGCGCTGTTCGTTATCCAGCTGCGGCAAATCTTCAAAGCCTGCCACCAGGTCATAGGCGAATAAGCCGCCAAGCAGCATAGCTTCGCGCTCTTCTGCCGGGCTTTTTAACAGGTGCGGGATCAGGCGCAGCGCGTCAAAAACCGACAGCGATTTCAGGCGAGAATCCTCATCCTGAACCTCGCTGTTTGAGATGAAGCGCAGCTCGCGGCCGTCGGGGCGAACCGTATTAATGACCGAAGGAGGCAGAGCGGCATCGAGTAATGGCAGCAGCGCACGACCGTTTTCCGACAGCGCCTGTAAGGTGACGGTATCGCCGAGTGCGGTGATCCGCAGCGCGCTGTCAATAATCAGCAGGCTTTTCAGATTGCGCTTGCTGTCGATATCGGCAGATTCAAGCAGCAGCGTAGCGGGACGCGCGCCGCAAAGCTGATGAAAAACCGCGGCCGGATCTTCACGGTAGGGCGCGCTGCCGGTAATTAACTTCACTGTAGAATTGGCATGATGCATAAGGTTAATCTCTGAAATTGGCTAAAAAAAAGGCCCGCTTGCGGCGGGCCTGGGTAGCTGTACAACGACGTGCACGACTCCTTCGCCCGATCAGGGAGAAGTATGCCACCAGCCGTTCGTTGCTTTTGTCATTTTCATTATGTCGCTACCTTTGCCTGTGAACTTGCGTACTAGTTAACTGGTTCAGCAGGAAAAAGTCAATACTCTTTTTCTCTCCGTCGGGATTACGGGTATCATTGCAGAAAATTTTCCGCGCTTTACGGAGTCGTTTTGTCCTTAACCCCGCTTAATCCCTGGCCCATCTACGATTTACACAGCCACACGCGTGCCTCTGATGGCCTGCTCACACCTGAAGAGCTGGTGTTACGTGCGGTCGAGCAGCGCGTTGGCGTGCTGGCTATTACCGATCACGATTCGGTCGACGGCGTTCAGCCCGCGCGTGACGCCATTGTCAGGCATCAGCTACCTTTACGGCTTATCGCTGGCGTGGAGGTCTCTTCCCTGTGGGAAAACCATGAAATTCATATTGTCGGGCTTGGCGTCGACTGCCAGCATCCTGTTTTGACGCAGTTTCTTCAGGGGCAGAGCGATCGCCGGCTGGCGCGTGCGCAACTGATAGCGGAACGTCTGGAAAAAGCGCACATTCCTGGTGCGCTGGAAGGCGCACTGGCGTTAGCGGACGGTGGCGCAATCACCCGTGGCCATTTCGCTCGCTATCTGATAGCGCAGGGAAAAGCCGATAATATGGCGCAGGTGTTTAAAAATTACCTGGCGCGCGGTAAAACCGGCTACGCGCCGCCACAGTGGTGTACAATCAAACAAGCCATTGATGCTATTCATCATTCTGGTGGACGTGCCGTACTGGCCCATCCGGGCCGCTACGGGCTTTCCGCCAAGTGGCTAAAGCGCCTTATCGCTCATTTTAAAGAAGAGGGCGGTGATGCGATGGAAGTGGCGCAGTGCCAGCAGCCGCCCAATGAGCGTACGCAGCTGGCGCGTTATGCGCAGGATTACCAGCTGGCCGCGTCGCAAGGATCGGATTTCCATCAACCTTGTCCGTGGATCGAGCTGGGAAAAAAATTGTGGCTTCCGGCTGGCGTAGAAGCAGTCTGGCTACGCTTCCCTGAAATTTAAATCCGTTCGCCCGTTGCGCGACGGAGATGAGGTTAACAATGAGTCAGTTTTTTTATATACACCCGGAAAATCCGCAGCCGCGCCTGATCAAGCAGGCCGTTGAGCTTTTAAATAAAGGCGCGGTGATCGTTTATCCTACCGATTCCGGCTATGCGCTGGGCTGTAAGCTGGAAGATAAAAGCGCGATGGAGCGTATCTGTCGCATTCGCCAGCTGGACGGTAATCACAATTTCACGCTGGTTTGCCGCGATCTGTCTGAGCTTTCCACTTACGCTCACGTCGATAATACGGCTTTTCGGCTGATGAAAAATAATACGCCGGGCAACTACACGTTTATTCTGAAGGCGACCAAAGAAGTGCCGCGTCGTCTGATGAACGACAAGCGTAAAACTATCGGGCTGCGCGTGCCGTCTAATCCTGTCGCGCTGGCGCTGCTGGAGGCGTTAAACGAGCCTTTAATGTCGACGTCGCTGATGCTGCCGGGCAACGATTTCACCGAATCCGATCCGGAAGCGATTCAGGATGAAATTGGCAAACAGGTGGATTTAATTATTCATGGTGGCTATCTGGGGCAGCAGCCGACAACGGTTATTGATCTTACCGAAAATACTCCGGAAGTGGTACGCGAAGGCGTAGGCGATATTAAACCTTTCCTTTAACAGGCTGGTGGCTCGCCGTGGTGACAGGCGAGCCTTTCCCAAACCAGGCATTCCTTTTCTCCTTCCCTGATTTAAAACTAAGACAATATTAAGTTTACCTTAAGGTAATACCCCTGATGCTGTCTTTATTTACTTTCAAAAGTTCACTAGCAGAAAAATTTGCTTTAAGAAGTGGTTTTTTGTAGCCAGTCCTTAAAATCTTCGTAAGGAATATAAAGCGAAACGTCTTTTAAAGGCACGTTGCTGGCTTTATGACGCTTAATTTCATTAGTGAAGCCGACAATAACGCCACCGATAGTGTCGTCGCTGTTATAAACCGCGCCGCCCGACATACCTTTTACTACGCCCGCATTGGAAGCCATTGCCACGCAGGGACGTTTATTCCACTCGTTACGAATGCCGGTCAGGGCCAGATTGACACCGGAAGATTCCACCGGCATTGCGGTAATAAAGCTATAGCCATACATTTTTACCGACTCGCCAATATCGCCCTCGCGGAATTTCGGCAGGGTCTTCATGTCGTTTTTGTGGTAAATGATCGCCAGATCGCAGTAAGGATGATAGGCCTTAACGCGCTGGACGGAGAGCTTCGCCACGTGGGCAGCGGTCAGGCTGTACTCAGGCGTAATCGGAATGCTGGTGCCGAGCGAACCTACACCCAGAATGGTAGGAATGCCGGTAAAATTCATGTCCACACGCTTCAGCGCTTCTTTGCTGTACTCATATTTACCGACAGAGCAGCCGGTGAGCGTCAGCAATGCCAACGCCGCTAAGGGAATTATTTTTTTCATCATCGTTACACTTTGTCGGACACGTCGGAAAATCCCTGGTGAAGATTAATGACGTGTAAGGCCGATGCTGACCGAAATCAGCGGTATAAAGGGAGCTGCGCCCCCCGTTTTTAAAACCAATTTCTATTTAAAATTTATTTGTGACTTAACTAAAATTTATTATGACTGGTAACCAGTTCATTAACGTGGCTCTTTATGGCCTGAGTGAATTCTACACAAACTTATTAGCCGAGCAAACAAATTAAGCAGCGAAAATAATAATAACCCGAATAGCCAGGAATTAACTCAATCTGCAATATATATCGCCTGCTTATTTTGGAGGTGATGTACTGACGCGCTGCTTAATTTGCATTAAGTCAGCCTGATTGACTACCTTGCAGGAAAAAGCTGGTTTTAACATCTATAAAACATTTTGCTTAACTGATTCAGCCTCTGTTTTTGTATTAATTTGCGTTTGTTTTCAGCTAAAACCAGTAATGGCGCAGTATCGGCAATTAAAAGGCTAACTTTAATTTATAAAATATTAGCGCGATAATGATTAACAATTAAATAACAATGAGCTTTTATTGCGCGGTTGCGGACGTCGTTAAATTGGCTTAGGGCAGGCGCTTTGTTAAGAATAAGGAATGAGTAAACGATAAGATTATCTGTCGGGTTAGCCGCTAACCTGTGTCGCGGACAGCGCGTGACGCTTTTCCCATGCAAACGACCCGGTAGCGTTATCAATAGCAGATAACTTAGTGTAGAATGCGCTTCCCCTGAAACAGGGGCGAGCAAGCCACCGCGCATTCGCCTCTCAAGTCACGGGCCAATTCACTTAATGACGCCTGGGAAGGCGACACAGAGGCAGCGCCATGAGCGAAAAATTACAGAAAGTCTTAGCGCGCGCCGGGCACGGTTCCCGCCGCGAGATTGAAACCATGATTTCTGCCGGACGCGTCAGCGTGGACGGCAAAATAGCCACGCTGGGCGACCGCGTAGAGCCGAGTAAAGCACTAAAAATCCGTATCGACGGCCATCTGGTCTCCGTCGCAGAATCCACCAGTGAAATCTGTCGCGTACTGGCTTATTACAAGCCGGAAGGCGAGCTGTGCACCCGTAACGATCCGGAAGGCCGTCCTACCGTATTTGACCGTTTGCCAAAGCTGCGCGGCGCGCGCTGGATTGCCGTAGGCCGTCTGGACGTGAATACCTGTGGCCTGCTGCTGTTTACTACCGATGGCGAGCTGGCTAACCGTCTGATGCACCCAAGCCGTGAAGTAGAAAGGGAATATGCCGTTCGCGTCTTCGGTCAGGTGGATGATGACAAGCTTAAACAGCTAAGCCGAGGCGTACAGCTGGAAGATGGCCCTGCATCGTTTAAAACGCTGAAGTTTACCGGCGGTGAAGGCATTAACCAGTGGTACAGCGTAACGCTGACCGAAGGGCGCAATCGTGAAGTCCGTCGTCTGTGGGAATCCGTAGGCGTGCAGGTCAGCCGTCTGATCCGTACACGCTACGGCGACATTACCTTACCAAAAGGTTTACCGCGCGGGGGCTGGACTGAACTGGAGCTGCCGCCAACCAACTATTTACGTGAGCTGGTCGGCCTGCCGCCAGAAACCACCAGTAAAGTTGCGGTAGAAAAAGATCGTCGTCGTACCAAGGCTAACCAGATCCGCCGCGCGGTTAAACGCCATACGCAGGTCAGCGGTAATCGCCGCCCGGCTAGCAAGCGTTAACCGACGCAGTCGGGTGCCAAAACGGCCCACTTATCCGGTTGGCCTCCGCTGCCAGCAGGCCAGGGTGGTGCTGTATAAAATGCCGGAACGCACGGGCTGTAGGTCTGGCAACCATCTGAAGGCGAAGTGATTCGCCTTTTTTTATCTCTTGTTACCAGTCAATTCCCTGTTGCGCCTGTATACCTGCATCAAACGCATGCTTTACCGGCCGCATTTCAGTCACGGTATCCGCCAGCGCCAGCAGATCGCGGTGACAGCCGCGCCCGGTAATAATGACGCTTTGCTGCGCCGGGCGATTACGTAGCGCTGCGATCGCTTCTTCCAGCGGCAGATAATCAAAACTTACCATATAGGTCAGCTCGTCCAGCACCACGAGATCCAGCGAAGCATCCTGCAACATCCGCTTAGCATGCTCCCAGACCGCCAGGCAGGCTGCCGTATCCGTTTCCCTGTTTTGCGTGTCCCAGGTAAACCCTGTCGCCATCACCTGAAATTCCACGCCGTGCGGCTCCAGTAAATTGCGCTCGCCGTTAGGCCAGTCGCCTTTAATAAACTGGATAACGCCTGCGCGTTTCTGGTGACCGACCGCGCGTGCAGCGGTACCGAAGGCAGCGGTGGTTTTTCCTTTGCCGTTGCCGGTAAAAACCATCAGGATGCCGCGCGTTTCGGTAGCCGCCGCAATACGCGCATCAACTTTTTCTTTCAGCTTTTGCTGGCGCTGCTGGTGGCGGTCATCCATTACTCTGCCGCCCCCGGTTTACGCCCCGGCTGCGCGTCAAAGCTTTGCCCTGACTGCTGGCAATCTGCGCCCATCACATAAAGATAGGTTGGCATAATATCCGCTGGCGTTTTCAGCTTGTCGGCGTTTTCCTCTGGAAAAGCGCTGGCGCGCATTTTCGTGCGAGTGCCGCCAGGGTTGATACAGTTAACGCGTAACTGACCGCGATACTCTTCGGCCAGCACCTGCATCATACCTTCGGTAGCAAATTTAGAGACGGAATAAGCACCCCAGCCTGCACGCCCCTGGCGGCCCACGCTGGAAGAGGTAAAGACCAGTGCGCCATGAGCAGACTTCAGCAGCAGCGGCAGCAGAGCCTGGGTCAGGAAAAAGGTGGCGTCGACGTTTACGCGCATAACCTGCTGCCAGACCACAGGATCCTGCTGCGTCATTGGTACTACATCACCTAACAGGCCTGCGTTATGTAACACGCCGTCCAGCCGGGAAACATGACGGGCAATCTCTTGCGCCAGCTGCTGGCACTCCTGCGGCGTTGCGCTGTCTAAATCCAGCAAAAATGAGAGAGGAGCAGGTTTACCCGTTGCAGCAATCTCGTCGGCAACGGCGCTGATTTTCTGCTGGTTGCGCCCCAACAGGATAACCTGCGCGCCAAAACGGGCATAGGTCAACGCGGCTTCGCGGCCAATACCGTCGCTGGCACCGGTAATAAGAATAATATGGTCGGTCAGCAGATTGTTGTCAGGTTGATAATCCATAATTGCGCCTTTGAAAAGAGAGGTAACGACAAGGGCGACAGGGTAACGCTGCTCATCCGCCGACCGCAACAGATAACGGCCTTTCTCTGAACGGTTATGCGTAATGTTACGCAAAATCCACCCGAGGCGGCGGGAATCTGAGGACGCAACCTGATGACTCGGCTACACTAGCAGCTTTCCTAATTGGATGTTAAATAAGGTGGAATGAGTGGAACTACTCTCTTACTACGGGCTTTTTCTGGCTAAAACAGTCACGGTAGTTATCGCTATCGCGGCCATTGCGATTCTGATAACCCACCTGACCATACGCAAACGCACCCAAAGCGGGCAGCTCAAGCTGACCCGCCTGGATAAAGAGTATCAGCATATAAAGGATGAAATGCGGCTGGCCAGTATGCCACCGCAGGAGCAGAAACGCTGGCATAAAGAGCAGAAGAAGAAAGAAAAACTGGAGGCGAAAACGGCAAAAAGCCAGGCCAAACAGGGGATTAAACCGGCCGAAGGCAAGCCCGTGCTCTACGTGCTGGACTTCAAAGGCAGCATGGACGCGCACGAAGTCTCCTCACTGCGTGAAGAAGTGTCCGCGGTTATGGCGGTAGCAAAACCTCAGGATGAAGTGCTGCTGCGTCTGGAAAGCCCCGGCGGCGTGGTGCACGGCTACGGCCTGGCTTCATCACAGCTGCAGCGCCTGCGCGATAAAAACATTCGCCTGACCGTGGTCGTTGATAAAGTAGCGGCCAGCGGTGGCTATATGATGGCCTGCGTGGCAGACCATATTGTAGCCGCGCCGTTTTCTATTATTGGATCCATCGGCGTTGTCGCGCAGATCCCTAACTTCAACCGCCTGCTAAAGCGCAACGAAATTGACGTTGAGCTGCATACGGCCGGGGAATATAAGCGCACGCTGACGCTGTTTGGTGAAAATACGGAGCAGGGACGTGAAAAGTTTCGTGAAGATCTTAACGAAACGCATCAGCTGTTTAAAGAGTTCGTGCACCAGATGCGTCCGACCCTGGATATCGACAGCGTGGCGACAGGCGAGCACTGGTTCGGCACACAGGCCCTGGAAAAAGGGCTGGTGGATGCTATCGGCACCAGCGACGATTTAATCATCGATCAGATGAACCAGCGTGAGGTTGTTGCCGTTCACTACGTGAAGCGCAAAAAAATGATGGATCGCTTTACGCAGAGCGCCAGCACCAGCGTCGAACGCCTGCTGCTGCGTCTCTGGCAGCGCGGCGAAAAACCGCTGCTGTAAGGTTGAGCACGCCCGCCTGGCGGGCGTTATTCCAGATGGTAAAGCGGCGACAGCTCGGTGGCCAAAAATTTAAAAACGTTAAACACCACCGTGCTTTTTTTGCCCGGTAATCCCTGATCATCAAGAAAATAGTCGCCGCGAAACACCAGCACGTCGCCTTTTTGCTCAACATCGGTGGCGACAAGTCCCGGAAAAAAATCCTCGTGATTGCCGATCATCTCGTTCGCTTTCTGTAACAGACTGGTTTTATCAATAGCCTGAGTAGATTTCACAGAATTCTCTCCTTTATAGATGCGATTACCGGGCAGTATATTACGCTGCGTCGTAACAAAATCTCAATGCTCCGGGCAGCTACCTTCACCAGCTCTTTTTAACGTCCGGCTGGCGTAAAACGGTTGCGGGTGCTAATTAAGTTGCGTATCAGATTTTATCAGGTAGAGTGTGGGCGTTTCGGGTTCCGGGCGTAAAACAGACTTTACGCTCTGTTAGAGATTCGCTTAACAGGTTGTAAAAGGTGTCTTTAATCAGTGGGTTGATGCCCTGGTAAGGACGCGTTAACAGGGAAAGTGCCGGGGTGCTGCCGTCGGCCGTAATCGTTTTAACGCGCTGGATGGCCCACAGGCTTTCGGCACAATTTACTCTCGGATGTTTCAATCAGGTAAAGGTAAATATGGGTAAAGCTCTCGTAATAGTTGAGTCCCCGGCAAAAGCCAAAACAATCAATAAATATCTTGGAAATGACTACGTGGTGAAGTCCAGCGTCGGTCATATTCGGGATTTGCCGACCAGTGGATCAACGGTTAAAAAGAGCGCTGACTCTACAACCAGTAAAGCTAAAAAAGTGAAAAAGGACGAAAAGGCGGCGTTGGTTAGCCGTATGGGCGTCGATCCTTTTCACGGTTGGGAAGCGAACTATCAGATCCTTCCTGGCAAAGAGAAAGTGGTTTCCGAGCTAAAAGCGCTGGCGCAGAACGCCGACCATATCTATCTCGCAACCGACCTTGACCGCGAAGGGGAAGCCATTGCCTGGCACCTGCGGGAAGTGATCGGCGGCGATGATTCGCGCTTCAGCCGCGTGGTGTTTAACGAAATCACCAAAAATGCGATTCGTCAGGCTTTTGACAAGCCGGGCGAACTGAATATCGACAGGGTAAACGCCCAGCAGGCCCGCCGGTTTATGGACCGCGTAGTGGGCTATATGGTTTCGCCGCTGCTGTGGAAGAAAATTGCGCGCGGCTTATCTGCCGGGCGCGTTCAGTCGGTCGCCGTGCGCCTTGTCGTTGAGCGCGAGCGCGAGATCAAGGCTTTCGTTCCGGAAGAGTACTGGGAGCTGCATGCCGATCTGAACACGCCGGAAGGAACGCTGCTGCCGATGGAAGTTACCCATCAGCACGATAAGCCTTTCCGCCCCGTTAACGGCGAGCAAACTCAGGCTGCTGTAAGCCTGCTGGAAAAGGCGCGCTATCAGGTTACCGATCGCGAAGACAAGCCAACCAGCAGCAAGCCTGGCGCACCTTTTATCACCTCCACGCTGCAGCAGGCGGCCAGTACCCGTCTGGGCTACGGCGTGAAAAAAACCATGATGATGGCGCAGCGCCTGTACGAAGCTGGCCACATTACCTATATGCGTACCGACTCCACTAACCTGAGTCAGGACGCGGTCAGCATGGTGCGCGGCTTTATTGAAAATGAGTTCGGCGAAAAGTATCTGCCAAAAGCGACCAATACCTACGCCAGCAAAGATAATTCGCAGGAAGCGCACGAGGCAATCCGTCCTTCTGACGTTGCCGTGCAGGCGGAACAGCTGAAGGATATGGAAGCCGACGCGCAAAAACTTTATCAGCTGATCTGGCGTCAGTTTGTGGCCTGTCAGATGGTACCGGCGCAGTACGACTCCACTACGCTGACCGTGACCGCCGGTGAGTTTAAACTTAAAGCGAAAGGCCGTACGCTGCGCTTTGACGGCTGGACTCGCGTGATGCCTGCGCTGCGTAAAGGTGATGAAGACCGCACGCTGCCGCCGGTAGAAGTAGGTAAAGACCTGGCGCTGCAACAGCTGAAACCAAGCCAGCACTTTACCAAGCCACCTGCGCGCTTCAGTGAAGCTTCGCTGGTTCGCGAGCTGGAAAAACGCGGTATCGGGCGTCCTTCTACCTATGCTTCGATTATCTCCACTATTCAGGATCGTGGCTACGTGCGTGTCGAAAGCCGCCGTTTCTACGCGGAAAAAATGGGTGAGATCGTTACCGACAGGCTGGAAGAAAACTTCCGTGAGCTGATGAACTATGACTTCACGGCGCACATGGAAAACAGCCTCGATCAGGTCGCTAACAACGAAGCGCAGTGGAAAGGCGTGCTGGATAAATTCTTTGCCGACTTCAGCCAGCAGCTGGAGAAAGCGGATAAGGATCCGGAAGAGGGCGGCATGCTGCCAAACCAGATGGTGCTGACCTCAATCGACTGTCCAACCTGCGGTCGAAAAATGGGGATCCGCACGGCCAGCACCGGCGTTTTCCTGGGCTGTTCCGGCTATGCACTACCGCCAAAAGAGCGCTGCAAGCAGACCATCAACCTGATCCCTGAGAATGAAGTTTTAAACATTCTTGAGGGTGAAGATGCAGAAACCAACGCGCTGCGCGCGCGCCGCCGCTGTGCCAAATGCGGTACGGCAATGGATAGCTATCTGATCGATAACCAGCGCAAGCTGCACGTCTGCGGCAATAATCCAGGCTGCGACGGTTATGAAATCGAGCAGGGCGAATTCCGCATCAAAGGCTATGATGGCCCGATTGTGGAGTGCGAAAAGTGTGGTTCTGAAATGCACCTGAAGATGGGGCGTTTCGGCAAATATATGGCCTGTACCAACGACGAGTGTAAAAACACCCGTAAGATCTTGCGCAACGGCGACGTCGCGCCGCCGAAAGAAGATCCGGTGCCGTTACCCGAGCTGACTTGCGAAAAATCAGACGCTTACTTTGTTCTGCGCGACGGCGCGGCTGGCGTTTTTCTGGCGGCCAACACCTTCCCGAAATCAAGGGAAACGCGTGCGCCGCTGGTAGAAGAGCTACAGCGTTTCCGCGATCGTCTGCCAGAGAAACTGCGTTATCTGGCCGATGCGCCTGTTGCGGATGAGGAAGGCAATAAGTCGGTCGTCCGCTTTAGCCGTAAAACAAAGCAGCAGTACGTCAGTACAGAAAAAGAAGGTAAAGCCACGGGCTGGTCGGCGTTTTACGTTGACGGCAAATGGGAAGTTACCGAAAAAGCCGCTGCTAAAGCCGCGAAAAAATAAGCTCCCGGGCCAGCGTTCTGCTGGCCCATTTTTTTCCTTCCGCATATACATTCCGCCCAGCTTTGGTATGATTGTTATAGATATACCTTTTCTTATTATAAAATCGCATTAGGCCGGGGTGCTGCGTTTTTGCGCGCGCAGATCGTCGGCGCGTGGCGCCAAACGGACGGAACAAAAATGAAATTGCAGCAGCTGCGTTATATTGTTGAAGTGGTGAACCACAATCTGAACGTTTCATCCACGGCGGAGGGGCTTTACACTTCCCAGCCCGGCATCAGTAAGCAGGTTCGCATGCTGGAGGATGAGCTGGGCATCCAGATTTTCGCACGCAGCGGCAAGCATCTTACGCAGGTTACGCCAGCGGGCCAGGAAATCATTCGCATTGCCCGTGAAGTCCTGTCAAAAGTTGAAGCGATTAAATCGGTGGCTGGCGAGCATACCTGGCCGGATAAAGGCTCGCTTTATGTCGCCACTACCCACACTCAGGCCCGCTATGCTTTGCCAAACGTGATCAAAGGCTTTATCGAGCGCTATCCGCGCGTCTCGCTGCACATGCATCAGGGATCGCCTACGCAAATTGCAGAAGCGGTGTCTAAAGGGAACGCCGATTTTGCCATCGCAACTGAGGCGCTGCACCTTTACGATGATCTGATTATGCTGCCTTGTTACCACTGGAACCGCGCTATCGTCGTGACGCCAGACCATCCGCTGGCGGGTAAAGAGAAAGTCTCTATTGAAGAGCTGGCAGAGTATCCTCTGGTTACCTACACCTTTGGCTTTACCGGGCGTTCAGAACTTGATACCGCTTTTAATCGCGCAGGCCTTTCGCCACGCATTGTCTTTACGGCTACTGACGCTGACGTCATTAAAACCTACGTTCGCTTAGGGCTGGGTGTAGGCGTGATTGCCAGCATGGCGGTCGACCCGGTTTCCGACCCTGATCTGGTCAGAATCGAAGCTACCGACGTCTTTACCTACAGCACCACTAAAATCGGCTTTCGCCGCAGCACCTTTTTGCGCAGCTATATGTATGACTTTATCCAGCGTTTTGCGCCGCACCTTACTCGCGATGTGGTTGATACGGCAGTAGGCCTGCGCTCGAACGAAGATATAGAAGCAATGTTTAAAGATATTAAGTTACCAGCCAAATAATTCCCCGCCTTACCATCGTCAGTTCAGGGCTGCAAGCCGGCCCTGCTAAAAAGATTGGTCCTGCCTGTTGTTGCGATTGATAAAATCTTTTTATTCTTTTTCGTAAATGAAGCATTCATCACATGTTTTTCCATTGTTATTCATTAAATGCGAAACAGTACACATTTTTTAGCGGGCAACTTTGCACGCGCCTAAGAAGATTCCCATACTCTGATTTAACAAAGCGCGATACGGCGCGGTTTAACGGGAGGGATCGAATAAATGCTGATTTATCAATGGTGCGGAAAAGGTGTTATTAACGGCCAGTTTGGCTTAAGTAATCATTCGTCATCCAGATTTTAGTTAAGGGCGATTACCTGGTTTCTTAAACTTTAATGAATACTATTAATCGTTCTGCGTAATAAAAATGTCTGGATTTCGCGCCATAAAATGTTTAGGATTCCTCCTAATTTCTGATTGCTCAAAACAATCGTTTCAATGAGAGTGATTATCAAAAACTATGGCTAGCAGAATAACGGTAGAAACTGACTTCGGTCACAAAGCTCTGAAGGTTCGGCGGAACAGCAATCTGAGACGCAAGGCCTGGTTAGCGGTATTCGCGGTATCAGTACTGTTTTGGGGAGCGGCTGCATCACTGATTTGGCATATATGGGGGTAACGATGTACCTGCAGTATTTGAATCAAAAGACACAGCAAGTAAGCAAAATCAAGAAAGTGAGTTGCAAAAGTCAAAAGCCAGAAGTAGTTATCCCGGAAAGCTGGGGACTGAGCGAAGTACAGCGCAACTTTATCGATTTCATGACGGACAAAAGTAACAAATCTTAAGTATTAAAGTTATATCTGCAACATTAATTGATTACTACAAATATATAAGTAAATAGATTTTAACAGGCCAGCTATTTCTGGTCAGGGCACACTGTTGCTCACCAACGGGAAAGTATTGATAAAACGGTAAAACTTTTCGCAAGCGCGACGGGTTTTGAAGTAATACTGTTTGGTCGCCAAGACCTGAGAGAGGTTATAAATGAATTTAACTCAAACGACCTGGTTTAGTATCTGGATGTTTTCAGGCTTATTCTGGTCCAGTCTCCTCTGGTTAAGCATGGTCATGCATTAATAATGCATGCATAAACAAAGATTAATAGCGCCTCGCTGAGCAATCAGCGGGGCGTTTTTTTTTGCCTCAGGTCTGGCGCGCTTCTGGTTATGTTATCAAAACGTTACGCTCAGTTTGTACTATCTTTAAATCAGACCCTGCAATTACTCAGGTTATGACCAGACAAATAAGGAGGAGTAATGTCGTCTACCCTACGTGAATTAACGAAAGACGCGCTGGATGTAAAAGGTCAACACTATCATTTTTACAGCCTGGCCAAAGCCGCCGAGCATCTTGGCGATCTGTCTCGTCTGCCTAAATCCCTGAAAGTTCTGTTAGAAAATTTACTGCGCTGGCAGGATGAGGATTCCGTTACCGCCGAGGATATTCAGGCGCTGGCAGGCTGGCTTAAGCAAGCGCATGCCGATCGTGAAATCGCTTATCGTCCTGCACGCGTACTGATGCAGGACTTTACCGGCGTGCCTGCCGTGGTCGATCTTGCCGCCATGCGTGAGGCCGTAAAAAGGCTGGGCGGCGACGTGGCAAAAGTAAATCCGCTTTCTCCTGTCGATTTGGTTATTGACCACTCGGTAACGGTAGACGAGTTTGGCGACGACGATGCCTTCGAAGAAAACGTTCGGCTGGAAATGGAGCGCAACCACGAACGCTACGTTTTCCTGCGCTGGGGACAAAAAGCCTTTAATAAATTTAGCGTAGTGCCGCCGGGCACCGGCATCTGCCATCAGGTGAATCTGGAATATTTAGGTAAAGCTATCTGGCATGAAACGCTGGCAGGCGAAGAGGTTGCCTATCCGGATACGCTGGTCGGTACGGATTCCCATACCACCATGATTAACGCGCTGGGCGTGCTGGGGTGGGGCGTCGGCGGTATTGAGGCGGAAGCGGCCATGCTGGGCCAGCCTGTTTCCATGCTGATCCCGGACGTGGTCGGCTTTAAGCTTACCGGCAAACTCAAGCCGGGCATTACCGCTACTGACCTGGTACTGACCGTTACGCAGATGCTGCGTAAGCATGGCGTGGTAGGGAAGTTTGTTGAATTTTATGGCGACGGTCTTGATGACTTGCCGCTGGCCGATCGTGCCACCATCGCCAATATGGCACCGGAATATGGTGCGACGTGCGGCTTCTTCCCGCTGGACGACGTAACGCTTGGCTATATGGCGCTGACGGGACGCAGCAGTGAACAGGTCGCGCTGGTTGAAGCCTATGCGAAAGCGCAGGGATTGTGGCGTAATACGGGCGATGAGCCGGTATTTACCAGCTCGCTGGCGCTGGATATGGCTACTGTTGAGGCAAGCGTTGCCGGGCCGAAAAGACCGCAGGATCGCGTATTGTTAGGCGAGGTGCCGCAGGCTTTTCAGGCCAGTAACGAGCTGGAAGTAAATCACGCGCAAAAACAGCATAAGCCGATCGGCTATCGCGACAGTAAAAAAGGTCAGGAATATCAGCTGGAAGATGGCGCCGTCGTTATCTCGGCTATCACTTCCTGTACCAATACATCAAATCCAAGCGTTCTTATGGCAGCGGGCCTGCTGGCTAAAAACGCGGTGACGCTTGGACTTGACCGTAAGCCCTGGGTTAAAGCTTCTCTGGCACCGGGATCGAAAGTCGTTTCCGATTACCTGGCAGCGGCAAAATTGACGCCTTATCTGGATAAGCTGGGATTCAACCTTGTTGGCTATGGTTGTACAACCTGTATCGGTAACTCCGGGCCACTGCCCGATGAAATTGAAAGCGCAATTAAAGAAGGCGATTTAACGGTGGGCGCGGTGCTTTCCGGAAACCGTAACTTTGAGGGCCGTATTCATCCATATGTAAAAACTAACTGGCTGGCCTCGCCGCCGCTGGTGGTCGCCTATGCGCTGGCCGGTAACATGAATATCAATTTGCAAACGGAGCCGCTGGGAACCGACAAAACGGGTAAACCCGTTTATTTGAAAGATATCTGGCCATCGCCAGAAGCCATTGCTGAAGCTGTGCAGCTGGTTTCTACCGACATGTTCCATAAAGAATATGCCGAAGTATTTGAAGGCACGCCCGAATGGCAGGAGATCAAGGTTAGCGAAGCCGCCACCTATGACTGGGATGAAGGTTCTACCTATATTCGGCTTTCGCCGTTCTTCGACGATATGGAAAAAGAGCCGAAACCGGTTGAGGATATCAAGGGCGCCCGTATTCTCGCTATCCTTGGCGACTCGGTGACCACCGACCACATTTCTCCAGCGGGCAGCATTAAGGCGGAAAGTCCGGCCGGGCGCTACTTGCTGGCCAACGGGGTAGAGCGGGGCGACTTTAACTCCTACGGTTCTCGTCGTGGTAATCATGAAGTTATGATGCGCGGTACCTTCGCCAATATCCGTATCCGCAATGAGATGGTGCCCGGCGTGGAGGGAGGCGTAACCCGCTTTGTGCCAGGCGACGAGCAGCTGGCTATCTACGACGCCGCCATGAAATATCAGCAGCAGGGAACGCCGCTGGCGGTCATTGCCGGAAAAGAGTATGGCTCCGGTTCCAGCCGCGACTGGGCGGCAAAAGGCCCACGCTTATTGGGCATTCGCGTGGTGATTGCCGAATCGTTCGAGCGTATTCACCGTTCTAACCTGATCGGAATGGGCATTCTGCCGCTGGAGTTCCCGCAAGGCGTGACGCGTAAAACGCTGGGCTTAACGGGCGATGAGCAGATTGATGTAGCCGATTTAACCCGGCTGAAGCCCGGCGGCACGGTTAAGGTTGTCCTGACGCGCGCGGACGGCAGTCAGGAAGAGTTACAAACCCGTTGCCGTATCGATACCGGTAACGAACTGACCTACTACCGCAACGATGGTATCCTGCACTACGTAATCCGCAATATGTTGGGTTAATCACTCAAACTGGCAGATAAACAGCGCCCCTGAAAAGGGGCGCTTTGCTGTGCTGGCGATAAAATAATGCTTCCGATAACCGACCTGAGGGTGTGATGTACTGGGTAATCATTAAATATGCTATTACGGCCGGTATGGTAGTGCTGATATCCGAAGTGGCAAAACGCAGCGACAGGCTTGGCGGGCTGGTCGCGGCGCTGCCGCTGGTCACGGTACTGGTGCTTATCTGGATGAAGCTGGAAGGGCAGAGCCAGGCAAAAATCGCCAGCCATGCCTGGTATACCTTCTGGTATGTGGTGCCCACACTGCCAATGTTTGTGCTGTTTCCCTTTCTTTATCAGCGCTGGGGATTCTGGCCAACGCTTGCCGCCAGCTGCGCGCTAACCGTGGTTATCTTTTTACTGTGGGCAGGGGTGCTGCGCCGTTTTGGCATTGTATTAATGTAGGAAAATTGCGGCTGACGGGTGCAGCCGGAGCCAAAGCGCATCCCTTTCAGACGCGCTTTGGCTCCGGTAGCACCCGGCAAAAAGGGAGATTTACTCTTTTGACAGCAGGTGGCCCATTTTCGCGGCCTTGGTATCCAGATAGTGCGCGTTTTCAGGATTACGCCCGACAATCAGCGGCACGCGCTCCACGATATTGATGCCCGCTTCGCTAAGGATTTCGACCTTACGCGGATTATTGGTCAGCAAACGTACTTCATTTACGCCGAGCAGTTTGAACATATCCGCGCACAGGGTAAAGTCGCGCTCGTCGGCAGCAAAGCCGAGCTGGTGATTAGCTTCTACCGTATCAAAGCCTTTGTCCTGCAATGCATAGGCGCGGATCTTATTCAGCAAGCCGATATTGCGTCCTTCCTGGCGGTGATAGAGCAGCACGCCGCGGCCTTCTTCCGCAATATGGTTCAGCGCCGCTTCCAGCTGAAAGCCGCAGTCGCAGCGCAGGCTGAACAGCGCATCGCCCGTCAGGCATTCTGAATGCACGCGGGATAAAACCGCTTCGCTGTCCGTAATATCGCCATAAACCAGCGCTACGTGATCGTGACCCGTCGCCAGTTCTTCAAAACCAACCATAAGGAAATCTCCCCACGGCGTGGGCAGTTTGGCTTCTGCTACCCTTTTAAGCTGCATGTGACTCTCCAGAAACATCAGGGTTTGCGCTAATTTAGCGCCGTCAATAAGCTGACATCATTCATAATAGTTATATTGCCATAATCGGCACCGGGACAGGTAATCTCTTCGAGCGATTGTTTTCATCGCGTGCGATTAACCGCATTCCAGTCAGTATGTTATTATTTTTTATCATAATGTCGTATGAAAGGCATTTCATCGTAAAAACTCAGGGAGCGCTATGTTCGACATCGCTAAACGTACTACGCTGCCGGCCTTGCTGCTGCTGATCATGCCCGTAGGCATTCTGCTCTCAGGCTGGAAGTGGCAACCAGGTGAAATCGGCTTTGGCCACAAGATGCTGTTCTGGCTAACCGAAACGGTAACCAGTCCCTGGGGAGCGCTAACCAGCGCCGTGCTTTGCGCCTGGTTTTTATGGTGCCTTCGCTATCGGCTTAAGCCTGCCATTGTGCTGCTGCTGATTATGGTGGCGGCCATTCTGGCCGGGCAGTACACCAAAACCTTTATCAAAGACCAGGTGCGGGAACCACGCCCCTACGTGCTGTGGCTTGAGCAACATCACGGGCTGAATGAACAGGCTTTTTATGAGAAAAATCGTCGGCAGCGTAGCGTGGAGGTGCGTGAAGCTATTGCCAGCGATGCTCGCCTTCCTGACTGGCTTAAAAAACACTGGGAATTTGAGACCGGCTACGCTTTTCCTTCCGGGCATACCATGTTTGCCGCCAGCTGGGCGCTGCTGGCCGTCGGATTGCTCTGGCCACGCCGCCGCATCGTAACCATGTTTGTGCTGGTGGCCTGGGCCATTGGCGTCATGGGGAGCCGGCTGGCGCTGGGGATGCACTGGCCACGCGATCTTATCACCTCAACCCTAATTAGCTGGGTTCTGGTCACGCTGGCAACATGGCTGGTGCAGCGCTATTGCGGGCCTCTGACCGTGCCGCCGCAGGAAGAGCAGGAAATAAGCGAACGCGACGAAGCATGATTGTGTTGCGAACATTTGCCCCCATAACCTTAGCCTGCGCGGTTATTTCATGCGCCCCTGACGTAACAGGCAAGCAACAGGGCTAATTTTTTGGCATAATTCATCTGGTTATCACCAGACTATGGGACGGACTGTGAAATACTTGCTGATTTTTTTACTGGTTTTAGTGATCTTTATTATCTCCATCACGCTGGGAGCGCATAACGATCAGGTTGTCACCTTCAACTATCTGCTGGCGCAGGGGCAATATCGGGTGTCGACGCTTCTGGCAACGCTGTTTGCTGCGGGTTTCCTGATCGGCTGGGCAATTTGCGGTCTGTTCTGGCTGCGGCTTCGCGTCGCGCTGGCCAATTCGCAACGTAAACTGAAACGTCTTCAGCAAAAGCTGGGTCAGGCAGAAGAGTCGGCGACGCCGCCTTCCGTGCCTGCCGTTAAGGAATAACACCCTATGTTGGAACTGCTGTTTCTGTTACTGCCCGTTGCCGCAGCCTATGGTTGGTATATGGGACGCAGAAGCGCACAGCAGGAGAAACAGCAGGAGGCGAGCCGCCTGTCACGCGATTACGTGGCCGGGGTTAACTTTCTGCTCTCCAATCAGCAGGATAAAGCGGTCGATCTCTTTCTGGATATGCTGAAAGAAGACAGCGGCACGGTTGAGGCGCATCTGACGCTGGGCAACCTGTTTCGCTCGCGCGGGGAAGTTGACCGCGCCATCCGTATTCATCAGGCGTTGATGGAAAGTGCCTCGCTGACCTATGACCAGCGCCTGCTCGCTATTCAACAGCTGGGGCGCGATTACATGGCCGCCGGCTTCTACGATCGTGCTGAAGAGATGTTTAGTCAGCTTACTGACGAAACGGACTTCCGCATTAGCGCGTTGCAACAGCTGCTGCTGATCCACCAGGCGACCAGCGACTGGCCAAAGGCAATTGAAGTCGCTGAAAGGCTGGTGAAGCTGGGCAAAGAGAAGCAGCGAATGGAGATTGCCCACTTTTATTGCGAGCTGGCGCTACAGGCCATGGGCAGCGACGATCTCGATCGGGCGATGGGGCTGCTGAAAAAAGGGGAGGCTGCCGACAGGCAGAGCGCGCGCGTCTCCATTATGATGGGGCGCATCCATATGGCGAAGGGCGAGTATGCCAAAGCCGTAGAATTCTTGCAGCGCGTGATTGAGCAGGATAAAGAGCTGGTCAGCGAAACGCTGGAGATGCTGGAAACCTGCTATCAGCAGCTGCAACAGCCGCAGGCGTGGGCGGAATACCTGCAGCGCTGCGTGGAAGAAAACACCGGTGCCGTAGCTGAGCTTTACCTCTCCGATATTATTGAACACGACGAGGGTGGAGAAGTCGCCCAGCTTTATATTAACCGCCAGCTACAGCGTCATCCGACCATGCGCGTGTTCCACCGCCTGATGGATTATCACCTTCACGAAGCGGAAGACGGCAGGGCAAAAGAGAGCCTGATGGTGCTGCGCGACATGGTTGGCGAACAGATCCGCACCAAGCCGCGCTACCGCTGCCATAAGTGCGGTTTTACGGCCCATGCGCTTTACTGGCACTGTCCATCCTGTCGCGCATGGTCATCGGTCAAGCCTATCCGCGGGCTTGACGGCCAGTAGTAACCTAAGGCCAGCGCCAGCGCTGGTCTTTTTAATTGCCGCCAAATAGTTACAACATACTAAATAACCTTTACCACAATCTCTTCGCCTGACGCATCTGTGTCGTCTAAAGCCAACCAGGGCCAGAAAGGAAAAAGCGCGGGCTAAACTGTGAATTTAATGACGCCGCAGGTAGAATGTTTGCCGTTTGTCTTTCGCACCTGGCGGTGCTCTATTTCAGAGGGTTTTACTATGCAATCACCTCACGGCTCCCGGATCCTGGTGGCACTGGACTATGCTAATCACGCCAGCGCCATGGCATTTGTTGACCGCATCGACCCAGGCAGCTGTCGCCTGAAGGTAGGCAAAGAGATGTTTACGCTGTTTGGTCCGCAGCTGGTACGGGATCTCCAGCAGCGCGGCTTTGAGGTGTTTCTCGATCTGAAATTCCATGATATTCCCAATACCACCGCGCACGCCGTGGCGGCCGCAGCCGATCTTGGCGTGTGGATGGTTAACGTACACGCCAGCGGCGGCGCGCGTATGATGACGGCCGCGCGTGAGGCGCTGCTGCCGTTTGGCAAAGATGCCCCCTTGCTGATTGCCGTCACCGTACTGACCAGTATGGAAGCAGAGGATTTACGCGGCATTGGCATCGAACTTTCGCCAGCCGATCATGCAGAACGTCTGGCGCGTCTGACCCAACAATGCGGCCTGGATGGCGTAGTCTGTTCAGCGCAGGAAGCCGCTCGCTTTAAGCAGGCGCTGGGCAGTGATTTCAGGCTGGTTACGCCCGGAATTCGTCCGGCCGGCAGCGAAGCGGGCGATCAGCGGCGCATTATGACGCCGCAGCAGGCTCTGCAGGCTGGCGTGGATTATATGGTGATTGGTCGTCCGGTGACCCAGGCTGCCGACCCTGCCGCCGCGCTGAATACCATTCTGGCATCACTTCAGGAGGCATAATGGCCGATAACAATAGCCGTCTGGTTTATTCCACCGAGACCGGGCGTATAGATGAACCAAAAGAACCCGCACCGCGCCCGAAAGGTGACGGCATCGTGCGTATTCAGCGCCAGACCAGCGGACGTAAAGGCAAAGGTGTCTGCCTGGTTACCGGGCTGGATTTAGCAGATGCAGAGCTGGAAAAACTGGCGGCGGAACTGAAGAAAAAATGCGGCTGCGGTGGGGCGGTGAAAGAAGGCATCATTGAAATTCAGGGTGACAAACGAGATTTGTTAAAGACGCTGCTGGAAGCAAAAGGCATGAAGGTAAAACTGGCCGGGGGCTAGCTTACAGGGCCGCAGTTAAGTACTGCGGCCCACTCTACGCGTTAGCGGCTGATCTGATGGCCGATAATCCCACCTACCGCCGCGCCACCAACCGTGCCCAGTCCGCTGCCGTTAGACAGAATTGAACCACCAATCGCACCGGCGCCTGCGCCGATAGCCGTGTTGCGATCGCGCTTTGACCAGTGCGAACATCCACTCAAAGAAAGCGCCAGCGTGGCGGCCAACAGGCCAGCGGTAATACGTTTCATTGTTACTGTCATAGTCACTTCTCCATTCATTGCTGCTGCAGGAATAGCATTATAAGTATAGTGGCGAACCCGCTCTTTCGACCCGCGAACGGACGTATCATTAGTGCTTTATCTCACGAAAACGTAACAACGCCGTAAAATATCGCGGGCAGGGAGCGCCGCTTTTCATCTTATACGTACGGCAATACCGCCACATTTGTTAAGTTTAAGACTTATTTCTGTAAAGATATTGCTGGCACGTATTCTAAGCATAGCCGATTGTCTTCACAGGTAAAAAATCTTAATTTCCAGCGGTAAATAAAGTACCCAGCCAGTTTCTGCCACACATCCAGCGATCGCCTCCATACCGCGAATAAGCGCCTGCGGGGACAATGGTGAAAAAAGCGGAGGAAACAATATGCTGGAAGATATGAAAAAACAGGTGCTGGAAGCCAACCTGGCGCTGCCTCGCCATGGGCTGGTGGTCTTTACGTGGGGCAACGTCAGCGCTATCGATCGCGAAAGCGGCCTGATGGTGATCAAACCTTCCGGCGTCAGCTACGAGGCAATGAAAGCTGAAGATATGGTGGTCGTTGACCTGGAAAGCGGCGAGGTCAAAGAAGGGCAGCTGCGTCCTTCTTCCGACACTGCTACGCACCGCGCACTCTATCTCGCCTGGCCTGAAGTAGGCAGCATCGTCCATACGCATTCGCGCCACGCCACTATCTGGGCACAGGCGGGCAAAGAGATCCCTGCATGGGGCACCACGCATGCCGATGACTTTTATGGCGCGGTTCCCTGTACACGCCAGATGACGCCCGCAGAAATTGGCGGGAAATATGAATGGGAAACTGGCCAGGTAATTATCGAAACTTTTCGGCAGAAAGAGCTGGATCCGCTGGCAATTCCCGCCGTGCTGGTCAACTCTCACGGGCCATTCTGCTGGGGAAAAACGCCGGAGCAGGCTGTGCACTCCGCCGTGGTACTGGAAGAAGTTGCCTATATGGGTATTTATAGCCAGCTCTTAACGCCTGCGCTACCCGCCATCCAGCAGCCGCTGCTGGACTGTCACTATTTGCGCAAGCACGGCAGTCAGGCATGGTATGGTCAGGCAAAGTAAATAAATGAAGAAAAATAATATAATCTTTATCCGGGTTTAACGGTGGCGATAATCTTAATTTTCCTGGCGAATTAGCCGCTGTACCGGCGGTAAGTGAAATAATTAACCTTAAAAATCAATAGAAAGTTTAGCCTTCTCAGACTCTGCATTACGCTTGTGGCGCGCTTAAGCGCACCCATAAACAGAGGATGAGAATATGACCGTAATTAATCAAACTACCTGCAGGCTGTTTAGCGAAGCTGGACAAACAACTCAACTTTCAGCCTACTACGAGGAAGGAAGACGCACATTATGGATGATGCTGCGCGCACAGCCGCGGCCCAGCTTCAATCACGAGCTAATCGAAGAGATCATGAATCTGAGCTATGCGGCCCAGCGTTCCGGTTTACCGATAGACTTTTGGGTAACCGGCTCGCTGGTGCCGACCATGTTTAACGCGGGCGGCGATCTGCGTTTCTTCGTGGAATCGATTAAAAATGGACGGCGTGAAGCGCTGCGTGCCTATGCACGCGCGTGCGTTGACTGCATACACGCAGCGGCTAAAGGTTTTGATACCGGGGCCGTGACCATCGCTATGATTGAAGGTAGCGCGCTTGGCGGCGGTTTTGAGGCTGCCCTGGCGCACCATTTCATTCTGGCACAGGACACGGCGCGAATGGGCTTTCCTGAAATCGCCTTTAACCTGTTTCCGGGCATGGGCGGCTATTCACTGGTCGCCCGTCGTGCGGGTATGAAGCTGGCGGAAGAGCTGATTTGTGAAGGCGAGTCGCATTCGGCGGAATGGTTTGAAACGCGCGGTCTGGTCGATCGGCTGTTCCAGCCGGGCGAGGGCTATCAAACCACCCGTACTTTTATCGATACCATGAAGCCTAAACTCAACGGCGTCAGGGCGATGTTAAAAGCGCGTCAGCGCGTACTTCAGCTGACGCGGGCGGAACTGATGGATATTACAGAAGACTGGGTAGATTTTGCCTTTTCTATCGAACCCAAGGATATCGCCTATATGGAGCGGCTGGTTCAGCTGCAGGATCGCCACAGCGCGCAGGTCATGCGTAAAGCAGGCTAACCGTCACGTTTTGCCAGCCACTGCTCCAGCTCGGCTGCGGGCATAGGCCTGGCGTATAAAAACCCCTGGCGAGCATCAACACCGCTCGCCAGGATAAAGGCTTCTTCCTCCGGCGTTTCAATTCCTTCAGCAATAACCTCTAAATTCAGCGCTTTGGCAACCGCCACGATAGCCCGCACCAGCGACTGGGAAACGGGTTGCTCATTCACATCGCGAATAAAGCTTTGATCGAGCTTAATGGCGTTAATCGGCACGCGCGCCAGCTGGGAAAGTGACGAATAGCCTGTGCCAAAATCATCAAGGTGAACCTGCGCGCCCAGCTGTTGAAACTGCTTCATTAACGTCAGCGCCTGCTTTTCGTTTTCAATCAGACAGCTTTCGGTTAGCTCAATATCGACAGGGCAGTCTGTCAGTCTGGCTTTATTGAGCGCCTGTTGCAGATCGGTATAAATAGATTCATCGATAAGCTGACGCGGCGAGACGTTAACGGCCACGCGCAGATCGATGCCTTTTTTGCGCCACGCCAGAATCTGCGCCAGCGCCGTCAGCATTACCCAGCGACCAAGCGGCACAATCAGGCCGGACTCTTCGGCGTACGAGATAAAGTCGGCTGGCGAGACCAGACCCCGTTCCGGCGAAATCCAGCGAACCAGCGCCTCGACGCTGTGCACTTCACCCGCCTTATTCAGCTTGGGCTGATAATGGATAATCAGCTGATCCTGCTCCAGCGCCTTACGCAAATTGGTATCCAGCCACAGATACTCGAACACGCGCTTATTCATTTCCGCCGCAAAAATACAGAACTTGCCGCGGCCGCTCTCCTTCGCGGTATACATGGCGGTATCCGCGTTGCGGATCAGGCTTTCGCGATCTTCGCCATGCTGCGGGCTCAGCGCGATACCGATTGAACAGCCGGAATAGACCTCAATCAAACCGATGCGGAAAGGCTGCTTCAGCCGGTCCAGGATGCGGGTAGACATCGCCTCCAGCTCGGCCTGCGTGGTGCCAATAGCCAGCACCAGAAACTCATCGCCGCCCAGCCGCGCCAGCGTTTGGTCTTCGCCAAGACAGCTGAGGATAGCCAGCGAAACGGCTTTAAGCAGCTGGTCGCCGAACATGTGGCCGTAGGCGTCGTTGACCTTTTTAAAATTATCCAGGTCGAGATAAACAATGCCGATCTGCTGCGGCGTTTCCTTCTCCAGCGCCTCGGCGATGGCGTTATTGATGGCGTTACGGTTAGGCAGGCCGGTAATGCTGTCGGTATTCGCCAGCACGCGCAAACGCTCCTGCGCGCGGCGCTCTTCCGTAATATCTGTGCCGGAGCAGATGAGATAAATTTCATTTTTGCCGCTGCCGCTGTGCACAAACTTGTTTCTGAACAAAAATAAACGCTGACCCTGACGAGTTTTTACCCAGCGTTCGACCTCATAGGAGTTGCCGTCGCGGTAAAAACCACTGATGTTGCGGCGCGACGACGCCGCTTCCTGACGAGTCATAAACAGCTGAAACACGTTACGACCAATTACTTCCTGCTCTTTCAGGCCGGTATACTCTTCACTCTTACGGTTAAAGCGCTGGATATTGCCGCGCTGATCGAGGATCACAATCACCGAATTGGCTTCTGATACTACCTGTTCAGCAAAAGAGAGGCCCAGCGCCAGATCGCGCGCCACGCTCTCGGTATCGCCCCAGGCAGAAGCGCTACCGGCCCATTCCGTCTGGTTGACGCGTCGCCCGACCAGATGCATGGACTGAGGCTCACCATACAGGTAAACCGTAAGATTCACGCTGGAGGTAATAACCGTCATCGCACGCAGCTGATTAGCCTGTGACGACGTTAAGGGGATAACTACGTGTGTGTCAGCCGATTCATCCTCAGCAAATAAAAGAGCGTCACTGTCGGACTTTAAACGCCAATGAGGGCTGTTAGTACCAAACCAGGTATAAAGTAATGATTGCCCTTGCTCATCGGTCATCAGATTTCTCCCTGGAGAATGCAATACAGGCTGTATCTTCTTATTTTAGCAACAGTATTCGGCAAACAGCAGAATCTCAAGCGCAATGTTGAAGATATTTTTTATGCCGTGAATTAACCGGGACAAAAACGCCCCCGATAGCGGCATCGGGGGCAATAGTTAACAGGGACATTTGCCTAACTTTCCTGCTTTGCAAGGAAAGCGCGCCTCCAGGCAGTAACGGTGAAACTCTTTCTCCGTCATAGGCTTAAGATGGCTCTGGCGCTGCTGCATATGGCGTAAATAATTTTGATAGTCCTGAACGCCAACCATCAGACGAAAACATTGCGCCACGCGTGTTAACAGCAAACGTAATGTTAATGTTTCTTTTGTTACAGCCGCTGACAGAGGACGACAGCGCTGGATACGCAGCGGACGTTTTATTCGACAGGCAAAAACGTATTCAGACACGATGCACCTCATTTCTCAAAGAGATTTTCGCTTCATGCACGCCAGGCAAAGGATTTTTCAGCGCGCGCCGAATCACAAAGAAAGCCGCGACGAGCATGGTTACCGCAACCAGCATAAAAAAGGCGCAAAGCGCGGCGTTAATTTGATTGCTGAGCACAATGGTCTGCATATCCGCAATGGATTTAGCTGGCGCGATAACCTGCCCATTTTCAATGCCCAGGGAAAATTTCCGCGCCTGAGCCAGAAAACCGATGGCGGGTTTTTCATGAAAAATTTTCTGCCAGCCCGCATACATTGAAGTAATAAAGAGCCAGGCCGTAGGCAGAATCGTTACCCACGCGTAGCGCTGCTTTTTCATCTTAAACAGCACCACGGTGCCGAGGATCAGCGCCATTGAAGCCAGCATCTGGTTACCAATGCCAAACAGCGGCCACAGCGTATTGATTCCGCCAAGCGGATCGACCACGCCCTGATAAACAAAAAACCCCCAGCCGGCGACGGCGACGGCAGTGCCCGCCAGATTGCCGAGCCAGGAACGATTATTCGCCAGCGATGGCACGACGGTGCCTGCCAGATCCTGCACCATAAAACGGCAGGCGCGCGTTCCGGCATCGACGGCGGTCAAAATAAACAGCGCTTCAAAAAGAATGGCAAAGTGATACCAGAACGCCATCATCGCGCGGCTGTTAAACACATCGGTAATGATATGCGCCATACCCACGGCGAAGGTTGGCGCGCCGCCAGCACGAGAAAGAATAGTCGCTTCGCCCACGTCTCTGGCAATGCCGCTCAGCATCTCTGGCGTAACCACAAAGCCCCAGCCGTTGATGGCCTGCGACGCGGATTCAACGGTCGAGCCAATCAGCGCCGCAGGCGAGTTCATGGCAAAATAGACGCCGGGCTCAATCACCGAGGCGCAGATCAGCGCCATAATGGCGACAAAGGACTCCATCAGCATCGCGCCGTAGCCAATCATGCGAATATGGCTTTCTCGTTCAATCAGTTTAGGCGTGGTACCGCTGGACACCAGTGCATGAAAGCCGGAGATAGCGCCGCAGGCGATAGTAATAAACAGAAAAGGGAACAGGCTGCCGGAAAAGACCGGGCCGCTACCGTCGATAAAACGCGTAACGGCGGGCATTTTCATTTCAGGCATGGCAAACAGGATGCCTATTGCCAGCCCGACGATAACGCCAATTTTCAGAAAGGTAGACAAATAGTCGCGCGGTGCCAGCAGCAGCCAGACCGGCAGAACGGAAGCGACGAAGCCATAAACCACCAGCACCCACGTTAGCGTGGTACCTTTCAGCGTAAAAAAAGGCCCCCAGAACGGATGCAGCGCGATATTGCCGCCGTACAGAATAGCGGCCATCATCAGCACAAAGCCAATCAGCGAAACCTCAGCGATTTTTCCGGGCCGTAAAAAGCGCATATAGACGCCCATAAACAGCGCAATGGGAATAGTCGCGGCAATAGTAAATAATCCCCATGGACTGTTGGCAAGGGCCTTAACGACCACTAACGCCAGCGCGGAGAGAATAATAATCATCACGCCCAGCGCGCCGAGCATGGTGACAACGCCCGCAAAAGCGCCCAGCTCCTGTTTTGCCATCTCGCCCAGCGAACGTCCGTCGCGCCGGGTAGAAATAAACAAAATCAGGAAATCCTGCACCGCGCCTGCCAGCATGACGCCGATCAGGATCCACAAGGTTCCGGGCAGAAACCCCATCTGCGCGGCCAGAATTGGCCCGACCAGCGGCCCCGCCCCGGCAATGGCGGCAAAATGATGGCCGAACAGCACCCATTTATTGGTAGGCACGTAATCCAGACCGTCATTTAACCGCTCGGCAGGCGTCAGGCGACGGTCATCCAGCTCAAACACCTTATCGGCAATAAAACGGCTGTAGAAGCGCCAGGCGATGCTGTAGCAGGCAACGGCTGCCACCACCAGCCATAGCGCGTTAACGTGTTCGCCGCGGCTCAGCGCCAGCATGGCAAATGCCCCCGCGCCGATAATGGCCACGCCGGTCCAGACGATGGCCGATTTAACTTTGCTCATGACAAAATTCCTTGTTATCTCCCAGAGAGGTAACGTAGAAAGTAATGTTGATAGTTTGTTAGTGAAAGCGGGGCGAGAGAGAAGTGTGAGGCAGACGCTTTTTTCGCGGTTGCGCGGCCCCAGCCAGAGAGGTTGTGCCGAAAATCATCGACGTGTTTCAGCAAGAAAATCTACGAAAGCGCGCAGCGGTGCAGACATAAAGCGACTGGAAAAATAGAGCCACGGGCCTTCAAATTCGGTCCACCATTCGGGCAGCACCGCTATCAGATCGCCGCCTTGCAAGTGCGGCTGCAACCAGTTTTCAAAGGTGGCGATGACGCCATTGCCGCTGCGCGCCAGGTCAATAGCGGCGGCGGCCCCGTTGACCCCAATCGTTAAGCGGGCAGAAGGATTGATGCTGACCGTTTCACCTTTTCGCTTAAAATCCCAGGCGACCAGCGCGCCGCTGGAAAACCTCAGGCGTATACAGTCGTGCTCAAGCAGATCCGTAGGATGCAAAGGCAAGCCGCGTACGGTCAGATAAGCGGGGGAAGCGGCCAGCGCCAGGCGCTGCGTTCTGGGGCCGACGGGAACGGCGATAGTATCCTTCGCCAGATGTTCGCCATAGCGAATGCCCGCGTCACAGCCTGCGGAAGTCACGTCAACCAGCCGGTCATCGACCATAATTTCTACCTGTAGCTGCGGATGGCGTGCAAGAAAGCGTTCCAGCAGCGGCGGCAGAATGTCAACCATCACCGCGCCCGTCACGTTTAGCTTCAGCACGCCACGCACGCTCTGCTGTGAACTGGCTACATCCTGTAGCGCCACGCGCATTTCGGACAGCAGGGGAGAAACGCGATCTGCCAGCGCGCGTCCTGCGTCCGTTGGCATTACGCTACGGGTAGTACGGATCAGCAACGGCACGCCAAGACTCTTTTCCAGTGCGGTAATCCTTTCGCTAACGGTCGACGGAGAAAGGTTCAGCTGTCTGGCCGCCGCCCGAAAACTCTTCTGTTCGAAAACCGCGAGAAATACCGTCAAATCCTGCATGCCAGCTCAATCCTTATTGTTCGCCACAGCGATCAGGCTATTCGCTTTTGCCCCCGTTATCAAACAGTGCCGCGCAGGCTATAACGTTAAGACCAGGGAACAGCACAGCGGGCAGAGGGTGCAAACCGCCTCATAACATCATCGTGGAGACTGAAATGAGCAAAAAAAATGTTGTCATCACCGGCGCAAACAAAAGCATCGGCTTTGAAACGGCCCGGCAGCTGGGGCAGCTGGGCTACCGTATCTGGCTGGGAAGCCGCGATGAAGGCCGTGGCCGCGCTGCGGTAGCCAGCCTGACGGCGGAAAACATCGATGCCCGGCTGGTGGTGGTGGATGTTACGCAGGATAACAGCGTGAGGGCAGCGGCTGAGCGTATCCTGAACGAAGATGGCCGGCTGGACGTTTTGATTAACAACGCCGGTATTTCGGGCGCACAGCCCGTATTGCCCAGCAGGCAAAGCATTGCGGATATTCAAAGCGTTTACGAAACGAACGTCTTCGGCGCAATACGCATGACCCAAACCTTTCTGCCGCTGCTTAAAGCGGCTGGCGATGCCCATGTCGTCATGGTCAGCAGCGGCTTAGGTTCGCTAAGCTGGGTTACCGATCTGACGCATCCTTATGCCAAAGTTGAGGCAATGGGCTACACCAGTTCGAAAACGGCCCTGAACGCGGTTACCGTCGCCTTTGCTAAAGAGCTGGCACCGTTTGGCATCAGCGTTAACGCTGTCGATCCCGGCTATACCGCAACCGATTTTAACGGGCACACAGGCTACAGAACCGTTGCCCAGGCCGCTGCGGGTATCGTCTGGCTGCTGGAGCCTGAACATGCTGCGGGCACTGCCGGGTTTTATTTTGACGGCGAGCGTGCGCCCTGGTGACAATTTACTGTCGGGACGAAGGTAAAAGGGGAAAGCGAAGGGGGATTAAGAACGTGACGAGGGAAGAGGACAGGCGGGAAAGGGCTCCCGCCTGTTTAAGCTATCAGGCTACCGGACGCGCCACGATGCTGCGGGTTTCCATACGAACTTCCGCAATAGTGACTTCGATCTGGTCGGTGACGCGGTACACCACTTCACCTTTGATCTGCACGGTGCCGTTTTCCTGACTACACACCAGCTCATCACGCACCGCATGAATGAATGGCGCAGGGATAAAGGCGACGGCGCCGTTATCGGTCAGGCGAACACGCATACCGCCGCGAGAGACGTCAATGACTTCTGCCGCAAAACGCTGGTCGGTGCCGGCCGCTTTCTCCAGAAAACGGGAGTAGAGCCAGTCGCCCACGTCACGCTCTGCCATACGGTTCAGACGGCGACGCTCGCTCATCTTCACGGTAATCTCGTCCTGCGGACGCGTGGCCGCTTCGCCTTTGATCATCGCTTTCAGCAGGCGATGGTTAATCATATCGCCATACTTACGGATCGGTGAGGTCCAGGTCGCATAGGCTTCCAGTCCCAGACCAAAGTGCGGGCCTGGCTCAATGCCGATTTCGGCAAAGGACTGGAAACGGCGAATGCGGCTGTCGAGGAACTGGGTCGGCTGCGCGTCCAGCTCGCGACGCAGCACGCGGAAGCCTTCCAGCGTTGCGATGGCCTGCGGGTCGACCTTCACGCCGTGGTTTTCCAGCACGCTGGCGGCCTGTTCAGCATTCACCAGGTCAAAACCGTGATGAATGTTGTAGATACCAAAGCCCAGCTTGTCACGCAGCACGGTGGCGGCGCAGATATTGGCGGTGATCATCGCTTCTTCAACGATGCGGTTAGCGATGCGGCGATGCTCGGCAATAATATCCAGCACTTCGCCTTTCTCGCCCAGCAGGAAGCGGAAGTCCGGACGATCCTTAAAGACCAGCGCATGGGTTTTACGCCATTCGCTGCGCGCAAGGCACAGCTGGTGCAGCAGGCGGATCTGCTCAGCAATCGCTTCGCTTTCCGGCTGCCACTCGCCGCTGTTTTCCAGCCAGTCAGAAACGTTGTCGTAGGCCAGTTTGGCTTTAGACTCGATCCAGGCCGCAAAAAACTGGGTATCTTCGCCCAGCGTGCCGTCGGCTGCCACGGTTACGCGGCAGGCCAGCACCGGACGACGCTCGTTTGGTCGCAGCGAGCAAACATTGTCAGACAGCTCGCGGGGCAGCATCGGGATATTAAAGCCCGGCAGATAATTGGTAAACGAACGCTCGGCGGCGATAGCATCCAGCTCGCTGTCAGCAGCGACAAAGGCGGTAGGATCGGCGATAGCGATGGTCAGACGAAGCTGGCCTTCCGGCAGCGCTTTAACGTAGAGCGCATCGTCCATATCTTCAGTGCTGGCGCTGTCGATAGTGACAAAATCCAGTCCGGTCAGATCTTCCCGTTCCAGCTGCTCATCCAGCATTTCGCCGGTAGCCGCCTGCGGCG
>Ga0153980_1000139_pt1 | contig 39489 bp, 35 predicted proteins | sample TSGA064MetaG_FD_104722 | JGI IMG/M metagenome (GOLD analysis project Ga0153980, IMG submission 104722) | Attine ant fungus gardens microbial communities from Georgia, USA - TSGA064 MetaG | ecosystem: Host-associated > Fungi > Mycelium > Unclassified | place: USA: Georgia, Magnolia Springs State... | reverse complement strand
TACTTCCAAGTTAGATTGTTCAATAGTCAAAGTTGCGTATGTTTTCTCTCTTGTATTACGTGGAAAAGCAACACTACCTGGGTTTATAAATAAGATACGGTCAATCATTTCAACATTAACACAGTGCGAATGACCATAACACACAATATTTGCTCCTACTTCCACTGCTTTATCGTACATTCGATCTACGGACAATTTAACATCATAGTGATGTCCATGAGTCATAAATAAAGTGTGGTCTTCCGACAGCTTTTCAGTCACTTCAGTAGGATAGCTCCGATCATAATCACAATTTCCAGCAACGCTTAAGAATCCGTTGATAACCGGGTCGTTATAATTTAGCTGTGAATCACCACAATGTAAAAATAAATTAGCTTCGTTAAGATGACGAGCACGAATTTTTTTTAAACTAATGACGTTACTATGATTGTCGCTCACAATTATTATTTTCATATGAATACCCCTACAGTAAGTTTTTTAAGATTTTTTCTAACTTAACAAAAGCATTTGCCCGATGGCTTAAAACATTTTTTTGGCTTTTAGGAATTTGGGCCATTGTTTTATCAAGATGGGGTAAGTAGAAAATTGGATCATAGCCAAACCCGTCAGTTCCCCGACACTCTGTTAAAATTTGACCTTCACATTCCCCACGAACTACATATTCTTTTCCTTCTGGAGTTACAATTGCTAAAGCACAAACAAAGCGAGCACTGCGGTTTAAATCATCAACTGTTTCTAACTCTGCTAACACTTTGTTTAAATTAGCTAAGTCATCTCGATTAGGTCCTGCATACCGGGCACTATAAATACCAGGCCGGCCATATAAGGCATCAATCTCAAGCCCTGAATCGTCTGCTAAAGCCATTATGTGATATTGCTCTGCTATAGTTCGTGCCTTAATTAGAGCATTCTCTTCAAAAGTGTCACCGTCTTCAACGACATCTTCAGCTCCTGGTAAATCTAAAAGTGATTTTACTTTAATTTGATACCGAGAAAAAATATGCTCAAACTCCTTAACCTTTCCGATATTTTTGGTTGCAATCATAATCTCTTTCATCTGTATTTAACCCCTTAAACAATTTCTTTTTGCAGTGTAATTAACTTTTCAATCCCAGATTTGGCCAGTTCTAGCATTAAGATTAGTTGCTTATGAGTATAAGTGGACTCTTCTCCTGTTCCTTGAATTTCCACAAATTCACCTTTATCTGTCATGATAACATTCATATCTACTTCAGCGACGGAATCTTCCTCATAATCCAAATCTAAAATGACCTCTCCATTTAAGATCCCAACAGAAATAGCTGCAATATGATTCTTTAAAGGTAACTCCTTTAGAGATTTTTGTTCTACCAGTTTATTTAAAGCTAATTTCATGGCGATCATAGCCCCGGTAATAGAGGCTGTCCTCGTTCCACCATCTGCTTGAATGACATCACAATCAATTAAAATCATTCGTTCTCCAAGCTTTTCTAAATCAATAGTTGTCCGCAAAGCGCGTCCAATTAAACGTTGAATTTCCATTGTACGGCCGCTAATTTTACCTCGAGCAGATTCTCTTACATTTCGAGTATTAGTCGCACGAGGTAACATGGAATACTCCGCTGTTATCCAACCTTTTCCTTGACCTCGCATAAAATGAGGAACTTTATTTTCTATTGTCGCTGTACAAATTACCTTAGTATTCCCAAAGGTTACTAATACTGAACCTTCAGGATGGATAATATAATGGGGAATAAATTCTACAGACCGTAGTTCGTCATTTTTACGTTTACTTGCTCTCATGTCCATCACCTGCTCATCAAATTCAAACTATTATAGTTCTTGTAATAATTATAGCATATTTTCTATTCCTATTGGGGTTTAATAAATGAATCAAATGCATAACGATTAGTGGGAATTGCAATTGGTTTTAGTTCATCGTCAAAGACTTTAACATTTCCTTCAATAATAACAGAGACATTCTCGACCTGTTCTAACTCAGTTAACGTCATGACTAATTGGCGTAACACAGCTGAAGACACTTGGGTTTGCGCCTTATTATAATATAAATCAGAGCTAAAATTAAGGGTTAAAATGCCGTTATCTAAAACCGGCTCATCCAACAATGTAGTTTGATGATTAAAGACACTAATATAGTTTTGCCCTAATGGACCTGCAATTAAAGATTCAATTAAATAAGTAATCACATTTGTTTGGTTTGCTACAAGCCTGGTAACGGGAACTAATAGCCCGTCTGGGGTATCATCAGTCAGAAAATAAAGCATCACTAATTTTGAATCCTCTAAATGAATCAAATCCAGATCAAGTTCTAGATTTAAACCCATTGAGCGAGTTAGTCCACGCTCTACTGATAATACTCCACCCAAATTCTTAACCGCCTCTCCTTCAATTTTAAACCATACACGATCCACCTCATCTAACTCCGTATACGTCCAGACTAAAGCGGAAAGAAGTTGTCGTTCATCATCGAGGGCATAGTCTAAAAAAGCTTCCGATAAATTTAGGATTAGATGACCGTCTTTCAATTCATAATCAAGTAAAGTTGAGTGAACTGGTATTAAAGAAGTAACTTCTGGATGAAGTTTATTTGAAGCTACAGTTAATCCTTGAAAAATTGATTGAATTTCACTTACATCAAAATCCCTTTCCAAATAAGTTCTAACGACATGATTAGATTCGTGTAATCCATAGATGACGTGATGCGTAGCAGCGTTCACTTGTTGCCGAGATAGTTGAGTTTGTTCATTAATACTAGTTACTGAATTCATTTCATTAAAGTTATGTCTATTTAAGCTTTGCCCATAATATACAAACAGCATAGCTAATACTGGTAAAGTTAATTTCTTCACCCATTTTAAATTCATTTCTGTCACCTCTTTTATTATATCGCAATTTGAGCAAGTTCATTAGTGGTTCTAAAACTCTAATCATGTGACCTAACCTCACCAACGTTTATTGGAGTCTTAGAGATTACTAACATGATCACTTCCACTAGTGGACTCTCACCTCATTGCTACTATATGAGGAGGAATAAAAAAGATACCTTTTTAACAGAGGAGTTTCCAATAGCTAGCAATACTTCTAATCATTCGATAAACCCTCCTTTCAAGTTTATCGATTCTCAAGAATACTCTGATAATTTTCTTTAAATGGGAATTCACTTGCGTCTGTAATGATTTCTTTAAATTTGAAAAAAATCTGATGTAAAATAATCGCATCAACTAATGCATCATGGATTTGAACCCCAGCATAATAGCCATAACTTTTCATTGCATTATATAAACCAATATCCTGACCAATTTGATAAAACTGTCGATGTATTCTTTGTAAGTCAATTAATTGATTTTCTTTAAACAAAGGCTCCACATTGTTTAATGCACAAGAGCTGTTTAAAACAAATCCATCTGAAACGCCCCAAACAATAAATAGCGGATTATATCGAGCTCTTATCTCTTTTATATAATTATAAAATTGTAAATAAGTAATTCCATTTTCCACAACAATTTTATTTATTTTTAAAAATTCTTGCGTTTTATCTGTTATGTTAGGAAAAGCTGTTGGTTTTATATAAGCAGAAAATTTTTCAATAATTTGACCTTCAACATCCACAATAATGAGGCCCACCTGAATAATTTCAGCTGAAAAATTTTTTCCGCGATATTCTGGACCGCTCATTGAAAATTCTAGATCTAAAAAAACGTAATATTTCGTATTTAACAAAGACTCTAATGCCTTTCTTAAATCTCCTTTAATTGATTTAGGTAAAATATCATCTGGTTTTTTCTCTTTGAAATAAGCAATAACATAGTAGGAAGTATTATCAATTTGTACTTCATCTTCATGATAACAAAATTGTAAATAGACTCCTGGTTTAAGATATTTTTCCATCAAATAAAATTGATTTTCTGGAATAAAAAAATGCACCAATCTTCCATTGGTATGCATGGAGATGCGAGGAATAGTCACATTTAATGATTGAATTTTTCCTTTCATCTCCTTTAGTTTTTGAGCTGTCGTCACTTCTAATTCATCTATTTGTCCTTTTTCATTGAGATGAAACCCTACTTTTTTACCTAACATATCATTAGCTATCTGAAGTGTAGGTTCATAACAGAGCCACTCATTATTAATAAATAGTCGGTGTTTTTCAAAATTATATTTTAAAAGTATCCCAATATTTTCTGACATCATAACCACTTCCATCACATTAGCTTAACGCTCACCTTCTATTGAATGATTCGCAAAATAAATACTCTCTCTTTATTATAATATACTTTTTTCCTTTAATCTACTCACAATTAAGTTTAGAGTATACTAGAAAGTAAAAATTTAGACTTGGTTCTTTCTGCTAGTAAAACGATGATGTTCTAAACACTCTTTCAGCAAGTCAAATTAGTTCAGATCTATTTTTTTTTACGTGTAAAAAAAATAGATCAAAATAAAGTTTGCTAACTTTGCTTAACAGAGATAGAAGAGGTTTAATGTGCCTTAAAAAAATTAAATTTTATAAGATATCTTTCTATCTAGTTATGTGTTTTACTAAGTTTTTGTGTTCAATCATATTAAAATATGGTTTATTATTTTTAAAAGGAGAAACGCTCACTTTTCTGCCTTGAATGAAAAAAGAGGGTATCGCTGTGACCAATCATATTAGTCATCTCTGATACACCTCCATTTGTATTCACTTCTTTAAACTGAGCTTAATTTTATAATTCAATGACACCCAATTTTAGAAGTTCAATAATTGCTTGTGAGCGCCCTTTAACATTTAATTTTAAAATAACATTTGAAATATGATTTCTAACTGTTTTTTCACTAATGTTTAGCTCTGTTGCAATTTCACTTGTCGTCATATTATGAACGAGCAAGTCAAAAATTTCTTTTTCACGTTTGGTTAATATTGATTGACCTTTATTCAACTGTTCTACCCCCTTGCTTCTGTTGAGGTAGTCATCATCCTCATTGATACAACTCTTTACTAGGTCGTATCTAATATATCTTATGTATGAGGCAATGATTAGTGCAAAACATTCAATTTTTGAAAGATAATTCTTCACGAATAAATAACCTTATTCTGTTCACCGCTTCGAGACTAAACCCAAGACTTTGATATTCTTTATCAGTTGCTTCTAACATCTTCTCTAACGATCCAAAATTTTGAATCAACAATCGTTTTCTCTTCTCTCCTACACCTGGAATCTCATCTAAAATTGAAGTTAACTGCCGTTTTTGCCTAGCTTGATGATGAAAACTTAAAACAAATCGATGAACTTCATCTTGGATTCGAGTTAATAATTGAAAGATATTTGCCGACTTTTCGAGCTTATGAACTTTTAGATCACGACCGTCAAGTAAAGCAGCAGTTCGATGCTTTTCATCTTTAATAAGCCCTATTACTGGAATTGTCATGTTCAAAGTTTGCAACACTTCTTTAACCACATTAACTTGTCCAATTCCTCCATCAATAACGATTAAATCTGCGGTCGGCAATCCCTCGTTTAGCACTTTAAAATAACGGCGATAAATGACTTCTCTCATGGCCTGGTAATCATCACCCTCATCTGTCGAGTTAATTTTATATTTACGGTATTCTTTTTTATCAGGACGTCCGTCAGTGAATACAACCATTGCTGACACAGCATCCATACCTTGATGGTGAGAATTATCATAAGCTTCAATTCGATGTGGCATCGGAATTTTTAAAAACTCTCCCAATTGCTCCGTTGCTTTTACAGTTCGCACTTCTTGTTTCTCAATTAACTGTTGCTTTTCACTTAAAGCTATTTCTGCATTTTTCATCGCTAAGTCAACAAGCTTTTTTTTATTTCCTACCTTGGGAACCAAAACTTTAAGGTCTAATAACTCTGAGAGCAGTTCATGATCCAGCGATGATGGAATTAAAACTTCCTTAGGTTTTAAGTGAGAGCCTTGATAAAAACGTCCAATAAACGTAAGAACACCATCTTCCACCTCACCTATCTGATCAAAAATCGATACTTCTCGTTCAATTAATTTTCCTTGACGAATGAAAAAAACTTGAACACAGATCAAACCAGCTAATGTTTTATAACCAAATACATCACGATCTACCATATCATTAAGGGTCATCTGTTGCTTTTCCACAGTTGATTCAATATGACTAATTAAATCACGATATTCTTTCGCTCGTTCGAACTCCAACTCTGCTGCTGCTTTTTCCATTCTTTGAATCAAATCTTTTTTTACATCAGAATAATCTCCTTTTAAAAACCGAGTTATTTTTTCTATAAGCTCCTTGTATTGACTTTCTTCAACAGAATACTCACAAGGACCTAAACATTGGTGAATATGATAATACAGACAGACTTTAGGTGGCATCTTATGACATTTTCTTAACGGGTATAATTTATTTAATAAACGGATGGTTTCATTAGCTGATGTAGCATTAGGATAGGGACCAAAATACTTACCACCATCTTTTTTAATTTTTCTAACCATCACTAAACGGGGGTGGTTTTCATTAGTAATTTTAATATAAGGATAATGTTTATCATCGGTTAATTTTATATTATACTTAGGATCGTATTTTTTTATTAGATTAAGCTCTAAAATGAGTGCTTCTAATTCACTGGATGTCACAATATACTCTAAATCTGCAATTTCACGAACAAGTCGCGCTGTTTTTCCATTATGAGCGCCTGTAAAATAAGACTTAACGCGATTTTTCAACTTTTTTGCTTTTCCTACGTAAATAACTTGACCCTTGTTGTCTTTCATTAAATAACATCCTGGATTTAAAGGCAATAAAGTTAGTTTATCTTTTAATAATGGGTCCATTTTTTCACCTCTTATCTCTACCATCATAGCATAAAATATAAATTATATAAATAACACGATCATTTATTTAGACATAAAAAATAAAAAGAAGAGAGTTCCTTTTAACCCCTTCTTTTCAAACTAAAAAAACTTCCACGAAAAATTATTCTAGCGTTATTCATTTGATAACCTATAGGATAGTAGGGGTTTTTCACTGTTTGCCCCCACGAGTACAAACTCTACTTGGTCACCATTTAACACTCTAGTTATTGAACGGTACTGGCTTATCCGAAACTCTTTATAACCTTGTGCATTCTGTTGAATGTCGAAATATAAGAGCAAAGTACCTTCCTGAAAGTGCAATTCAAGCAGCTCATTATGGCGATTGGTAGGGTTTATCAAAATAGAAATAGAGTCATCAATCTCATTATTAACATTTTCAAAAAACTGTTGTAGTCGCATTATGTTTAAAATCTGATCCTCATGCTGAATCACATATCCTTCATGAATAGCCTGTTCAAAATTAAAGTTTGCTAACTCATTGGCTTGTGAATTATATCCATCAGTTAAATAAAAGCTACCAATTCCTAATACAATAATCGTAAAGCTCACTAAAGCTAATTTTTTTTTCATACTAAACTCCCCCAATAAGCGCCATCTGTAGTAATATTCTATCATTTTTTTCGGATAGTTGACAAGCTTCTTCTTCATTTTAATAAAATTTATCTGAATAGCTTCCAATTTATTGCATCAACAACTACTTAAGGCAATCTCTTTATCACTATAAACTTTACAAAAAATACATTTAAAAGACGGAGTATCTAGTGGTCTAGCAAAAGTTAATACAATCATGTTATTTACAACTTATTATAGTAGCTTTTGAAACGATCTTTTATTCATTTTTCTTTACACTATTCTGTGACATGCTCTTATACTTCAATCTGTTTTATTTAGTAGTCACTTATGAAAATAACAGCAGATATAAAAATAGCACCCACCTATAAAGACTGAAGGTGGGATGCTAGTTTTTTAATGTTTATAACAGGACGCAACACAGACTAGAAACTTTAGTCATTTTGATAAAATCTTAAAGTTTATATAAGTCACTATTTACATTTTCCCTTGTTTTCTCAAATCAGCTAACATTGTATTAATTTTATTGCCATATTCAATGGATTGATCAATTTCAAAAATTAATTCCGGAACTTTTCTAATGGACAAACGTTTGCTGAGCTCAGTGCGAATAAATCCTTTGGAACGCTCTAAAGTTTGGGCTGCTGCCTCTTCTCGCTTATCTCCGCCTAATACGGAGTAATATATTTTACAGTATGATAAATCATTTGTAACTTGAGCACCCGTTACGGTAATGAAGCCAATTTTATTATCTTTCATATCATTCATAATAATATCCACTACATCTCGCTCAATTTGTTTTGATATTCTTTGTATACGAATTTGTGACATGGCCATCATCCTTTATCATCTATTACTTTTAACAAGCAAACGACAACTAATCTTTAAGTCAAAGTAAAGCTAATAGGAGCGCCTGCTGGTGCCTGATTAACAACTTTGACTTTACAATTAATTGTAATTTGCATTTTATTCTATTAAACTGGCTTTATTTCTTCCATAATATACGCTTCAATAATATCTCCTTCTTTAATATCATTGTAACGTTCAACGGTAACTCCACATTCATAACCAGCATTCACTTCTTTTACTTCATCTTTAAAGCGTTTTAATGAACCTAGTTCGCCTTCAAAAATAACAATTCCATCACGTATAACGCGAACACCAGAATTACGAGCCACACTTCCTTCAGTCACATAGCAACCAGCAATGGTTCCAACCTTGGAAACTTTAAAGATTTGACGAACTTCTAATTGTCCGGTTACTTTTTCTTCAAAAACAGGGTCTAATAAACCTTTCATCGCTGCTTCAATTTCATCAATTACTTTATAAATAATGGAATGCAAACGAATGTCTACTTCTTCAGTTGCTGCTTGCTGACGAACAGCGGATGATGGACGAACGTTAAATCCAATAATAATTGCTCCTGATGCAGCAGCGAACGTCACATCCGTCTCAGTGATGGTTCCCACTGAAGCCCTAATAATATTGATATTAACCCCTTCAACATCTATTTTTTGGAGTGATCCGCTTAAAGCTTCAACAGATCCTTGAACATCTCCCTTAATAATGAGATTTAGTTCTTTCATTTCTCCTTCTTGTATCTGAGAGAATAACTCATCTAACGAAACAGCTTTCCCAGCTTTATTTCCTAACTCACGAGTATTTACTAAACGTTGTTCAGCAATCTGGCGTGCTTCTTTCTCACTAGGGAATACCATAAAGCGATCTCCAGCTTGTGGTACTTCACTTAATCCGGTAATCTCTACTGGTGTCGATGGGCCAGCAGCTTCAATTCGCTGATTTAAATCGTTAATCATAGCCCGTATGCGTCCATGAGTATTTCCTACCACAATTGAATCACCAATGCGCAAGGTTCCATTCTCAACTAAAAGGGTTGCAACTGACCCGCGACCTTTATCTAACTTCGCTTCAATTACTGTACCAGTTGCTAAGCGTTTTGGATTTGCATTTAATTCAGCCATTTCTGAAACTAAGTTTACCATTTCAAGTAATTCCTGAATCCCTTCTCCCTGCTTTGCAGAAATTTTAACATAGATGGTGTCGCCTCCCCATTCCTCAGGAACGAGCGAGTATTCTAGTAATTCTTGCATGACACGATCAGGACTTGCATCAGGTTTATCCATTTTATTGACAGCGACAATAATCGGTACATTTGCCGCTTTAGCATGATCAATTGCCTCTCTTGTTTGAGGCATCACACCATCATCTGCTGCTACGACTAAAATACAAATATCGGTTACTTGTGCACCACGAGCGCGCATGGATGTAAACGCAGCATGTCCAGGTGTATCTAAAAATGTAATGGTATTTCCATTATGAACCACTTGATAAGCTCCAATATGTTGCGTGATTCCACCGGCTTCGCCAGAAACAACTCTAGATTTACGAATGGTATCAAGCAGTGTTGTTTTACCGTGGTCAACATGCCCCATAATGGTTACAACAGGGGGGCGCTTCTCTAAGTTATCATCGGTATCTTCAATAATTATCTTTTCAAATTCAATGGCATCTGTGAATATTTTATCTTTAACTTCAAATCCTACTTCTCCGGCTATTAATTCAACCGTATCGCGCTCTAAAGTTTGATTAACTGTTGCCATCATCCCCAACATTAGGAGTTGTTTTATTATTTCAGCTGTTGATTTCCCAATAGTTTCAGCCAGTTCTCCTACTGTTAAGCTTTCACTGTAATAGACGACGTTTTCTTCTTTTTCTTCTTTAACAGGAACATTAGTGATTCGATCACCTTTTTCATTTTTTACTTTCTTTTTATTAGCCCCTTTTTTCTTTTTAGAAATTTTCGGACGATTTTCTTCTAAATAGTCATCGTACTTAAATAATTCTTCTGCATCCACCACTAATTCTTGAGCCACAGCAGAATTTAATTTGACTTGATCTGTTTTACTAGCCGCTTCTTTATGATTCTTATTTTTATATTCTTTATCTAAAATAACTATAACATCATCTCCCAATACTGACATATGACTTTTGACTGCTACTCCTTGACCTTTTAAAAATTCTAATATATCTTTACTTGAAAGATTTAGCTGTTTGGCGTACTCGTGAACTCTCATCTTGTCACCTCTCACTTATTCATTTTATTTTTTAATGTTACGGCAAATTTTGCATTGGTAATCCCAATTACTTTTCTAAAGCTCTTTCCTAATGCTTGCCCTATTTCTTCACTAGTCGCTCTCCTAGTATACTCAACTTTATAAGTCTGACATTTATCCGTTACTTTTTTAAAGGTATTATGAGATATATCTTCTGCAAGAATGACTAAATAGACTTTTTTATTTCTAATCCCTTGGACAACTTGTTCTTCACCTGTTATCACGGAACCTGCTCTAAGTGCTAATCCTAAAAAACTTAACCAATCCTGATTCATGTTTATCACCTATTTACTTGTTTATTGGCTAATTCCATTAGCTCGTCATAAATTGTCTCAGGAATCTCTGCTTCTAGATGTCGTTTTAACGTATTCTTCTTTTTTGCTGTTTCAATGACGTCAGGAGATAGATGCAAATAAGCTCCCCGACCATTTTTTTTACCGGTTAAGTCAACAGAAACTTCTGACTCTGATCCACGGACAATCCGAATCAATTCTTTTTTGGGTTTTTTTTCTCCTGTCACCACACATTTACGCATGGGAATTTTTTTTTTATTCATACAACATAACCTCCTTGTCTAAAAGACTAAGATTTATACACTTGTATTTAACATAACTAATGAAATAAATTTATAAACTATTTTTTAACTAAGAATCGCTTAAACTATGCTAACGCTAGCTCTAATCCTAATTTTTCAGCTTCGGATTCAGGCTTAATGTCTATCTTCCATCCTGTTAACTGTGCTGCTAATCTTACATTTTGCCCTCTTTTCCCAATGGCTAAAGATAACTGCGTATCAGGAACTAAAACTGTAGTTGCTTTTTGAGATTCATCTACGACCACTTTCGTTACTTGCGCAGGACTTAAAGCATTAGCAACTAAAATTTCAGGATTTTTTGAATACTGAATAATATCTATCTTTTCACCGTTTAATTCTTCAACAATATTTTGAACGCGCTGGCCAGATGGACCCACACAAGCTCCCACTGGATCAACATTTTCATCTTCTGAAAAAACACATATTTTAGTTCGATCTCCCGCATCTCGAGCGACTGACATAATCTCAACCGTACCATCATAAATCTCGGGAACTTCTAATTCAAACAGACGTTTAATTAAGTTAGGATCTTTCCGTGAAACATAGACAATCGGTCCTTTATTTTTAGCTTCAATCTTACTGATGTAAACTTTAATTCGCGAATTAGGCCTAATTTCTTCAGGATTCATGGCTTCACGAATAGGTAACAATCCTTCAACTTTCCCTAAATCGATGAAGACATGTTTACCGTCATCTTTAACCACAATACCCGTCACAATTTCGCCTTCACGATTCTTTAATTCATTTAATAAATTATCACGCTCTGCTTGACGTATTCGTTGCTTAACAACCTGCTTAGCTGTCTGAGTTGCAATTCGTCCAAAATCTTTTGGTGTGACTTCAAAGTTAACAATCGTTCCCAAATCGTAGTTAGGATTAATGGCTCTAGCTTCATCAAGGCTTATTTCTTCCTGAGGTCTAGTTACTTCATCAGTTACAGTTTTCTGTTGATATAGCTTGATTGTTCCTGCAGCTTCATTAATATCTACTAGTACATTCGTTGCTTGATTAAAGTTTTTCTTATATGCGCTAATTAGTGCATGTTCAAATGTCTCGATAATTATATTTTTTGAAATACCTTTTTCTTTTTCTAGTAAATCAAGCGCTGCAAAAAACTCTTTTGTATTCATTATTGCTTACTCCTCCTAATCTAGCTCAAAACGCCAAAATCCAAGTTATGTGACAACACTAAAGAAATTATCTTCGTGCCGTTTATTCTACAGGACCCCGAGCCGCTATCCGCTTTTTTACTTAAAACTTAATGGCTAATCTGATTTTAGCTACTTTGTCGTAAGGTATTTTAACTTCTTTTTTCCGCGTCTTCAATAAGATTTCTAACGTTAAAATATCATCTTCAAAATTTCTTAAGAATCCCTCAAACTCTTTTTGGTTTTCTATGGCTTGATATGTTTTGACAAAGACATAAGAATCCATTGCTTTCATGATTTGCTCCTTATTTTTTAAAGGACGTTCCGCTCCCGGTGATGATACTTCTAAGATATATTCTTCAGCAATAAAATCGTGCTGATCTAATTGCTCACTTAATTTCTCTGAAATTTCAGCACATTGGTCAATAGTAATTCCTTCAGATGTGTCAACGTAAACACGCAAAAAGAAATTAGGGCCATCTTTCACATATTCAACATCGACGATGTCAACATTAGCTGCCATGCAAATTGGCTTTACTAATTCTTCAGTACGAGTTACAATATTTGGCATTAAGCTCACCTCTTCTAAATAATTCCATCTTAATATGAACAAAAGAGTGGGTAGGCCCACTCTTGCACGAGATGCTATGTGAAATAATTTTAACACAGTTTCGCACACACGTAAAGCCTATAGTGTGTATTTGTCCCTATTTCACCGTATAAATTAGGCTGTTCAGCTATATTATAGGCGAAAATGATGCATAATAATACTCCCGGCTATCGAAACATTTAATGATTCTACATTTTCACTCATTTCAATAAATAGATTACTGTCTGTAGACTCTAACAATTCTTTATTAACGCCACTCCCTTCATTGCCAAGAATAAACGCCATTTTTTCATAAGCCGGAATTTTTTCTAATGGCATAGCATTATGTAGATTTGTTCCAATCACTTTTACTCCTTCTGATTGCAATACATGTAGATAAGGTAATAAAGAACATTGTTTAATCCCTATTTTAAAAAAAGCACCTTGGGTCGAACGAATTACCTTTTCATTATATAGGTCTACACATCCCTTACCTAAAACGATTCCATCAAACTTAAAAGCGACTGCACTTCGAATCAATGTCCCTAAGTTACCTGGATCTTGTATTTGATCCAATAACAAGAGCCGGTTATTGTTTTCAATACCTTGGGATCTCAGCTCACAAATGGCCATAACAGGTTGTGGCGTTTCAGTCATAGCTAATTTATTAAAAAGACTTTCTTTAATGACAAACACCGCTTGATGAGCAAAAATATTTTTATCTAATTGACCATGAGCGTTTTCGCGCACCAAAATTTCTTTGACCGCATTAGAAGCTAATGCTTCTATAACCAAATGTTCACCCTCGACTATAAATGCTTGTAGTTGCTGACGATATTTCTTCTGTTGAAGTTTAAACCAATATTTTAACTTGGGATTTTGGTTGGATTCTATTATCATTTCATCACCCATCATCTCTATTTTATACTGCTTATTATTAAGGATCTGGTAGAGTAAATCTAGCTACTTGACCCCATCTATTTCTTAATTTTATCATACAAAATAAATTTAAATTTTTTAAGATTTTATGTATTATTTTGTCGAATACGACCAAATTATTTGTGTCAGGAGGTGAAAACAATGGCAAATCGAAACAAATTAGTCGTACCTGGTGCAAGACAAGCACTTGACCAAATGAAAACCGAAATTGCAAGTGAATTCGGTGTCCAATTAGGTCCCGATACTACTGCTCGTCAAAACGGTTCTGTTGGTGGTGAAATCACTAAACGTTTAGTGACTCAAGCTCAACAACAATTAGGATCTAAATAGTTACTTTACAGTGAATCCTCACTCATCAATTTGCTACTTTATTTAATTTTACCATGAAGTTCAACGATTATCACAAAGTTAAAAAAGAACTTGTTGAAATGAATCTGATATCACAACTAACTAGGCGTTAATCTATAGAGTTATTCAATCTCTTGCTAGTAGCGAATTTAGTAGTGTAACTAAATTATAGGTTGCTACTATATTTTGCACTAAATAAGAGATAACTACTCACAATCATAACAATATTGAATAGATTGATTGATTAACTTAAAAAATACCTAATCACGTCAGGAGGTCAAATTCATGTCACGTCGTAATAAACTAGTGGTACCTGGTGCAGAAAAAGCACTAGATCAAATGAAAAATGAAATTGCAAATGAATTTGGAGTTGAACTTGGACCTGATACAACAGCTAGAAAAAATGGTTCAGTTGGTGGTGAAATGACGAAACGTCTCGTTGCTATGGCTCAAAAACAATTAGAATCTAAATAATTGCTTGTTTAATCAAGCATTGTTCATGTTTCTAACCGTTTTTTAGTATTTAACCGATACATTATTACCACGATAACGGAGGTTATATTATGTCACGTCGTAATAAATTAGTGGTACCTGGTGCTAAGCAAGCACTAGATCAAATGAAAGCTGAAATTGCTTCAGAATTTGGTGTTGAATTAGGACCGGACACAACTTCTCGTCAAAACGGTTCTGTTGGTGGTGAAATGACAAAACGTCTCGTAGCCATGGCTCAAAGACAAATGAGTGGAGAGTAACCATTAGTAACTTATTTATTGGATCATAGCTAACCGCAACTCGTAGGAACTAGTTTCCTACGAGTTTTTTATTTAAAAAGTCAAAGTTTCAATTCGATCAAAGGCTTCTTTTAATAAAGCTATGTCTTGAGTAGCTGCTAAACGCACATAGTCATCTCCTGTCGTTTCACCGAAGGCTTTACCTGGAATGAGTAAAACTTTTGCTTCCTTTAATATTTTTTCAACGAAAGCTATCGAGCCTAATCCTGTTTGTTTTATGTTTATAAAGGCATACATCGTTCCTTTAATGGGGGCTAGAGCTAAAAATGGTATCTTGGCTACTCGGAGGGCGACATATTCTAGCCGCTCTTTAAAAACATTAGCAACCTCAAATAACAGCTCATCTTTATGTTCTAAAGCATAAATACCAGCTTGTTGTGAAAGAGTTGGTGCTGAATAGGTTATGTTTTCATTAAGCTGTCTAGCTACTTGATTAACTTCAGTTGATGCAATCATATAACCAATGCGCCAACCCGTCATCGCAAAAGTCTTTGAAAAGCTCCCAAAAGTTATGGTATGATCTGGTGCAAGAGTTGCCATAGGTATAAAATCCTCAAAAAAACTAAAAGCTTCATAAACTTCATCAGATAAAATATACAACCCTTCCTCAATGGCTACTTCAGCAATTTTTTCCAATGTTTCTTTTGAAAAAACAGCACCTGTAGGATTATTAGGTGAGTTGATAATGATCGCTTTTGTTTTATTAGTAAGGCACGCCTTTAAATCTTCAACATCAAGTTGAAATCCATTCAATTCATAAGTAGGAACAAATTTCGGTGTTCCTCCTGCTAACAAGACTTGGTCCTTATAAGGCGAAAAATAGGGCTCATGGATAATGACTTCATCTCCAGGATCAAGTATAGCTCGTAAAGCTAAATACATTCCGTGGAGGCCCCCTACCGTCGCTCTAACCTGTTTAGGCTCAAAGGTTAGCCCGTATTGTTTTTTATAGTAATCAATCACGGCTTGAATAAAAGCCTTGCTCCCATCAGCGGCTGTATATTTAGTATGGCCCGCTTTAGCATCACGAAAGGCTGCATCTATAATTTTTTCACTGGTAATCAAGTCTGGATCTCCTAAAGATAAGTCAATTAAATCCGCTGTTTCATTAGCCATCATCGCTATTTTTAACAATAATTTTTCAGTTGGTTGCTGATATTTTTTTGCAACTGTTAAAGTTTTCATCTATCCTACCCCTTTACCCTTTATACTTTTTGGTTAATTTGTTTTTAAGACACTTAGATAATAATTACAGTTGCCTAAATTCTCTTATTTCTAGATCATATCATATATTGGAAAAAAGAAAAAGTGATTTTCAGATTGAATGAAACGGACCTCCTTCCAATTGTTTCCCTACTTACAAATTCGTGACATGAGACAGACTTAGCATTTACAATTCAGACACAGATTGCTTTAATGATCACAACTCAAATAAAAAGGCACCCTAATGTCAGATGCAGCATCTGACATTAGAATGCTCTTTAAATTGATGAGAGGATCCTGCAAAACTATTTTACTTTTCCATAAAAGGCATTTAAGTATAATTGTTTTATATCTTCGATCAGTGGATAACGTGGATTAGCACCAGTACACTGATCATCAAACGCCTCAACTGCCAGTTGATCCACAATCTCTAAGAAATCAGCTTCTGATACACCGAATTCTTGAATAGACATTGGGATATCTAGTTCAGCTTTTAATTCATTGATTTTAGCAATTAGTCCTGCTATTTTTTCCTCATTTGTACGGCCTTTAACACCGATGTAATCAGCTGCTTTTGCGTAACGCTCAACCGCTTGAGGTGTTTCATATTGAGGGAATGTCCCTTGCTTAAATGGAGCATCTGTTGCGTTGTATTTAATCACTTCATTAATTAATAAAGCATTAGCTATTCCATGAGGAATATGGAAGCGAGCTCCAATTTTATGAGCCATAGAGTGGCATAAACCTAAGAAGGCATTTGAGAAGGCCATCCCAGCGATACAAGAAGCATTAGCCATTTTTTCTTTTGCTACTTTTGCTTCTGCTCCACCATGGTAGGATTCTGGTAAATAATCAAATACTAATTTCGCTGCTTCTAATGATAAAGGAGTTGTATATTCTGTTGCCAATATAGCAACTAATGATTCTAAAGCATGGGTTAATACATCAATTCCTGATGCCGCACACAATCCTTTTGGCATGGTAAGCATTAATGCTGGATCAACAATGGCCATATTCGGAGTTAATTCATAATCAGCAATTGGATATTTAATCCCTGTTTCATCGTCTGTAATAACAGCAAATGGTGTAACCTCAGAACCAGTCCCTGCAGATGTGGCAATACACACCATACTTGATTTTTGTCCCAGACGTGGGAATCGATAGACACGTTTTCTAATGTCCATGAACCGCATCGCTAAGTCAGCAAAGTTGGTTTGAGGATGCTCATATAAAACCCACATCACCTTAGCAGCATCCATTGCTGAACCGCCACCTAAAGCAATAATTACATCTGGATTAAAGTTAGTCATTGCCGCTGCACCTTTTTTAGCATCTGATAAAAGTGGATCAGGATTAACTTCAGTAAAGATGGTATATTGAATTCCATAACGCTCTAATTCGTCTGTTACTTGGTTGGTATAACCTAAATCAAACAAGACTTTATCAGTTACGATAAACGCTCGCTTTTTCCCATCAAACTTTAAATCCTCTAAAGCAATAGGTAAGCACCCAAACTTGTAATAAGTTTTTTGTGGAACTTTAAACCAAAGCATATTCTCTCTCCTTTTAGCGATCGTCTTAATATTAATTAAGTGTTTAGGCCCAACGTTTTCTGATACTGAATTGTTCCCCCAAGAACCACACCCTAGTGTTAATGACGGTGCTAAAGCAAAGTTAAATAAATCCCCAATCCCACCATGTGAAGTCGGTTGGTTAATCAAGAAAGTAGTGGTTCGCATTTGGGCTGCCATCGCTTGGATATCAGCTTCTGCTCGTAATTCATCGGCATAAATGGCTGATGTATGACCAAGTCCACTGTGGTCCACTAAGGTCCTTGCCATATCAACAGCTTCTTCATGATTTTTTGATTGGTACATGGCTAGGACAACAGAAAGTTTTTCATGTGCAAACGGCTCTTCTAATGAAGTATCCGTTACTTCTCCTACTAAAACTTTGGTGTCTTTAGGAACTTCAAATCCTGCAAGTTCAGCAATTTTCCAAGCTGGTTGACCTACGATTTTTGAATTTAAGGCCCCATTGACGATAATGGTCTTCCGAACAGCATCTAATTGTTTTTTGTTTAATAACAAAGCTCCCCGTTTTTTAAGTTCATCTTTCACATTACTATAAATGGTCTCATCAACGATGATAGCTTGTTCTGACGCACAAATGACTCCGTAATCGAAAGTTTTAGATAATAACAACGAGTTGACTGCCATCGGCACATCACAAGTTTTATGGAAAATAACCGGTGTATTTCCCGCTCCGACTCCAATGGCTGGTGTTCCTGAAGAGTAAGCTGATTTAACCATTCCTGGCCCACCAGTTGCTAAAATTAAATCAACTTCTTTCATAACTGTGTTTGTTAATTCAAGACTTGGGGCATCGATCCAAGCAATTAATCCTTTTGGAGCTCCAGCTGCTTCAATAGTTTCTCGTATGACTTGAGCTGTATAATTGGTACAATTTTTAGCACGAGGATGAGATGAAATAACAATAGCATTACGTGTTTTAATAGCCATTAAGATTTTAAAACAAGCTGTCGAAGTTGGATTTGTTGTGGGAATAACCGCTCCTATTACCCCTAATGGTTCAGCTACTTTTTGAATTCCAAAAGCTAAATCTTCTTCTAACACACCACAAGTTTTGAAACTTCTATATTTATTATAAATATACTCTGACGCATAATGATTTTTAATTACTTTATCCTCAACTAATCCCATTCCCGTTTCTTCAACTGCCATTTGAGCTAATGGAATTCGTAAACTGTTAATAGCCTTTGCCGCTTTATAAAATAGTTCATCTACCTGTTCTTGGGTAAATTTTGCAAATTCGCGCTGAGCCTCGCGAACTGTTTCGAGAGTTGACATTAATTCCTCTACATTCGTGACTTTATTTAACATTCTAACTCCTCCTATTTTTTGTGAATTATTTCACCTATAAGTTTATTATATAATATTGTGAAATTTTTGTCTAATGTAAATAAAGTGAAAACGTTTATAAGTTAATATTTAATTGCTCAAGGATTAGGAAAGTATAGTGGAGACCCTCACAACATGTAACAAACAATTGGATTAGTTAATTCTTTTTTAAAACCAGACAAAATACACAAGATTTTTCTGCTAAAATTTGAACCCAAATAAAAAAGAGGCTGATAGCCTCCTCTTGCGTTTTTAATTAAAATAAATGATTAATTGAACATTCATCCTGATGAGTTAATTCCACGAGTTCATTTGCTCTAACCGTTATGGTTTCAATGTCATCAATGCATTTTTGAACAAAGGGCTCAAAGTCAAAATTCTGTTCAAATGCCAAACACTTTTCAAGAGACGGATTTGTTACTGGATGATCGGGGACAAAAATCGTGCAACAATCTTCATAGGGACGAATAGAAATTTGATAAGTAGCTATCTTTTTAGCTAAGTCAATAATCTCGTTTTTATCTAGGGTTGCCACGGGACGAATAATGGGCATGTGAGTGACCTCATTAATAGCATACATACTAGCCAATGTTTGGGATGCAACTTGGCCTAAACTTTCTCCATTTGCTAAAACTAAAATATTATGTTTCTTAGCAAACCCTTCAGCAATCCGATACATCATTCTCCGCATGATGGTCATAGTATAACTTGCTGGAATATGATCGTAAATAGCTTTTTGTAGATCAGTAAACGGAACAACATGAACTTTAATTTCTTCTTTCGGAGCATAATGAGCATTTTTTTCAATTAAATCTAATACTTTTTGCTTGGATCGTATAGAAGTATAAGGAGGTGAAGCAAAATGAATGGCATCAATTTCTACCCCTCGCTTTTGCATTAAGTATCCCGCTACGGGACTATCAATTCCACCGGATATCATTAACAACCCTTTGCCGCCCACGCCAACTGGGAACCCTCCTAAACCTTTTATCTGTTCTGCCATGACAAAAGTTCCTTCAGCGCGTACTTCCACATAAACAGTTAATTGAGGTTGGTGAACATTCACGGTTAGATTATCGGTATTAATAAGAAGGTGCGCTCCGACAACTCTAGATACTTCACTTGAGATTAAAGGGAATTGTTTATCGGATCGCTTGGTTTCTACTTTGAATGTGGTCGCTTTTAATGATTGTTTTCTGATGACTTCCAATGCCTTTGATTTTATAGCTTCGATATTGTTTTCACAGCGAGCGGCTAAGCTATAAGATTGAATGCCAAATACTTGATCCAGTTGATCCGTTACTAACTTGGGTTCAATTCCATTTAGTATAATATAACAACGATCACGAGTTATTTCAAAAGTGATCTCATTAAAATCACGCAATTTATAACGAATGATTTTATGTAAAGCATTTTTGAAATATTTGCGATTTTTTCCTTTGATAGATAGTTCTCCATAGCGTACTAAAATACGATCATAAATCATTTCATCATATCCTTCCTGTTAAATACGTCTCTCCTAGCGCTTTAGTTGAGACACTACTATTTTTAGTGCTTTAATAAATTGCTCAACTTCCTGTTCAGTCGTCAAATGAGAAAAACTAACACGAACACTTTCCAAAGCAATTTCTTCACTAACTCCTAGTGCTAATAAAATTTTGGAAGCCGTAGCTTTTTTAGATGAACAAGCTGATTTGGATGAAATATAAACATCATACTCCTCTAAAGCATGAACTAGTGTTTCTCCTTTAATGGGAACCGCAGCAAAATTAATAATATAAGGTGACTGATTCGATCGACTATTAATTACAATGTCCTTCATGTTTTCCAGCTCTTTTACCGTGTAATCAAATAACTTTTTAACTTTATGATAATTTTGAGTAAGTGGATCAATCACTAGACGTAAAGCTTTCGCTAAAGCAACAGCACCGGCTACGTTGATGGTTCCTGAACGGTATCCATACATTTGGTTCCCCCCGGTAATTTGTGGCTGTAATTGAATACTGTGATGCTTAATTAAAGCACCACTACCCTTAATCCCATGTATCTTGTGCGCCGATAAGGACAATAGATCAATCTTCATGTCATCCATATCAACGGGTAGTTTCCCAACGCTTTGAACAGCATCCACATGAAACTTAATTTTCGGATATTTATCCACTAACTGTCCTAGCTCATAGACTGGAAATACTCCGCCAGTTTCATTGTTTACATGGATACAAGAAATTAGAATTGTATCTTCACAAATAGCCGCTTCGACTCTTTTAATAAATTCGTCATGGCTACCTTTCACATCAATGAAAGTCACACGCAGCCCCTCATTTTCTAAATCTGTAAAGGTTTCATGGACTGAAGCATGTTCAATAGCAGTTGTAATAATGTGGCGACCTCGATTTTTATAGGACTGACATAACCCTCGAATCGCTAAATTATTGCTTTCTGTCGCTCCCGATGTAAAAATAACTTGATGTTGTGTTGCGTTTAACAGTGACAGAATTTGCTTCTCCGATTGAATCAATAATTGCTCCGCACGAGCTCCAAAAGCATGCAGTGAGCTAGGATTCCCCCAAAAATTTTGGTTTACTTTTACAAATGCATTTAAAACTTCCGAATCAACAGGAGTTGTTGCACCATTGTCCAAATAAATCATGTTTACTTCTCCTTCCGATATAAACATCTAAAACCATTTAAACTTATCACTTCTAATGTTCGCTTACAACGGATCTATTCTAAGTATCTTTAACCCTTACTTGAATATTGTTCCGACATTATACCACATTAAAACCATAAACTCAAACGGTACTAATGCCTACTTAAATTGGATATTTAGATAAAATAGCCATTGATGATTAGTTTATACTATAAATTATGTTTTTACTACAAAAAAGACTGTATTTTATGCTGATAATTTATTTCTACAAATAATATTAATTCATTTCTAAAACAGACTAGATTCAAGTGTTTTTTTGTTAGACTAAGCACTAAAAGTTCAGTCGAGGGTACAACTGAACTTTTTTAGTCACAGCGTTTAACTAGAGAGACCCTTGATGGGTCTAATTTTTAAGAATGTCATTAGTATAAAAACCTAATTCATATCATTAAAAAGATCCACGCAAGAAGGACTAGGAGTATAAAAATTCCTAGTCCTTGTTTATATAAGTTAAATATTAAGGGAAAGCAAGATTAAATTGATCACCCTCAATTCCTTTGAGTAACTCTTGCATTTTTTCAATAGCATTCTGGTAACACCCTTGACGAAATTGATCTTCAGCAATGGTTAAATCCACTAAATACATTCCTTCTAATCCGGCATACCGATGTCCATAAACGATTAATTCTTCAGCTAACAACACCTGCTCCATTTCTGATTCAAGGTGGCGACTAATCTCCTCAATTGTCTCATTAGTATTCTCTAGCTGCTCAGTAATATCGAAAATATTAATCGGAACTCTACCAATCACTTCAAATAACAATTGTAAAGCATGGTTCCCTTGAGTAATTTTCTGATGAAGCTGTTCATTATTAACCGGCAAAATCAGTTGCTGATACCGTCCTTTCAGCTCATTAAAAGATTTAAGTAAATCTAATGCTCGCTGACGACATTCTTTCTCGCCTGAATACAAGTTTTCAACCTCACGATCAAAAATACCCAGCTGTTCTTTAATTTGTTCCACTTGATTTAGGATATAGCCAACTTCACGGTGTAAGGTTGAAGAAGCAGTTTTATTTTCAGCAATTTTATTGATTAAAAACTCTTTTTCATTGCTCACAATTTGAATTTCATTTAACAACAAGTTAAAGTTTTCTTCATCTTCTGATGATAGAGTACAATTAATTTTAATATTTTCATAACGCTCACTTAAGGCTTTTCCTTCTTCTTGGATTAAATCTACTTCTTTTTTTAGCAACTCCAAATCACTTTGAAAGGTCTCTTGAAAACCTACTTCTTTTTTCATGTATTCAATCATTTGCTTTGCATTTTCATGGACTTCAATGAGATACATTTCAAATTTTTTAAATTCAAAATTGCGAATCCAATTCATCACATTATTTAATTGCTCTTGATAAATTTCAATGGTTTCCTTAATCTCTAAATGTTGTAAGTAAACTCCTGATTCTGAAATGTTCTCATAGCTACTCAAGACCTCATTTAATAATGGACGTAGCTCTTGATTGATATTCTCTTGATATAAAGGCACTTTTTCAATTAAGTTTGTTAAGATTTCCATTTTTGTTTTAATTAAATCAATGGTTTCATCTGCTAAATCATAATTACATTCTTCCATATAATCATTAAAGGTAGAAAATCCTGTCTCTATATCAGCAAATATGCTTTGAATCTCTTTTTTAACTTCCAAATATTTATTTTTATCATTCTCATATTGAAGCTTTAATTCCTCACACTTCCCACGTAACTCTAATACGTTGGAGCGCCCGCGCTCTTCAGTTTTCTTTAACATTTGTATTTCACCAGATAATTCATTTATTTGCTGATTTAAAAATTCCAAATCAGCTTTTATATCGGCAATTAACCCGTCAATCACTGAAAAATTACGCTGTGAAACCAGCTCTTCCCCATAAATAATATTTTCAGTCACAGTCACAAACTGAGCTTCCAATTCCTCCCAACGCTTTTCCCACTTCTGAACTAAGCTAACAATATGCTCACTCTTTTTAGTGCTTCTTAATTTAGCTAATTCAAAGGGTACCGTTTTGTTTGATAGCTCATATTTTAAGTAATCCAACTCATCAATTAAGTGATAATATTTTTTCTTTTTAAATATTATCATAATAAAATAACATAATAACATGACTAATAAGCCAATCATGCCTATTAACAATATAAATCTGAAGTCGTCCACTGGACACCCCTCCTATCCACTACTTTTACATTTTGCTACTTTAATCATATCATAAAATTTTTTAAAAATCTTAATTTTCTCTCCTTTTTTCTAACCTTTTTGCTCATATGCTCTCAAAATAATACTAAAGTCCTTTTTCGATTAAATAATTAGCTAAGTTTCATTAATTAATTGACAATGAAAAGGAAAATTGATATCATACATTAGTGCGTATATAAAAGGCAGCTTTTTACCTTGACTAGAGATCGAAGATTAATCCTCAACAACGTTGATGGCATATCACTAACCTTTTGGCTGCAAAGGTGAAGATATGAGAGTTTAATCTTCCCTCTAGCTTCAGGTAAATTCTCTCCTTTTTAATATGCAACTATGTTTGATCATTAAAAGGAGGTTATAGCATGGCTCGTTATACTGGACCAAGCTGGAAAATTTCTCGTCGTTTAGGATATTCAACGTTAGAAAGTGGAAAAGAATTACAAAAACGTCCTTATGCTCCTGGGCAACACGGACAAGCTCGTAAAAAGATATCGGAATACGGATTACAATTACAAGAAAAGCAAAAATTACGTCACTCATACGGAATGACAGAGCGCCAATTCCGTCGTACATATGATCGTGCGGCTAAATTACCAGGTAAACAAGGTGAAAACTTAATTTTCTTATTAGAATCACGTCTTGATAATTTAGTGTACCGCTTAGGTTTAGCTTCTACTCGTCGTCAAGCGCGTCAATTGGTCAACCATGGTCATATTTTAGTAGATGGGTCTCGTGTTGATATTCCATCTTACTCTGTAAAGCCAGGTCAAAAAATTAGTATTCGTGAAAAATCTGCTAATTTACAAGTGATAAAATCGGCATTAGAATCTACGATTCACCGTTTAGACTTCGTTTCTTTTGAAGAGGCAACGATGACAGGAACATTCCTTCGTTTACCAGAACGTTCAGAGGTCTTTGTTGATATTCAAGAAAACTTAATCGTTGAGTATTACAGCCGTTAAGCAAAAAAACTTTGGAAAATTCCAAAGTTTTTTTTTATCTCAAACATGTTTAATTAAGAAATACTTCTTCTTTCCACGGCGAATGACCGTAAATTTGCCAGCAATTGCTTGCTGTTTTGCTACTAAGTAAGCTAAATCAGTTACTTTTTCACCATTAATTGAGATGGATTGGTTATTAATAAATTCACGGGCTTCTCGTTTTGAGCTTGCTATTTTAGCTACCACTAAAGCATCTACTAAATTTAAGGCTTCCGAGAGCTCAACTGAAGGAACATCTTTAAATCCAACTTCAATTTCATCTGGTGTTAATCGTTTAATATCACCTGCAAATAAGGCAGCTGTAATTTTTAAGGCTTGTTCATAGGCTGTTACTCCATGAACTAGTGTCACCACTTCTTTCGCTAAAGTTTTTTGAGCCAAGCGTTGATGAGGGGCTGCTTTAAAATTCTCTTCAATCTCTTCAATTTCTTCTTTGGTTAAGAAAGTATAGTATTTTAAAAGTTGAATCACATCATCATCAGCTGTATTAATAAAGAATTGGTACATTTCATAAGGGGTTGTCTTTGCTCGATCTAGCCAAATAGCACCGCCTGCAGTTTTACCAAATTTTGTTCCATCTGACTTTGTGACTAAGGGCATGGTTAAGCCAACTGCTTTTGCTTCATGACCTATGGTTTTACGAATGGCTTCCAAGCCTGATGTTATATTTCCCCATTGGTCAGAACCGCCAATTTGCAACACACATTGCTTTGTTTCATAGAGATGTTTAAAATCCATCCCTTGTAAGATGGAGTAGGAAAACTCGGTAAAAGTCATTCCATGCTCCAAGCGAGAGCAGACAGATTCTTTTGCTAGCATATAGTTGAGGTTAAAATGTTTCCCCCAATCCCTTAAAAATTCTATCATGCTAACATGACCGGTCCAGTCATAGTTATTGACTAGTTCAGCTCCGTTGCTTTTATTGTTAAAGTCTAAAAACTGGGATAATTGGTGTTTAATGCTCTCTGACCAACTAATAACAATGTCTTGACTATTGACCTGTCTTTCAGCTGATCTTCCTGTTGGATCTCCGATTAATCCTGTTGCACCACCTACTAATGGCAACGGTTTATGACCCATTAGTTGAAATCTTTTTAGCATTAAAATAGGTAGTAACGAACCAATATGTAAACTATCTGCAGTCGGATCAAATCCACAATATAAGGTAATGCTGCCGGTTTCCATTAATTCATCCAAAGCTTCAAAATCTGTACAATCATTGATTAAACCACGCCAAATTAATTCTTTTAAAAATTCATTTTTCATTTTTAAACACCTCTTTTTTAGAATTAAAAAAACCCCTCAATCTGATAATCAGAATGAAGGGACGAATCATCGCGGTACCACCCAACTTGTTAAACCCTACTTCAATTGTCTCTAAAACACCACTCTATGAATAATGAGATTAAGAGTTAAATGATTTAAAGAAAACAATTAATAGGTCACTAAGCTGACCCTTTCATAATGTCTACTTTTTTGGTTTAACCACTTTATATCATAACGGCTTCGCACCGGTTCGTTAGAACATGCTCCAAAAGTGTAATTCATTATCCTGATGCCTTAGTTTTCAGCAACCACTAAGTCTCTTTAACTGCATTTAGGACAACTACTTTCTTTTTTCACAGCAATTTATTATTCTAATATGAGAGCATTATAGCAAGGCTAAGTTTATTTGTCAACTTTTCTAGTTGTTTCACGCCAAACAAATGAGTGAGGTAAGGTAATTTGAGTCTCTTCAACTTCCTCTTCTTTCATTAGTTTAGTTAATAAACGCATAGCAACGGCACCAATATCATAAGTAGGCGTATTGATTGTACTTAGCTGTGGACGTGACATTAAGGCATACTTTGTATTTTGGAAACCGATAACTTCTAATTCATCAGGAACGCTAATTCCATACTCAATTGCCGCATTCATAAACATAACCGCAATGGAATCACGAACAGCTAAAGCTGCATCAGGTGCTGAGTTATGACGCAAATATTCTTTAAAATCTTCTGCTGAATTCTCAAATTTACTGTATAGCGCCAAGATGCTTGGTTCTAAGCCAGCCTCTTCTAAAGCTCGACGATATCCTTTTTCTTTTAAATCATTCATCTCATAATGAGTTCTAGACGTTAAAAAAGCAATATTTTGATTACCGTGAGCAATTAATGTCTTCGTTGCCTCGTAAGCCGCTCGTTCGTAATCGATTAAGACCGCAGGGATTCGTCCATCAAGATCTTTAATGGATAACAAAACAGTAGGAACGGAATCTTTCAACAAGCGTTCCCCTTCTTCTTCGGTAAGGTTGTCAGCCATCATTAACACACCGTCAACTTGGGAAGCGATCATATTTTGCCAAATATTTGTCGCAATATCATTTTCACTATGGGTTACATTTAAGAACACTGAATAGCGATATTTATCTGCGATATCGGCAACTCCATCAATCATTTCTGAAACTGAAGCTCTTGAACAAGTAGGAACAATAAGACCAACATTAGTTGACCGGCGACTAGCTAATCCCCTTGCGATGGCATTAGGACGGTATCCTAAGTCACTAATGGCTTCTAAAACTCGTTCTCTCGTTTTCGGCTTTACCTTTTCTGGATTGTTTAATACACGAGACACGGTTGCTAATGACACATCTGCAGCCCGCGCTACATCATAAATGGTTACTTTAGACATAAAAATCAACTCCTCTAATTTTATTTTTTCTATTATTTTTATTCATAATAAGACGACTATTGATTATATTGGTAGTAATGAAAAGGTGTCTCATTTATAAATTTTAACGGATTTTGCATCATTAATCAATATTTATTATGAAAATTTTTCATAACATATACATTATTTTGCTTATCTAAGATCACTGTCCCTATTTTTAACTCTTTTTCCTAATTTTTACTGATTATTCCATAAAATTTTCACTTTTATTTTTTTGATATTCCACACTTACTTTAAAGATTTGTTTAAATATTTCACTAACCATCTCATTCGTCATAGGTCCTTGATTGATTTCTTGCAGTTGGTTAATGATTTGTTGTTCACGAACAGGGTCATAAACTTGTTTATCTTGCTTTTGTTTCTCTCGACCAATTAATTCAACAATTGCCGTTCTTTCATTTAATAATTCTAAAATTTGTAAATTAAGTTTATCAATCTGGTGACGAAACTGATCCAAGTTCTGATTATTCATCTTTACCTCCCAATGTAAATTTTTACTTATATTAGCCACGTAACACTGCCTGATGTTCTTTTGTTAGTGCTTCTAATACTTTTTGATGTACAGGCTGTAACTCTTCGTCTGTCAAGGTTTTTTCTGGATTTAAATAAGATAAAGAAATCGCAATTGATTTTTTACCTGATTCTACGCCACTTCCTTCGTAAACGTCAAAAACTGTGACGGTTTGTAATAATTTAGGAGCCACTTCTTTAATGGTTTTGACCAATTCTGAAGCTGGTACTTCTCGACTCACAACTAAAGCAATATCTCGACTCATACCTGGATGTTTAGAAACCGGTTGGTAGGAAGATTTTGTTGGTGTTAAATTAAATATACGATCTAGTGACAACTGGAATACGTAAGTTTCATTTATATCTGCTTGCTTTTGGAGCTTTGGATGAACTTGCCCCACAACACCTACGACTTCATCGTTAACTAAGATGACGGCACTTCGTCCCGGATGAAATTCTGGATATTGCTTCGGCTCAGTTGGCAGATAGCTTACGTTTAAATGACCGATCTTTGTTAATAAAGTTTCTACATATCCTTTAGCGCGAAAGAAATCGATTATTTCAACTTTTTTCTGCCATTTACTGGTCACAAGTTCTCCCATTACAGCTCCAGCAATTTTTGTTTCTTCTAAATAATTTCCTTTTACTTGACCATATACTTTTCCTATTTCGTAAATGGCCACATTCATTTGGGTCCGTGCCTTATTATACCCAATAACTTCTAATAATTGCGGAATAATCGATTGCCGTAAATAGGAGCGTTCTTCACTCATTGGCATTGACAACTTCACTAGCTCACTTTTTTCTGTTGGAACCGACAAGAACTGGGTGGCTTTTTCCGCACTGGTCAGGGAATAGGTCACAACTTGTGTTAACCCACAAGCTTGCAACACAACGTGTGCTTTATTTCTTAATTCTTGTCTCTTATGATAGCCACCTTTAGTAGCTGTTGACGGTAAAGTCACGGGAATGCGATCATAACCGTATAATCGTCCCGCTTCCTCAATTAAATCTTCAACAATGGTAATATCTAAACGACGTGAAGGAATATAAACGGTGAATACGCCTTGATTGAGTTCATATTTGAATTGCAGGCGCTCCCAGATGGCAGCCAATTCTTCATTGGTTATAGTCGTCCCCAACACCTGATTTATTTTATTAACTGTCAGAGCTAAATGAAATGGTTTTGGACTCTCCCCTTTTTGCAAAACAATACCGGAGGTGATGTCTCCTTTTGCTAGTTCTCCTAATAGCTCAGCTGCTCGATTTAAAGCGACTTCAACTCGCTCTGGATCAATTCCTTTTTCAAAGCGAGCTGACGCTTCTGAACGCAAACTTAGCCGAGTAGCTGACTTGCGAACGGATAGGGGATCAAAGATGGCTGATTCTAGAAGAATTGTTTTAGTTTCGTCAGTAACCTCTGTTTCAAAGCCACCCATAACTCCGGCAATAGCAATAGGTTTTTGACCATCTGTTATGATGACATCCCCTTGAACCAGTTGCCGATCTTGACCATCTAACGTTTTAATTTTTTCGCCATTGACAGCCTCTCGAACGACTATTTCTTTTGAAAGAATCGTGTCGTAATCAAAAGCGTGCAAAGGTTGTCCCGTTTCTAACATCACATAATTTGTAATATCAACCACATTATTTTTAGGACGCATCCCGGCAGCTATTAGAGTTGTTTGTAACCATTGTGGTGACTCTTTAATCTTCACATTTTTAATGACCCGAGCTAAGTAAGCAGAGGACTTTTGTGTCTGAATCGTTATTTTGATTAAATCTTTAGCCGCTGCTGCAACTTCTTTGATTTTGATTTCTTTAAAAGTTACTTGACGAGCTAATATCGCCCCTACTTCATAAGCGACACCGTACATGGATAAACAATCCATTCGATTGGGAGTTAATCCCAGCTCAATGACGGTGTCATTAAATTGTAAGTATTCAAGAGCATCCATGCCTATTGGTGCTAATTCGGAACAAACAAAAATCCCATCCACATATTTAGAAGGCACTAACTTTTGTTCAATTCCTAGTTCTTGTAACGAACAAATCATGCCATTAGATTCTTCTCCTCGTAACTTGGATTTTTTTATTTTAAAATTACCTGGAAGGATAGCTCCATTTTGGGCCACAATTACCTTTTGTCCTGCAGCCACATTTTTAGCTCCGCAAACAATTTGCACCACGCCATCATGACCTCCAAGATCGACTTGACAAAGAGACAATTTATCAGCGTTAGGATGTTGCCTACATTCTAACACATGACCGATCACCACACCTTTGGCGCTAGAAATGAGATTTACTGATTCAACTTCAATCCCTGTTCTAGTTATTTTTTCTGCTAAATCTTCTGGGCGAATATCACTAATATCCACATATTGGCTTAACCAATTTACTGAAACTAACATTTTTTAACCTCCACACTTTATCAAAATAAAACTCTTATACATGAGCAAAGTATTTAAATCTTGACATTACTCCAAGTAGATTATATCCCTATTTAAATTGATGAATAAAACGTAAATCATTGGTGTAAAAGTTACGGATATCTTCAATACCATACTTTAACATTGCAATCCGTTCCGCTCCAATACCAAAAGCAAATCCTTGGTATTTAGTAGAATCAAAACCTGACATCTCCAAAACATTAGGATGAACCATGCCAGCACCTAATATTTCAATCCACCCTGTTCCCTTGCACAAAGAACACCCTGAACTGGAACATTTAAAACAAGTCACATCAACTTCAACTGACGGCTCCGTAAACGGAAAAAATGACGGGCGCAAACGTATTTCCCGATCCTCACCAAACATATTTCTTACTAACTCCAATAGGGTTCCTTTTAAATCAGCCATTGTTATGTTAGTCCCAACAACCAATCCTTCGATTTGAGTAAATTGATGTGAATGAGTCGCATCATCATCATCGCGGCGAAACACTTTCCCTGGACAAATAATCTTAATGGGTCCCTCACCTTTTGCCGCTTCTAAAACTCGGACTTGAACAGGTGAAGTATGAGTTCGTAATAATGATTCTTCAGTTATATAAAATGAATCTTGCATCTCACGAGCTGGATGTCCTTTTGGTAAATTTAATAATTCAAAATTATAATAATCCCATTCCACTTCTGGTCCTTCCTCAATGGTATAACCCATAGCAATAAAAAGATCTTCCAATTGGCGAGTGACTAACTGTAACGGATGAGCAGCGCCAATACAAGGTTGACACGCTGGTAAGGTCACATCAATTTTTTCACTGGCTAATTGCTTCTCGATAGCTAAAGCTTCTAGTTCGGTTCTTTTGGCTTCTATTTTATCAGAAATAATAGCTTTCACAGTATTTGAGACTTGACCCACCGCTTTTCTTGCTTCAGGAGCCATATCTTTCATATGTTTCATCACATCTTGAATGGGTCCTTTTTTTCCAAGGTATTCAACTCGCAAGTCATTTAAATGTTTTAAATCAGCAGTTTCTGCAATTTCTGTCATAGCTTTTTTTTGTAAATCTTTTAAGCGTTCTAACATCTATATTCCTCCAAACATTTGTCTTTAATCAAGATTTTTATATATGAGTAAGAAAAGTCAAGTTCATTGTGAAATAGAGCAAAAAAACGTCCTGTAAAGGACGTTTTTCAAACAACGCGGTACCACCTTTTTTGCTAGGGAATAACACCCTTAACCTCTCAAACAAATAACGGCTGCGGCCGGATGGGATTAGCACCACTCACAAGATGAATTCATGAACCTATCCTATAAGAATGCTTCCAGTCTTAGACATTCTTTCCCTTAATAGTTAGTCGCTCATTACTAGTTCTTAATCAACGTTTTCTTTATTTATTCTCCCTACCATTATAACGATATATAGGAGAAATTACAATATTTTCTTTACACAAATTGAAAAGGCTCTGTACTGAGGGTCGAGGCGACTGCAATCTCACCTAGGGCCTGATTTAAAATTGAAGTCACGTGTTGCTTCATCATAGATTCTACATGATGCCCAACATCTAAAATATTAAGCCCTAGATCGATGGCATCTTGACCCTCGTGAAATCCTACATCACCCGTAATATATAAATCAGCGTTTTTAGCTTTGACATTAGCTATATAACCGCTACCACTGCCACCCATGACAGCAACTGTCTTTACCTTTTTCTGTAAATTTCCAATAAAACGAGCATGCGAGATACCTAATACTTTTTTGACAAAATCAATATAATCACTAGCTATTACTTCCCCTTTTACTTGGCCGATTCGTCCTAATCCGTACTTAGTTCCTAAAGTTGGTACTTTTAACAAATAACAATCATAAACCATTTCTTCATAGGGATGAACTTTTTTAACGCTTTCTACCACTCTAGTCACTTGGTCTGTCTTGACGACTCCCTCCACTTTTCCTTCCTCTACTAATTCCAATTGATGAGTCTGTCCGATATAAGGCTGACTGTTGGGAAGAGGTTTGAAAGAACCGATTCCAGTTGTCATAAAGGTACAGTGAGAATAGTTGTTTATGTGTCCCACACCAGCCAGCGCCAAAGCTTCTCGAATTACCTCTACATGAGTTAGCGGCACATAAATCGCAATTTTGGAATACGATTCTTGCTCGGTGTCAATAAGCGGTTTAATTTCTGTTAGCTCTAATACTTCCGCTAAACAATCATTCATCCCTCCAGGAGCTATATCATAATTGGTGTGCATCGCATAAATATTTAAATCGTGCTTCAAACAAAGTTCGATGACTTTTCCTTTAGGGGTATCAGTATTAATAGTTGATAAAGGTCGGTAAATAAAGGGGTGATGGGCAATAATTAAATTAGCTTCCACAGCAATGGCTTCCTTGACCACTGCTTCTGTTACATCTAGTGTAACTAAAACCTTGGTTACAGTACGGTTTACATTGCCAATATGAAAACCGATGGGATCTTTTTCAAAAGCTAATTCTTTCGGATATAACTGTTCTAAATACTTAATAACATTTGCTATGATCATAAATTTAACACCTCTTTTATCTGTTGTCTATATTCTGTTAAATTTTTAATACGAGGATGGTTCACTGGAAGCTGGGTTATAATCTGCTCAATTTTAATTAAATTTTTTTGCCACTTAGCTATAAAGATTTCTTCGTCAGATTTTTGGCGTAAGATAGGTCCGAATTGTAAATCGAGAGCAGTGTAAGCAATCGGATTTGAGGCCAGTTCTGCTACGACAATTTCATAAAATTTATCGTCTTCTAAAATCATTCTTTCATCAGTGATCTTATACTGATGATTAGCCAACCAAGTTCTAACTAGGTGAGCCTCAATATTAGGCTGTAAAACCAATCGCTTAAAAGTCTTAGTCAAGAACACATTTTCTTCTAAAATGGAGTAAATGAGTTTACCTCCCATTCCTGAAATAACTACCCCCTCAACTTCTTCAGGGCTTAAAACGGTTAATCCAGATCCCATTCTTAGTTCTATTTGATCTTGTAACTGATAACGTTTAACGGTCGTCATTGCTCTTTCTAAAGGACCGACACCAATATCAACGGCAATGGCCTTAGTTAGCTGGTTGTTTAAAATTCCGACGCATGGTAAATAAGCATGATCAGTCCCTATGTCCGCCACAATTTGTAGCGGATATAGAGCATCTAAACATGCTTGTAACCTTAATGAAAGTCCCTTATTCATCTCATAAATCCTACTCTTCCATAAAATCTTTTAAGCGACGGCTACGAGACGGATGACGCAGTTTTCGCAAAGCTTTTGCTTCTATTTGGCGTATTCGTTCTCGAGTCACGCCAAATTCTTTACCTACCTCTTCTAACGTCCGTGTTCTACCATCTTCAAGCCCAAAGCGTAAGCGTAGCACTCGTTCTTCACGATCAGTCAAGGTCTCTAAAACATCATCTAACTCTTTTTTTAACATTTCATTAGAAGCAAACTCTGAAGGGGATAAAGCATCTACATCAGGAATGAAATCCCCTAAGTGAGAGTCGTCTTCCTCACCCACTGGAGACTCTAAGGAAACAGGCTCTTGAGAAATTTTCAAGATTTCCCGAACTTTTTCCGGAGAAATGCCCATTTTTTCTGATATCTCTTCTGGAAGAGGCTCACGGCCTAACTCTTGTACGAGTTGACGCTGTATCCTAACTAATTTATTGATGGTTTCTACCATGTGAACGGGAATCCGAATCGTACGAGCCTGATCAGCAATAGCTCGAGTGATCGCTTGGCGAATCCACCAAGTGGCATAAGTACTAAACTTAAACCCTTTACGATAATCAAACTTTTCAACGGCTTTGATCAGCCCCATATTTCCTTCTTGAATGAGATCTAAGAATAACATCCCACGTCCTACATGACGTTTAGCAATACTAACAACAAGGCGAAGGTTAGCTTCTACAAGACGTTTTTTCGCATATTCTCCTACATGAATAGCGCGACGTGATTCTTCACTGCTTAGCTCTGTGACTCCTATCAAGACTTCATTTCCTGATGTTGATTCACCTGCATCTTGAATGAGTTCATCTATTCTTTCCAACAGTTCAGCAGGTAATTCTTCACCGTGATGTCTATGGCCTAATATTTCAATAATAATGTCTCCACGTTCAATATTTTTAGCAAAATCAATCTCTTCTTGGCTAGAGAGTAACTCTACTCGACCGATTTCTTTCAAATACATGCGAACAGGGTCATTAATTTTAAATTGGGAGCTAAACTCAAAATCATCAATTTTTTCATCAGGTTTTACATCTAACTCTTCAGCATCATTAAAAGCTACCAAAATATTTTCATCTACAGCAGTATTTTCAAATCCAGGTAGTATTAAAACTGTATCATCATCATCTTCTATTGCGCCAGCTTCAACTGTTTTTTCAGCTTTTACAATATCAATACCTTCAGCATCAAATAAGTCGAAAAACGAGCTAATCATATCTGAGTCTAATTGAAATTCTTCAAAACCATCATTAATCTCATCATAAGTTAAATAACCACGTTTTTTCCCTAGTTTAGTGAGCTGATTTTGAGTTTCTATTATTTTTTTTTCGTCAATTACCGGATTTGACATAAAACCACTCCTTTTAATCTAGCTTCAAGCTCAAGTCAGTTGCTCAGAAATTTTTAGCAACACGGGTTACATCAGGTGTAACTTCGTGACACTTATCCATTAGGGCTTATTTTTCTTTTGCGTCTTTTGACACTGCGATGTTCAATAAGCAAATATTAGAGGCTCCTGAACGTCACTTTTAGCTTTTTTGGATAATCTAGCTTCAAGTTCTAGTTGCCTTTAAGACCATATGTTCTAATTTTTTAATCGTACATCAATTTAAATGGAGCTACTAAATTTAACAATAATATTTATTCTCCTCTTTTTTAAAGGGAATTTTTAAACAAACTCATACTATTGATCAATTTGTTGTTTCAGTTGATTTACTTTACCAAGCAATTCCAATTTCTCATAATCTGATATCGTTTCACTAATTTGTTTTTTTAATTCTTCAATCTTCATTTTGTACACATATTTTTTTACTACCGCAATTAAATCTTCAATTACGACATCATTGGCTAAATTTGGAAGAGATTCACATTCAAAGATAATATCCGTAATGGGTTTTACTAAATCTTCATTAATCCAATTTAAAAAGTAATGTAGATTCATGGATTCATGGGTTGCATAGTAGTCTAATATATATAATGCGATATGACGCCGAGTCGAATCATTTAAATAGCCATTTAATTTTTCTTCCACCATCAGCGCCACACGCCTATCCTTAAGCATGTAATTAATCAGCATCTTTTCAGAGCGATCATATTTTGTATCCGCAATCTTTTTTGTCTGGTGTTGGAGATTGTCGTTTTTATTGTTGTTAATATTGTTGTTAATATTGGTATTTTTATACACTTGATTTTTTTTATTTCTAAACTCTTGAAAAATACTTTGCTCACCGATTGAAATGTCTTGCGCTAATTTCTTTAATAAGAGCTCCTGAAGAGTTACGCTTCTTAACGTATTGATTAATTCATAGACTTGCTGTTTAAACTGTTCTTGGTGAGTAACAAAATTCAAATTAAACTGCTTTTTTATATAATAATACTGATAATCAGTAGCTGGAATTGCTTCATCAATTAATTTTTTAAAAGCTTCTTTTCCATATGTTTTAATGAATTCATCTGGGTCCATGCTAGATGGTATTTCAATGACGTTCACCATAAAATTTTGATTTCTCAGTAAACTAATAGCTTTATTTGCCGCAGCTAAACCAGCTTTGTCGCCATCGTAGCATAATACAATTTGATCGGTTAACCGTCGCAACTGTCGTCCATGATCTTCAGTCAAAGCCGTTCCCATGGTCGCGACTGACTCTGTAAAGCCAGCTTCTACAGCAGATATAACATCTAAAAATCCTTCAAAGAGTAGCGCTCGATTATGGCGGCGAATAGCTAATTTAGCTTCATCCAAATGGTAGATGAGTTTACTTTTTTGAAAGAGTGGAGTCTCTGGAGAATTAATATATTTTCCTAACTGATCCGTTCCTTCTAAGTAGGCACGGCCACTAAACCCCACTACTTTTCCAAACTCATCGGTTATAGAAAACATAATTCTCGATTTAAATCGATCATAATGTTTGCCATTATGTTCATTTAACACCCCTACTTGTGTTGCAACAGGCAAGGGATAATTATTGTTTGTTAAGGATTTAACCAAAGCATCAGAGTGAGAAGGAGCCAACCCAATGCTAAATTTCTCAATGGAATCTTGTGTCATCCCTCGTCTTTTTAAATAATCTAAGGCGACCTTGCCTTCTTTGGTATGCATTAAATAATAATGGTAAAATCCTTTTACAAACTGCATGATCTCATATTCGTTTTGATGTTGACTTCTACCTTGATCCTCATTTATTCGTGGTAGCTCCTTTAGTTCGAGTCCTGAACGCCGCGCTAACTTGGCAATGGCTTGAACATAACTAATAGATTCCAATTGGGAAATAAAAGAGATGGCATTTCCACCTTGACCACAGCCAAAGCATTTAAAAATCCCTTTATCGGGTGACACAACGAAAGAGGGTGTATTTTCACCATGAAAAGGACACAACCCTTTAAAGTTTTTTCCTGCTTTTGTTAATTGAACATAGTCGCTAATAACATCAACAATATCTGTTTGCAATAAAACTTGTTCAAAAACCTCTTGAGGAATTGGGCCTTTACTCATTTTATCACCACCCCCTTGGCTTCTTTTAAGCGACTGCAACTAACATTTCAACTAATGTATACGAACTCTATGGAACCCATTTGTCTCTCCTCTTACATTTGTTCATATTTCAAGCGAATCTACATATTTTCATTTCTAGTAATGGAGTTGCAATGTTGTATTATGCTACTTTAAACTCTAGAACAAACTGCCCATCAATCATGACTCTGCATCATACGTGAATGAATGTTGTCAAATCCTAGGGTTTTAATAGTTAATTTTTGCAGCTAGATAGTCAACTAACTCTTCGATTAGAATGCGTTCTTGTTCCATTGTATCTCGATGGCGAACTGTTACTTTTTTATCTTCTAGTGAATCGTAGTCATATGTGACACAAAAAGGCGTCCCAATTGCATCTTGACGACGATACCTTTTGCCAATGGTTCCCGCTTCATCGTAATCGACCATCATATGAGTAGAAAGTTCAGTAAATAATTGTAAAGCTTTAGTATTTAATTTCTTTACAAGAGGTAAAATGGCTACTTTATACGGTGCTAAAGCTGGATGGAGTTTTAAGACCTCGCGAGTTTCGCCCTTTTCCAAAGTTTCTTCTTGATAGGCATCGACTAAAAAAGCTAAAGTGACCCGATCAGCTCCTACAGACGGTTCAATACAGTAAGGAATAAATTTTTCTTGTGTTGTTGGATCTTGATATTCAAAGCTAATCCCGGATTCTTGCATATGGGCTTTTAAATCATAATCGGTTCGGTTGGCAATACCCCAAAGCTCGCCCCAACCAAATGGAAAACGATATTCAATATCTGATGTACCGTTGCTGTAATGACTCAACTCTTCTGCTGAATGCTCACGTTGACGAATACAGTCAGCGTTCATCCCTAAACCAATTAACCAATTCCAGCAGTATTCCTTCCAAAACTCGTACCATTTCCCATCTTCACCAGGCTTACAAAAAAATTCTAATTCCATTTGTTCAAATTCACGAGTTCGGAACGTAAAGTTACCAGGTGTGATTTCATTACGAAAAGACTTCCCTATTTGGCCAATCCCAAAAGGAATTTTTTTACGGCTTGATCGCTGCACATTTTTAAAATTTACAAAGATACCTTGTGCTGTTTCAGGGCGCAAATAAATTGCTGATTTTTCATCGGCAACCACACCCATATGGGTTTTAAACATGAGTTCAAATTGACGAATATCGGTGAAATCTTCTGCCCCACAGTCAGGACATTTGAGGTGATGTTGGTGAATATAATCCATCATTTGCGCTTCAGTCCAACCATCCGCAACAAGATCCTCTTCATGATCTTCAATTAGTTTATCTGCCCGATGGCGGCTTTTACAGGCTTTACAATCCATTAGAGGATCACTAAATCCGCCAACATGACCTGAGGCAACCCAGGTTTTCGGGTTCATTAAGATGGCACTATCAAGCCCTACATTATAGGGCGACTCTTGAATAAATTTTTTCCACCAAGCCTTCTTTATGTTATTTTTTAATTCAACTCCTAGAGGGCCGTAATCCCAGGTGTTAGCTAGCCCTCCATAAATTTCACTTCCTTGATAAACAAACCCTTGGGTTTTAGCCATGTTTACGATTTTTTCCATTGTCACTTGTTTCATTTGTATCGCCTCCGTCAAACTAGCTTTACCAGCACTTATGTCCTAAAAGGTTAATAATTTAAGCAACATTTAAAGAACATTTTGCTGCGTTCAGCTTTTTCTATTGAAGTTTAGCTCATGAACATAATGAAAAATAAAAACTCCCATCCTATGCCACGAGCATAGGGACGAGAGTTACCCCGCGGTTCCACCCTATTTGTAGAAATTATATTCTACCACTTTATTTTAATAACCATGCTCAAAAGTTCCATTCCTTTTGTCATTGAAACCTGGCTTTCACCGTCCCAGACTCGCTATTTTCAATTTTCAAAAGTACTCTTCTTCGTCTTTGCACAAATATTACATTATAATACATACATTATATTATATCAAGATATAAATTACAATATACAACAAATATCTTTTTTAGATTTTTTTCTTATTTTAGAAATTTAATCATTATTTAATTGATTTATAATCGTTG
>Ga0153980_1000138_pt1 | contig 39889 bp, 34 predicted proteins | sample TSGA064MetaG_FD_104722 | JGI IMG/M metagenome (GOLD analysis project Ga0153980, IMG submission 104722) | Attine ant fungus gardens microbial communities from Georgia, USA - TSGA064 MetaG | ecosystem: Host-associated > Fungi > Mycelium > Unclassified | place: USA: Georgia, Magnolia Springs State... | reverse complement strand
TGCCTTTTTTTACACGGAAGCCCTTGCTGGAAACAGTCAAGGGCTTCTTTCGTTTATATACCTTTTTACAGGGCTTCTCTGGTTCAACAGGGCTATCGGCTCCGGGGTAAGTCCGGGGATACCGGCCCGGAACAGCAGGCCTAGAAATCCGCTAGCTTAACATTGCTCCAAAGGACTGAGTTATGATCAGATCCATAACAAGTCTGGAACACATCTGGCTGTTAGGAAAACTTGTCCGATTGAAGATTACCCAACGGGCCCCAAGTTTTCATGGAAACCGATACGTCGTTTCGAATGCTAGCGCTGCCACAGATTGGTCATATCATCGTTGACTAATCTAGTGCATGTTTAATTCTGCTTAGACAGAACCATAAGAACAAGCAGGGAAGGGGGCACTAAAGAGGTACACTATAATCCAGACGAGAGGGTGTGTAGTTCGTGCTTCCGAAGGAGGGGTAGGAGGAAAGAACAGAATACTCCAGAAAATTAGGCAAAAAAGAAGAGTAAACCAAGTCACTACTGTACTTTCCAAAGTGACAGTAATCTAGCAATCCTACTTATGAAAGTGACAGGTATCACTTTTATTCCCGAACTATTGTACAATAATTTATTTTATTTCTTGCTCTTTTGATTTAAATATCTTGAAATCAATCAAAACAGCCAATGAAAAGCGGATTATTACTATTTATATAAAGTGACGTACATCACTTTTGTACGCATTTTACATCATTAGATTGTCATAAAATGCTGCTTACTTTTGATTCAGAATCAACAATTTAAGTAATGCAGTTAGAGCAATTTAATTACGACAATAAAATTGTCAGAAATTTCGGAATCGCTACCATTATTTGGGGAATAGTTGGTATGACCATAGGATTGCTTGTGGCGACGCAGCTTGTTTGGCCTCAAATGAACTTCGGATTGCAATACACAACGTTTGGCCGTGTACGCCCAGTACATACCAACGCCGTGATATTCGCTTTCGTAGGTAATGGTATTTTTATGGGAGTCTATTACTCCTTGCAAAGGGTACTTAAAGCGAGAATGTTTAGTGATGCTTTAAGTAAGCTCCATTTTTGGGGTTGGCAGTTAATTATTGTCGCCTCGGCTATCACTCTTCCACTAGGACTCACATCAAGTCACGAGTATGCCGAAATGGAGTGGCCAATTGATATCGCAATTACCCTTATCTGGGTGGTTTTTGGTATCAATATGTTTGGTACAATTATCAAAAGGCGTGAACGTCATATGTACGTCGCAGTTTGGTTTTATATTGCCACATTTGTTACGGTAGCGGTGTTACATATCGTCAACTCCATTCAATTACCGGTAGCAGGATGGAAAAGCTACTATGTGTATAAAGGTGTGCAAGATGCACTCGTGCAATGGTGGTATGGCCATAATGCGGTAGCGTTCTTCCTAACTACTCCTTACTTGGGAATGATGTACTACTTTTTGCCGAAAATGGCTAATCGTCCGGTTTATTCCTATAAATTAAGTATTCTGCACTTTTGGTCTTTGATCTTTATTTACATCTGGGCTGGACCTCACCATTTGTTATATACCGCATTACCAAGCTGGGTTCAGTCCCTAGGCGTAGTATTTTCGATTATGCTGATTGCACCAAGTTGGGGTGGTATGATAAACGGTCTGCTGACTCTGCGTGGTGCCTGGGATAAGGTACGCACAGAACCTATGTTGAAATTTATGGTCGTCGCACTGACCTGTTATGGTATGGCAACATTTGAAGGGCCGATGCTGTCTTTAAAGCAGGTAAATGCAATTGCACACTTTACCGATTGGATTGTTGCGCACGTACACGTCGGTGCATTGGGCTGGAATGGTTTTATGACATTCGGTATCCTCTATTGGTTAATCCCACGTATTTATAAAACGGAACTTTACTCTAAAAAATTAGCTTCAACTCACTTTTGGATCGGTACACTTGGAATTCTATTTTATGCTATTCCGATGTATTGGGCAGCAGTTGTACAGGGGCTGATGTGGAAAGAGTTTACACCGGAAGGCGTTTTGAAATATCCAAACTTCTTGGCAACAACACTGGAAATTCTACCAATGCATATGATGCGGGCTGTAGGGGGAGCACTTTATTTATCTGGTGTCTTCCTGATGACGTTTAACCTGATTAAGACCATGAAGCAAGGAAAGCTGCTGGCCAATGAGCCCGCTGAAGCGCCAGCTTTATTACCGGTTCAGGTCAATGAACAGTCTCAGCATCGTCGTCTTGAACGTAAACCTATATTGTTCATGGTACTGGCACTTATCGCGATTCTGATCGGTGGTATGGTTGAGATGGTTCCTACATTTACCATTTCCAAAAACGTACCGACAATCGCAAGTGTGAAGCCTTATACAGCACTGGAACTGCAAGGACGTGATCTTTATGTCAGAGAGGGCTGTGTCAATTGTCATACGCAGGCAATCCGTCCGTTTAGATCGGAGACTGCCCGCTACGGTGAGTATAGTAAAGCTGGCGAATATGTATACGATACACCATTCTTATGGGGATCGAAACGTACAGGACCTGATTTGCACCGTATTGGTTCTAAATATCCAAATAAATGGCATTTTGATCACCTTTTGGACCCGACCATAACTTCTCCGGGTAGCATTATGCCTTCTTATCCTTGGCTAATAGACCAGCAATTGGACAACTCTATTTTGAAAGATAAAATGGAGGCCCTGCGTAAACTAGGAATCCCATATACCGATGCGGCAATAGCGAATGCGGAACAAGATCTGCACAAACAGGCACAAAAAATTGCAGACGATCTGAAACAGAACCAGGTCAATGTATTGGCCGATCGCGAAATTATCGCAGTAATCGCTTATTTACAACGATTGGGGACGGATATAAAAGCAGCTCCGAAAGTGGCTGAGGATGTTAACGTAAATCAATAGCACGATGTTTAAACAAATCACAAATTTGAACGGAAGTGAGCTTTACCTTATTGTATCACTTTGGATATTCCTGATTTTCTTTATTTCGGTCGCAATCATGTTGTTTCGCATGAAAAAGGACTATATAAACTATATGAAGGAACTGCCTTTGGAGGAGGAAACTGAAAAGGAAATGAATCATTCACCTGAAAGTATATAGTATATGAGTTTATTATTAGATACTGCACCTGCCACAGTAGAAGCTATTCAGTCTTCCTGGGGGTTTGGTACAGATAATTTATACACAGATATCTTAATTATCGTATTGATAGTCGTGATGTTGGCCCTTTTGGCATCGGCACTGATGGTCAACCGCGCCATGAAATCCATCATTAAGATTACAATGCCTGAATTGGTCAAAGAGGAAGAGCTCAAGAAATTAGCCAATAAGGGATGGTTAAAACGATCTTGGAACAAGATCATGGGAATAAGACCTATCTCTGAAGAAAAGGACATAGTCATCGATCACGAATACGATGGTATCCGGGAACTGGATAATCCCATTCCAATCTGGTTTAATTTTTTGTTTTATGGAACAATCTTCTTTGGGCTTGTCTACTTATTCATCTATCAGGTTTCCGGGATCGGTATGAACCAAGATCAGGAGTACGCACATGAAATGGTTGTTGCGGAAAAGGAAAGACAGGCTTATTTAGCTGCTTCAGCCAGTAATGTCGATGAAAATACGGTTGAATTTGAACCCGACATGGCTGTTGAAGGAAAAGCAATATTCGCTGCAAACTGTGTCGCCTGTCATGGTGGAAACGGGGAGGGTGGTATTGGTCCCAACTTGACGGATAAATTTTGGTTGCATGGCGGTGAGATTAAAGATCTTTTCAAAACTATAAAGTACGGTGTTCCGGATAAAGGGATGGTGCCCTGGGAGCAAACCTTAAGTCCGGCGCAAATTGCACAGGTGGCAAGCTACATTGTTACGTTGAGGGATACACATCCTGCCAATCCAAAAGAACCACAAGGAGAAGAGGTAGCCTACGGAAACGCTGAGGATACAGCAAAAGCAAAGGATGGAGCCGGGACAGAAAAAAAAGCTGAATAGTAAATCCAGATTGAAATGAGTACAGTAGTAGTTAATAATACCAATAATGGTGGATCTAAGTCAAAAAAGAGACAGTGGATTTATGCCAAAAAACCGCAGGGAGCACTTTATAAAAAAAGACAGTGGGTTGGTTATACACTGCTACTGTTCTTATTTGTAGCTCCTTTCATTAAGGTAAATGGTGAACCGTTTTTAATGTTCAATATTATTGAACGGAAATTTTCGATTTTAGGAAACCTTTTTTACCCGCAGGACCTCTATATATTTGTTTTTGGAATGTTGATCGTCATGGTCTGCGTGGTGTTATTTACAGTGGTCTTTGGACGCGTCTGGTGTGGATGGACCTGTCCACAGACAATTTTTCTCGAACTGATCTTCAGGAGGATAGAATATTGGATCGAAGGGGATTGGCAGCAACAAAAAAAGTGCAATGAAGGCCCCAATACCGATCAGAAACAGATGAAGAAGCTATTGAAGCATAGTATTTTTCTGATTATTTCGTTTTTTATATCGAACATCTTTTTGGCTTATATCATCGGTTCGGATGCTTTGATTAAAATAATCACAGATCCATTGGATCAGCATATTGCCGGCTTAATCTCCATCATCATATTCACCCTGGTATTTTATGCGGTATTTGCCTACATCAGAGAAATTGTCTGTATTGCAATTTGTCCCTATGGAAGATTGCAAGGCGTCCTTCTGGATGACCAAAGCATCACAGTGGCCTACGATCATAGACGTGGTGAACCCAGAGGAAAGCAGCAAAAAGGTACTTCACATGGAGACTGCGTGGACTGCAAACTCTGTGTGCACGTTTGTCCAACAGGGATTGATATCCGTAAAGGCCTACAATTGGAATGTGTGAGCTGCACTGCTTGTATTGATGCCTGTGATGCTGTCATGGAAAAAATCGGAAAGCCCAAAAAGCTGATCGGTTTTTACCCCATGGGGGAGATTGAAGGTACGCTAAAGAAAAAAAGCAACGTGCGGGCGGTAGCTTATTCCATTGTCTTGGTACTGCTGATGTCGGTATTTGGATTTTTGCTGTTCAATCGCTCTCAGGTTGATGGCCGATTGTTACGGGCAAAAGGAAGTACCTATCAACTTCGCGATGATAAGACAATCAGTAATCTTTATGCCCTGGAATTAATTAACAAATCGGGCAAGGAGATGCCTTTTAAATTAGTATGCGAGGATCCGAGACTCAAAATCCAACTGGTTAATCCTATCCAAAAGCTCAGTAAAGATGGACATGCAACTTTAAGCTTCTTTCTGATTATCGATAATAAGGACGTCGAAACATATAAAAGTAATATCAAATTATCTATCTATTCAGGAGATAAAAAAGTAGAAAGCCTAAAAACTACTTTTATTGCTCCTCCTGGAATGAATTAACAAATAAAACAATGAATTGGGGTACAAAAATTTTTTTGAGCTTGGCGGTATTTATGCTGTGCATCGTTGCCGCAGGATTTTACATGGTCACTCATGATAAGGATAGCTTAGAAGAAGACGATTATTATGAACAGGGCTTGAATTATGATCAGGCTTATGAAAAAAAACAAAATGTACTGAGCATGAAAGAGACGCCGACAGTGGAGCTTAGGAAAGATACACTTTACATACATTTTGTCTCGAAAGTGAACAAAGGGAAACTATTGTTTCGTAAACCTTCGGACAGTAAGCGGGATAGGGAGTTGCCATTTCAGACAACGGGTAATCTACTCGCATTGCCTATTTCGACATTCGACAAAGGAATGTGGAATTTGTATGTTGACTGGAAAAGCGAAGGTAAAGATTTTTTATTTGAGGAACATATTTTATTTTAAACCAAGGGCATGAGCTATACCTATTTTGCATTCTTTATGGGCTTATTTGGAAGCATACATTGTGCTGTCATGTGCGGTCCCCTAATTTTTGCTATTGAGGGAAGACAAGGGTTGAGTTGGTCTATTTTTCTAAATAAGATACTGTATCAATTAGGCCGGGTTTTGACCTATGGTAGTCTGGGATTTCTTTTAGGAACCATTGGTACATTTGCACAAATTCAGGGCTGGCAACGTGCATTAAGCTGGATCACAGGGATCATATTGGTACTGATTGCTGTGTTTCAGCTTGTAGGGAAAAATAACCGTACCATTGCGCGCTTGCAAACTCGTTCCGTGCAGCCCTTTGTCAGGCTTCTGTCGAAATGGCTGTATAGACCGGGAGGAAGTTTTATTGCGGGTATATTGAACGGATTATTACCTTGTGGTATGGTATATATGGCTTTAATGTCTGCAATGAATGCCGATGGTCCGCAACAGAGTTTCCTATTTATGTTGTGGTTTGGATTGGGGACAATTCCACTGTTGTTTTTGTTTTCCTTTTTGGGAAATTTCTCCAGATCTTTCAAAATTCGCTTTTCAAAATGGGTGCCTTTTTTATATTTCCTACTGGGAATCTGGTTTATACTTAGAGGGGCGAACTTAAATATCCCTTATTTAAGTCCTCTTATTCATATTGACGGTGCAATAAACTGTGCTTAAGGGCAAACAATTTGTCGAGGCTAAGTATTATATTTGATATTAAACTTAGCGCATCATATGGAGGTACTTCATCATATTTTACAAATTGCTTTACAATATTACTGGATTCCCTTACTCATCTTATATATTGGTGTAATCGGCACCATCTTGATTGAAAACCGTAACCCTGCCAAAACGATCGCTTGGATTATGGTGATTGTTTTTCTGCCTGTAATCGGTCTGCTCAGTTATTATTTCTTTGGCCAAAAATTCAAGAAAGTTAAACGAATGAAGCGGATGTACCGTGAGCAATCAAAAAAATTACTCGATGCCTGGCGTAAAGAATCCGAAATTATGGAAGAACATATTGATACACTGAACGAGCGTATAGGGAGTTTGGCTATGGTGTATCGGTACCTCAAAAACCAGAAAATATCCACATTCTCCCTGAATAACGATGTCACTTTGTTCATTAACGGCGAGGAAAAATTTCCGGTATTGATTCAGCAATTGAAAGACGCGAAACATTCCATTCATATGGAGTACTATATCTGGGAAATGGATGAAGTCGGACGTGAAATATTACAAATTTTAGAAGAGAAGGCAAAAGCCGGGGTAACAGTACGTTTGATCTTGGACAGTTTTGGTGCTCCTGATGTGATTAAATATTTACGTAGACATAAGCCAAGTTTTCTTTTTGAGCCCTTTCTTCCCGTCACTTTTTCTTCTTTGGCCAATAGCAATTACCGAAATCACCGAAAGATTGCGGTCATCGATGGAAAGGTCGGTTTTGTTGGAGGAATCAACATTTCAGATCGTTATATCAATAATGGAAAAAATGATATCTATTGGCGCGATACAGCAATGATGATCATTGGAGCGGCTGTAAATACCTTGCAAATTCAGTTTTGGAATAGCTGGAATCAGACGGATGCAGAATCATTTGAACTGGGTAGAGGCTATTTGAATAGATTTCCGATCGCTGATGAAGACGCGAGTGGTGTTGGTTTTACGGCGAGCGATCCCGGTTCTCCAGCTCCATTCAATATGGAGGCAATTATTGCCGGAATCAATGAAGCAAAGGAATATGTACAATTGTGTACGCCCTATTTTATTCCAAGTGATCAACTGACGACAGCTTTGATGCTGGCGGTCTCTTCCGGGGTTCGCGTTGATCTGATGTTGCCGGCAAAATCAGATTCCTTTTTTGTACAGCATGCTTCCTTTTCCTTTATCAAGCCGCTGCTTGAAAGGGGAGTAAATGTATACCTTTATACTAAAGGATTTCTACATGCCAAAACGATCTGTATTGACAGTAAACTAGCCTATATCGGTACCACTAATCTGGATATCAGAAGTTTTTATATCAATTTTGAGATATCAGGGATTGTCTCTGACAAAGCTTTATGTGAACGCCTGAACAATCAATTTCTTGCAGATATTGAAGCTTCGGATTTAATTACAATTCGGAAATGGATGCAAAGGAGCCGCTGGAAACGGGGGGTCGATTCCATCTGCCGTTTATTGGCGCCTTTACTTTAGCAGTTTGCTGGCTATAGTATAATGGCATAATAAATGTTAAAAATGCCATAACAAGACTGGCCTTTGGTTAAAATTGAATATATTTAGCTATTCTTTTTTTAATTCTAATACTTTCAATGAAGCACATAAAACTATTGACTTTATCGATAGGGATTTTAGGAGTCGGGACAGCATATGCACAGACTGCACCTACATTGCCTATTAATACGATCGTAGAACGGGTTCAAAAATATTTTCAAGGTTACCCAACAGAAAAAGTACATCTGCACTTTGATAAACCTTATTATGCCGTGGGGGATACCCTATGGTTTTCTACTTATTTATCCCGGAACCTTCCAGAATATGAGCCGAGCAAAATCGCCTATGTGGAAGTATTGAATAGCCGCGACTCCCTTATTCAGACCTTTAGGATTCCGTTGGATAAAGGTATTGGAAATGGGCAGATGGTGCTCGATCCACAGTTCATGGTGCAGGATAACTACCGCTTCAGAGCATATACCAAATGGATGTCAAATTTTGACGCTTCTTACTTCTTCAATAAAATCGTTCCAATAGGTGATGTGATCAATAAGAAATTGACCACAAATATTGAGTTTCAGAATAATCTCAGTGGAAATAAAAGCCAAGCTGTCATACAGTTCAGGGATCGGACCGGCAAGCCGATGATTAATTCAAAGATCAACTGGGAGTTTGTCGCTGGATGGGAAACTGTCGATAAAGGTAAAGGTGAGACGGATGCGATGGGGAAAGTGACGATCAACCTATCGGCAAAAGAGAAGGCTAATCTGGAGAAAGGCCAACTAAAGGTGAGTATCCAGGAAAATAAAAATGAAAAACCGTTATCCAGTTCTTTTCTGCTAAAAAATGCACTGTGGGATGCGGATGTGCAATTTTTTCCTGAGGGCGGAGACCTAATTGCCGGACTTGCCAAAAAGGTGGCTTTTAAAGCTGTGGGATCTGATGGCAAGAGTCTAAAAGTAAAAGGTTCAATCCTCGATTCAAAAGGAAAATCTGTTGCAGAATTTGAAGATTTTGGATCGGGAATGGGTTACTTCTCCTTATTGCCTTTAGTTGGAGAAAACTACCAAGCCGTTATCAAATTTGACAATGGACAGGAACGTAAATATAAGCTTCCAGCTGTTGCTAATGATAAGGCAAATGTTGTATTTGTCAAGCAGGATGAAACAAATACCGAATTTGCTGTTGTGACTAGCGAGGAGAATTTCTCGAAAAACCCAGCTCAATCTTACTATGTATTGGTTCAGTCGAATGGTCATCTCTGTTTTGGTGCTCAGGTTAATCTAAAATCTTCTTCAGCGCTGGTCAATATTCCAAAAGAAAGATTACCTAACGGTATTGTCCAGGTTACTTTAATGACCCCTGACGGCAAACCTGTAAGTGAGCGCCTGGCATTTGTGCAGAGTGAGAAATTGCTCAACATTCAAGTCGCCAGTGATAAACAAAGTTATAAAGCGAAAGATCTGGTTAATTTAAAGCTTTCCGTTGATAATAATGGACAGAAATATCCCGGCAGTTATTCCGTTTCAGTAATTGATGAGTCTAAGGTCCCTTATAATGACCAAGCTGATCTCTCCATTGTGAGCAATTTTCTATTGACTTCGGATCTGAAAGGGAATGTCGAAAACCCAAATGCTTATTTTGATGAAAAAAATCCAAATCGTGAAAAGGCGTTGGATGCCTTATTAATGACACAGGGATACCGACGTTTTGAATATCCCGCATTAATCGCTGAAAAATTACCTCAGGTCAGTTTTCTTCCTGAACAAGGGATCGAGTTATCGGGAATTCTGCGAATGAATACCGGTCGTCCATATCCGAATGGAGGCCTGTTGTTGTCTGTACCTTCGCGAAATATCAAAAAGGATGTATACACCGATCAAAATGGCCGCTTTACATTCAAAGACCTTGTTTTTCCTGACTCATCTAAAGTGACTGTAAATGCGCGGTCAAATGATAATTACCGGAGCTTGGTAATCAATATGGATCAGAGTTACTATCCCGAAATAGATAAGAATAATGGCTATAAAAGCTACTTTGTTCCCAATATAGACCAAGCATTTGCGCCTTATTTGGATAATAGCCGCAAAGAGTATCGAAAATCCATTTTGTTGGATGAAGTAGAGGTAACAGGAGTCCAGAAAAAAGTCATCACCAATAAGGATTTTCCGTCGATTTCGGGCTTGTCTATGCCTGAACATCGTATTGAGCCAGAACGTTTGACGGGGTGTAATGTGTTGACCATGTGCCTGCAGACTGTTTTAACGGGGATTACCTATGACCCTCAAACATTGAAATATTATGTTTCGCGTGATTATAATGCTGGTGGACGTACACCTGTTCAGTTTTTTCTAAATGGTATGGCTATTGACGAACCCGGATTGAACAGTATCAATGTGGCGGATATCGAGGGGATAGAAATCTTTTTGCGTGACGAATTGGGGACGGTATCAAGAATGTATCAAAACAATGGTGTTGTCTCTATTTATACAAAGAAAGTGGAGGCCAAGAAACCTCGGATGGCCTTGAGTGAAATTGAGAAACTCCTGCCAAAATCGAATGTTATAGACATGTTCCCGCTAGGCTATGTTAAAGAACGTAAGTTCTACACACCAAAATATGATACGCCAGAGCGAAAATCGGCAAATGATCTGCGGACTACGATTTATTGGAATCCAAAGGTAACGGTAACCGAGACAGGGGAGGCCGCCGTTCAATTCTACAATGCGGATGGAAACGGCAGTTATAAAGTAATTGTAGAAGGGATGGACCAGACGGGTAATATCGGTCGAAAAGTGATCAACTATCGCGTACAGCCCTAATGAGATTGAGGTTAATGTAATACAAAAGAAACGCTGTTCTTTGAAAAGGGCAGCGTTTTTTTACGTCATAAAAAACACCTCCTTGATGGGCAAGGAGGTGCAAACTAACCAATTATAAACCTAAATTATGAAAAGTATTTTGTCGCTTTTGAAAGCGTTTATCTTCTTATTTGTAAGTATATTTCAAATCTTATGCCAAATTGATTCCCGGTCTATCTGGCAGTTATTTCTAACAGAAATGTTATAAATTGACCAGATAAAAGCAACCGACAGCCAGCTGTTTTCGATTGCAATGATAGGATATTCGGTAAAAGAATGAAATGGTTATTGAAGATTGTATCCTAGCGTTGACTATGTGAGTGGCCCTGTTGGTCCAAATGATAATAACATTGTCTACAGCGGGGCTCATAGGCTTCCTTTTCACCGAGTAGCACGGTTTGCGTGTCATCTGTCAGCCGATAAGAATAATTCGCTGGAGCGCCGCATTGCATGCATACAGCGTGAACTTTGGTGACATGTTCAGCTACTGCCATTAAACTTGGTATTGGGCCGAAGGGTTGACCTTTATAATCCATATCCAAGCCGGCAATAATCACCCGAATCCCACTATTTGCCAATTTGACACATACTTCTGTCAATCCGTCATCAAAAAATTGTGCTTCATCTATGCCAACAACTTGAGTAGCCGAACTCAATAGTAGAATTGCTGAAGAATTTTCAACCGGAGTAGATGGGATACTATTGCTATCGTGGGAAACGACCAATTTTTCATCATATCGTTTATCGACTGCAGGCTTGAAAATTTCAACGTTAAGCCGTGCATATTGCGCCCGTTTTAGCCTGCGTATCAATTCTTCGGTTTTGCCTGAGAACATTGATCCACAGATAACCTCAATACTTCCATATCGAGCTGGTCTCAATGTCAGATTATGTTCGGAAAAAAGCATTTGATTAAATTATTTTTTTCGGATAGTCAGCAAATAAGGTGTTATTTGTCCATAGACCTCCTATTATATTCTGTTTTTGACAATGCTAATATCAGAATTAAATATTAAATTTGAGTAGCAAAAAAGTGAATACAAATTCAAATATTTATAAATCAAAGGATTGAGTTTTCCACTTTTTAAGGTAAGGAATGTAAAGGTATTATAAACGATTAACAGGCGATTTCAAATAGAATTATGGGTACTAAAGAAGAAATTTTTAATAAGATAGGAGATTTATTACAGGATTTGAATGCACAGTATTTGGCTTTATCAGAAAAAGACAGTGCTACTGATTTAAGTTATTTGGTGAGTTTGGAAGCGAAAGCGCAATCTGTGGCGGCTTATGTGACTTTGCTTAAGACAGATGTTGTATTACAAGGCGGGCAAGTTCAAAATACCTTAAAAGAATCGGTGTTGGAGAGCAAAAAAATAGCATTTAATGATTATTTTACGCCACCCTCTTCGATACGGAAATCTACCCAGCCCATTGTTGAAACCGAAAATACCGTACAGCATATTGCGGATGGTAACGTATCTAAAACGTCAAATGGAGAGGCTGTTGAAGTACAGCAGGAAATAGAAGAAACAGTAGATTTTCCGACAGTTTCGTCTTCGACCAAGATCCCTAGTGAAGCTAATCCTACACAAGTTGATGATGCGGAGCTGACCACACTTGAAGCTACTGTAGAACCTGTTGAAGAAAATCAGTATACCATAAATGAACCCAAGATAGGCCTTGTTGATGAGGAAGCAGTGGTGGTTACAGAGGTTGTAGAAGAACCAAAACAGGTTATCATCGAGGAAATTCAAGAGAACCTTATCCAGGAAGAAGTCAATACGGTAGTGGAGGAGGCTCCTTCTAGACCGCTCACCTTAAATGAGATTATCTCACAGCAAAAGCAAGCCGGAGTACAGAACCGGGTATATCAAGTCAATCAATCCGGAAGTTCCGATAAACTGACTGATATAAAAACCGGAATAAGTTTGAACGATAAGCTTTTATTTATTAAAGACCTATTTAATGGCTATAGTTTAGCTTATAGCGAAGCGGTAGAGTTATTAAACAGATTTAGCAGCTATGCGGAAGCTGATGCATTTTTGCAAACTAATTACGCAATCAAAAACAGGTGGGCAGATAAACCCCATACTGTTGAAAAATTATATGAGGTATTGCGAAGAAGGTATAGCTAGTGCATAATTCCCTCATATCATAAAAAAAGCATCTTTAATCCATTTAATGATGCTTTTTTTTATGAATGGAATAGGAAATATTGTTTGCTACTATTTCAATTGAAATTGCAACCAGTCTTTGCCCTCGTGGCCATAAACGAAATATTTTGGCTGAAAGATCTCCGCTAAAGATTCCAGCTCAGTAAGGTATTCGTATCCTGGGATTTGGGCAAAACCGGGTTTTGTCATAATGAAAAGCTGATCGAGTTCAATGGCCTTTGATTGTGCAATTGAAGGATCATTTAATACTAGCGGAATACGGGTAAATACAGTTTCGTCGCTGTCAATTAGAATAATTTTATCTGCCTCATGGGCAGTTGTTGTTGGAATTCCGCCTGCTATTTTGATAGACTCGTGTAGATAGGCAGATTCATTGATCTCCAGTGGCTCAATTCGATCTAAAACCAATACTTTGGGTCTGTCACTGGCCGTTATAAATTTGAGCTTGTGAATCAAGATACTGGTTTCATCTTCTATTTTTTCTATAAGCGCATTGATGTTTTCTTCGCTGTTTAATTCTTCGCCAAGTGTATTGATATAGGCGATGACGTCTTCGATGCTAACGATTGCCGATTGCTTTGCTGCTAACTTAGCGTATGTTTCTGGTGAGAAAGTGCTATTATTTAGATTCAGCTGTTCCAAAAAATGGGCAACTAATTTTTCCTGATTGCTTTGCATGCTGCAAAAATACAAAAAGGCGAGCATTAGCGAAAGTAAATTAGCAATAGTAGGTATTGGAGGATTTTTGTAAATTGGCATCAAATAAATGTGATAGATATGTTTGACAAATTATTTCAGGCACAGCAAAAAGCAGAAGAAATCAAGAAAAGACTAGATACAATTTCGGTATCCGGTGAAGCTGAGGGTGGTTTGATCCGAGTAGTGGCAACAGCCAATAAAGAGATTAAAGAGATTACGATAGATCCTGTTTTTTTGTCTAATGCGGATAAAGAAGAATTGGAGGAATTATTGGTTGTTGCTTTGAACAAGGCAATAGTCCAAGCAGAGAATATCAGTCAGGCTGAAATGCAGGCGGCAAGTAAAGATATGTTAGGCGGCTTAGGCGGCTTATTTAATCAATAGCAATATGATCATGAAAGCAACTTATTACGGTCAATCTTGTGTTGAGTTTGATTTTGATGGAACGAAGGTCTTATTGGACCCTTTCGTAACGTATAATCCACTGGCAAAAGCAATTGATGTAAACGCGATTAAACCCGATTACATCTTTTTAAGCCACGGACATCAGGATCATGTCGCAGATATGGCTACCATCCAAAAGAATAGCGATGCTACAGTATTGGCCATTGTGGAGACAGCGGCTTGGGTAAAAAGACAAGGTGTGCCTGACGATAAGGTGGTTGAGTTCAATTTGGGCGGTACGGTACAGCTCCCTTTTGGCACTGTCAAGATGGTTTATGCTGCACATACAAATAGTACGCCCGATGGCCAATATGGTGGATTTCCGGTAGGATTTGTCTTTAATGTACAGGGGAAAAAGATCTATTTCGCCGGCGATACGGCGTTGACCATGGAAATGAAGCTGTTGGCAGACCTGAAATTAGATTGGGCATTTTTACCAATCGGTGGATACTACACCATGGATGTAGATGATGCGATCAAAGCAGCGGAGTTTATTAACTGTTCACGTGTGGTAGGGATTCATTATGATTCATTCCCGCCAATTCAGATTGATAAACAAAAGGCCTTGGACAAATTTCAAAACGAAGATATTTCACTGTCTCTTCCGAAAATAGGAGAAACAATAACATTGTAAACGACAAAAAGCCGAATTAGTTCGGCTTTTTTTGCTTAAATAAATTTTACCTAACTATGCTGTTGTCCCATAGTTCTCCTAGGATGAGATGACGATTTTCTTGAGATCTTCTAAGCTGAAAAGAGGGGTGTCAATGATTTTGTTTTTAAGGATCTGTTCCTTATTCTCTTCAAAATAGAATAGCTTCCATTCGCCATTTTTGTATTCTAAGCTACTTAGATTTTCGATCCAATCACCCGAATTCATATAGGTGCAGGTGCCTTTTCGGGTGATAACTTCCTTTATCTGGGGTTGATGAATATGACCGCAGATCACGAAATCATAATTTTTTTCAATCGCCAGTTCTGTTGCTGTATGCTCAAAGTCCGAGACGTATTTGACGGCCTTTTTAACAGAGTTTTTGATTTTTTTTGAGAGTGAATATTTCTCTTTTCCCATTTTATCCAGGCAATAGTTAATGACATTGTTGAGCTGTATCAGTTTGTCATAACCCCAACCGCCAAGTTTTGCCAGCCATTTCGAATGGTGAATGGATGCATCGAAAACATCGCCGTGAAAGATCCATACTTTTTGACTATTGAGTGAAAGAAGCAGTTTATTGCTCAGTTTGATATTACCAAGTTTAAGATCCGTAAATTTACGAAGCATTTCGTCATGATTGCCAGTTATGTAATGAACTTCAGTACCTGTTGAACTCATGTCGATGATCTTCTTGATGACCTTTAAATGATCTTGGGGAAAGTAGCTTTTCTTAAATTGCCAAATATCGACAATATCACCATTTAGGATCAATATCTTGGGTGCGACAGATTCTAGGTAAAGTAAAAGTTCTTTGGCTCTACTTCCGTATGTACCTAAGTGTATGTCTGAGAGTACAAGTATATCAAGGCTTCTTTTCATCGGAATAAACTATAAATATTCTTTTTACAAAAAAAAAGTAAATTTATTTTGTATTGATGAAATTCCTGTTATTAAATCATTAAAATATCCTGTAAAGGAGTATAGGTAAGTTTATTAGAATTTAATATTAGCTTATTTTAGTCAATAAAAAAGGTGTCTGATCCAGATCAGACACCCTAAAATATGTTAAAGATTATTTACCTTCTTATTTGGCAACTGCAGCTGCTCTATCAATGTGGAACTGGACAAGATCATCAATTGGAGAACGCAGGATTTTACCTACTTTCATACCATATTGTTCTGCCTTTTCAGCCAGTACATTTCTGAAATTATAACCTACTGAACCAATGCAATTGAATGTATAGCTCTGGTAATTAGGATATTTGCTGACTAAATTTCTAAAGAATGCTTCAAATGCTTCATCGACAATATTACGTGTATATTCGATGTTCACATTGTTGTCATAGACGAATTTGCTAAAACTTGCACAGAAACGGTTAGGCATTGGTTTGGTATAAACCGCATCCATAATTTCGTCCTTTGTCATTTTATAGGTATTCCAAAAAACTTCTTTGACATCTTTAGGCATTAAATTACGAACATAGTCTGCAAGTAATTTTTTACCAATGTAACTACCCGATCCCTCATCACCTAAAATGTAAGCTCCGGAGTCAATATTTAGCGTAATTTCTTTACCATCATAAAGACAAGAATTTGTTCCTGTACCCAAAATTGCAGCAAATCCGGCTTGAGATCCTAATAATGCTCTCGCAGCAGCAAGTAGATCATGTCCTACTTCCACTTTCGCTGTAGTAAATACTTGTTTTAAAGCATCAACTACAATCTGAGCTTTTTCTTTATTATGGACACCAGCGCCATAATAATTTACTTCCGCGATTTTTTCAAAAGGTAAATCCTGCGGTAATCCTTTTTTTAGGGAGTTTACAATGTATTCACTGTCAACAAAATAAGGGTTATACCCCTCTGTATTGAAGTAGATTTTTTTATTTGAATCATCTAACAAACACCAGTTTGTTTTTGTTGATCCCCCGTCAGCAATGATTATCATTATTGAGTAGTTTTAATTGTGTTTATCGTTATAAAATGAGTAATCAATTCATTAATCAATTCCCCGAAAATACATTTTTTAATTTTAAATATCATAATTTATCCATGTATTTTTAAAAAAATAAATTTTATGAATTCGCTCATTATATAAAAAAACTGGCTTAACAATGTCGTTAAGCCAGTTTTTGATTAGTGTAATAAAATTGTTTAAATAGTGTACTATTTACAATTAGTTGATGCTATTAATGACCTCCTTCAGCCTCGATTTCATCAATATTGATTCCTTGTTTGGTTAAAATTCCCTTGACAAATACAGCAAAGAAAACAATATAACAGAATCCGATTAATGGTAGGATATAGGAGTTATGTATTCCAATAAGGTCGGCCAATTTTCCTTGGATAGGAGGAAGGACACCACCACCAAGAATCATCATAACCAAGAATGCTGAACCCTGAGCTGTATATTTTCCAAGACCCACTATTGATAAACTGAAGATAGATGACCACATAATTGAACAAGCAAGACCTCCTGATAAGAATGCATAGATAGCAATTGTGCCAGAAGAGAAAAGCCCGATTAACATGGCAATGATTCCAAATAAGCCAAAAATAATCAATGTACGTGCAGGTTTTTCTTTACTTAGGTAGAAAGCCACGATTTGAAGAATAATACAGATTACGTAGTAATAAAGGTGTGACATTTCGAAGCCCGCAAGTGTATTGACACCAATAATGATGGAAAATGCAACCAAAGGGACGATAATCAGTAAGCCGTTTTTAGTCGATTTACTTAGGTTGAATGCTGTAATTGCACCTGCCCATCGACCAATCATCATACTACCCCAGTACATGGATACATAGGGTGTGATCTGGGAAGATTGCAGGTGACCAAATTCTTTTAAAGTCAACAACTCACCTAAATTGCTACCAATCGCTACTTCAATACCAACATAGATAAATAATGCAAGCATTCCCAATGCTAATTGGGGGTACTTCATTGCTCCCCAACCTTCCGGATTCTTTTTAGCGCTTCTGTTTGAAAAGAGTAAGCCGCCGATGACAACGATTAAAGCACCTGCTAACCATAGCATACGTTGTGTTTCCAGTGGTTTAGCAACTTCCTTAATGTGTGCTTTTAATTGATCTATCTGAACCTGGTCGGTCAGGCTAGAGACTTGTTGGTGTAGTTGCTCGATGTGTAACGCAAGGTCACTCTTATAACTTAAAAATACAGGTGTGAACATGCCGAATAGCAACACCGTCATGATGATTAAAGTACGTAAAGCCTTGTTGGCTTTTTCCATGGGTTCATTGCTGATTCCGGCTGGGACTTTTTTGCTAAAGTTGAACAATGCCGCAGCGAGAAGGAACAACAAACCTACACCAACATAGAGATAGACCACTTTATTTAAAGGCAGATTGGCAATCTCAGAATCGGAAATGGGTTCAAATGTCCCGAAAAGTGAGAATCCAATCACTAAGGGGCCTATGGTTGTTCCAAAGGAGTTGATACCACCGCCAAGGTTGACACGGGAAGCTCCTGTCTTTGGATCCCCTAATAAGACAGCGAAGGGATTGGCTGCAGTTTGCTGCAGGGAAAATCCCAGTGCAACCACAAATAGACCCAGCAACATGCCAATATATAGATTCACCTCGACTGCTACAATCATCGCTGCCGCACCAAGTGCTGAAAACAATAGACCATACACGATACTTTTTTTGTAACCCCATTTTCCAACGAGATCTTTGCCGCCTATCGAACTAAAGATGAAAAGGAGCAATGCACCGATGTAGTATGCCGTATAAAAGGCAAAGTCTATAAGTTGCGATTGAAATTGATCCAGGTGAAAATAATTCTTGCAGAATGGGATAAATACGCTATTCCCCGCTGCAATAAACCCCCAAAAGAAAAACACAATAATCAATGTGTAGAGTGCGGGGTAATTGGTTTTAGTTTGTTGCTGTTCCATATAAGGGATCTAAAAACTTAAATTTTGAAAGGTACGAACTTATGAAAAAAAATATAAAATTCAATCTAAAAATGTTGTTAAATCGTTTTACTAGCTACAATAGTAAATATTTTTTTTGAAATATTTTGAAATAACAAAATTTGTTTTTTTCTTTGTCTAGGTTCTCAAGATTTAATCCACTTCGGGTTTAAAAGAAATCATTAAGTTCTTCATTCACTTAAACAAGGAAACAAGCTTAAGTGTGTAATCAGAATAAAGCTCAAAAGAAAATCCAAAAATCATACACAACACATTAATGGATATTAACGAATTAAACGCTAAACTCGTATCGGAATTGCGCGAGATTGCTAAGTTGATCGGTATCGCGGATGCTGATAAATTGCGTAAGCAAGAATTAATAGAAAGAATTAGCAATACCGGTGGGGAAGAAGAAGCAGCTCCGGCTTCTACAGAAAATGTTGCTAAAGTGGAGGAAGACAATCAGGAACAGGGTGAACGTACACGTAAACGTGTAAGAACGGTGAAAACTGCAGAGCCTGTGACTGTAAGAAAACGTGAGGCTGTCGAAAGTGAAGAAAGCAGTCCCGCAGTAGATACGACTCCGACAACAGATAAAGGTTCCCAACCTGAAAAAACTCTTCAAACTCCTAAAGCTGAAAATACTTCTTCTAGTACAGATTTCGACAATGTTATCGTTAATGAGGGTGTTTTGGAAATTATGCCTGATGGCTATGGTTTCTTGCGTTCTTCGGACTATAACTACTTGACATCTCCGGATGATATTTATGTCTCACAGTCCCAGATCAAATTATTTGGTTTGAAAACAGGGGATACCGTTCGTGGTTGTATTCGTCCACCAAAAGAAGGTGAGAAGTATTTTCCATTGGTTAGAGTAGAAGCTATTAACGGACAGAATCCTGCAGAAGTACGCGACCGTGTACCTTTTGACTATTTGACCCCATTATTTCCGGATGAGCGCTTGAATTTAGATATGGGTATGGGTAATTACTCTACACGTATCATGGATTTGTTTACACCTATCGGTAAAGGTCAACGCGGATTGATCGTTGCACAGCCGAAAACAGGTAAAACAAATTTGCTGAAGGAAGTTGCGAACGCAATTGCAAAGAATCATCCTGAAGTATACCTGATCATCTTATTGATTGATGAGCGTCCTGAGGAGGTTACGGATATGGCTAGAAGCGTACGTGCAGAGGTTGTTTCATCTACTTTTGATGAACCTGCTGATCGTCACGTAAAGATTGCTAATATTGTATTGGAAAAAGCGAAGCGTATGGTTGAGTGCGGTCACGATGTGGTTATCCTGTTGGATTCCATCACTCGTCTGGCACGTGCTTACAATACTGTTGCCCCAGCTTCGGGTAAAATCCTGTCCGGTGGTGTGGATGCAAATGCGCTACATAAACCAAAACGTTTCTTTGGTGCGGCTAGAAATATCGAAAACGGTGGTTCATTGACAATCCTTGCGACTGCTTTGACAGATACAGGTTCTAAAATGGATGAGGTGATCTTTGAAGAATTTAAAGGAACTGGTAACATGGAGCTGCAATTGGATCGTAAATTGGCAAACAAACGTATCTTCCCTGCAATTGACATTACAGCGTCTAGCACGCGTCGTGATGACCTATTGACAGACAAGGAAACATTGCAACGTATTTGGGTGCTTCGTAATCACTTGTCGGATATGAATTCTACAGAAGCAATGGAATTCTTACAAGGACAAATGCGTGGTACTAAATCAAATGAGGAATTTTTGATCAGTATGAATGGGTAATCCCATCAAATTTTAATATTTTAGCCATCATTTCTAACCGAATGATGGCTTTTTTATAAGAAATAAATCACATAAATGAAAAAACATATTCCAAACCTGCTGACCTGCCTGAATCTTTTTAGTGGTTGTATTGCTGTGCTGATGGCCTTGGAGGGGAATCTTAAAGCAGTAACGATCTGTGTTTTTGCCTCTGGAATATTTGATTTTTTCGATGGCATGGTAGCTAGGCTACTTCATGTAAAATCACCTATCGGCAAAGAATTGGATTCGTTGGCTGATATGGTCAGTTTTGGATTTTTACCGGGTACGATCATGTTTACATTGCTGCAGCAAGCACTTCCTGATGGTTCCTTACTACCGTATCTGGGATTTATTGTAACCGTATTTTCGGCTTTGCGTTTGGCTAAGTTTAATTTGGACGAACGACAAACTTCTGATTTTATTGGACTTAATACACCAATGAATACCTTTTATGTGCTTTCACTACCCTATATTGCTGTTAAGTATCCCGAACTCATTATAAATCCAATATTTTTGATTTGTAGTGCGCTACTGACCAGTTATCTGTTGATTAGTGAGATCCGGCTGTTTTCAATGAAATTCAGTTCGATGGATTGGAAAACGAACAAATTTCGCTTTATCTTTCTGTTTTTAACTTTGATCTTATTTGTAATTGGGCAATTTATGGCTTTGCCAGTTATTCTACTTTTGTATTTTATACTTTCGGCATTGCACTTCAATAAAAAAAACGATCTGGCTTAGATCGTTTTTTCGTATTGTTCAAGTTCAAATAACAGTTCTTTCATTTCGATATCTAGAACGTGAAAAGTCGCTCTGAGTCCCTCTAAGGATTCCTGATTTTTGGCATTCATTTCCAATTCTTCGAATTTGGCTTTTAAATGGAATGCTCCGATATAGTCCATCGTAGGTTTGATGTGATGAGCGGCATCGGCAATTTTTTGATGGTCACCTTCAACTAACGCATTTCGTAAGTTATCTAAATCTACGGGGGTTTGGATAAGATACATTGATACAAATTGTTTGATCAAATCTGAATTGTCAAACATGTTTTGGTTGATTAGGTCAATGTCGATATGGTTCATCGTTGTTAATTTTCTTTACGGGTAATTTGTCCTTGCAGTTACGCAATAAAGATACGTTATTTTTTTTGTAAACAGGATGAATGTAGTCCGGCGCTATTTCTGCTAAGGGTTCCAAGGTGAAACGTCGTTCTGAAATAAACGGATGTGGTATAATTAGGTTTGGGTAGTTGATAGTTTCATCGTTGAAATAAAGTAAATCAATATCAATCGCTCTTTGGCCCCATTTCTTCAAACGTACCCTTCCCAAATCCAATTCAATCTGCTGTGTGCAATTCAAACATTCGATTGGGGATAAAACGGTATTTATCAAGATGACCTGATTTAGGAACGCGGGTTGCTCTTCAACGCCCCAGGCGGCGGTTTCATAAATGGAAGATGCTATCAAAATTTCTCCAACCTGTTTTTCAAGCGCTTGCTTTGCTTGTGATAGCTGTCGCAGACGGTCTCCCAAGTTGGTTCCCAATAATATAAAAATCTTATTCATGTTGCTAAATTAAGGCTTTATGAAATAAAATACTGGGGGAATAAAAAATATTGCATTACCTTTAGTGTAAAATAAATCATTCCATTTTCAGGACTGTATAAATCGGGATTAATTATTAAATATGAGATCATTTTTTAAGTATGTATTGGCTACGATTACGGGGATTGTAATATCTTTTGTGATCCTGTTTATTGTTTTTATGGGGATTATTGGTGCCCTCATCAGTTCGGCTTCCTCCGATCAGGAGGTCGTTGTCAAAAGCAATTCGGTATTATTTCTATCTTTTGATTATGACATCAATGAGCGGAACGATAATAATCCCTTTGGAAGTTTGAATCTTCCGGGTTATTCTACAAAGAGTATCGGGCTGGATGATATTCTGGGGAGAATAAGATATGCGGCCACGGATGGCAATATCAAGGGGATTTATATGGATGCTGGGAGCATCGGTACTGGCTTTGCTAGTTTAAAAGAGGTGCGCGATGAATTACTTGCTTTTAAGAAAACAGGGAAATTTATCGTTGCTTACAATGCCGGTTACAATCAAAAAGCATATTATGTGGCGAGTATTGCTGATAAAGTGTATGTCAATCCACAAGGAACCATCGATTTTAGGGGACTTGCGAGTTCGACCATGTTTTATAAAGATCTATTGGATAAGGTAGGGGTAGAGATGCAGATTGTAAAAGTGGGGACATTTAAGAGTGCTGTAGAGCCTTATTTCTTAAATAAAATGAGTGATCCAAATCGTTTGCAGGTTACTTCCTATCTGGGAAGTATCTATGAAACTTTTATCAGTGAAATTTCGGCAAGCCGGAACATTCCTGCTGATTCATTACGTGGTATAGCCAATGATTATCTGGTCAGAAATGCGGATGATGCGGTACGGTATAAGCTTGCTGATGCCAAGATTTATAAGGATGAATTACTCACTGACTTAAGAAAGCGATTGAAGATAGGTGATAAGGACGAAATATCGTTTGTTTCCTTATTAGATTATAATAAAAAGATAAAAGAAGATGCGAGTGGCTCTGAGGTGGCGGTTCTTTACGCAGTCGGAGAGATTGTGGACGGGGAAGGGACACGCCCGGGAGAGATAGGAGGAGATAAATTTTCAAGGGAATTAAGGAAGTTGAGAGAGGATGATGCTGTCAAGGCTGTTGTGTTGCGTGTGAATTCTCCCGGAGGCTCAGCCCTTGCCTCGGATATTATATGGCGTGAGGTAATTTTGACTAAAAAGGTTAAACCTGTCATTGTTTCAATGGGTGATGTTGCCGCTTCAGGAGGTTATTATATTTCAGCTGCTGCAGACTCTATATTTGCAGAGCCAACCACTATTACGGGGTCAATCGGTGTGTTTGGTGTAATACCGAATTTTCAGAATTTGATGAACAATAAAATTGGCGTACACTATGATGGTGTGAAAACAGGAAAATTTGCGGATTTGATGACTACTTTTGATCGGCCTTTGACAGCTGAGGAAAGAGATATTATTCAACGCGAGGTTGATAAAGTATACGCTACTTTTACAAAAGTTGTGTCTGAAGGCAGAAACATGCCGTTGGCGAATGTGGATAGTATTGGACAGGGCCGTGTATGGACGGGTACACAGGGCTTAAGCAATAAATTGGTGGATCGTTTGGGTAATCTTGATGTCGCTATTCAGGCAGCTGCTAAAAAAGCGAAGCTAAACAAGTATAAAGTTGCTCAATATCCTGCAAAGGAGGATCCTTTCACTTCGATATTGAACAATTCAAAGGAAAAGGTTCAGGCTTGGGTAGCGAAGGAGCAAATGGGCGAATACTATCGTTATTTTGATGTGATGCGGCAGGCGACAGCACAGAGCGGGGTGCAGGCTAGGCTACCTTATGCCGTTGAAATCCATTAATGATAATTTAATCCGATAAAAAGGCATTTATTTGATGAAAATAAATGCCTTTTTTCTATATTTAACTGTTCGTTTGGCAAACGACAGATCCTAAAACACATTAAAGTTACATAATGAAAACAGTAGACGATTTAAATTTTGCAGGTAAAAAAGCCTTGGTTCGCGTAGATTTCAACGTTCCTTTGGATGAGAATTTCAATATTACGGATGATAATCGTATTCAGGGAGCTGCTCCGACAATAAAGAAAATTTTGAATGACGGCGGAAGTGTGATATTGATGTCCCATTTAGGAAGGCCAAAAGATGGTCCTACTGATAAGTATTCATTAAAACATATTGTTGCTCACCTTTCTAAGGTGTTAGGTACAGAGGTTCAATTTGCCAATGATTGTATTGGAAATGAAGCTGTAGAAAAAGCTTCGGCATTGCAAGCTGGACAAGTTTTATTACTTGAAAACCTGCGTTTTTATAAAGAAGAAGAAAAAGGTGATGTAGGATTTGCCGAAAAGCTTTCAAAGTTAGGTGATGTATATGTGAATGATGCTTTTGGAACGGCGCATAGAGCACATGCTTCAACGGCGATTATCGCACAGTTTTTCCCTTCAGCTAAATATAGCGGTTATTTGATGGCTGCTGAAGTAGGTAATGCGGAGAAGGTGTTGAATAATCCGGTTAGACCGTTTACAGCGATTATGGGTGGAGCGAAAGTTTCTGATAAAATCCAGCTGATTGAGGCATTATTGGATAAAGTGGACAACTTACTGATCGGTGGAGGTATGGCATATACGTTTATCAAAGCAAGAGGTGGCGAAATCGGTAAGTCATTGGTGGAGATGGACAAGCTTGACCTAGCAAATGAATTGGTAAAGAAAGCGAAAGAAAAAGGAGTAAATTTGGTTATTCCTACAGATGCGCAAATAGCTGATGCATTTTCTAATGATGCAAATGTATATGATGGTCCAAATGATCAGATTCCTGCAGATCTTCAGGGCTTAGATATTGGTCAGGATTCGGCAGCGAATTTTGCGTCTATTATCAAAGATTCAAAAACAGTTCTTTGGAATGGTCCTATGGGAGTTTTTGAGTTTGATACTTTTGCAAAAGGTACGAAAGCTGTGGCCGATGCAGTTGTCGAGGCGACGAAAAATGGTGCATTTTCTTTAATAGGAGGTGGAGACTCAGCTGCTGCCGTAAGTAAATTTGGTATGACCGAAGATGTCAGTTACGTGAGTACGGGTGGTGGCGCATTGCTGGAATATATGGAAGGAAAGGTTCTTCCCGGTGTTAAAGCACTGGAAGATTAATAGCTTTTAAAAAAAATAGTATGGAAAAGGGATAATGTTGTGTTATCCCTTTTTTATTGCAAAATGTTTCTTATACATGTATTAAAACTTGTATCTGTGGAGGAGCATACTTTAGTATTAGGCACCAATGGTTTGAAAAAGACAGCTTTGGATTAGAATGAGCTATATTTTCTCGCTAATGTCAGATTTAAATCAATTATCTGTTAAATATCTGTATGGCAGTGGCGAGTATTTACTGTATTTCTTAAATTTATCATGACATGATTATATAGGTTTTATTGATGGATGCTAATCACAAAAAAGATAAAGATAGTTCGGGTTTTTTTTCGGTGTTGACTTATAATGTAGCGGGATTGCCGGGGTTTATTTCTTCTGCGATTACAGGCAGGAGTAGGAGTATTGCTGAAATAGGCAAAAAGATTAATCCTTTTGATATTGTGAATGTTCAGGAGGATTTCAATTATAACAATAGTCTCTATTGGGGCGGGAATCAACACCCTTACCGTACCAAGCCTAAGGGGCGTGTACCTTTTGGAGACGGTCTCAATACCTTGTCCCGTTTCCCGATGTCGGATGTTGTGCGAGTCCCTTGGAAAAAACGTACCGGAGCCGATTTTCTGACCCCGAAAGGTTTTACCTTGGTCAAAGTGGAGATCGTTGCGGGAATATGGCTAGATGTCTACAATGTACATGCGAACGCGCAGAACAGTAGACGGGCTTCCAGTGCGAGAAGGGATAATCTTAATCAGTTACGTGATTACATAGGCGAGAATTCTAGTGAAAACGCGCTGATTGTCATGGGGGACTTTAATGCACATTATAGTTTCGGTGATGATAACCTGCACGATTTTATGGAGTCAACCACATTGGTGGACAGTTGGGTTGAACTACAGAACGGAGGACTTGTGCCAGAAGCGAAGCATGCATTTAAACCGCCTCATATGCTGTCAATCGGTAATCAGAGTGAATCAATAGACAAGATTCTCTATCGCAGCAATAGCCATCTGAGTTTGAACGCCCGTGATTATAATATCGAAAACAACCTATTTACGAATGTCAGGGGCTTGCCTTTGTCAGATCACTATGCTTTGGCGGCTAATTTTAATTGGGCTGTTCATTCTTAATAGGTGTAATTTAAACTTACCGTTGGTACGATGCGCTGTGTTGCTGTATTGTCATTGATGTAAGTTCCTTTCACGACAAACTCAAAGTCGGGCAGCGGATATCTAAAAGCATTGAAATCAAAGGAAAGGTATCCTCCGAAGCTCTTAGGTGCTGCTTCTTTGTGTTTATGGATGTTCTGATAATCTGCAAATACACCACCTTTGATACGTTTTACGTAGGCTATTGATCCTACCCCAAAATCAGGATAAGCAATAGGAAATCTATAGTTGATCAGTAAGGTATTTTTCACTGTCTCATATTTATAATAACTAAATCCGCTGACTAGGGGAATGTCGTTGATGTATTCATAGATACCTGTTCCCGCCTGTGCACTTAAGCGGATCTGAAATCCATGGTTAGTCATTAATCCGGGGAGATAGAATACTGCTCGTGCTGATAGAATTTCACCTTTGGCCTTGTTCTCAAAAGGGGTGTGCCTATAGGTTACACTAAAATTCTGCCCCCATCTCGGATATTGATCCATCGTTGCCATGCGCGCGTTTCGGTTGAAATAAAGTTGGTAAGTCAATGGAAATGCGGTCTCGTAATTAAAGTTTTTAAGGTCATTGCGACTTAGATTGTAGCGTTTCAAATAGGCTGTGGCAAAATTGAATCCTGTTGAATAATTGTAATCAAGTCTATAAAAAGACAATGGAACGGAAATCTGTGAAGAAACGTAATGTTCTCTCCAGTCAAATCTAATACTGCTGTCTGGTTTGTTGGGGATCGTTGCTGCTGCGATCTGACCCCTATTTTCATAACGTAGTGTGAATTTTGGGAAATATTTATTATACGTTAGCTCGGCTGAATAGATACCCTTTCGGATGTCTGTGTCGTATTCATAACCAAGTGCAATTTGGGTGGTGTTTAAAATGTTATTTGAAAGCCAAAAAATACCCGGTTTGAAATTATCGAAACTTTCAAAATTACTGCTGCTTAGCGAAAGACTGTGGAAGTTGAATGTTCGGCCGAGTCCTTTGTAAGGTGTGATGATGTATTTTTGAGTAGTATCCGATGCAATGGTGGCCATATTGAATATACTATCCTTTTGTACGGCTGCAGCATAATAATGAGAAAAATAATCGGTTTCTGGTTTGATTTCAAAGACGGTGTCTATGCTTGTCTGACTGATTTTATAGCCGTTATACTGGTAGTTGTTAAAAAATAATCGTTTGGTGTCCTTGTCATAAAAGGGATTAAAGGCACCAAATGGCGCTTTGGTCAAGAGTTGTTTAGCGCCTGATTGTCGATCTATCTTGTAGATGTTATCAATACCATTAAAGTTTGCTTTGACTAGAATGTTCATACCCGGAAGGTATTGAGGTCGTTCGTATTGTTGGTTGCCCCAAGGAGTCAGGTTTGTGATTTTATCATTTTTTAGATCAATCTCACAGAGTGCCGTTCCAATTTCTGACAGGCGGATCGCAATGATTTTATCGCCCGCAGCGTTAAATGCAGGATGCTGAAGCTGCTCCGATCCCGGTGTTTTTATACGCTTGATTACAGCGCCGTTTTTAAGGCTTATGAGCGTAAGATAGCTTGTGTTGGATAAATCTACTTCGATGCAGGCGATGGACTCCTCTACGGGGCTAAATACGGGTGAGTAATACCGGGATTGTTTGGTAAGTGTTTTAATTTCTCCCGTTTTCCGGTTCATTAAGTTGATGACATTGTATGTTCTCTTGTTATAACGGGGGTCTTTTCGGAGTTCGTCCCATACGATATATGTGTTATTAATATCGAAATGCGGGGTCAGCTGGATGCCTGTTTTTACAAGTTGAGATTCCGATTTCTTATCTTTGTCATAAGCATATATTGCATTTGTTTTTTCTGGATTTTGCTTAATAAAGTAAATCAAATGACCACTTGATTTTGGTAATAGATTGTTGTTATAATAACGGTCATTTCGACCAGTAATTTCAGCATAATTTTGGGCTGAATAATCCGCTGTTTTTATCTTCCATAACGTGTCCAATTTTGCGATCGTCTTGTTAAATAAGTAACTGCTGTTTCCCCCTATTTTTTTCTTCAATACACGGTTGATATTATACGGGTAGAGCGGACGCTTGTTGAGGTCTGAAAATAAATCTGCTTCGTAATTTGATGGTAGTTCAGACTTCAGTGTTGATGTCATGAGATAGCCAATCGTATAGTAACTGGGAACAATATCCTTAAATGATCCGAGTAAGTATTTGTTGAAACTGTAGTTGTGTTTAGATTGGAAGTTAGCTTTGATCGGCATTTCAAAAGAAGGCAATCGCCCCCTTCCACCATGAGAATAAATGGTTTCAGTTAGCGTGGCGTCACCTTCAAAAAACCAAGAAGGGACAGTGAGCCCATAATAAGCTAAGGCGAGTTGTTCAAAAAAAGGGGCGTTTAATTTTCCTGTCAATTTGTCAAATTGGCTAACATGTCTAGACTCGTGGAGGATCAGGTTAGGTAGCCAAGTTTGGTTGTCGGGCTCAGCTCCGGCGGTACTATATAGTTCGGATTTTCGAGGAGATAATTGCACAAAGCCATTTGTTTGTAGGTTCGTGTTGTGGATAATAAAAGGAATTTTTCGAGGTGTTATTTTGTAATTTCTACTTGTTGTGTGCAAGGAGTTGAGTACCTGATTTGCTAGGGTAGGGGCTTTGCCTTTCATCTCTTCTGGAAAAATGAGTTTAAAATTTGGGGTTTCAATTTTGAACCATTTCTGACTTAAAGGGGCTTGGCTGTCTTCAAAAAACTGTGCGAAAGTTTTTTTTGAAGATAGTGTTAATATGAATGCTATTAAAGTGTTGGAAATTATATTTTTATATCTCATATATAAGGCTGATTTATGGGTTGCTATTTTTTTTAGCTAAATATTTCGATTTTATATAAATCTTAAGTTTATATTAATTTGTAAAATATATTGATTTATATATAGTTATGTTGTTGTTTTATTTGCAGATTTTGTTGTTTATTTATTATTTTTGTTTGACTTTAGTTGGCTGCTTTCGTCGTGAAAATTCGTTTTTCAACTGGAAAGAACGATGTGACGAATATACTTAAATATTCATCCATAAGATAGCGTCTGCGGGAAAATATCTAAATATTTTTTACTGATATGAATTTTATAGATGCGACCTGACCAAGCTGCGGTTTTTGGAGTTTGCGACTTTTGGGTTGCTTCAAATTTTGTGGTCGGTTTTATAAAGATGAAAGCCTGAAGGACGATTTTAATGAGGGATTGACCCACCATCTTTTTGTTCGAATTTTGGGGTTGTTTTTTAATGTATTTGGTAGTGACAAAATGTCATTACCTTGAGAAGGTTCACTTTTTAGGTACATTATCAAAAGTGAAAATTCACTGCGGTTTTGATATCTTTTTATTATTTATTTTTTTATTCAGAATTTACTTTAAAAAAGCGATTTTTGTAACATATAATTTGTACCGATGTAGGATTTTAAAATCGAAAGGAAGATATGGAAGAACTGGAAATGCAGGTAAGTCAAATAGAACAATTGATAGCAAAAGAAGACTTTGTTGGGCTGGAGGAATTTCTAAATGAATTGAATATTTCTGAGGTAGAGGAACTGATCGATGAACTCCCTGAACATGGTCCACTCTTTATCGAATCCTTAAATTTGAATCGTGCAGTAAACGTTTTTCGTATCCTGGATTTTCCTACTCAAAATCGAATTTTTAAAAAACTTTCTAAGGGTAAAATAAGTGCATTAATTAATGAATTACCTCCTGATGATCGGACCTCTTTTTTCTCCGAAATGAAGGATGATATTAAGCACTTAATATTACTATTGCCGCCCAAAGATCGGGTAGAAGCACTGGCGTTATTGGGGTATCCAGAAGATAGTGTCGGACGCTTGATGACTCCAGATTATATTACGGTAAAAGCGCACTGGAGTATCGAAAGAATATTGGGACATATCCGTCGATATGGGAAAGATTCTGAGACCATAGATGTGCTTTATGTCATAGATTCAAATGGTAAACTGATCGATGATATTCGTATTAAAGATGTTTTGATGGCGGAGCCCGATACGATCGTAGGTGACCTCATTGATTACCGTTTGATTTCCCTGAATGCTTATGATCCGCAAGAGGAAGCAATTAATATTTTCCGGATGAACAATAGGGTTGCGCTTCCGGTTGTGGATGGGCAGGGGGTGATGCTTGGGATCATTACGGTAGATGATATCTTGTGGGTAGCCAATGAAGAGTATACCGAGGATATGCAGCGTATTGGGGGAACCGAGGCATTGGATGAACCTTATTTAGATGTTTCAATTAAAAACCTCGTGAAAAAACGAGCTGGCTGGTTGATAGTTTTATTTCTAGGGCAGTTGTTGACCGCGACGGTTATTGAGCATTTTGAAGAGCAGATGGCTAGTGCCATCATGTTGTTCGCTTTAATGCCGGTTATCATTTCCAGTGGCGGCAATAGTGGTTCACAGGCTTCGACATTGATCATACAAGCGATGGCATTGGGTGAGGTGACTCTGTCGGATTGGTGGCGTGTCATGCGGAGAGAGATATTGTCTGGTCTGCTGCTTGGGCTTATTTTAGGAGCATTGGGCTTTTTAAGGATTATGGCCTGGCAGTCTTTTGCACATAGCTATGGTGAATATTGGGTATTGGTCGCTTTAGTAATTTCATTATCCTTGATCGGTGTTGTTCTGTGGGGTTCGCTTATGGGGTCCATGCTACCCTTTGTGATGAAAAGATTGGGAGCGGATCCAGCGAGCTCATCGGCACCATTTGTGTCTACGCTAGTTGATGTTACAGGACTTCTCATTTATTTTACGGTGGCGACACTTATTCTCAAAGGGGTGTTGCTATAAGGTTCGTTTGAATTGATTCGTTGAGAGCAATCGGTAAATGTGTCTTTTTGTGTGGCGGTAAAAGTTGGATTATGCTGTTTGAATTGCTTAAAGAAGGTTTTTGCCCATGATTCGACAAAAGAAAAATAAATTATTCTAGTTGGATTTTAGGAAGTTGTAAAAAATGTGTTCAAAAAATTTGTAGTATTCTAATAATCTTCCGATACTTGCATCACGGAAACGCGATAGAGTTTCCGGAAAAATTGAAAAATACTCCTGAATAGCTCAGCAGGTTAGAGCATCTGACTGTTAATCAGAGGGTCGCTGGTTCGAGCCCAGCTTCAGGAGCAATTAGAAACTTACATAACCGGAGTTTTTAAAGTATTCAATTTTTCATTCCTGAATAGCTCAGCCGGTTAGAGCATCTGACTGTTAATCAGAGGGTCGCTGGTTCGAGCCCAGCTTCAGGAGCGATAGGCAAATGATAAAATTATTTGCGAATAATATAAAAATGTGCTATTTTTGTGCATTCGATGAGGAAGGAGTTTCTCATAAAAATAAAAATTCCTGAATAGCTCAGCAGGTTAGAGCATCTGACTGTTAATCAGAGGGTCGCTGGTTCGAGCCCAGCTTCAGGAGCAATATTGAAACCGGCTTTATGCCGGTTTTTTTGTTTACCATGCTTATTAAAAAACTATGAGTTTAGTAATTATTGGTACGGTGGCTTTTGATACAATTGAAACACCGTTCGGTAAAACTGACAAAATTCTAGGTGGTGCCGGTACGTTTGCGAGTATAGCGGCATCCTATTTATGTGATCAAATCAAATTGGTCAGTGTTGTTGGAGAAGATTTTGGAAGCCGCAATCTTGCCCTGATAAAAGATCATGGCATCGATGTATCAGGTGTTCAGATTATACCGGGTGGACAAACATTTTCCTGGTCTGGAAGATACCATAATGACATGAATAGCCGGGATACGCTAGCAACGGACTTAAATGTATTAGCGGATTTCGATCCAATTATTCCTGATAGTTATCAAGATTGCGAATATCTTTTGTTAGGCAATCTAACTCCACAAGTACAGTTAACGACCTTGGCCCGCCTGAAAAGGAAACCAAAACTCGTTGTACTGGACACGATGAATTATTGGATGAATGTTGCTTTGGATGATTTAAAGAAAGTGCTTGCGGAGGTTGATGTTTTGACGATCAATGATGCTGAAGCCAGACAATTATCAGGTGAATATTCATTGGTCAAAGCAGCGAAGGCTATTTTGGGGATGGGACCAAAATATTTGATCATAAAAAAGGGCGAGCATGGCGCTTTGCTTTTTGGCGAGAATCAGATTTTTTCGGCTCCAGCACTTCCTCTGGCAGATGTATTTGATCCTACGGGAGCAGGAGATTCATTTGCCGGCGGTTTCATTGGTTATTTAGCCAAGGTAAAGAGTATCAATTTTACCAATATGAAGAATGCCTTGATTTTCGGATCTGCACTGGCTTCTTTTTGCGTAGAAAAGTTCGGTACAGATCGTCTCGTGGATCTTACAGAAGAGGATATACAGAAGCGCCTGAACGCTTTTGTAGCCCTTTCCCAATTTAATTTATAGATTTTTATTAAGTCTTTAGGATTCCGATTATCTGAAATCTTGGAAATACACTATCTGAATGAGGAGCGTCTTTAAGCTCCTCAGTTAGATCCTGGCCTGCCCAGTGTTCATAGTGCATGCCGTTTTTCCAAAGTCTACTGTCACTGACATCATAGATATAGCCTTTGTAAGCGACCCAGATCTGAGGCTTATCCTGACCATTTCGTAACGCAAGCTGACTCTTGCTATATTCGGGTAATCCTTCTTTTTCCATCACAATCTGTAAGAAGGCGAAGATAGAAAAAACTAGGCGACTTTATAAGCAGATAGTGACCGTTTCATCAATTTTCTAGCCACATGTATTCTTGTCTTTACAGTCCCGATAGGAATGTTTAAATGTTCTGATATCTCATGGTATTTAAATCCTTCGAAATAGAGGGAAAAGGGGATGTAGTATTCTTCTGAAAGATTAGCTAAGGCTTCGTGAATATCCTCCATGACAAACTTACTTTCTCCCTGGTTACTTGAAGCGGATATTAATAGATTTGAATTGGAAATATCTTCATCTTTTGTGATAAAGGAGTTTGTTTTTACAATCCGTCTATAATTATTTATAAACGTATTTTTCATGATGGTATAGAGCCAACCTTTTAGGTTAGTGCCTTCTTTAAAATTTTTGAAATAGGTTACAGCTTTGAGGATGGTGTCCTGTACAAGATCATTTGCATCTTCATAGTCGCTGGTAAAATTTCTGGCGTAGAGTTTTAGTGAGTCCGATTGCTCAATAACCATGCTGTCAAATTCATTCTTTGTCATAGCTTAATGAATTATAACTGTTCTTTTTAGGAAACAGTAAGTTTATAAAATGCGGTTCGTTAAGTATGAGGCAAATAATGCGCCAAAATCCTTAAAAATGGATTTCTTAATGTAATTTTAAGATTATTTTAAGGCATGCAATCGTATGTGTATATTAACCTTAAGTAAATAAGAGTGGCTTTGGTTGATGTTGAGATGAAATAGACGCTGTATTATTGTTCTTTTAAGTTTCAAAGCTGTACAAATATTTTTTTTGATTCTTTATAATAAATTAACTTCGCGCTCGAGCGTGATACCAAATTTATTTTGTACATCTTTAATAATTTGGACAGAAAGGTTGTAAATTTCCTGACCGCTAGCATGTTGTCTATTTATTAGTACAAGCGCCTGATTTTTCCAGACACCAGCTTGTCCATATTCTTTACCTTTCCAGCCACACTGTTCTATTAACCATCCAGCGGCCAGTTTTGTTTGTTGGTCTGGCATGGGATAATGTGGAATTGTTGGATAAAGTGCCAATAGCCTTTCAAAGTTGTCTGCTGAGATCACAGGGTTTTTAAAAAAGCTTCCGGCGTTGCCAACTGTACTCGGATCCGGTAGTTTCTCCACACGAATTTTTGATACTACGGTTGCGATATCGGCGATGGAGGGTTGTGTTATATTTTCTTTTACGAGTTCAGCTTCAATGGCACCGTAGCTTGTATTTATTTTAGGTGTAAGGCTGAGTTTATAAGTCACCTCCGTGATAATAAAGCGACCTTTGTGCTCAGTTTTAAAAATACTGTCACGATAAGAAAAATTACAGTCTTCCTTTTTGAAGGTTTTAAATGTGCCCAGTTTGGTGTCAAAAGCTTCGCAGGCATGAAAAACATACATTAATTCAGCACCATAAGCACCGATATTTTGTACAGGGGATGCACCTACGGTCCCTGGAATAAGAGCCATGTTCTCTATGCCCGCATAATTGTGCCTGATACAATGCCAAACAAAGTCGTTCCAAATTTCCCCGGCTTTCGCGGTGACATATACATGATCCGATTCAATTTTTGACTGTATACCTTTGCTGGCCATTCGGATAATGTATCCTTCAAACGGTTTGGTGAATAAAACATTGCTTCCCGCGCCGAGAACAAAAAAGTTTTCGTTGAAAAGTCCTTGTTTAAAAATTTCGGTCAATGTTTCATTATCATTCACATCGATTAAGAAATTTGTCTTTTCTTCTATTCCAAATGTATTGAAAGGTTTCAAAGAGATATTCGATTGAATGTTTAATTTCATATTGACTTTAGTTTTCAGAAATTCAAAAAAATCCGCTATCTTTAGCATGATAATCGGTAAAGATAGTATAAACCGTTTATTTAACGATAAAAAATATAAGTTTAATGGGTAATGCAGATGTAAAAAGGATCAAAATTCTAGAAGCTGCAACAAGGCGCTTTGCACACTTTGGAATGGCTAAAACGACAATGTCGGAGATAGCTAAAGATCTTAATTTTTCAAAGGCGCTGCTTTATTATTATTTTCCCGACAAGAATAGTCTGTATTCTGCTGTTTTTGAGTATGTTATTGATAAGATGATTGAAGATATCGAAGCTGTTATCGATAAAGGTGGCAACTTTGAAGAAATCATGATGTACTCTATTGATATGCGTGTCAAGGCAATCAATCAATATTACAATTTGTTTGAATATACCATGAAGATGGTTAAAGAACTTCCGGATGAATTGGAGCAAGTGTTCAAAGAATCTTATCTGCGTGAAGTTGAAATCATTGAAAAAATTCTTAAGATTGGAATAGACGCCCAAGAGATTCAAGTAGATGATCTGAATGAGACAGCCCGTATTCTATTGTATTCGTTATTTGGTATGCGTATGGGGATCTTGAAAGACATGAAAAATATGCTCTTCCCCACGAAAGAAGAATTTGATCATATCCTCAGTTTACAGAAGAAAATGATGAAAATCTTCTTAAATGGTTTACGGTATCAACAGCGTTAAATCGGTATTTTTTGTATATGTTCGATGATCTGCCTAGCGTGGATACGTGAATTTTCAATAAACCAAAGGTGGGTATTTAATCCACCACATACGACCCCCGCTAAGTATAGGCCCCTTATATTTGTTTCCATCGTCTGCTCGTTATGATAGGGGATACATGGGGCCTGTGTTGGAATGTCAACTCCTATTTTGCGTAGAAAGTCAAAATTTGGCCGATATCCGGTCAGCGCAAGAACAAAATCATTTTCGATCTCAAGGGTGCCTGTCGGCGTTTGAATAGTGGCACTTGTTTCGGTAACCGATGTTAATTCACTATTGTAAAGTACATCAATTTCTCCCGCTGCAATTCTATTTTCGATATCCGGCTTTACCCAATACTTGACTCTTGGACTGATTTCATTGCTCCGAATAACCAATGTTACCTGAGCACCTTTTCGAAATGTTTCAAGGGCGGCGTCTATGGATGAATTGCTTGCTCCTACAACAATTACCTTCTGTCCACTGTAATAATGCGGATCATTGTAATAGTGTCGTACTTTGCCAAGTTCTTCCCCTGGGATATTGAGTAGCATAGGAATGTCATAGAACCCCGTAGCAATGATGACCTTTTTTGTGGTGTAATTGCGTTTATTCGTTTCGACGTTAAAATAAGTAGCCTCTTTTTTTGTAATATCCAATACTTCTTCAAACAGGTGGGTGTCCAGTTCAAATTTTTGTTGGATACGTCTGTAATATTCCAGGGCTTCTGTTCTTCGGGGTTTTGGATTGGTGGTTACAAAGGGAATATCTCCGATTTCCAGCCGCTCAGAAGAAGAAAAAAAGGTCATATTTTGGGGATAGTTATAGAGCGAATTGACTAAACATCCTTTTTCGAGAATAAGGTAATTGAGATTGGCCTGTTTCGCTTCCAGGGCACAGGCGAGACCGATGGGGCCTCCTCCAACGATGATAATGTCATAAGAAGCTTTTATATGTTCACTCATAATGTAAATTTCGTGAATTTTTGGGATAAATTAGCTTGCCAGCTTAGATAATTCTGCTGCTTGTTCGGCAGCGCTTTTGTCATGGAGATCCTGAACAATCTTATTTAAGTCCTGGGCAATCTTATACAGGAACTCCAACTGCTCTTCCAATAGCTTTCCGTCGGCAGAATTGATGTCACTATTGTCAAAGCGATGGTTCGATATTTCGATTTCCATGGGCGAAAACACAGTACTGGAGTCTGATGAATAAAGCAATTGAATAGATTGATCCAAGCTATTTAATATTTTCCGTATGGTCCGAACATGGTCTTTGTTAAGGTAGTTATTGTCCATTTCATCCAGATGATTCATCAGCGTGACAGAAAATGAGGCCAGAATATGATTGAATATAACAAACTTATTGACTTCTTTGCTGTATTTCTGCCTTTTTTTGGGTTCAGTCAACATACGTTGAAAAGTGGATCCCATATTTGCGGTTTCGACATACACGGCTTTTCTGGCTAATTTGTAATCTGTAATCGATGGAGCCTGGCCTGCAATTTCCTTTAATGCCTGAAAGATGTAATTGTAATTGGCAATCAAAAGTTTGCGCATGGATTCTTTCACTTGCATGCTCTCCCAATTTGGAAAGATAATATAACTGGACAGGAAGGCAATCATGCCACCAATAAAGGTGTCTAAAATACGTTCTTTAGTGACCTCAAGGGTGTTGGAGCTTACGAAACTAAGCATGATCAACACATAGGGGGTCATAAATAGCACTGCAACTACATAATTGACTCTAAATAAACTGTATGCTGTCAGGAAGAAAAATACCAGCAGCACGAATAGTATGGTTGGATCATGTATCGTCAATAGGATGACGGCTCCGATCAGTCCACCGATGGTCGTTCCGATCAGGCGTTGTATGTTACGCTCTTTCGTAAGGCCAAAGCCCGGTTTGAGGATGACCATAATCGTCAATAGTATCCAGTAGACATTGTTGGTGATGTTGGTTGTCTCAAAAACGTAGTAGGTGACCGACATCACGATTGCCATGCGGCAGGCATGTCTAAAGATCGTCGATTTTAAGGTCAGGTTTTCACGGAATTTCTTCAGGTCGATGGCTGAACTTTGGACGAAACGTTTAGCGTCATCAATTTCTTTCTTTTTGATGTCGTCGGGTTGCAGGTGAGCATAGCCGTAGATATTTTTTATACGACGGACCAGATCACGTAAATTGATCAGTACTTTACGCAGGGCAAAGGTACTGTATTGATTTTCTTTGTCGAGCTGATCAATTTTAGCATGAAGACGTGTGAGGTCTGCATCGAAATCATATAGGGGTTTGGGCTGAATATTCGTGTTGAGCTGGTAGGCCAAATTGTCGAGCTCATTCGTGTATTTTAAAATAACGTTCTTGAAGTCCTCTAGGATACCCGTGGGGCCGAAACGTTCGCTAATTGTATTGTAATCATAATGCGCGGCCATACTTTGCTCAAATAGATCCACAATATCATTAAAGATCAAGGTGAGATAACGTCCTACTTTTGTGGTGTCTTTAATGGATCTTTTGCTCTGAAACAGCAAGTCTCTAACGTTTTCCTGATGTTGATTTACTTCAACCTGTTTGTCAATCAGTTTCAGGTAGTTTTTATCATTATCGATTTTAGCATCGTAAAAATTAGCTTTCAGCCGAATATAATCAGCTACATAACGAATAGTTTCTGCGAGTTCTTGCTCAGCTAGCCTATAAGGGCGTACCTGTGTGATGGAGAGACTGATTGCGATATACCAAAGCCCGCCAAGGGTGTAGAATCCGAGGTAATTAATTGCCTGCTCGAAGGGATAGTGTATCTGCACATGGATCAGCATCATTAATATACACATCAAACCTACATTGGCTGCCCGGCCATTAAATACGGCAAACATCGCAAAGATAAAGCAGGCGATTCCGATAAAAATGGCAAGGAGATATACATTTTGATTGACAATATTAGTCAGTATAAAAGTCAAGGTAGTCAGTATGGCCCCGGCAAACATACCTTTGCGTCTATGGCTTGGCGCTCCGGGGGTATCGGATAGCCCAACTAAAAGGGCGCCCAGGGATACAATCGTTCCATTGGTAAACTGGCCTATGGTAGCAAAGATGAGGACAGGTACAATGCATCCGATGGTAATTCGCAGTCCATCCGCAAAATATTGACTATAAAAAAAACTTTTTATTTCTTGTGTCTGTTTCATAATGTATAGCACAAATATACGAGATAAGGCTATATTAGCCTGAGGTTTCCTGCTTGTTACGATAATATAGTAAAAACGAAAAATTACGAATTTTCATTAATATCTTTATAATATTTTGATGTTTTTTTTGATTAATTTATATTTTTTTATTTGTTTAAATATAATATTGCTATATTTGGTGCATAGGGTAATTTCAGATATATTACAGAAACTCAAGAGTCACCTAAACTCTCTTGACCATTTTTCAAAGATTTAAATATGAAGCAAAGTAAAAATGAAGCCGTCTTTCAGGACGAGGTATTGACACGCTTTGAGCTTTTTAAAAGTTTGTTTTTAACGTTGCCATTTCAACGTGTTAAGGATACTGGTACTTTATTGCCATTTTTTGCAAAGCAATGTGAGAAGGGGGTTGATCAACACTTAACTCCAGATGAGATCATCAAGAGTTTTTTTGATCAGCATGAAGAGTTTTCTTCAGAAGAACAGCGTATTGATTTATTGTTTCGTTTTGTCCAGTATATAGAACGTCAAGTGGTATTGTTTGATGCGATAGAGGATTCATCATTTCAAGTGGTGGGCCGTGGCGACGATGAAAATGTTTTGGGGGCATTGATCAAAAATGCAGAGGGCAATGGTGATATGCGACGAAAAATCGTTTCCAAATTAAAAGATTTTTCCGTCCGTCTGGTCCTTACAGCACACCCTACCCAATTTTATCCGGGGCCGGTATTGGGGATTATCAATGATTTGATTGACGCGATAAAGACTAACGATATCCATAGTATACATCTATTACTGCAACAACTCGGCAAAACGCCATTCATCAATAAAAATAAACCAACGCCCGTAGATGAAGCAGCCAGTTTAGCCTGGTTTCTGGAAAATGTATTTTATA
>Ga0153980_1000136_pt1 | contig 40162 bp, 33 predicted proteins | sample TSGA064MetaG_FD_104722 | JGI IMG/M metagenome (GOLD analysis project Ga0153980, IMG submission 104722) | Attine ant fungus gardens microbial communities from Georgia, USA - TSGA064 MetaG | ecosystem: Host-associated > Fungi > Mycelium > Unclassified | place: USA: Georgia, Magnolia Springs State... | reverse complement strand
GCCGCCGCCGCCGACGCCGATGACTTTAATCACCGCGTCATTGGTTAATTCCATAGGTTCAAACATAATTTCTCTCCGTTATGTGCCTGTCGCCTGGAGATCACAAAATAAGCCTAGCATGATCTCCTTTTCTCTAAATTAAAACTCTTTTCTCAGCCAGCTGTTGATTCGCTTGAACCAGTTGCCCACTGAGGCTCTTTTTTCCACATCCGCCTCACCGCTAAGGTGAGACTCTTTTCCGTAGTGCAGAAGCCCTACTGCCGTTGAGTAGTAAGGCTCCTGCGCATAATCTGTCAGGCCGGTAATGTTTAGCGGCTGGCCGATACGAACCTGGGTATGAAATACCCGCTGGGCGCAGGCCGCCAGGCCTTCAATCTGCGCCGCGCCGCCGGTAAGAACAATACCTGCGGCCAAATGATGCTTCACGCCCTGCTGGCGAAGCTGCTCCTGCAGTTGCAGGATTTCGTCATTAACCAGGTTTAGCAGCTCGGTATAACGCGGCTCGATAACCTCAGCCAGTGTCTGCCGTTGCAGGCTACGCGGCGGACGTCCACCTACGCTCGGCACCTCGACGTTTTCGTCTTTGCCAACAATTGAACCCAGCGCGCAGCCGTGACGAACCTTAATGGCTTCTGCGTCGGTTGGCGGCGTGCCAAACGCGTAAGCGATGTCGCTGGTAACCACGTTACCTGCATACGGGATAACCTTGGTATGGCGCAGCGCACCGCCAGTATAGACAGCAATGTCCATTGTGCCGCCACCAACGTCCACAACGCAAACGCCCAGTTCACGTTCATCTTCCGTCAGGACGGCAAAACTGGAAGCCAGACCGGCAAAGATCAGTTGGTCAACTTTCAGGCCGCATCGTTCAACTGCTTTTACGATGTTTTTCGCCATATCGTTATGACAGGTGATCAAATGCACCTTTGCCTGCATGCGAACGCCGGACAATCCTACCGGGTTTTTGATCCCTTCCTGGTAATCGATAGCGTATTCTTGCGGAATAACGTGCAAAATTCGGTGTTCGTCACGAACACGCACGGATTTTGCGGTGTGCACCACATTTTCCACATCTTCCTGGGTCACTTCTTCTTCGGAAATAGGAACCATCCCTATTTCGTTCTGGCAACTGATATGTTTTCCGGATAAGGCGAGATAAACCGATGAAATCTGGCAATCCGCCATCAGCTCCGCCTGATCGATAGCGCGCTGCACGCATTTTACTACCGATTCCAGATCGTTGACGCCGCCTTTATCCATGCCGCGCGAAGGACAGCTGCCCACGCCGATGATGTTAACCATGCCATCGGGCAAAATTTCCCCTACCAAAGCGGCGACCTTCGCGGTGCCGATTTCCAGTCCAACTACCAGTTTTCTGTCCGTCGCCTTGATCATTGTTGTTTAACCTGTGCCTGATTCTGTTGCTTATTACCGTCAGTGGTCGGAATGAGTGGCGGCGCCCAGCCTACTGCCGCGCCAGAGTCATATCGCAGGTCCACGTAACTGATACGCTTATTTTCCGTTTGCGCCTGCTGCTGCAACGTTGGATAGAGCTGAATAAACCGTTTCAGCCGCTTGATATCCTCGTTGCGTCCCAGCTCCAGGCGCGTATCGTCTTCCAGCACCAGCTGCCATGAGCGCCGCGCGGTCATTGACGCCGCCTTCAATTTAAATTTGCTGGCGGCCAGCAGGTCGCTCATCTGGTGATAGCCCGCCAGCACTTCTGATTCGCTGCCTTCCGGACCATACAGCATCGGCATAGCCTCTTTGCCGAGATGGTTAGCCGGTACGCTAAAAGACTTTCCGCTGGCATCCACCAGGTGCAGGTCATTCCAGCGGGCAACCGGCACATATTCAACCAGATGAATCTTTAATTCGTCCGGCCATTGCTTACGTACGCTAACCTGCTGAATCCAGGGCAGACGTTCAATCTGTTGCTGGATCACGTCCACATCCTGCGACATAAACGTGCCGGGCGAACCTAACGATAAAATTGCCTGGCGAATGTCGTCGTTAGTGGTGTAGTGCATCTGTCCCGTGACCACCAGCCTCGACAGCGGCAGCCGGGAGGCGTCGTTCATCCATTTGACCACGACATAGCCACCGGCCGACATGATACCAAGCACGATAATCAGGAAAAGAATGCCGGCCAGCCGCGAACCGTTGCTGCGGCCGGTGCGCACTTTTTCCTGCGCCTCGCGATTGCGAACATTCAAAGCAGCCTGGGACATATCAGTCCGCCAGTTCCAGAATGCGCGCGACCAGCTGTGAGAAGCTTATGCCGGCCTGTTTAGCCGCCATTGGCACCAGGCTATGGCTGGTCATGCCGGGTGACGTATTCACTTCCAGCAGATAAAACTGGCCGTCGCCGCCCATCATCAGGTCAACGCGTCCCCAGCCGCTACAGCCCAGCGCGCGCCACGCCTTAATCACGATTTCGCTCAGTTCAGCTTCCCGTTCAGCCGTTAAACCGCTTGGGCAGAAGTACTGAGTATCGTCAGAAAAGTATTTAGCTTCATAGTCATAGAACTCAGAAGCGACCTGAATGCGGATTGAAGGCAGAATATCGTCGCCAAGCACCGCTACGGTATATTCCGGGCCGCTGAGAAAGGCTTCCACCAGCACGTCGTCGTCATGGCGAAAAGCCTCGTCCAGCGCGGCCTGAAGCGAGTCAGCCTGGTTAACGCGGCTGATGCCAACGCTGGAGCCTTCACTGCTTGGTTTGACAAAAAGCGGCAGGCCCAGGGCAGTAATCCGCGAACGCGTCTCTTCGCTCAGTCCGGCATCCATCTCTTTACGGGTAATCGCTACGTAAGGCGAAACCGGCAGGCCGCAACCTTGCCAGAGCTGCTTGGTACGCAGCTTGTCCATCGTAATAGCCGAAGCCATTACGCCGCTACCGGTATAAGGAATGGCGAGAAACTCCAGCAGGCCTTGCAGCGTGCCGTCTTCGCCGCCGCGGCCGTGCAGCGCGATAAAGGCTTTATCAAAGCCCTCTTCTTTCAGGCGCGTGACCGGGAAATCACGAATATCGACGGCGTGCGCGTCAATACCCGCTTCAGTCAGCCCTTTCAATACCGCGTTGCCCGACATCAGGGAAACTTCTCTTTCCGCAGAAGTACCACCCAGCAATACTGCTACTTTCTCAGCCATGATTACCTTCTTTCATCTGCGGTTGTAACTTTTCATCAGCAAGCTTGCGGGCAATGCGCCCAACGTTGCCTGCGCCCTGCACCAGAATTAAATCGTTGCCGGACAGCTTTGGCGCCAGCATTTCCAGCACGGCGTCATGATCTGACACCAGAATAGGATCGACCTTGCCGCGACCGCGAATAGTACGGCACAGCGAGCGGCTGTCCGCGCCTGGAATCGGCGTTTCGCCAGCCGAATAGACATCCAGCATCAGCAGAACGTCAACTTGCGACAGAACGTTGGCAAAATCGTCATAGAGATCGCGTGTACGCGTGTAGCGGTGCGGCTGGAAAATCATCACCAGCTGCTTGTCCGGCCAGCCAGCGCGTGCCGCTTTGATCGTTGCGTCAACTTCCGTTGGATGGTGACCATAGTCATCAACCAGCATCGCGGTACCCTGTACGCCGTTAACTTCCTGTAGTGGATACTCCCCCAAGAAATCAAAGCGGCGACCGGTGCCCTGAAAGCTTTCCAGCGCGCTCAGGATCTCATCGTCGTCAATGCCTTCTTCCGTGGCAACGGCAACCGCTGCCGCCGCGTTGAGCGCGTTATGGCGGCCTGGCGCGTTCAGCGTAACGCGCATCAGCGGCTTATCGTGACGAGCCAGCGTAAAGTGCCCCTGCGCGCCATGCTGCTCGTAGCTGGCAATGCGCACGTCGGCATCTTCACTAAAGCCGTAAGTGGTAATCTGACGTCCTACGCGCGGGATCAGATCGCGGATGACCGCGTCATCAACGCACAACACGGCACGGCCATAGAACGGTAGATTGTGCAAAAAGTTGATAAAGGTTTGCTTCAGGTTTTCAAAGTCGCCCTGATAGGTATCCATGTGGTCAGCTTCGATATTGGTGACGATGGCCACCATCGGCTGTAGGTGCAGAAACGAAGCGTCGCTTTCGTCCGCTTCCGCGATCAGGTAGCGACTGCTGCCCAGGCGCGCATGGGTACCGGCCGCTTTGACCAGACCGCCGTTAACAAACGTCGGATCCAGGCCGCCTTCGGCATAAATACTGGAAACCATCGCCGTGGTGGTGGTTTTACCGTGCGTACCGGCTACGGCGATACCGTGGCGAAAGCGCATCAGTTCAGCCAGCATTTCTGCGCGGCGAATGACCGGAATACGGGCTTCACGCGCCGCAATGATTTCCGGGTTATCTTGCGATACGGCGGTGGAAACGACCACCACGCTGGCGTCGCTGACGTTCTCCGGACGATGATTAAAATAGATCGTCGCGCCTAACGCGCTTAGATGCTGCGTAACCGCGTTTGGTGCCAGATCGGAACCGCTAATTTCATAGCCTTCATTGGCCAACACTTCGGCGATCCCGCCCATGCCGGCACCACCGATGCCAACAAAGTGAATGTGCCGGACGCGACGCATCTCGGGCACGATAGAACGCAGTTTCGCCAGTTGTTGTGTATTCATTTCTTTTGCCTGTCGGTGCTTTACCGCACCCGTGTCGAGACGAATGCTCATATTTATAACGCCGCTTTGCTGACTTCAGCCGCAACCCGTTCGGTTGCATCCGGGATTGCCACGGCCCTGGCTTTCGCCGCCATCGCTAAAAGCGTTTGCCTGTCCCATGCGGCCAGCGTCTGCGCTACTGCCTGTGCAGTGAACTGCGGCTGCTCGTAAATTTTTGCCGCGCCCGCTTTTTCCAGCGGCAGCGCGTTCCAGTATTGCTGACGATCTTTATGCTGAAACGGCACAAAAATGGCCGGTAAACCTGCGGCCGCCACTTCGCTTACCGTCAGCGCGCCAGAGCGGCAGACAACCACGTCTGCCCAGGCGTAGGCCGCCGCCATATCGTCAATAAATTCGGTTACTTTATGCTGCGTCTGGCCAACCTGCCGATAGGCTTCGTTAACCTCGGCCAGCGCGCCTTTACCCGTCTGGTGCCATAGGGTGATGCTGTCGCCAAGCGTTGCCGCTACCTGCGGCAGCGTCTGGTTCAGTACGCGAGCGCCCTGGCTACCGCCAATGACCAGTACGCGCACCGGGCCGCTACGGTTGGCCATACGCTCGGCAGGCAGTGGCAGAGCCAGCACGTCAGTACGCACAGGGTTACCCACGACATCCGCAGTGGGAAAGGCGCCAGGAAAGGCCTGCATGACCTTTTTGGCAATTTTCGCCAGCCATTTGTTGGTCAGACCGGCAATGCCGTTCTGTTCATGCAGCACCACCGGGATGCCGCAGCTCCACGCAGCCAGACCGCCAGGCCCGGAAACGTAGCCTCCCATGCCCAGCACCACGTCGGGCCGATACGCCTTCATAATGGCTCTGGCCTGACGCACGGCGTTGAAAATGCGTAGCGGCGCGGCGAGCTGCGCTTTCAGCCCTTTACCGCGCAGGCCGCTAATGCGAATAAAATCGATGTCGATACCGTGTTTTGGCACCAGTTCGGCTTCCATACGGTCAGCCGTGCCGAGCCAGCGCACATGCCAGCCCTGCGCCATCAGATGGTGTGCGACCGCCAGTCCCGGGAACACATGTCCGCCGGTGCCGCCTGCCATCACCATCAGCCGCTTCCCTTTCATCGACTACCTCGCGTAAACGCCTGGGCTTTTGCCAGACGCGTTTCATAATCTATACGTAATAAAAATACGATGGCGGTGGACATAATAATCAGGCTGGAACCGCCGTAACTGATCAGCGGCAGCGTCAGCCCTTTGGTCGGCAGCATACCTGCCGCAGCGCCAACGTTAACCAACGCCTGGAAGCTAAACCAGACGCCAATTGAACAGCCGAGAAAGCCAGCGAAACGCTGGTCAAGCTCCAGCGCGCGGCGCCCGATGGACATCGCGCGAAAAGCGACGAAGAATACCATTAACAGCGCTAAAACCACACCGATATAACCCAGCTCTTCACCGATTATCGAGAAGATAAAGTCCGTGTGCGCCTCGGGTAAATACTCCAGTTTTTGCACCGAGTTCCCCAGGCCCTGCCCCCAGAATTCGCCGCGGCCAAACGCCATCAGCGACTGCGTCAGCTGGTAGCCGCTGCCGAAAGGATCTTCCCACGGGTTCCAGAAGGAAGTTACGCGGCGCATACGGTAAGGTTCGGCAATGATCAGCAGGCAAACGGCAAAGATACCGGAGCCGATAATCGCCAGAAACTGCCAGAGTTTCGCGCCAGCCAGAAACAGCATCGCCAGCGTGGTGACGAACAGCACCACCACGGTTCCCAGGTCAGGCTGGGCCAGCAGCAATACCGCCAGCACTACCATCACGCCCATCGGCTTACAGAAGCCCCAGAAGTTGTTACGCACTTCATCGACTTTGCGCACCAGATAGCTGGCGAGATAGCAAAACAGCGAGAGCTTGGAAAGCTCCGCAGGCTGAATACGCAGCGGGCCAAGCGCAATCCAGCGCGATGCCCCGTTAACCGAGCTGCCGACGACCAGAACGATCAGCAGCATCACTACCGTTATCAGCAGCATGACGTTGCTATAACGCTGCCAGAAAGCCATCGGCACGCGCAGCGTCACCAGCCCAATACCAAACGCCAGCACGATATAAAACGCATCGCGCTTGGCAAAATAGAAAGGATCGTCCGACAGGCGCTGGCCAACCGGCATCGAAGCCGAAGTCACCATCACAAAGCCGATAATCGCCAGCCCTATCGTTAGCCAGAGCAGCGTGCGGTCATAAAGCACCATGGTGCTGGCGTCGCTTTCGCGCGAGCCCATCACCCACTCTTTCAGGCGCTCTGATAACCAGTTGGCAATGCCTAAACCAGGTACACGCATCAGCCAAGCTCCTTTGCCAGTTGGGTGAAGATATCGCCGCGCTGCTCGAAGTTTTTAAACTGGTCAAGACTGGCGCAGGCTGGCGACAGCAGAACCATATCGCCCGGCTGCACTTTTGCAGCTATCTGCTGCATAGCTTCCTGCATCGTGGTGGTTTGTACCGCCGTTTCCGGGCGCAGTGCGGCAAGCTCTGCGGCATCACGTCCAAAACAGTAAATCCGCACGTTATCTTTTTGTAGATAAGGAGCCAGCGGGCTGAAATCGGCTGATTTGCCGTCGCCGCCCAGCAGGAGCCAGAGCGTGCCCTTAACCTGCAGGCCGTTTAACGCCGCTTCGGTGCTACCAACGTTGGTCGCTTTTGAATCATTTATCCAGCGCACGCCGTTATGGTCATACGCCAGCTGAAAACGGTGCGCCAGCCCGTTAAACGTGGTTAACGCTTTCAGGCTGGAAGAGCGCGGCAGTCCGACCGCATCGGCCAGCGCCAGCGCCGCCAGGGCGTTGGTATAGTTGTGCTGACCTGTGAGCGTCATTTCATCTGTATTCAGCACTTTTTCGCCTTTTACGCGCAGCCAGATATTTCCCTGCTGGCGATTGAGATGATAATCGCCCACGTCCACGCCAAAGCTGACGCAGCGTTTGTCTGCACCGCGCACCGGCATGGTCATCGCGTCATCTGCATTAACTACGCAAACGCTCGCCTGCTCGTAAACGCGCAGCTTGGCCGCTCGATACTGCTGCATGCCAAGCGGATAGCGATCCATATGATCTTCCGTCACGTTCAGAATGGTCGCCGCCGCCGCCTTCAGGCTGTGGGTGGTTTCCAGCTGGAAGCTTGACAGTTCCAGCACGTAAAGCTGCGCGGGTTTCTCAAGCAGGGTCAGCGCGGGCAGGCCAATATTACCGCCAACGCCAACCTGCCAGCCTGCGGCCTTCGCCATTTCACCAACTAACGTGGTCACGGTGCTTTTACCGTTAGAACCGGTAATAGCTACAATCGGTGCCTGGGCTTCACGGCAGAAAAGCTCGATGTCGCCCACAATTTCTACGCCCGCTTCCGCCGCCGCAATCAAGGACGGGGAACTCAGCGCAAGACCGGGACTGGCCACAATCAGATCGGCATCTTGCAGCCAGCTGTCGTTCAGTGAACCCAGCCAGCGCTCAACGCTTTTCGGCAGCTTTTCCAGCCCTGGCGGCACGATTCGGGTATCCATGACGCGCGGCGTAACGCCACGCGCTAAAAAGAAGTCAACGCATGACTGGCCCGTTACGCCCAGACCAATAATGACGACTTTTTTACCCTGGTAATCAGCCATCATCACCGTACCTTCAACGTCGCCAGGCCAATCAGCACCAGCATCAGTGAAATAATCCAGAAACGCACGATAACGCGCGGTTCCGGCCAGCCTTTCAGTTCGTAATGGTGATGGATAGGCGCCATACGGAAAATACGCTGTCCGCGCAGTTTGAACGAGCCAACCTGCAGGATCACCGACAGCGTCTCTACCACGAAGACGCCGCCCATGATCACCAGCAGAAACTCCTGACGCAGCAGCACGGCGATAGTGCCCAGCGCGCCGCCCAGCGCCAGTGAGCCGACATCGCCCATAAAGACCTGAGCCGGATAGGTGTTAAACCATAAAAAGCCCAGCCCGGCGCCGACAATTGCCGTACAGACAATCACCAGTTCGCCCGCATGGCGCAGATAAGGAATATGCAGGTAGTTGGCGAAGTTCATGTTACCGGTTGCCCAGGCAACCAAAGCAAAACCAGCGGCAACAAACACGGTAGGCATAATCGCCAGGCCATCCAGCCCGTCAGTCAGGTTAACCGCGTTGCCTGTACCAACGATAACGAAGTAGGCAAGCACGACGTAAAACAGACCAAGCTGCGGCATTACGTCTTTGAAGAACGGCACCACCAGCTGGGTGGCTGGCGTTCCCTTACCCGTCGCATACAGCGTAAACGCCACGCCCAGGGAGATCACCGACATCCAGAAGTATTTCCAGCGTGCAATGAGCCCCTTGGTATCTTTACGTACCACCTTACGGTAGTCATCGATAAAACCGATAATGCCGAAACCGATCAACACCACCAGCACGCACCAGACGTAAGGGTTGGAAGGATAAGCCCACATCAGCACGGAAACGGTGATAGAGAATAAAATCATTACGCCGCCCATCGTGGGCGTGCCGCGCTTGCTGAAATGCGATTCCGGGCCGTCGTTGCGCACGACTTGGCCAAATGACATCTCCTGCAGGCGGGCAATCATGCGCGGGCCCATCCACAGCGAAATAAACAGCGCGGTCAGCAGGCTGACAATGGCGCGAAACGTCAGATAGGAAAAGACGTTAAAGCCAGAATAAAAAGTGACCAGATGTTCGGCCAGCCAGACTAGCATGTTCCTTTCTCCTGTAAGCTCTGTACTACCTGCTCCATGGCGGCACTACGTGAACCTTTAACTAAAATGGTGATGACAGGCTGTTCCGCCAGCAGCGTCCGCAAACGCGCCGTGACGGCAGTTTTTTCGGTGAAATGCTCACCGGCACCGCTGGCCTCGCTGATAAGGCGGCTTAGCGTGCCTGCGCTGAGCACTTTATCAATCCCGGCCTGGCGGGCCGCTTCGCCCACTTCACGGTGGCACTGCTCGCTTTCATCACCCAGCTCGGCCATATCGCCAACGACCATCACCCGATAGCCCGGCATCTCTGCCAGAACCTGCACGGCCGCAGTCATTGAACCCACGTTGGCGTTGTAGCTGTCGTCCAGCAGCAGCTTGTTTTCGGCAAGTAATACCGGGAAAAGTCTACCCGGCACCGCCTCAAGCTTGCTTAGGCCTTGCCGAACGGCTTCCAGAGAAGCCCCAACGGAAATTGCCAGTGCGGCAGCAGCCAGCGCATTAGCAATGTTGTGACGGCCCGGCAGCGGTAATTGCACCGCGATACTGCCTGCTGGCGTTTTCATAACAAACTGCGTGCCTTTACTGGTCACCTGCACGTCGCTGGCGGAAAAATCGTTCTCTGCCTGCGGCTGCGGCGAAAAGCGCCAGACCGTTTTACCGGTCAGCATCGGCTGCCAGTTTGCGATGTCGTTACTGTCGGCATTAAAGATCGCCGTGCCGTTATCCGGCAGTCCCTGAAAGATTTCGCCTTTGGCTTTGGCTACGCCAGCCAGCGAACCGAAGCCTTCAAGATGTGCGGCCGCCAGGTTATTCACCAGCGCCGTTTCGGGACGGGTAAGATGCGTGGTCCAGGCGATTTCGCCCTGATGATTAGCACCCAGTTCAATTACCGCATATTGATGTTCGGCGTTCAGGCGCAGCAGCGTCAGCGGCACGCCGATATCATTATTAAGATTGCCGGCCGTATAGAGGGTTTCACCGCACTCGCGCAAAATGGCGGCGGTCATCTCTTTAACTGAAGTTTTGCCGGAAGAGCCGGTCAGGGCAACCACGCGCGCGGTTGACTGTTGACGCACCCAGGCCGCAAGCTGGCCCAGCGCGATACGGGTATCGGCAACCACTACCTGCGGCACGGCAACAGGTAAGTGCTTACTGACTAACAGAGCTGCCGAACCGGCCGCTATGGCGTCGCCGACCATGTCGTGGGCATCGAAGCGCTCGCCTTTCAGCGCGATAAACAGCGCACCCGCGCTGACTTTGCGCGTATCCGTGGTGACTTCGCTGAAGGTAAGGTCGCTGCCGAACAGTTCGCCGCCGGTCAGCTCAGCCAGTTTTTGTAGAGAAAGTGCGATCATGCCATCACTCCCAGCAGACGCGCGACGGTATCACGGTCGGAATAGTCCAGCCGACGATTGCCGACAATTTGATAATCTTCATGGCCTTTACCGGCCACCAGTACAATATCTTCTTCTTTGGCCTGCATAACGACGTTAGTAACCGCTTGCGCACGGCCAGCAATCACGTGGGCGCGGCCGGGATCGAGCAAGCCCGTCAGCACATCCGCCACTATCGCCGCAGGATCTTCGCTGCGCGGATTATCGTCCGTAATCACTACCACATCGGCAAACTGTTCGGCTATCGCACCCATCAGGGGACGTTTGCCCTTATCGCGATCGCCGCCGCAGCCAAAGACGCACCATAATTTGCCCTTGCAGTGCAGGCGCGCAGCCTCCAGCGCTTTTTCCAGCGCGTCAGGCGTATGCGCATAGTCAACCACGACGGTTGGTCTGGCCGGGGCAGCAAAAACTTCCATCCTTCCCGTGACCGGCTGTAGCTGACTACCGGTTGCCACCAAATCATGCAGCGGATAACCCAGCGCCAGCAGCGTTGCCAGCGCGATCAGCAGGTTGCTGACGTTGAATGCGCCCATCAGACGGCTTTCCAGCTCGCCGCCGCCCCAGCTCGAATCGAAGCGGATGCTGGCGCCGTTGTCGTGATAGTGCACCTCGGTGGCTTTTAGCCAGCGTCCACGGCAGCCCGGCTGTAGATTGTTTTCCATGGTAACGGCGACCGCATCCGGCAGCTTAGCCAGCCAGCGGCGGCCCGTTTCGTCATCCGCATTGATAATGGCCTGGCCGACCATATGTTCAGAAAAGAGCAGCCATTTGGCGGACTCGTAGCGAGTCATATCGCCGTGATAGTCCAGATGGTCACGGCTCAGATTGGTAAAGGCAGCGGCCGCGAAAGGCAGTGCGGCCACGCGATGCTGCACCAGCCCGTGCGAAGAAACTTCCATCGCGGCCAGCGTTGCGCCCTCTTCCACCAGCGAGCTGAGCGTGCGCTGAATATCGACGGCCGAGCCGGTAGTATTCTCGGCAGGGGCAAGCTTGCCGTACAGGCCGTTGCCCACGGTGCCCATGACCGCGCCGGTTTCACCCAGGAGCTGACCCCACTGTGCAAGCAACTGCGTGGTGGTCGTTTTGCCATTGGTGCCGGTAACGCCAATCAGCCGGAGATGTTCGCCCGGCTGCTGGTAAAAACGTCCGGCCAGCGCGGATAGGCGCTGGCTCAGCTGCGCCAGGTAAATAACCGGCACGTTGTGTACGATAGCGATATCGCCATCTTCCGCCTCGCCTTCCGCTTCAGCGATAACCGCCGAAACGCCCTGGGCGATAGCCTGTGGAATAAAACGACGACCGTCCGCCAGATGACCTTTTACGGCCACAAAGAGATCGCCGGAAGCCGCAAGGCGGCTGTCCAGGATCATTTCGCGCAGCGGCAGCGAAGGCGCGGCGGGCACCCAGGGCGCCAGTAAATCGCGCAGATTACGATCTGTCACTTGATCCCTCACTTCTGTTGTCTACCATCTCGTTTTTCTCAATGACCGGTAGCGCATCAGGTTCAATATTCATGGTGCGAAGCACACCGCCCATAATGGCGCCGAAAACCGGAGCGGAAACCGCACCGCCATAATATTTACCGGCTTGCGGATCGTTAATCACCACGACCAGCGCAAAACGAGGACGGCTCGCCGGCGCCACGCCAGCGGTATAAGCAATATATTTATTAACGTAACGCCCGTCCGGTCCGACTTTTTTCGCGGTACCGGTTTTAATCGCGATACGGTAGCCTTTGATCGCGGCCTTCACGCCGCCACCGCCGGGCAGCGCGACGCTTTCCATCATATGCATGACGGTGCGTACCAGATTCTCCGGGAAGACGCGCTGACCGCTCACGGGCGGATCAACTTTGGTGATCGACAGCGGACGATAGACGCCGTAGCTGCCAATCGTGGCGTAGACTCGCGCTAACTGTAACGGGGTTACCATTAGCCCGTAGCCAAAAGAGAAGGTGGCCCTCTCTATGTCAGACCACCGTTGTTTTTGGGGATATAAGCCACTGCTTTCTCCGACCAGTCCCAGATTGGTCGCTTTACCCAGTCCAAAGTGCGAGTAAGTTTCTACTAACGCTGAGGACGGCATCGCTAACGCCAGCCTGGAAACGCCGACGTTACTCGATTTTTGCAAGACCCCGGTCAGGGTCAGTTCGTTGTAGCGTGCCACGTCTTTGATTTCATGCCCGTTGATACGATAGGGCACGGTATTCAGCACGCTGTTTTCCCGCACCACGCCGTGCTGTAGCGCGGTCATCACCACCATTGGCTTCACGGTAGAGCCTGGCTCAAAGATGTCGGTGATCGCGCGGTTGCGCATTACGTCTTTGGTGGTGCCGGAAAGATTGTTGGGGTTGTAGGCGGGGCTGTTTGCCATCGCCAGCACTTCGCCGGTATTAACGTCAACCAGCACGGCCGTGCCGGACTCTGCCTTGTTAAAGGCAACGGCATTGTTTAATTCACGGTAAACCAGAGCCTGCAAACGCTCGTCGATGCTCAGCGCGAGGTTGTGAGCAGCGCGGCTGTCTACAGAAGAGACATCTTCAATAACGCGGCCGTGGCGGTCTTTACGTACGGTGCGCTCGCCCGGCTGGCCGGTCAGCCATTTATCAAAGCTTTTTTCAACGCCTTCAATGCCCTGGCCATCAATATTGGTAAAGCCGATTAAATGCGATGTTACCTGACCAGCCGGATAGTAGCGGCGTGATTCCTCACGCAGAAAAATACCGGGTAGCTTGAGCTTTTTAACGTAGTCGCCAATGGCGGGATTTACCTGACGGGCCAGATAGACAAAACGGCCTTTTGGATTGGCGTTGACGCGTGCTGCCAGCTGATCCAGCGGAATAGAGAGCGCATCAGACAGCGCCTGCCAGCGGCCATCCAGCGTGATGCCGCCCTTCTCGTTCAGCTCTTTCGGATCGGCCCAAATCGCATTGACCGGTACGCTGACGGCCAGCGGTCGGCCAGCGCGATCGGTAATCATACCGCGAGAGGTAGGCACGGCCTGCACGCGCAGCGAGCGCATATCGCCTTCGCGCACCAGTTTCCCCGGGTTGATAACCTGCAAATAGGCCATGCGTCCCAGCAGTCCACCGAGCGCCAGTAAAATGCAGCCGCACAGCAACGCAAAACGCCAGCTGACAAAGCTGGCCTGATCTTCCTGACGTTTTGACTTAGTCTTCACTGCGGCTTTCATTTATGCCCTTATGGCTGTACCACAATATTTTCCTGCGCCGGATCGACATGCTGCATCTGCAATTTTTCCGTTGCCGTTCTTTCAACGCGACTGTGATCGCCTAATGCGTTCTCTTCCAGAATCAGGTTACGCCACTCGATATCCAGCGCATCGCGTTCCAGCACCAGCTGCTCGCGCTGGGCGGTGAGGAGGCGGGTTTTATGCGCCGTGGTCACCACCAGTACCGCAGAAACCAGCACGGCGACGGCCAGGATCACCGGAAGCTTGCCGTGACGTAAGAGATCGCCTGCAATAACGCCGGGTAAACTGTGTCGCTCGTTGCCAATCATGAGGCGGTCCTCTCAGCAATACGTAATACGGAGCTGCGCGCGCGTGGATTTTCGGCCACTTCTGCGTCGCCCGGCATCATTTTGCCCAGCGCTTTTAGCTGCCGCCCGCCCAGCTTGCTTAACTGGGCTTCCGTCATCGGAATCCCCGCCGGAACCTGTGGGCCACGGCTTTGCTCACGCATAAAGCGTTTAACAATGCGGTCTTCCAGTGAATGGAAACTGATTACCGACAGGCGACCTTGCGGTGCCAGAGCGGAAAGTGCGCCTTTAAGCGCCTGCTCTATCTCTTCCAGCTCGCTGTTTACCCAAATACGAATAGCCTGGAAGCTACGCGTGGCCGGATGCTTAAATTTGTCCTTAACCGGCGTAGCGTGGTAGATAACGTCAGCCAGCTCTTTGGTACGCGTCATCGGCTGTTCGCGGTTGCGCTCAACGATTGCGCGGGCGATTCGCTTAGCAAAGCGCTCTTCGCCAAAGGTTTTCAGCACAAAAGCGATATCGCTTTCTTCCGCCTGCATCAGCCACTGTGCGGCCGACAGACCTTTGGTCGGATCCATGCGCATATCAAGCGGCCCATCGCGCATAAAAGAGAAGCCGCGTTCGGCATCGTCCAGCTGTGGTGAAGAGACGCCAAGATCCAGCAAAATGCCATCAACACGCCCGGTCAGTCCGCGCGCTTCGGCATAGTCAGCCAGCGCGGAAAAAGGACCGTGAATAATGGTAAAGCGCGGATCGGTAATCTCGGCCGCGGCGGCAATAGCCTGTGGGTCGCGGTCAATGGCGAAAAGGTGCCCCTGTTCTCCCAGCGCGGAAAGAATCAGTCGGGAATGCCCACCTCTGCCAAAAGTGCCATCGATATAGATGCCGTCAGGTTTGATGTTGAGGCCGTTAACCGCCTCGTCCAGCAGCACCGTGGTATGTTTGAAATTTTCCTGCATAGTTATAATGACAAGTCCTGCAGGCGCTCAGATAGCGGTTCCTGAGTCGACTGTTCCGCGTCAATATCCTCCCTGACTTGTTGATACCAGGTCTGTTCATCCCACAGCTCAAACTTGTTAAACTGCCCAACCAGCATCACTTCTTTGGTCAGATTCGCATGCTGGCGTAGCGTACTCGCCACCAGCAAACGACCTGCATTATCCATCTGGCACTCGCTGGCATGGCCCAGTAATAAACGCTGAATACGGCGCTCAACGGGGTTCATGCTGGATAAGCTGGCCAGCTTACGTTCAATAATTTCCCATTCGGGCAGGGTATAAAGCAGCAGGCAGGGCTGATGAAGGTCAATGGTGCAAACCATTTGTCCCTGAGACTCCCCGATCAGCATGTCGCGATAGCGTACGGGCACGGCGAGCCGCCCTTTGCTGTCGAGATTGACTAACGTTGCTCCACGGAACATGCCAGCCTCCCTCTCCGGTTGCCCTTAAGTTCCACTTTACACCACAAATTCCCACCCGGAGGAGTTTACGGAGCGGAGGAAATCATTGTCAAGCGACAGCGCGGGCCGCGAGAGAATATTTCTTTTTCGGAACAAGCGTTAACAAGTTAAAAAATAAGGCGCTTAAGAGAGAAATTTAAAATTAACCTGATGAATAATGGCGGGAATTTTTTAGAAATTTTAAATTGTTCAAAAATATAGCGCCGATGCTGCCTAAAAAAAGTCAGGCGGGCTTTACTCGCGACGGGGCATTTTAAGGAATTTCCTAATTGGCGAGGGAGAGGCACCGATGCGGACTGGGGTGGCTAATCGTTACTAGCGTTAACATTTTAATAATGAGCGTGTTTCATTGCGCGAAGAGGACTGATAGCTGCGTCTTTACTTTTATTTACGTGAAGCGTAACGGTTGAAAAAAAACGGACACTCTTTATCCGTTGTCTTTCCGGTTGAATAAAAAAGCGCGCGCCTGAAAAAAAGCGGTAACCACTGGTGTTACCCCTTTTGGTTTGAATTAATCGACTTTACGGCTTAAACGGCCGCGCCGATAGAGATTACGCCTGATACGGGTAAGGCCAGGCTTGGGTTTGCGAGGTTCATCCAGGCTGGCAAGCACCAGTTCCAGCACCCTTTCCGCAACGTCACGGTGCCGTTGCCCTACCGCTAACACCGGGCAATCCAGGAAATCCAGCAGCTCGTGGTCGCCAAAGGTCGCAATCGCCAGATCGGTTGGCATACGCCCTTCACGTTTCAGTGCCACATCCATTACGCCCTGCAGTAAGCCGAACGAGGTAGTGAACAACGCATCCGGCATGGCGTGCGTCTCCAGCCACTCTTCAAACAGCGCGGCGGCCGCCGTACGTTCAAAGCTGTTGGCATAGATAAAATCGATGTGGCGTTCGTCACCCTGCCAGGCCTGGCGGAAACCCATCTCACGCAGAAAGCTTACCGACAGCTCTGGCAGCGCACCCAGATAAAGAATGGATTCAGCGGGCTGTTTACGCAGCTCGGCGGCCAGCATTTCTGAATCGTCCTGATCTGCACCGACTACGCTGGTGAAATGTTCCCGATCCAGCGCGCGATCCAGCGCCACAATCGGTAAAGGATCGTTGACCCAGCGCTGATAAAAAGGGTGCTCGGGCGGTAAAGAGGTAGAAACAATAATGGCATCTACTTTGCGCTGGAGCAGATGTTCCACGCAGCGCATTTCGTTATCCGGCTGGTCTTCTGAACAGGCAATCAGCAGCTGATAGCCGCGCTGGCGAGCCTGTCTTTCCAGATAGTTGGCGATACGCGTATAGCTGGTATTTTCCAGATCGGGGATCACCAGGCCTATCGAACGGGTTCGCCCGGCTCTCAGGCCAGCGGCAACCGCATTAGGATGGTAATTATGCTCACGCACAACCGCCATGACCTTTTCTACGGTTTTGTCGCTGACACGATACTGCCGGGCTTTACCGTTGATAACGTAGCTGGCCGTCGTGCGCGATACACCAGCAAGACGCGCAATTTCATCCAGTTTCACAATAACCCCACGCTTAAGGCACCGGGACGGCGCAAAAAATAGCCACGTCGCGGCTAAGGATAAGAGATTCTTTACATCTAACAGCAGATTAATTGGGCTGGCAACCGCTTTTAACGCCAGGCGAGAGCTTTCTGGCAAAATAAAAAACCCGACATTCCGTCGGGTTAGAAACATTTAGCCATAGTCACTCAACGCAATTAACGCATAATACGCTCACCGCGAGCCACGCCGACCACGCCAGAACGGGCAACCTCAACAATTTCCGCTACCTCGCGCACGCTGCTTAAAAAGGCGTCCAGTTTATCGCTGGTGCCGGCAAGCTGAACCGTATAAAGCGAAGGCGTCACGTCGACGATCTGGCCACGGAAAATTTCAGCGTTGCGCTTCACTTCTTCACGGCCGTAACCGGTCGCCTGAATTTTCACCAGCATGATTTCACGCTCAACAAAAGCGCCCTGCCCCAGTTCGGTAACGCGCAGCACGTCTACCAGCTTGTGCAGCTGCTTTTCAATCTGCTCCAGCACTTTTGCATCGCCCACGGTCTGAATGGTCATCCGGGAAAGCGTAGGGTCGTCAGTTGGCGCTACGGTCAGGCTTTCAATGTTGTAGCCGCGTTGGGAAAATAGTCCGACAACACGCGACAATGCGCCGGATTCGTTTTCCAGCAGTACCGATAAAACACGACGCATAATTAAGTCCTCTCCGTTTTGCTCAACCACATTTCGTCCATCCCGCCGCCGCGAATCTGCATCGGGTATACGTGCTCGCTACCATCAACATTAACATCGACAAAGACCAGACGGCCTTTGCGCAATTCGGTCAGGGCCTCGCTCAGCTTTGCTTCCAGCTCGTGCGGGTGGTCAATACCGATGCCGACATGGCCATACGCTTCGGCCAGTTTGATAAAGTCCGGCAGCGATTCCATATAAGATTGTGAATGACGACCCGAATAGATCATGTCCTGCCACTGTTTTACCATGCCCAGATAGCGGTTATTCAGGCTCAGTACCAGTACCGGTAAATCGTACTGCAGCGCGGTAGAAAGCTCCTGAATATTCATCTGGATGCTGCCGTCGCCGGTTACGCAAACCACGGTTTCTTCCGGCAGTGCCAGCTTGACGCCCAGCGCGGCTGGCAGGCCAAAACCCATCGTGCCCAGGCCGCCCGAGTTAATCCAGCGGCGTGGCTTGTCGAACGGATAGTAAAGAGCGGCAAACATCTGATGCTGACCCACGTCGGAGGTGACATAGGCGTCGCCGTTGGTTAAGCGCCAGATAGTCTCAATCACCGACTGCGGCTTAATCTTTTCGCTGCTGCGGTCAAAGTCCAGACACTTACGCGCGCGCCATTGCTCAATACTCTGCCACCAGTCGCGCAGGCTATCGAAATCCTGTTCGCTGCTCGATTTTGTCATCTCCAGCATCTGCTGCAGGACATCGCGCGCGTCGCCGACGATCGGTACATCTGCCGGCACTGTCTTGGAGATAGAAGCAGGATCGATATCAATATGTAATACGGTGGCGTTCGGACAGTACTTCATCAAATTATTGGTAGTACGATCGTCGAAACGCACGCCAACGGCAAAGATAACGTCGGCGTTGTGCATTACCATATTGGCTTCATAAGTCCCGTGCATGCCTAACATGCCAAGGCTTTGACGGTGCGTGCCGGGAAAAGCCCCCAGCCCCATCAGTGAACAGGTAACTGGCAGATTTAGCTTTTCGGCTATTTCCCGCAATTCATCGGCACAGGCCGCATTAATCACGCCGCCCCCGGCATACAGCACGGGTTTTTTCGCCGCCAGCAGAGTTTGCAGCGCGCGTTTGATCTGGCCTTTATGCCCTTGCGTCGTCGGATTGTAAGAGCGCATGCTGACCGATTCCGGCCACTGGTACGGCAGTTTATTGGCCGGATTCATCATGTCTTTTGGCAGATCGATAACTACCGGGCCAGGACGACCGCTGGCTGCCAGCCAAAACGCTTTTTTTACTACTCCAGGAATATCTTCGACCTGCCTGACCATAAAGCTGTGTTTAACGATAGGCCGGGAGATACCGACCATATCGCATTCCTGAAAAGCATCGTAGCCAATCAGGGAAGAAGGAACCTGACCGGACAGGACGACCATAGGAATGGAATCCATATAGGCAGTAGCGATACCGGTAATAGCATTGGTAGCGCCAGGCCCGGAGGTCACCAGCACTACGCCCGTTTCACCCGTTGCGCGGGCATAGCCATCGGCCATGTGTACAGCGCCCTGCTCATGCCGCACCAGAATATGGTCGATACCGCCCACCGTCTGTAATGCGTCATAAATATCCAGTACAGCTCCACCGGGGTAGCCAAAAACATGTTTTACGCCCTGATCGATTAACGATCGGACTACCATTTCGGCTCCTGACAACATCTCCATTTTTGCCTCCAGGCTTTAAGGTGCTGATTTATCACCGCGCAGCAACTTTCTTGCCACAAGCTACCGCCGGGTAATAAGTTCAAAACCTGTGTTTATTCAGACGCTGAAAAATTTTCAGCCGCCGGGTACAGGGCGCAGGCCCTTTTATTTTTGCTTTAAATGAGGAATTACCATAACCGTAGAAAACCTGGCAGGCAAACGCTATACCGTCAGTCACACTCTCTCTGCGCATGCTAAGGCACTGCTTATTTCGCTGGCATAACAACTATTACACTGAATCACGCACATGAAAAAAGCGGTTTATGCTGATTGAGCATTCTTTTTCAGCGCAATCGTTTTGTTATTAGCGGGAGGTTAATAAATAATTAAGCTTTCCCTTTCAGGTATCGCCATCGATTTAGTTTTATCTGCTGGCTCAGCATATTCCAATAAAATAATTCACTAAGGAAGAGGAAAATGCCAGTAAAACAGCCGCGTGAGGGAGTGCTACATAACTAATTGAATTTTAAATGTTTTATAAATAAAAATCGCGCTTTTTACGCCACATTTTTTTCTGATAACAATATGGCTACCTTTTTCTTCTGTTTGTCGCCCTCGCCGTAGAATATTTTCCCTGAAACAGAAGATTTATAACCTTGCGGCTCGCCTTGACATCCGCCCCTGCTTTCAAGTATCAATAAGGGAACAGCAAATTCATAAGGCCTGACTCAATGATTCGTACCCTCCTCCTACCTGGTCTACTACTCAACGCATTTTTATGCGCGGTAGACTTGTGGGCGGAATGAATCACTGATTCAGGCTTGCAAACTAAGAAACCCGCGCTACTGCGCGGGTTTTTTTATGCTCGTAGCACTAGCGATGCAAACATGAAAGGAATTTACCGATGAGCCAACAAGTTATTATTTTCGATACCACGCTGCGTGACGGCGAACAGGCATTACAGGCCAGCCTGAGCGTGAAAGAGAAATTGCAAATAGCGCTGGCGCTGGAGCGTATGGGCGTTGACGTGATGGAGGTTGGATTCCCTGTGTCTTCCCCGGGTGACTTTGAATCCGTACAGACTATCGCCCGCCAGGTAAAAAACAGCCGTGTTTGCGCGCTGGCCCGCTGCGTAGAAAAAGATATCGATGCGGCTTACGAAGCGCTGCGCGTGGCCGAAGCCTATCGTATCCACACTTTCCTGGCGACGTCGCCAATGCATATCGCCACCAAGTTGCGCAGCACGCTGCCGGAAGTGATTGAACGTGCGGTAAAAATGGTAAAACGCGCTCGCAACTATACAAATGACGTCGAATTTTCTTGTGAAGATGGTGGCCGTACGCCAATTGACGATCTGTGCCGCGTAGTGGAAGCCGCTATCAACGCTGGCGCAACCACTATCAACATTCCGGATACCGTCGGCTACACGCTTCCGGACGAGTACAGCAATATCTTTACCCAGTTACGCAACCGCGTGCCGAACATCGATAAAGCGATTTTGTCCGTGCATACCCATGACGATTTGGGCATGGCCGTCGGCAACTCTATCGCTGCCGTTCAGGCTGGCGCGCGTCAGATTGAAGGCACCATTAACGGTCTGGGCGAGCGTGCCGGTAACTGCGCGCTGGAAGAAGTTATCATGGCGATCAAAACCCGTAGCCAGCTGATGAACGTGCATACCAATATCCATCATCAGGAAATCTATCGGACCAGCCAGCTGGTCAGCCAGATCTGCAACATGCCGATTCCAGCTAACAAAGCGGTTGTCGGTAGCGGCGCCTTCGCTCACTCTTCCGGCATCCACCAGGATGGCGTGCTGAAAAACCGTGAAAACTACGAAATCATGACGCCGGAATCCATTGGTCTGCACCAGATCCAGCTGAATCTGACTTCGCGCTCCGGCCGCGCCGCCGTGAAGCACCGCATGGATGAGATGGGCTATAAAGAGCACGATTATAATCTGGACAGCCTGTATGACGCCTTCCTGAAGCTGGCCGATAAAAAGGGCCAGGTTTTCGACTACGATCTGGAAGCGCTGGCGTTTATCAACAAACAAAACGAAGAACCTGAACACTTCCGTCTGGACTATTTCAGCGTGCAGTCCGGTTCCAGCGTAATGGCGACCGCCTCCGTCAAGCTGGGCTGTGGCGAGGAAGTAAAATCCGAAGCAGCCACGGGTAATGGCCCGGTCGATGCTGTTTATCAGGCCATTAACCGTATTACCGATTTCGATGCCGAGCTGGTGAAGTATCAGCTGACCGCTAAAGGCCACGGCAAAGATGCGCTGGGCCAGGTAGATATCGTCGTGAACTATAACAACCGTAAATTCCATGGCGTAGGCCTGGCGACGGATATCGTTGAGTCCTCCGCTAAAGCAATGATCAATGCGCTGAACAACATCTGGCGCTCACGCCAGGTTGAGCAAGAGCTGCAACGTAAAGCCAACGAGAAGGAAGCCGTATAATGACAAGGACTTATCATATTGCCGTACTGCCTGGCGACGGCATCGGCCCGGAAGTGATGGCTCAGGCCGCTAAGGTGCTGGATGCGGTAAGAGAGCGTTTTGGTCTGCGTATCACCACCAGCGAATATGATGTTGGCGGCATTGCGATTGACCGTCACGGCGAACCGCTGCCGCCCGCTACCGTCGCAGGTTGTGAACAGGCTGACGCCATTTTATTCGGTTCCGTTGGCGGCCCTAAATGGGAACATCTGCCGCCAGCCGAGCAGCCAGAGCGTGGTGCCCTGCTGCCGCTGCGTAAACATTTTAAGCTGTTTAGCAATCTGCGTCCGGCCAGCCTGCATCAGGGTCTGGAAGCGTTTTGCCCATTGCGTAGCGATATCGCCGCAAAAGGCTTTAATATTCTGGTGGTGCGTGAGCTGACCGGCGGCATCTATTTTGGCCAGCCAAAAGGCCGTGAAGGCAGCGGCCAGCACGAGCGGGCGTTCGATACCGAGGTTTATCACCGCTTCGAGATTGAGCGTATTGCCCGCATCGCTTTTGAATCCGCCCGCAAGCGCCGTAAGAAAGTGACCTCTATCGATAAGGCCAACGTGCTGCAATCCTCTATTTTGTGGCGACAAATTGTGACGGAAGTGGCGCAGGATTATCCGGATGTCGAACTGCATCATATGTATATCGATAACGCCACCATGCAGCTGATTAAAGAGCCTTCACAGTTTGACGTGATGCTTTGCTCCAACCTGTTCGGCGATATTCTTTCTGACGAATGCGCGATGATTACCGGTTCAATGGGCATGCTGCCTTCAGCCAGCCTTAACGAGCAGGGCTTTGGCCTGTTTGAACCGGCAGGCGGCTCCGCGCCGGATATCGCCGGGAAAAACATTGCTAACCCTGTTGCCCAGATCCTGTCGCTGGCGCTGCTGTTGCGTTATAGCCTGGATGCAGCGGCGGCGGCCGACGCTATTGAGCAGGCCATCAGCCGCGCGCTGGCGGAAAACTACCGCACCGGCGATCTGGCTGGCAACGGCCAGGCCGTCAGCACTGAGGAAATGGGTTCCGTCATCGCCCGATTTATCAGCGAAGCCTGATTATGAAAACACTATACGAGAAGCTGTTTGACGCGCATGTCGTCTATGAAGCACCCAACGAAACGCCGTTGCTCTATATTGACCGGCATCTGGTGCACGAAGTGACATCGGCGCAGGCTTTCGACGGCCTGCGCGCGCATGGCCGTCCGGTACGCCAGCCAGCCAAAACGTTCGCCACCATGGATCACAATGTCTCCACCCAGACGCGAGACATTAATGCCAGCGGCGAAATGGCGCGTATCCAGATGTCGATGCTGATCAAAAACTGCGAAGAGTTTGGCGTGCGTCTGTATGACCTGAAGCACCCGTTTCAGGGCATCGTCCACGTTATTGGCCCTGAACAAGGCATGTCACTGCCGGGCATGACAATTGTGTGCGGCGATTCTCATACCTCTACGCACGGCGCGTTCGGCGCCCTGGCGTTTGGTATTGGCACTTCAGAAGTCGAGCACGTGCTGGCTACACAAACGCTGAAGCAGTCTCGCGCTAAAACCATGAAAATTGAAGTGGTTGGTCAGACTGCGCCGGGCATTACCGCTAAAGATATTGCGCTGGCAATTATTGGCAAAACCGGCAGCGGCGGCGGCAACGGTCACGTAGTGGAATTTTGCGGCCCGGCGGTAGAGCAGCTCAGCATGGAAGGCCGCATGACGCTGTGCAATATGGCGATTGAACTGGGCGCGAAAGCGGGCCTGGTTGCACCAGACGAGACCACGTTTAACTATGTTAAAGGTCGGCAGTTTGCGCCAAAAGAGCAGGACTGGGAGCAGGCGGTCGCCTGGTGGCGCACGCTGAAATCAGACAGCGGCGCGCACTTCGATAAGGTTGTTACGCTGAACGCGGCGGAAATAGCGCCGCAGGTTACCTGGGGCACCAATCCAGGACAGGTGATTGCCGTCAACGACACTATTCCCGATCCGGCCAGCTTTAGCGATCCTGTTGAGCGCGCCTCGGCCGAAAAGGCACTGGCCTATATGGACCTTAAGCCCGGCATCAGGCTAACCGATGTCCGTATCGATAAAGTGTTTATCGGTTCCTGTACCAATTCACGTATAGAAGATCTGCGTGCGGCGGCCTCGGTAGTTAAAGGTCATAAAATTGCCGCAGGCGTACAGGCGTACGTGGTGCCTGGCTCTGGCCCGGTCAAAGCTCAGGCAGAGGCGGAAGGACTGGATAAAATTTTTCTGGATGCCGGTTTTGAATGGCGGCTGCCGGGCTGCTCAATGTGCCTGGCGATGAATAACGATCGCCTCAGCCCCGGTGAACGCTGCGCTTCCACCAGCAACCGTAATTTTGAAGGTCGCCAGGGCCGGGGCGGACGCACCCATCTGCTCAGTCCGGCAATGGCGGCGGCGGCGGCGGTTGCCGGCCATTTTGCTGATATTCGCGAGCTGAGTCAGGAGTAGTTATGGCGAAAAAATTTACGCAGCATACCGGCATCGTGGTGCCGATGGATGCCGCCAACGTCGATACCGACGCCATTATTCCCAAGCAGTTTCTGCAAATGGTGACGCGTACCGGCTTTGGCCGCAATCTGTTTTTCGACTGGCGCTATACGGATGCCGAAGGCCAGATCCCCGATCCGGATTTTATTCTGAATAAGCCCGTATTTCGCGGTGCCAGTATTATGCTGACTCGTGAAAACTTTGGCTGCGGCTCTTCGCGTGAACATGCGCCCTGGGCGCTGACCGACTACGGCATCCAGGCCATTATCGGCAGTGATTTCGCCGATATTTTTGCCAACAATTCGTTTAACAACCAGCTACTGCTGGTGACGTTAAGCGAAGAGGAGATGGAAGAGCTGTTTCAAAAAGTCGCCGCCGAGCCGGGTATTAGCTTTACGGTAGATCTGGAAAAACAGGAAGTGATTGCAGGCGAGAAGCATTATCCTTTCAGCATCGACGCTTTCCGCCGTCACTGTTTGCTGAACGGGCTGGATAATATTGGCCTGACGTTACAGCATGAAACCAGCATCAGCGATTACGAGCGGCGCCAGCCAGCGTTTTTGCGTTAATGACTGACCGGGGCTTCGGTCCCGGTCATACCCTCGGTAAAAATGGAGCCGGGCAAATCAAGGCTCAAATTTTCAGAATCGCCACCTTAACGAACCAGAGAATAATTGCCGTCAGGGCTGGCAGCAGCAACGTCCAGGTGATGCGGTTGTTGATAACGTCAAATTTAGTATTCAGGCGTTGTTCAGAGGCGGAGATTTCTTTCAACAGCTCAACACGTGTTGAGCCAATCTCTTTTTGCAGATCGGTGCGTACTAAACCAATCTCTTTATGCAGATCGGTGCGTACTAAACCAATCTCTGTATGCAGATCGGTGCGTACTAAACCAATCTCTTTATAAAGATCGGCTTTAGTTGCAAAGTTTTCCGAGCGCTCAATCAGTTTGTCCAGCGCAGCCTGGCTGGCAAACCCTTCACAGCGTTCCGCTAAGGCGTCCAAAGAGGCCTGGCTAGCAAACCCCTCACAGCGTTCCACTAAGGCGTCCAGAGAAGCCTGATTAGCGGCGTGCTTTGAGCGTTCTACCAGCGCCGCAACGTCCACCCGGATCTGACTGGTTTCGCTTTCCAGCCTGGCTATTTTGTCATTTATGCTGTCCATGCCTTTTCCTTCCTGATTCACCCCTGTGGAAAAATACCGATATCCCGTTTGTGCCGTCCGGCGGCGCTCAGCAACTTCCTTAAATGCCAACATGTTGCTTCCATTCATTCCTTTAAAAACCGCCGCATCTGCCAGAGGTCGACGCATCCTTGTACAAATTACAGTCGGCCAAATTTTGCGGCGGGCGCAGGTTTTTTGCAAGAAAAATAAGCAACATTAGGCGCTTTTTTAACCTAAACGTCTTTTACTTTAGCGGACATGGCCAACGCGGCGACCGATAAAATTAGCGCCCCCCAATAGACGGAATAGTGTCCGAACGTTTCAGCCAGCGCACCTTGCAGTACCCCTGCCAGAATCACCCCGGTAGAGATACTATTGGTAAACAGCGTGGTGGCCGCCCCAGGCCTGCCGGGCATCAAATCCTGGAACCAGAGCATGCCGATACCGGCGATAATGCCAATAAAGATGGCGTTGAAGATCTGCAAGGCCATCAGCGCCGTACGTGAATGAAACAGCACCAGCCCCAGATAAAACAGCAGCCCCGTCGCGACGGCGAACAGCATCATTTTGCGTTTGCCAAAGCGCTTCACGTAATGACCGGCCAGCAGCATCACCGGAATTTCCAGCCCTGCCGCTACGCCCATCAGCAGGCCAGCCAACCGCTCCGGCAGTCCCAGTACGCTGCTGATATAGATCGGCATATCAATGATATACATGGTATTGCAGGTCCACATCAGCAGCGACGCGATAAACAGCAGCCGCACGTCGCGGTTTTTCCAGGCGCCGACCTGAGTAATCACGACTTCAGGCGACTGTTCAACCCGCGGCACGGAAGGCAGCGCAAACCAGACCAAAGCAATACAGACAACAAACAGCGCGGCGGCGATGGCAAACATAGTGGTAAAGCCGTAGTTCAGCGCCAGCGCAAAAGAGAGCGGCGGCCCGACCACCCACGCCAGCGACAGCTGCGCGCGCATTACCGAACTGAACATCACCACTTCTCTGGCGGAGCTGTCGGCATATTCGCGCGCCAGAGCAAAAATCTGCGGCATAGCCACGCTGGCCAGCGCCGACAGCAGCACGCCAAAGGTAATCAGCGTCAAATAATGCCGGTTAAAAGCAAATAACAGCGCGTTACCTACCGCCATAAAACAGCAAAAAAGGATCAGCATGCGGCGATCGCCACGGTTATCCGACCTTTTTGCCAGCAGAATACTGACCACAATGCCGGTAATGGCGTTAACGGTATAGAAAAGCCCCACCCAAAATGGCCGCACCGCCACTTCATGCGTTAAAAACAGGCTTAGCGTCGGCGCCTGCAAGGCCCCCGCCACGCCAACCATAAAAGAAACTAGCATAAAAGCGAGATAGACAGGGTTAATGCGACGGCGACGCGTCAGCAGCGATTTCATACCGAATCCCTTTTAAAGAAGCCTCTGGCGATAACCAGGCACAAACAGCAAGCATAGAAGAAAACGGGAAATGAAAAAAGCCAGCGGGCAATACGCGCGCTGGCCGGTGAAAAAGCACCTTACTCAGATATAAAATCGTTGAAAGAGCGCCACTCCGAAGAATGCCTCCCGCTCTTCCATCGCAGCCGATTATTGCCTTAATATAAGGCAGGAAAAACAGATGACTTTTACTGAAGAGTTCCTCTTTTATGACCTCAAAGCGATTACAGCAGCAGTTTATCCGCCTGTGGGCGATATGCGATGGTCTGTCGCAGGAAACGACGCTTGACCAGCTGGCCGCACAGCTCAGCTGTTCACGCCGCCACATGCGGAATTTGCTCAACGCGATGCGGCAAGCGGGCTGGCTGGAATGGCAGGCTGAAGCCGGGCGCGGCAAGCGCTCAAAGCTCAATTTCCTCTATACCGGCCTGGCGCTCCAGCAGCAGCGGGCGGAAGATCTGCTCGATCAGGACCGTATCGACCAGCTGGTACAGTTGCTTGGTGATAAAGACGCCGTGCGGCAGATGCTGATCTCTCACCTGGGCCGCAGCTTTCGCCAGGGGAAACATATTCTGCGCGTGCTCTACTATCGCTCTTTACTGAATCTGAATCCCGCTACGCCGCTGCGCCGTTCGGAAACGCATCTGGCGCGCCAGGTTTTCAGCAGCCTGACGCGGATAAATGAGGAAAACGGGGAAATCGAACCGGATATCGCTCACCACTGGCAAGCGCTTACGCCACTGCAATGGCGCTTCTATTTGCGTCCGGCTATCCGTTTTCATCACGGGCGCGAACTGACCATGGCGGATGTCATCTCTTCGCTGGAAAGAACGCTCGGGCAGCCGCTGTACAGCAACATAGCGCGTATTCACTCCCCTTCGCCCTGGACGCTGGATGTCCATCTGTGTCAGCCTGACAGCTGGCTTCCCTGGCTGCTGGCCGCCGTCAGCGCAATGATCCTGCCGCAGGAATGGCCTTCACTGCCGAATTTCGGTCGCCAGCCGGTTGGCACCGGGCCTTATGCCGTCGTGCGCAATCAGCAAAGCCAGCTGCGTATCCAGGCGTTTGACGACTACTTCGGCTACCGCGCGCTTATTGATGAAGTTAACATTTGGGTTTTGCCGGAGATCAGTGAAGAGCTGGTTTACTCCGGCGTGAAGCTGGAAGGCGGTCAGCTGGGAGAGAAATCAGAAGAAGCCCGGCTTGAGGAAGGCTGCTATTTTCTGCTGTTTGACCAGCGTTCCTCGCTGGGCCGCGATGAGCAGGTTCGTCGCTGGCTTAGCACCATCGCCAACCCCATAGCCTTATTAAACCACGCGGGAATGGACTACCAGCGCTACTGGTTTCCGGCTTATGGCCTGCTGCCACGCTGGCATCATCGCCGTGACCTGAGCCCGAGAGAAAAACCCGAGGAGCTAACCTCGTTGACGCTGACCTGGTATGGCGATCATGTCGAGCATCAGGCCATTGCTAATGCTCTACAGCCGCTGCTGGCGGCCGAAGGCGTAGAGCTGATCATGCAGCAGGTTGATTACGAAAGCTGGCATCGCGGAGAGGCGCAAAGCGATATCTGGCTGGGCAGCGCCAATTTTACCCTGCCGCTGGCGTTTTCGCTGTTCGCCTTGCTCTATGAAATTCCCCTGTTGCAGCACTGTGTGCCCGTTGACTGGCAGCGCGACGCCAGGCTTTGGCGCGAGCGGGAATTGTCGCTGGCGGACTGGAGCAAACAGCTGGTCACCGACTGTTATCTTCATCCTGTTTTTCATCACTGGCTGCTGCTGGAAGGCGAACGCAGTATGCGCGGCGTGCGCATGAATACGCTTGGCTGGTTTGACTTTAAATCCGCCTGGTTTGCGCCACCTGAACATGATGCTTTCGCTAATGCGCCGAAATCATTAGACTAGTGCGTTCTCAACGGGGTGCGTGGCGCAAGCCGACGCTGAGATAAACCCGTCGAACCTGATCCGGCTAATACCGGCGTAGGGATTTGAGAGTCCCCCGCTCAGATCATGCGTCGCCCTGACCACCAAGGAACGCAAAGTGCTTAAAAAAGTCCTGCCTCTGCTGCTGCTCTGTTCGCTCCCTGCCGTTGCTGCCAAACCTGTGCTGACGGTTTATACCTATGATTCATTCTCTTCCGACTGGGGACCTGGCCCGGCGATTAAAAAGGCCTTCGAAGCCGGGTGCGGCTGCGAGCTGAAATATGTGGCGCTGGAAGATGGCGTATCGCTGCTGAACCGCCTGCGTATGGAAGGGAAAAACAGCAAGGCCGATGTGGTGCTGGGCCTGGACAACAACCTGCTGGACGCCGCCAGAAAAACCGGCCTTTTTGCCGAAAGCCACGTTGATACGCATGGCGTTACTCTTCCCGGCGGCTGGCACGACAGCACGTTTGTTCCCTATGACTATGGCTGGTTCTCCTTTGTTTACGACAAAACTAAGCTGCAAAATCCGCCGAAAAGCCTGAAAGAGCTGGTGGAAAGCGATCGTCCTCTTAAAGTAATTTATGAAGATCCGCGCACCAGTACGCCGGGACTTGGCCTGCTGCTGTGGATGCAGAAAGTCTATGGCGACCAGGCCCCTGACGCATGGCAAAAGCTGGCGAAAAAAACCGTTACCGTGACTAAAGGTTGGAGCGAGGCTTACGGCCTGTTCCTGAAAGGCGAAGCCGATATGGTGCTGAGCTACACTACCTCTCCGGCTTATCATCTGATTGAAGAGAAGAAAACGCAGTATGCCGCGGCCGACTTTAGCGAAGGCCACTATTTACAGGTGGAGGTTGCCGGTCAGCTGAAAACCAGCCAGCAGCCGCAGCTGGCGCAGGAGTTTATGCAGTTTATCCTGGCTAAGCCGTTTCAGCAGACCATCCCAACCGGCAACTGGATGTATCCGGTAACGGCCGAGAAGCTGCCTGCCGGATTCGATACGCTGAACGTGCCGAAAACCTCGTTACAATATTCTGCTGCGGATGTTGCGGCGCATAAAAGCCAGTGGATCAGTGCATGGCAAAGCGCCGTCAGCCGCTAGGTAGCCTGCTTCCCGGCGCGACGGCGGCCACGCTGTTGACCGCTACTGCCGCCCTCGCCTTTACGGCGCTGTGGCGTAACGCGCCGGTTAGTGGCCCAGAACTCTGGCACGACAGCTATCTGTGGCACGTGTTGCGTTTCTCTTTCGGGCAGGCTTTTCTTTCCGCCATGCTGGCGCTGCTGCCCGCGGTGCCACTGGCGCGCGCGCTTTATCGCCGTCGGTTTCCGGGAAGAACGCTCCTTCTGCGCCTTTGCGCCATGACGCTGGTTCTGCCGGTGCTGGTAGCCGTGTTTGGCATTCTGAGCGTCTACGGCCGTTCGGGCTGGCTGGCCTGGCTTTGCTCGCTGCTGCATATTCACTACACCTTTACGCCTTATGGCCTGCAAGGCATTTTGCTGGCGCACATCTTTTTTAATCTGCCGCTGGCGGCCAGGCTGCTGCTGCAAACGCTGGAGCAAATTCCGACGGAACAGCGGCAGCTCGCGGCCCATCTTGGGCTTAACGGCTGGAACAGTTTTCGCCTGATGGAATGGCCATGGCTACGGCGGCAGCTGCTGCCCGCTGGCGCACTCATTTTTATGCTCTGTTTCGCCAGCTTTGCGACCGTACTGGCGCTGGGCGGCGGCCCGAAAGCGACCACTATCGAACTGGCCATTTTTCAGGCGTTAAACTTTGATTACGATCCCGGACGGGCTGCGCTGCTGGCGCTGGTTCAGATGCTGTGCTGCCTGAGTCTGGTGCTGATCGGCCAGCGGCTAAGCAAAGCGCTGCCGTCCGGTAGCGCCAGCCTGCAAGACTGGCGCAATCCGCAGGACAGTCTGAGTGCAAAAATCCTTGACGGTACGCTGCTGGTACTGGCGCTGCTGTTGATCCTTCCGCCGCTGCTGGCCGTTATCGTCGATGGCCTTAACCCTAATTTGTTGACGGTACTGCAACAGCCTGCGCTCTGGCAGGCAACTTTTACTTCGGTACGTATCGCGCTTGCTGCTGGCCTTCTCTGCGTCCTGCTTACCGTTATGCTGCTGTGGAGCAGTCGTGAGCTGCGCCTGCGCCAGCAGCTTTTCTACGGTCAGCTGCTGGAGTTAAGCGGCATGTTGATTCTGGCGATGCCGGGAATTGTGCTCGCTACCGGTTTTTTCCTGCTGTTAAACAGTACGGTTGGTTTGCCGCAGTCGGCGGACGGTATCGTTATCTTTACCAACGCGCTGATGGCCGTACCCTATGCCATGAAAGTCCTCGAAAACCCGTTGCGTGATATCGCCGAGCGTTATAACCGACTTTGTCTGGCGCTGGATATTCGCGGGCTAAACCGCCTGCGGCTGATTGAGCTACGCGCTTTAAAACGGCCGCTGGCTCAGGCGCTGGCTTTTGCCAGCGTGCTTTCGGTTGGCGATTTCGGGGTAGTGGCGCTGTTTGGCAACGAAGATTTCCGCACGCTGCCCTTCTGGCTTTACCAGCAGATGGGGTCTTATCGCAGTCAGGATGGTGCCGTTACCGCCCTGTTGCTGCTGCTGTTGTGCCTTCTTTTATTTACCCTGATTGAGAAACTGCCGGGACGCCATGCTGACGCTGAATAACCTCACCTGGATTTATCACCACCTGCCGATGCGCTTTTCTCTGTCTTTACAGGCTGGGGAACGTCTGGCGATCCTTGGCCCCAGCGGCGCGGGCAAAAGCACGCTGCTGAGCCTGATCGCCGGGTTTCTCAATGCCAGCAGCGGCGAATTACGGCTTAACGGTGAAGATCATCGGCTTACGCCACCAGCGCGGCGGCCGGTTTCCATGCTGTTTCAGGAGAATAATCTTTTCCCGCATCTTACCGTGACGCAAAACATTGGGCTGGGGCTGCATCCCGGCCTGCGGCTGAACAGCGAGCAACGTCACGCTTTATCAGCTATTGCAGCGCGCGTCGGGCTTGAAGATTACCTTGAACGTCTGCCGGGCGAACTTTCTGGCGGCCAACGTCAGCGCGCCGCACTTGCCCGCTGTCTGGTACGTCAGCAGCCCATTTTGCTGCTGGATGAGCCTTTTTCCGCTCTGGATCCGGCGCTGCGTAAGGAGATGCTGGCGCTGGTCGACGAAGTCTGTCAGGAAAGAAATATTACGCTGCTGATGGTTTCGCACAGCATTGAGGATGCCGCGCAAATTACACCGCGCAGCGTGCTGGTCGTCGATGGGCGGATTTACTGGGATGGCAGTACGTCGGCTCTGCTTAACGGCGAGGTTAAGGCAGCGACCGTATTAGGAATTAACGTACGCTAAATATTCGGCGGCGGCGCGCTGGTCGCCGTGTATGCGTACCGTCACAAAACAGCAAACTCGTGTTGGACGCAAATTTACTAAAAATTTTCCTTCTGAAAAGAAAACGTTAATAAATCCAGCGGCTTTTAACCGCTTCCGCACTATCAATGCTCGCAACGCATCAATCCATGCGTTAATTGCACTTATTTACGCCGTTCTCCTCCTCCAGTCTGCAAACCAGGCGCAGCGAAAAGCGTCACTGACAAACTGGAGAACACTATGCAACTTACTTCTGGCTCACCCCTGACTACCCGCGCCCGCATCGGCGCGATACTCCGCGTCACGTCAGGCAACTTCTTAGAACAGTTTGATTTCTTTCTATTTGGTTTTTACGCTACCTATATCGCGCATACCTTCTTCCCGGCGAGCAGTGAATTCGCCTCGCTGATGATGACGTTTGCCGTGTTTGGCGCGGGCTTTCTGATGCGGCCTGTGGGTGCCATCGTGTTAGGTGCGTATATCGATAAGGTCGGCAGGCGCAAAGGACTGATTGTTACCCTGTCGATTATGGCCGCTGGCACCTTTTTGATTGTGCTGATCCCGTCTTATCAAACTATCGGGCTTTGGGCACCCTTTCTGGTGCTGATGGGCCGCCTGCTACAGGGTTTCTCTGCCGGTGCGGAACTGGGCGGCGTGTCGGTTTATCTGGCAGAGATCGCCACCCCCGGCCGTAAGGGCTTTTATACCAGCTGGCAGTCGGGTAGCCAGCAGGTCGCGATCATGATTGCGGCCGCCATGGGCTTTGCACTGAATGCGGCGCTGGCGGAAACGACTATCCGTGAATGGGGCTGGCGCATCCCGTTTCTGTTTGGCTGTCTGATCGTGCCTTTTATCTTTGTTCTGCGTCGTAAGCTGGAAGAAACCCAGGAATTTAACGCCCGCCGTAAGCATCTGGCCATGAAGCAGGTTTTCAGCACGCTGCTGGCTAACTGGCCAGTGGTTATCGCAGGCATGCTGATGGTGGCCATGACCACCACGGCCTTCTATCTGATCACGGTTTATGCACCGACCTTCGGCAAAAAAGTACTGATGCTCAGCGCTTCCGACAGTTTACTGGTTACGTTACTGGTCGCCGTTTCAAATTTTTTCTGGCTGCCCATTGGCGGCGCGCTGTCCGATCGCTTTGGCCGTAAACCGGTCCTGATTGGCATGACGCTGCTGGCGCTCTGCACCTCTTATCCTGCGCTAAGCCTGCTGGCCGCAGCGCCCGATTTTCACATGATGCTGGGCGTGCTGCTGTGGCTCTCCTTTATTTACGGTCTTTATAACGGTGCGATGATCCCGGCGCTGACGGAAATTATGCCATCAGAGGTCAGGGTCGCTGGATTTTCGCTGGCCTACAGCCTGGCTACGGCAGTTTTTGGCGGCTTTACCCCGGTCGTCTCCACCGGCCTGATTGAGCTGACGGGCGATAAAGCCTCGCCGGGATACTGGATGAGCTTTGCCGCCGTGTGCGCTCTGGGAGCAACACTTTATCTCTACCGCCGCAGCGCCGTCCCTTTTCAACCAGCACCTAAACCATTCAGTTAAGGAAAAATCATGGGCAAAACATCTCGCTGTTTATCGCTGGCAGCTCTTTTCTTTCTTAGCGCGGGCGCTCAGGCACAAGAGCTGACGATAATGATATCCGGCGGCTTCAACGCCGCATGGCAAAAACTCGCACCGCGTTTTGCAGCGCAGGAAGGCTACAAGGTTGTGACAGTAACGGGGCCGTCGATGGGCAACTCGGCTCAGGCCATTCCTACCAGGCTGGCGCACGGTGAAAAAGCAGACGTCGTGATTATGGTCGGTGACGCGCTGACAAAGCTGGATAAGGCAGGCTGGATCCTCAAAGACTCTCGCGTCGAGCTGGCCGATTCAACCGTCGGCGCGGTGGTCCGTAAAGGCGACGCGCCGGTTGATATCAGCACGGAAGAGGCGTTGCGCAGTGCTTTATTAAAAGCCCGCTCTATCGCCTATTCAGACAGCGCCAGCGGCAGATATGTCAGCGGTCAGCTGTTTGAAAAGCTGGGCATTAAAAATGAAGTGCAGAACAAGGCGCACCAGATAGAAAGGGTTCCCGTGGCTTCCATGGTGGCTGACGGCAAGTATCAGCTGGGCTTTCAGCAGGTCAGCGAACTGCGTCCCGTTTCTGGCGTTACCTTTATTGGCGAGCTACCTGCCAGCATGCAGTACACGACCCGTTTTGCGGGTGCCGTGACGAAAACCTCCGCCCATCGGCAGGAGGCGCAAAAGCTGTTGCAGTATCTTTCCTCAGCGGCTGTACAGCCCACCGTACAGGCAACCGGTCTGAAAACGGTAAAAGCATCGCAGGCTGCTAAGCAGGCGGATACCGTTCAGTAATCAGCTTTTCAAGCTCGGCGGCGACGTGAGACAGCACGCGCCCGCTGCGCCTGAGCAGGCCAACCGTTCGTTTCACGGCCGGTTCGGTCAGCGGCAGGCTGGTCAGGATGGAGTGGCCGGAAGACGGCAGCGACATAGCGGGCACGGCAGCAATGCCCAGTCCCGCTTCAACCATTCCCAGCATGGTGGTGACGTGCCGGGTTTCGCAAATGCTGGGGCGTTCCGGAACGATTTGCGCCAGCGCCTGATCGAGCAGATTTCTGTTACCGGACGTTTTATCCAGCCCAATCCACGCCTGCTGGTAAAACTCACGCCATGTCAGGCTTTTTCGCCCCGCAAGCGGATGCTCATGCCGACAGGCCGCCACATAGCTGTCCTCCAGCAGCGGCAGAAACTCGATATCCGCCTGCGTCCTGCCGGAAAAACTGATGCCGAAATCTGCCTGGCCGCTCACAACCGCGTCGTAAACATTGCTGGCGCTGCTGTCGATAAGCTTAACGCGCACGCGCGGATAGCGAATTTGAAAACGGCGAATAACGTCAGGCATAAAATAGTAGGCCGCAGAAGGGACGCTGGCGACGGTGACCAGACCAGTACGGTTCTGGCTAACCTCGCTAAGATCCCCGACCACGTCCTCAAAGTCAGCCAGCAGCCGTTCCGAACGCTCGGCAAAACTCTGCCCGGCAAGCGTCAGGCTTACCCGCCGCGTGGTGCGTTCAAACAGCTTCAGACCCAGCGCGCCTTCCAGCTTGTCTATTCTGCGGCTTAGCGCCGACTGGGAAAGACAGATCGATTCTGCCGCAAGGCGGAAGCTGCCATATTCCACCAGCGCCCGAAAGGCATACAGATCGTTTAAATCAACATTTACCGGCATGGCTGCTCCTTGCGCTTGCAGCGCTAACCGATAAACACCTGCCACAACAGATTGCGGAATATCGGCATCATAGGATGGAACTGGATAGCCACCAGGCTCCCCACGCCTGCCACCATCATCAACGGTGCCAGCCAGCGCAGACGGCTGGCTGGCAGATAAGGCGTTACCCAGTCGTTTTGCTTTTTAGCCCGTAGCCAGCGCCAGCAGAGCCAGCCGCCCAGCCATACCAGCAGCGCCACGCCTAACAGCAGCCATTTAAACATGCTGCTGCTGGCGTCTTTCGGTACGTCTATCGCCACGCCAGCCAGTATGCCCGGCAGCAGATATAAAGGCGGCCACAGCACGCAGCCAATCAGGTTAGGCGGAATAAATTTCTTTACCGGCAGCTCAAGCATCCCGGCGACCAGCGGGATCAGCGGCCGCGTCGGGCCAACAAACCGGCCAATGATAATCGTAAACATGCTGTGCTGATGCAGCGCATGTTCGGTTTTATCCATTAAAGCCTGATATTTTTTAATAAACGACCAGCGGTGCAGCGGACCTTTAAACTGCCAGCCGATAAAATAGGAAAGCCAGTCGCCCAACAGACAGCCCACAATCCCCACGCCCCAGGCGGGATAAAGACTAATTTGCCCACTACCGATCAGCGCGCCCAGCGAAGCCATTAACACGGTACCAGGCAGCAGCAGGCCGACCAGCGCCAGAGATTCAAAAAAAGCGACCAGCCCCACGGCCATCAGCGACCACGCAACGGATTGAGTTATAAGATGTTGTAGCCAGGCTTCCATACTTTTCACATTCTGCTTATCAGGAGGTCGGATTGTCCCGACCATCCCGGGATCCGTCAAGCGCTGTTTTGTATGGGGATGCGGAGATTTTCAACTGCTGTGGCAGTAAAAAAAGGGCCGTTAACCGAAGAAAAAATCGACAGCCAGGAGTCAGGAACTGTATAAATAAACATGTTATTATACGGACCAGCAGATTTTACGTCCGAAAGTATTCTGTTGAGGCCGCTGACAACATTAAAGTATCCCGGGTGTCCGCGCCCCGCATAGCGTTGTTCTGGATCCTGCCGCGCCCTTGTGAAAAGCGCGCGCCGGGATTTTCTCAGCACCCACATTTTATCTATTCCTTCAGGAGGCTCAGGTGAACGACGCGCGCGCAGGCTTTCTGCTTACCCGCCACTGGCGAGATACGCCCGACGGCACGGAAATCGTGTTATGGCTGGCCACGGATGCCGGACCGCAGCGTGTGGTTCTGCCGCCGCAGGAATCGGTCGCTTTTATTCCGCAGTCGCAGCTGGCTCAGGCAGAAACGCTGCTAAAGACGGAGCGCGATTATCGTCTGGCTGCGCTAAAGCTAAAGGACTTTCGCCAGCGTCCGGTCGCCGGACTGTATTGCAAACAGTATCGCCAGCTGCAAAAGCTGGAAAAGCTGCTGCGGGAAAACGGCGTAATGGTTTATGAAGCCGACGTGCGCCCACCTGAGCGTTTTTTGATGGAGCGCTTTATCACCGCACCGGTCTGGTTTAGCGGCGAGACGGTCGGCAACAGCGTGACAAAAGGCCGCCTGAAGCCCAATCCCGACTATCGTCCGCCGTTAAAATGGGTATCGCTGGACATCGAAACCACGCGTCACGGCGAGCTCTACTGCATTGGCCTTGAGGGCTGCGGCCAGCGCGTGGTTTACATGCTGGGGCCGGAAAACGGCGATGCCAGCGGCCTGGATTTCGAACTGGAATACGTTGCCAGCCGTCCCGCGCTGCTGGAAAAGCTCAACGCCTGGTTTGCAAAGCACGATCCGGATGTGCTGATTGGCTGGAACGTGGTGCAGTTCGATCTCCGCATGCTGCAAAAACATGCCGATCGCTATGGTATCCCGCTGCGCCTCGGCCGTAACAATGAAGCGCTGGAGTGGCGCGAGCACGGCTTTAAGCCGGGCATCTGGTTTGCCCAGGCGACCGGGCGGCTGATTATCGACGGCATTGACGCGCTAAAATCCGCCTTCTGGGACTTTCCTTCTTTTAGCCTGGAATCGGTCTCGCGCGAGCTGCTGGGTGAAGGCAAAGCGATCAATAACCCGTGGGACAGAATGCAGGAGATTGACCAGCGCTTTGCGGAAAATAAACCTGCGCTGGCGCACTATAACCTGAAGGACTGCGTGCTGGTGACGCGCATTTTCCAGCGCACCGAGATAATGCCTTTCCTGCTGGAGCGCGCCACCGTCAACGGGCTACCGGTCGATCGTCACGGCGGTTCAGTGGCCTCTTTCAGCCATCTTTATCTGCCGCGCATGCATCGCGCAGGTTTTGTCGCGCCTAACCTCGGCGAGGTCGCGCCACAGGCCAGCCCCGGCGGTTACGTCATGGATTCCCGTCCGGGGCTTTACGATTCGGTGCTGGTGCTGGACTACAAAAGCCTTTATCCGTCCATTATTCGTACCTTTTTAATCGATCCGGTTGGCCTGGCGGAAGGCATGGCGCACCCCGACGAGAAAGAGTCGGTGAGCGGCTTTCTTGGCGCACGTTTTTCCCGTACTACCCACTGCCTGCCGGACATTGTTAGCCAGATCTGGCTGGGACGCGAAGCCGCCAAAAAAGAGGGCAACAAGCCGCTGTCGCAGGCGCTAAAAATTATCATGAACGCGCTGTACGGCGTGCTTGGTACCAGCTCGTGCCGCTTTTTCGATCCCCGGCTGGCCTCTTCCATTACGCTGCGCGGTCACGAGATCATGCGCCAGACCAGAGAGCTGGTCGAAGCCGAAGGCTACGACGTGATCTATGGCGATACGGACTCTACCTTTGTCTGGCTAAAAACGCCGCATGACGAAGCGTCAGCAGCGGCCATCGGTCATCAGCTGGTAGAGAAAATCAACGGCTGGTGGCGAAACCATTTGCGGGAAGAAGACGGACTGGAAAGCGCGCTGGAGCTGGAATTTGAAACGCATTTCAGCCGTTTCCTGATGCCGACTATTCGCGGTGCCGAACAGGGCAGCAAAAAGCGCTACGCCGGATTAGTACGCGAAGGCGCGACAGAAAGAATGGTCTTCAAGGGACTGGAAACGGTGCGTACCGACTGGACGCCATTAGCGAAAAATTTTCAGCAGGCGCTCTACCTGCGCATTTTTAAACAGCAGCCGTGGCAGGACTACGTGCGGGAAACTATCCGCCAGCTGCTGGACGGCGAGCTGGACGATCAGCTGGTCTATAGCAAAAAGCTGCGTCGACCGCTGGCGGAATACCAGCGCAATGTTCCGCCGCACGTCCGCGCCGCACGCATCGCCGACGAGCAAAATCAAAAGCTGGGGCGGCCTTTGCAGTATCAAAAAGGCGGAAAAATTCGCTACGTGATGGCGACCTCAGGCCCGGAACCGCTGGAAGTACGCCTGACGCCATTGGACTACGAACACTATCTTTCGCGACAGCTCCAGCCCGTGGCAGAGGGCATTCTTCCTTTCGTTCAGGGTGACTTTGCTACACTGGTAACTGGTCAGTTAGGGTTATTTTGACAGGTGACGAACGCGCCACCTTCCAGTACCATAGCGCCCTTCCTGCAAAACGAAACGAATCTGCCGGGCATGCATGCCGGGTGGTAGTGCTATTGCCTGAAATAACCTCTACGAGAATCGAGCCGAATATCTATGCCTTTTACACTTGGTCAACGCTGGATCAGCGATACGGAAAGCGAACTGGGATTAGGAACTATTGTTGCGGTAGATGCGCGCATGGTCACACTGCTTTTCCCCGCCACCGGCGAAAACCGTCTTTACGCTAAAAATGATTCGCCTATTACTCGTGTGATTTTTAATCCGGGCGACACCATCACCAGCCATGAAGGCTGGCAGCTGGAGGTCACGGAAGTCCAGACGGAAAATGGTCTGGTGACCTATATCGGTACGCGACTGGATACCGAAGAGTCTGACGTGGTGATGCGTGAAGTGATGCTCGACAGCAAGCTGGTATTCAGCAAGCCGCAGGATCGCCTGTTCGCTGGCCAGCTGGACCGCATGGATCGCTTTGCGCTGCGTTTTCGCGCCCGTAAATACCAGAGCGAGCAGTATCGTCTGGCAGTTAGCGGCCTGCGCGGCATGCGTACCAGCCTGATCCCGCACCAGCTGCATATCGCTCATGATGTGGGCCGCCGCCATGCGCCGCGCGTGCTGTTGGCTGACGAAGTGGGGCTGGGTAAAACCATTGAAGCCGGGATGATTATTCACCAGCAGCTGCTGGCTGGCCGCGCCGAACGCGTGCTGATCGTGGTGCCGGAAACCTTGCAGCACCAGTGGCTGGTTGAAATGCTGAGGCGCTTTAACCTGCGTTTTGCCCTGTTCGATGACGACCGCTATGCGCAGGCCCGCCTCGACAGCGATAACGCTTTTGATACCGAACAGCTGG
>Ga0153980_1000135_pt1 | contig 40280 bp, 36 predicted proteins | sample TSGA064MetaG_FD_104722 | JGI IMG/M metagenome (GOLD analysis project Ga0153980, IMG submission 104722) | Attine ant fungus gardens microbial communities from Georgia, USA - TSGA064 MetaG | ecosystem: Host-associated > Fungi > Mycelium > Unclassified | place: USA: Georgia, Magnolia Springs State... | reverse complement strand
CACAAGCTTTCTGAGCCGTATTTCCTGGACTGCGCATCTATTGATAAATATCGTGATTCTTGGGCTTTCTATCGCGGGATTACTGTTGCATCCCAAAGTTGCCAAATATAGTGAGCGAGTAATGACAGGTAAAAAGAGCATAGCATTATTTCTGATTGCCTTTATAGCAATCGGCGCCGTCAGCTATCGGGCTATCCGCGGTACAAAATCAAAAGATATGTGGTATACGCCAGACAGTCTCTATTATGATCCAGCACATAACGCCGTCAGTAGGCCTATAGTAGGCAGCCTGGCATTCAGATACGATCGGTACACAGAACCGTACCGACAACAATTATTTACCAAAAGTTTGCAGGCCAACAACTTTACTAATCAATTATTGGCTTGCAATACAGAAAGGAGGGTAGCATTATGCTAACCAAATTTTTAAACAATTATGGCTACATGATATTAGGCGGAGCCATGATTATCGGATTCTCAGCATTTAAAGGTGCTGAGGCTTATGCAGGAAAAAGTTTAGCTCCTGTAACAGTATATTTTCATGGGGCTCCAACGGATGCCGCACAGGTAGAAGATTTGTCGCAATGGAGTACATCTCCTAATGGCAAAAGTTGTAATAACCAAGATGAGCTCGCTTGTGCAGTTCAGGTTGATCCAACAGACCTTAACAGTTCTGGAACATCTTTCGACTCGAGCAAAATAGCAATCGAAGCAACATCTACCAGCTCTGGGTACATTCCATCGCTGGAGCCGGGATCTACCCCTATGCAGTTTGATCCGATTAATCGAAATTAGATTCGACTTGCATCAATTAATAGCGGCCCTATACAGGGCCGCTATTATCGTAAATTAACGTGGATTTTGAGGAATTCCTGCTATCCTCACAATATCTGCAGGCAGAGGTAATGCATACCGGTTTTCATTGGGCACAAGCCTGTATTCTTTCCCATCGACTACTCTTTTTAAGATGATCTCCTGTCCTTCCAAATTCAATCGTTTGATATCCATCCACCTCAGCCCTCGATAGATCAGCTCTTTCCGTCTTTCGCTTAATATCACTTTCAGCACCTTCTCCGCCTCCGTCAAAAGATAAGGTTTATAGGTTCCTGTTTTATATCGAGTCGCCAAAAGTTTGTTAAGATCTGCTTGCGCTTCCACCAACTTGCCCGCTCGCGCCAGACACTCCGCTCGGATCAGGTATATTTCATCTGTAGCCACGCCGCCAAATAAAAGTGCACTTCCCGAGTATTGCCCCTTAAAATTGATCGTGTTAGCTGTCACTTTAAAATAAGCTTGCTTCCGCAGGTCATTGGGTTCATAAGAACGATAAAGTACAGAATCGATATTTGAATACGCATTACTCAATATCGTTGCCTTCAGTTCCATATAGAATGTAGTCTCTTTATTGAATAAACTAAAGGGAAAAGAGGCCGTCAATTTCACCTCATTACTATTATTATAATCAAGTAGTTCATTTCGCCGTTGCAAATACAGATCAGCGTATTTTAATGCCAGATCATATTGACGCATCGACAGATAAGCTCTTGCCAAAACCCCATATACAGCTGGCTTACTTGGCTGTACCACATGATCCGGTTCCAATGGCAGAAGCGAAATCGAAGTTTCCAGATCTGTGATCACCTTTCTATAGCTATCTTCCACGGAGGCCCGTACCGATTTTACATTAAAATCCGATGTTTCCCGAAGAACAATACCTAAATCCGTCTCAGCGGTATTCCTCTGATAGGCCTTGCCATAGGTCCATAACAAACTGAGATAACTATTGGCACGAAAAAATAGGGCAGCACCTTTAATACCATCCCATTTCACAGCATTCTGCTCATTTCTATCAATTTTATCAAGACGCTCCAATACGAGATTAGCTATATATACAACATTGTACATGCTCGACCAATCGTTGGAAAAATTATATTGGGAATCTTCCCAGATATAATCCAGCTTCTCCACATCATTCAATGCTTTGTAATTGCTCTCAGGAATAAAATAATCGTCACAGGCCTTTTCACCACGTGAACAAAAATTATTGTTCATTACACGTACATTGTCCAGTAGTTTCTGTAAGTCATCCAATTCTTTGGGTACAACCAATTTATTATTGGATTGTACTTCTAAATATTTATCACAAGCCCCGAAAATTAGTGTAGCAAAGCCCAGGGTTATCATTATAATTATTGTTTTCATCTCTTAATAATCTATTTGAATTCCCAATGAAAATGTCTTTGGTGGTGTTAGACGATATGCAAATTCAGGATCAATATGTTGACTATTGCTCCTCCAGATTACACCCAGGTTAGCAATATTTCCATACAGCCTAAATTTCATTTCGTTCTTGCCGGGTAGCCTATGTTCCCAGGCGGCATTAATATATTCCAAGCGGATATGGTCTCCTTTGAGTACATGAATTTCCGATTGGGTATAAAATGTACTGAGATTATCATTGATCGGATATTCCATTTTAGGCATGCTGGTCTGCTTTTCATCGCCAGGCTTCATCCAGCGATTTTCAAAATCGGGATAAGCCACGCCTTGTTCAAAGAGTGAGTAGTAGGACGTGGACGGCTTTTGAAAATAATAATCAGCTTTAAAACTCATGTTAAAAGACATCGAAAATGTTTTCCACGCAAAAGTATTGGTGAAATTGCCAAACAGCTGAGGCTTGGAAGAGCCGATAAAGACAATACTTTCAGAATCCGAAGCGCTTTGTAAAGACGCATTTCTGATCTTGAGATATTCTGTACTGACTTCACCGTTCAGGTATCCCTGCGGCTGCCCCTGTTCATTCAGTCCAGCCCATCGATAAGCCGCTATTGCATTTAAAGGTCTTCCTACTATCGGCGTGATGCCATTGCCATTGCCGAGAAAATTGCCGAGCCCCTGGTTCACGCTTCTATAATATGCGGTCGTTTTGTTTTTATTCAGGCTTAATACCAGACTCGTACTCCATTTGAACCTATTGATTGTATTGATACTATTCAAAGCCAGATCGAGTCCATGGCCACGCATGGCGCCGACATTTTTGACTACTGTTGCCTGTGCTCCCCAGGTTGTATAATCATAATCTGTGGTACCATACAGGTCTTTCCCATTTTTCACATAATAGTCAACACTGCCCGAGATCCGGTTTTTAAGTAAAGCATAATCCAGTCCTAGATTGAAAGTTCCGACCTTCTCCCATCGGAGCGAAGGATCATTTAGGTTTCGGATATTCAACATGGGGTAATTCGTATATCGGGCTGTCTCAATATTTGCAATGGGTTCAGGTGTCCTGGTCAGATCAACGTTACCACTGTAACCAAATGTAGCTCTGAGCTTGAGATTATCCAACCAAGACAGCTCCATAAACTGCTCTTTGCCGAGATCCCAAAAACCACCCACAGACCATAGGGGTGACCATTTATCATTTGTATTGGCTCCAAATATATTAGCTCCATCCTGCCTAAAACTGAATGAAATGGCATATTTTTCCTTCCATATATCAGAAAAGTTGATGTATGTCGAAACAAACCTATTGACCGTTTTTGTGAAATCCGGACTTCCCCCTATCGTCTGTAATAGTGCATCGGGACTGGTTCGGTAAAGGTTTATAAAGTCTACAGCCTGCGACGTCAGGGGGATGCTGTTGTATCCATACACAGTATAGTCTGCTCCACCCTGTGTATTCTGCCGCATCTCCGCACCAAAGATGCCGATTAAGTGATGCGCACCCAATCGTTTATCTAAATTGAGCTGACTACGCACCGTGTACGACTGCCCCTCACTTTCACCAATTTTGTTAATTCCGGCACGCGGCACCGGATAGCTTACCTTTCCAGTCACCGGATCCACCTGTGTAAATTTATTGATCAGCAGACGAGCACTATAACTTTCTATTTCACTTAGAAACTCACTCTTGGAAGCCTGTTTTTGATATTGTCCTGAAGCGGTAAACTTGAGGTAGGGCAAGATCTGATAAGATATACCGGCCGATGCAAAGAGCTCAGTCAAGTTTTTGGTAGTCTTCGAATAGTTATATTCCGACAGGGGATAGTAAGACCAGTCTAAATAATTAGCACCAAAATTCTGGTCGAGATACGACCTTCTAAAATCTCCGTCAAACGATATTTCCTTACCGTCATTATCAAAGAACTGCATATAGGGAACCGATTTGCTACCATAGCTCAGGCTGGAATAATCAGGTCTCCCCGATTGATCCCTATGATCGGTATAGTTTACATTCAGATCTACCTGTAAGTTTGCGATCGGACGATAACTATTTGAAAATAGCAGATTCCATTTTCTATTTCGGCTATCCAATTCAGTTGTTGTTTTCGTATAGCCTAATCCTAACCCATAACTGTTTTTTGCATTGCCGCCCGCGATATGAAGATTATACTGCATTGACATCGGTGATCTATAAAAAGCATCTGAATAATTCTTCAAACCGTCCTGCGCCAAGAGGTTATTGATTGCTTCTGCTGAATCCAATGACGAAATCTTTCCATTTTTTGTACGGTCCAAAATATCAATTACGGGGGTCATTGCTACATAAGGAAATGATTGTAGAAAAACATCATAATGCCCCCCATCGAAAAGCATCTTTTCAATAGCAATAAAATCGGCATTGGGAACCTGATATAGCTGCGACAGATTTGGGCGATCTTTAAAGATCATCGTACTTCCAAACGTAATTTTATTGCGGGTATTCGCCCCTATCATACCTTTCTTTGTTGTCAGAACAATTACACCATTTCCTGCCCGGGCGCCCCATATTGCACTAGCCGCGGCATCTTTCAAAACCGTAGCCGACTCAATCATCGCAGGGTCTATGTTTGTAATATCACCCTCATAGATAAATCCGTCCAGTACAATTAAAGGATCAAGATTACCGTTAATGGTACTTAGTCCCCGAACAGAGACATTTAGCTTCTGCTGCATTCCATTTTTGATCGGCTGATTGTCAAATCGAACAGCGGGTACAACATTGTTAAGACGCTGCAGGATATTGGTCCCCACCTGCTGATCCAACATTTTTCGGGAAATTACATTTATAGCCCCCGTGACTTCGTTTGCCCGAAGTGTCTGATAGCCGGTATTTACCTGTACCTCCTGTAAATAGTTTTCTTCCCTTTGAAGCAATATGACTGCATTATCTCTAAAATAAACTCCCGCCACAGTGCGGCTGTGATATCCGACGGAACTGACTGTCAACGAGTCCCTATCGACAATACCATTTAAAACAAACTTTCCCTTGTCATCAGTACGTGTTACCTGCTGTTTATTGATCAAGCGAATATTGGCATTCGACACAGGAGATCTATCCGTACTATTTAGTACGAGTCCTTTAATCTCCATCCGTTGCACCTGCTGAGCCTTGCCCAGCAAGACGCTTACGCTGCATAGCAGCGTTAATAATCCTACTTTCATTACTTCGGACTAGTAGATTGGATAAACTAAAGGATAAGTTCTGTATTCTTTCACAGAACTAAACACTATCCCTCTTTCGTTCAGAAAAGATAACTTTTCTTGTTCTGTCCAACGGACAAAGCCAGCAGGTATGGTGATATCGATATTAAAATTTTCCTTCTCCTGTAGTTCAGTCGGAAGATCAAAAGCATAAAAGAGATTCTGCAGAAATAGACCAATAGGGATATTCTGATAGAAAGCCTCTTCACCGATTCCTTGAAAGCGTGCAATTGAAGCCTTTCCACTGGTAAGAATGTTTTTGATCTTGTCGGAGAATTGTATTTTATACAGTTCGGTGCTGTCGCTTTTACGCGCAACAGCAATTTTAAAATAATTCTGAAATTCTCGACAAAAAATATCCGCAAATTGTGGGCGGGATACCGAGTCATCGGTATAAAACTGATACCAATACTTATTTTGGGTGCTATTTAAGTTCAACAACTTTTCTTTGAACTGTCTGCCGAGACGAGCATCTATGACCAGATCATTTTGCCGGAATCCTTTGAGCACCTCGCCAAAAGCTTGAAAGAGCATAAACTGTAGACTCTGATTGCCCATTTGAAGGAACGTTGTCCCATTCTTATGGTTCAGATTCGGGTAAACAGGCAAATAATGTTCCCTATATTCCCCAAATGCAGAAATGTAATGCACCCCCACAGTATCCAATAGTGGTTCAGCAGCACTCCGAGTGAGGTTTTTATAATTGCCTTCGTTCTTTAACACGGCGTTTCCATCCAACAAAGCCTGAATATTTTTGTCCGTCAGTGAATGTGAGCTGGTCATGGCGACAAATGCACCATTTGAATCAATCACAGCCAATGCAGGAAGGCTATTATGCGCAAACAATGCGGTAAACACGGTATCATCTAATACTGTGGGTAGAGAGGGCGTAAAATTAAAATCAGCTTTAAATTTCTCAAATCTAGTCTTTATCCGTTTTGCTGTATCTTTATTCCGCTTGCTGTTGACCATTATGATCTGTATATTATCCTGAAAACGCTGTTGTATCCATTCCATTTTAGGAATTCCCTCAATACAGCTTGGGCAGCCCGTTGACCAAAAATCCAGCAGTATCAACTTCCCTTTCAGATCGGCGAATTTGATTGTTTTCTTTTTTCCATTGAAATAATTGAGTTCAAGCGGCTGGCTCCATACCGCATCCGGGATCTTATCACCCGGTTTTAGCGCAACGAGACTGGATAGCCCATCGGCCCCGCTGTCCTTGCGGGGCGTCTGAGCCGATAAACTAAACATAGAAACCATCAGAGCTAATACCATAAGAGCTCTGATGCTCTTCAATGCCTTAAAAGAAAAATTAGATGATTTAAAAACTAAAGCCAAGCATGTCAGCGACATGCGAAAAGTGTTTTTATTATCGAACAAACAACCAAGGTGTTTTAAAGCCCTCTGAGCCATTAAAATACCATCGATAACAAAAGAGTCGATAACAGAGACAACACGCTCATAAATCGTCTTAAAACCATTAAATTTAAAACAAGTCTCCCCTCTTCCATTATCCAATTTGATATCCTCTCCTTTTGCGGACCGTGCTGTCGCACTATCAGACTTATACCCAAGATCCACCAGCGAGCTACTGACAGCTCGTACCTGTTTAGTACCTCTTTGGTATATCTCCGGTAGCTCTTTAGTACATCCCCAGTACCTTTTTGGTACCCTTTCGGTACACTCCCGGTAGTTTAACGGTGAACTAACGGCACCTTTTGCTCCGAGGAATAGACCATTTAAGTACCTACCAACTCCTGACCAACTTCTGCCTTTCTCCCAGCGATGCTCGGAATTTCTTCGGGTGGGCTTCGGGTCACCCTCGGGAAAAATCAAAGGAAAATTCGAAGAAAACTGATAGCCCACTGCATGAAAGGCAGAAGTTGGGGCGAAGTTAATTCGAAAATTGTCAGAAGAAGATGGCCTTTCGGCTCGCCTTCGAGTGCTCTTCGGCAACGCTTCGGGACCTCTTCGGGGCTTGTTCGAGACATGTTCGGCTACGCTTCGGCTCGTCTTCGAGTCCGCTTCGACAGCGCTTCGGGAACGTCCCGAAGAACAGCCGAACAGCAGCCGAAGCACTCCCGAAGAGGGGCCGACGCAGTCTCGAAGCAGGTTCGAGGGCCACCCGAACAAAGCCCGAAGGCTGCTCGAAGAAAACCTTGATCTTGTAAGCTTCGGTATTAACCTTTCAGTTGTTAGCTTGCTTCCAATAATCAAGTATGTATATAGTAGCAGAAAAGCACTTTGATAGCATGTTTTTCCTTTGTAAATATGCTTACGCAACAGTTGCGTAAATAGTGCTATATCTGTGCTTAAGGAGTGCTTCACGAGTGCTTTATCTATACTGGTAAAATATAGCCTAAAAAGCATCAATAATTTAAAGGACTGAAGCCCTAATATTTTGGTTTTAATTTGGTTTGAGTAAGAGGAATCTTGTCCAGTAGGCAGTTCACTCCCACCCTTGTAAAAACTGTTCATTTTTAAAGGTGTTGAAGGTTGTGACCTATAGGGTTAGAACTCCTGACGATACTTACAAACGCATCCAATGTTCCTAAGCCTAGCTTAGGTCACAAATAATAAAATGTAATGTAAATGCGAGAAGATGCAAGACGTTTTTATGGCAGTTGCAAGTATATAATTGATTCGATACGTCTTCAGCTGCTAGGATAAGTCATTTTATGACTTCTGTCGCCGAGCTACTCGGGGGCAGTGATAATGTTTTTTGATTGCTGTTTTTTGTTCATACTCATAAATTGATTTTATAATTTATGAGTCTCGTAGGTTTAGCGCACTATAGCAGGCCACTACCAACCGTACTGTCAGCTTCCGACGGCTTTGGAACGGTAACGATAGGGCCCACACGCTATAGCATATATCAAAGATATATAAAATATCGAAATGGGCATTAAACCTATCGCCTCGTCCAATTGAAATGTCGGAATTCACAGTCGAGACTCTTCTAGTCTAACACCTAAACTTAATAAAAAAAATCAAGCTCCAATACAAATATAATCAAATATTTAAGTAAATACAAATTTTTACTAATACATTTTATAAAAGACTAATGGACGATCTTACCTAAATGAAGAAAGTCATATTAATTAGTTCTATTTCGCTATATATAATAAACATTATTCGTAAAATCAGGACACATTTAGGTATTAATACAAGGGACATTCAGAAGATACTCGAATTAGATCCTGATGGGAACATATTGGGAGCAATTGAAAGCAGCTCTAATTCAGCAAAGTACCATGATCAACATCTAAATAAACTAGCTTTAGCTTTCACAGATAAATCCTTTGAACTCGGGTATAATATCACATATACATTAAATGATTTCTATCCACCAATAGATTTTGAAGAGAAGATGGTTGAAAAGGTCATTGTCAAAATTGATCCCACGGAATTAGGCCAAACAGGAACTCTTTATTTGTTGTTAGTGGAAGAAAGTGATGCTTTTTTCAATGACTGGCATACCTCAAAAGAAATTGCGCAATATTGTGGCAGTAAAGCAGAGAAAAATTGGGAGGCAAAAGATTTCACCGCGATAATAGATCAAGCGGTAAAAAAGGGAATTTTGATTAGAAAGAGCGAAAAGGAAGCGCTATTTAAAAGACCTTAGAAAAACCATATCTTTGCTGTAAATTATGACCTCGAGAAAAAGAAAACTTCTGAATACTACTTTTCCTGCGATTTCCTTTGACAAGATTTTATTGTTTCATAAGGCAAGAACAGAAAAGGGAATTTCTGCTTTTGAGTGCTCATTTTTATTAGGTAAACATGATTTTTTCATTAGAGACGCTGAAAATCCCTTTAAATCGACTTTGATCGACCCAGAGGACAGTGTTCACCTCAGTAAAGCCTTATCCTTAAGAGAGTGCAACCCAAATACAAGCCAGTTCGATCTTTACAAACTAGAAGTAGAAGAACTTAAGATCGACCGTAAGAAAACAAAATGTCTCATTATAATCAGAAATGATGGCGCTGATCTCGATCCTATTGAGATGATCGTTGAGTACAAAGAGGAGGAATTAGAAACCTCACTATTTTTAAGTACGTACGAAAAAGTTCAAAGCTATTGTAGAGAGCTTATTGAAAACGGTTATTTTGACTCGACAAGAACAGCATTGGAAATATTCAATACTTTCAGAAGCCATGATGAATTTGGTGCTAACTTTCATCCAAGATTTTTAATCCAAAATATCCGCTACTTCTTAAACAAAAAATCTGGCGAACCAATTCTCGACAATAGCCGAACGAATTTGTTTTCTAGAAGACTATTTTTCAAACCCTTAGATTTTAAAATTGAAAGTACAAAGGGAGCAATCTCTGAATCATTTACTGCAATTGGGATTAATACATTCCAACAAGCCAATAAATGGGTAAGTGATCTCGATTATAAACGCAACCACGATAAAAATAATAAACTGGTTTTGTTTGATGAGTTATGCGGAACTTGCAGTACCAAACATGCTCTCTTGAAAAGGTTGGCTGAGGAAAATGGGAACAAAAGTCTAAAGCTTATATTAGGAATTTTTACCATGAATAGTAAGAATACCCCTAAAATAAAGGATGTCCTAGCCAAATATGATTTAAAATATATCCCAGAGGCCCACAACTATTTGCGAAATCATAATCACATCTTAGACTTTACTGGCATTGGAGTCAACGAAACTAAATTTGAACTGGATCTTTTAGAAGAAGTGGAAATCGGTCCTAATCAAATCACTGATTACAAAGTTCAATATCATAAGGAATTCTTATCTCGCTGGATCGAGACCAATAAGATTCCATATACGCTGGACAAACTATGGAAGATTCGCGAAGAGTGTATCGCGGCTTTGGCACAGAATTAGCATAGTGTTCCATAAAGCATTCATAACTTGGGCATTCATTACCCTAACACTCGCATTTTTGTTAATTTTGATAAACTCATATTTTGCCATTTTTCCATTTGTCATCGCTGTTTCCTGCAAAATATACAAGAAGTCTTTAATGGAGATTTTTTCTTGTACCATTAAAGAGGTCATGTAATAAATTGTGTCTGTGCCAATTAGCGTATAAACGCCGTCCTCTCGTTCGATCCCAACCAGAATATCTGCACCAAAATTATTTAGATATTGTATAATCTTACTATTTTCATCTCTATAATTTTCTCCGGATAACGTATCCAACATATTCCGTTTGATTCTCGTCTTTAGATTGATACGTTTCATTTTATTCTTTCATTGAACTCAGCTAAAAGTATTAAAAAAAATACGCTATTAAAACTATTTCGCATCGGCTGCTGTTCTTATTATACAAAACGGTTATTAGTTACCTTTCGGCGGAAAGGACCAACATAAAAATTGGCATCGTACAGTAAAAATCCAATAGTATTCAAAACACATTGGATGACGAAACAAAAAAGAGGAAACGATAGGAAACATAAAAATTACTGTACAAGCAAACGCTAAGAGAAAGGGTCTGATTAACATCAGGCCCTTTTGACGTAAAAAAAGCCACATCTCTCGATGTGGCTCTTATACCCATACAATCCTATTATTTCGCTAATTTATTTTTTTCACAACAGCTTCGGTTACTATTGTTAGCGCTCCGTTAGCACCTGTAATAACTGGTGCCGTTGTGACTAAATATAAATCCCGGTTATTGTCTACAAGGATATCATTCAACTGCGTTCCTATCGGTGACTGGGTTGAACTGGAAACAATGATATATCCTTTGGTATCTTTAATAAGCATTTGTCGACGGGCTAGATTACCAACAATAGTGTCTTGTTCGACATAGAGTATATTTTTAGTCACAGTACTCTGTTTAGATATATTATTTTTATCTACATAGATATGATTATTATATTGACTCGAATTGTAGTCAAACTTCAGAAATAAGGTTCCTAGAAATACTGCCGCATTCATATCAACTCCATTATTTTCTACATTGGACAGATACATAATGTTGTTCGCGATTTGGTTATTGTATGTCCCAAGTCTTAAAGAGATACATTGTCCATAACTAGCTGTAGCAAGATTAACACCGATATTGACGAAAGTATTTTCAAAGATATTCATATTGGTCTTACCGGAAATACCAATATCAACCCCCTTGATAACATTTCCTTTGACGAGCATCACATTGGTGTCATTACCTTTAGAAATAGCGGTATTGGCATTATATATCTTATTGTACAAGATCTCATTTTCGACCGAATTGATAAACAAAGCAATACTATTAGGTGCCTGAATCTCATTATTGATTACCCTCAATAAACGACATCGTGCGTTGCCGCTGATCCCCCTATTTAGTTTGTTGTGAGCAAAAGTTATACTTTTAGTTTCCACCGTTTCACCGTCTGCATCCTCATTAATGATCACGTAGGAATCCATAATATTATTGGTGAACATCATATTAGTGCCGCCTCGGATCGAGAGAGCACGCGCCAAATCGGACGCAAAAGTACAGTCTGAAACAATGACTTCGGAAGGACTTAATTCGGTCGTAATACCTGAATACCCTTTGGCAAACGAACATTTGTTCACCTTAACATTTTTGATGTTATTATTTTTCGAATGGATAAATAATCCCGCATTAGTATTACCGCTAAACGTACAGTTTTCAATAATTACTCTTTCAACAGGAATGTCTCCGTTTTTAGGTTCTACATCAATGCCCGATTGCGGCGGAATACCGTCTGTATTTAAAAACCGACAGTTAAGCACCTTGATCTCAAATCCACTCTCTATTGAAAGCCCTTGTCTCTTGTTACTATCGCATACACAGTTGTTTATTGTGATATTTTCACAAGAGGTCAGCACAGGTACCGGAAAGCCACTGGGTGCGAGTACCTGAAGATTAAAACCATCGCCCCACATCCATTTTGACTGCGTATTTTCTATTGTAATATTTCGGCTTCCCATGATGGCAATACCGTAACCCCATTCACCAGTTGTAGAGGTTCTGGTCTTGGAATCCCCCTCTAAAAATAAATTTCTTACAATGATGTTATCCTTATTGACAATCCGAATGATATTGTAGGCATTGTGATTTTCCGCGATTGCTTTTAGCGTTGCCCCATTACCATCTACTACAGAGTTTGACGGAATAGATATACCCCCTGAATTTGTCAGATGATCAGTCACATTCGGTGCCCCATTGGGGTTGTATGATTTGATCCGGTAGATTTTGCCTTTTCTAAAGTTAATCCCAAGTCCTAAATCTAATGCAGCTTGAATAGGCAGAGTATCATCAACAATATCATCTCCTTTAGCACCAAAGTAAGATACGTCGACAGATTCGCTAAACTGATGTACTAATTTGATGCCTCCAGTCGCAATAATACTTCCGCCATTGTCTGCGTCATTGGTCGTCGAAAAAAGGTAGACAAGAGGATCAGGTGTGTCTCCTGCCTGATAATACCCTAAAAGTTGTATGCCATTATACGTACCGTTCGCTAATGCTGTGACTTCAGCCGCAGATAACGCACGCATATCTGCCATAGTGTTTTTAATAAGAAATTGATTTGCCATAATATTGTGTTTTTAAATCTTACACAAACTTAGCGTTGGACGCAGGCCCAATGAAGGGAGAACAGAGTTATGTTGTCGGTAAAGCGGAACAACCGAAAAGTCTCCGCTTTGTCGTCCCAAAAACAGTAAAAGCCACATCTCGCGAAGTGGCTTTATAAACAATCTTGTTTTTTAAATTCAATAGACTAAGGCAGCATATCGCTAAAAATCACTTTTCGCACAACTGCCGGAGTAGTGACTGTCCAATTCGTAAAGTTGATCACAGGAGGGGTTACTACTTCATATAAAGTTCGGTTTTCGCTATTGACACATACAATATCACCATCCTGAGTACCAGCAGGTATAGTACTTAAACTCCGAACCTGTACATGTCCCTTATGATCCTTATAAATATTTCTCAATCTACTTCCAAAACCGTTTACTCCCATATAAGTCTGAAAGGGAATAATGCTCAATTGTATGTTCCCATTCCCTTGAGATAAGTAAGGTGATGATATATAATTATGGGCAATGGTATTGTTATAATTATAAATATCATTGTAGCCCATCATCTCGATCAAATTAAGACTCCTTGAAACTGCCACCTCATCTCGGGTATTCATCTGTAGTTCATTATGAGATAAGTTGTTTCTACTCCCTCCCAATCGGATCGAAATAAGATTGAGGTCGTTGGAAGGAATTTTAGTGTACAGGAATTTATTCCCATTAATAAAATTATAAGATTGAATATTTAGGCATGTAGCAGTTAGATTTATAAAATCATTGTTTAGAATACTGGCACTTTTGGGTGGATGCTGATTCGTGGTGAGCACAAAAGGTTTTGAAAGCTCCAACACTGTATTTTTGCTAATAACAGAATCTCCACCTCTCAAGATTAATGTTGCATCTCTGTTCCCGGCCGATCCCGCAACAGTGTTGTTGGTAAAGATAAATTTATCAGTATTAACACCAATCTCTATGGTAGCATTCTTGAAATGACAATTACTCAATGTCACACTCTTTGTCGTATACATATTGTCTGTATAAATATCTTCTGACGTGCGCATATAGAAATCTTCCAAATTGCTGTTCCGCAGTTGAAGATTGACTGCGCCGCGGATACTACTTTCCCACATAGTGATATTTTTGAGAACAATGTTATCAATCGTAACATTCTCCGCCTGACGTTCAATATTAAATCCCACGTAATTCCCGTCGCTCACGCAATTACGGATGGTAATATCTTTTACTGCACCCTCGTCAAATCCATCCACAATAAAACCAGCACCACTACAGCCTTTGAAGAGACAGTTTTCAACAACGATATCTCGACAATAGTTAGTTTTTTGCCAGGGTTCAATGTCCATACCTGACTGTGGTGCTGTTCCATTTGTTTTTTCAAAAATACAATTAGAAACTCTTCCACCCACAAGTGCTTCGATGGAGAGCCCTTGTCTTCGGTTATTAGAGGCATGGCACTCCTCAAGCTGTACATTGTAGTTATTACCGTCAGTATGTGAATTTTCCTCATCATAGCATCCTCCATCATAAAACTGGATATTAAATCCGTCACCCCAGAAATCATGAGCCTGACATCCTTGAAGCTGTACATTCGAGCTCCCAAGAACCGCAACACCATAACCATTTTCTCCGAAAACTCCAATGACCACAAATTTGATATCTCCCCATACCACGGTACTCCCAACGTCTGTACCAGCCGGATATACAATTTCGGTATTGGGAGATGTACCTCCTTGTATAATTTTTAAAAAACGATTTTCCTTATCCGTCAGATAGGTATCTACAGTATAAGCTGTATTTTTCTGGATCAAAGGATCAGGTTCGGTTTTACCCGTTACCCTGTAAAAATGCTCTTTTCTTTCGCCATAGAAAGTGGCATTAATAATACGTACATTGATCCTATTGACAATCTTAATCACATGGTAAGCATTGTGATTTGTGGGAATGGCCTTTAATGAAGCTCCGGTTTCAAATAGTAATGTTTGATTAGATTTTACATCAAGTCCCCCTTTATTTAACAAGGCTCCAGTAAGATATCCAGTGTTAAGTGCATATCGATCAGGATTATGTGCCATGATCATATAGGACTGTCCAGTATAAGGAAAGAAGATGTCTTTTTTAGTATTAAGCGCATTCTGGATAAATTGGGTATCATCTTGGATACCGTCACCTTTGGCTCCAAAATAGCGTACATCGAGCATTTCATTTTTAAATTGATGTATCAACCGACCCTGAGGTAAAGCGACAATACTCCCGTTCTCTATAGTCGTATCCGATTCAAAATAATGATAAACGATAGGCTCAGGTGTATCTCCTACCTGATAATACCCTAATAGTTGAACTCCTTGATAAGTTCCGTCTTGCAATGCCGTAATTTCACATGCGCACAAATTGCGCATTGCAGCCATTGTCTTTTTAAGAAGAAATTGATTTGCCATATTGGTGTGTTTTTAATATTTACACAAACCTAGCTTTCATGGATGGGTCGGTGAAAGCATATCGGGAGTATGTAATCGGTAAAGCGAAACAACCGAAAAGTCTCCGCTTTGTTGCCCCAAAACAGAAAAAGCCACATCTCCCGACGTGGCCTTAAATAAACATATGATTCACTAGTGGTCAGCTTTTGGAATGACCGAGCTGACCACTAGTTATTAGAGACTATTTATAGGAGTTGACTGAACTGGATACTTTCCAGTGATTACCCTCACGAACCAAAGTCACCAAATCAGTCTTGGTGAAGTCTTCAAATTTTAGGGTCACTTTGGCGACCATATAATCTGCCGACTCCTCGAGGATATCGGTGCTTATTACACAGTTTAGTTTTGCTCCTTTTTGTTTTTTCAAGTATTTAACGACTTGATCGCGGCTGTTGATCTTGGCATTTGCCGATTGAACCTTTTGGCTGAAATCTTCGGCAAACAGTTGTTCTACACCTGCCGACTCACCTGCGGTAGTGACCGCAACATAATGGTCAAGCGCAAAGTCTGCTGTGGAAAGGTTAACGGTTACTTTTGCAGTTTTTGATGTCGGCTTTTCAGCTGCCATAGCGAAAGTAGATACTGCGATTAGGGCTGCTACTGCGAATGTTTTTACTAATGAGTTCATAATGTCTTTATTTTATTGTGTTAGTTCTGTTGTTCTTATTTGTTGACTCAAAACTACAACACAATACGCCGCAAGCCTACGGGCTTTAGACCAACGGAAAGGAAAACTCGGTGAATGATGGGAATGGGGAGGTGAAATGAGTTGCATTTCAGAATAATTTTACTCATATTCATTATCCCAATAGTCCAAATTTGAAGTTGGATGACTGGACTTCTATACAGCATTTTAAATAATAAGCATGTTTAATTTTTTCAAAAAAAATAAATCTAATATTCAGGAAGAGTGGAATGCTAAGGGCGAGCAATATGCCACTGCAATAAATAAAATGGTAGAATTTGGAAAAAAAAATGGTTGGGATAACTGGAAAGGAAAAGAACCTCAGGACAATAGAAACCATCTGGCGAATGAAATTCTTAATCTCCTTAGAACAGCAAATCTAAATCAGAAAACTGATCTATTTCGGGAAAGCTTTCCACCAGCCCACGCACCACTCATACCATTTTTAGAAAAACAAGGGCAAAGTATAGAAATGCTTCATTTTATTGACAAGCAAAAGATTGTTTTTCTGACCGGCACATCATATCAGAAAAGAAAGGCTTACATACTGGATAATGAGAAATTACTTGAATTAGAAGACAATATCACTGCAATCGGAAAATCCAAACGCGGTAATATCTTTGCAATAGCGGTACCAGGAAAAATCTCTACTTATAATGGCTGGGAAAGTACATTGATTGCAGAATTTATGCTGAACGAAACCGCTGAATTGGGTATCACCGAGCTTATCCCCTTTAACGATGGAAGAAAAATCCTCCTCGTCACTTCTGAAGGAATCTATCTAATTGACAAAGATGCCGAAAAGCTGATCCATCCGCTTAATGAAAGTAATGATAAGGATTGGTCTCCCAATATAGATATGGAAAATGCAACATTGTCTAATGACAACACATTTATTGTTGCAGGTGACCAGTGTTATGACCATGCTATTATGGATGCGGAGGGAAATACTTTAGGAAATATTGGCCCTCAGTCTTCTTATCCTCATTTCTGTCTTTTTTCACATGATGATGCCCAACTGATTACCAATTCTTGCCATTTCTATAATGGTATAACGATCGGTGTAGATACAGTTAAACTAAAAGGTGTGAATATTGAACCATACACTGAAAGCGATCAATACAACGTGATAGATGACAACATGCGGGTATATGTTGGCGTAGCAATTGACGACTATTATATTCTTGGGGATGCCTACGGTTATATTAAAGCCTTTGATAAAAATGGAAAAAAACGTTGGCAACACTTTCTAGGTTCGACAATAAGTGGAATCACTGCTTCAGATGATGGCCATACATTGTGGGTAGCCTCTTGTAGTGGTATGATCCATAAACTTTTATTGGGTAAAGGACACCGGGATAAACACACCATCGGTGATGGAAACCATTACGAGGAATTCAGGCTGCTGATCTGGAAAGAGGAATCTCAACCCCTGAAATGGTAAAAGGACAATTCCTTAAAAATGAAGTGTATAATGGAATAAAAAATAAAAGAGGATGGTTACATATATAGAATTTGGAAATATATTCAATTTATCAAGTGTAAAAAATTATGCTCATGGTTGTAACTGTGCCGGAGCAATGGGGAAAGGAATTGCTTTACAATTCAAACAGAAATATGCTCAAATGTACTTGGAATATAAAAAGCGTTGTAAAGATGGTGATTTCTCTCTAGGTGATGTTTTTCGCCTATAGCTATGGTGAAGGCACTATTTTCAATCTTGGCACTCAAAAGACCTGGAAAACCAAAGCAGAGCTTAAAGCAATTGAAGATTCCCTTCTTAGGATGCTTGCATATGCCCGCCAAAATAACATCGAAAAAATAGCTTTGCCAAAAATAGGGGCTGGTCTAGGAGGTTTGAATTGGGAAGATGTAAAATCTATAATTGACCGACTTGGTAAAGACTACTCTGATATTGACCTTATTGTTGTAGAAAATTATAGAGATGTTTAAAAATACAATTGACTATTTTCAGCAAATAGATAAACTAAAAAAAGCCACATCTCACGACGTGGCCTTAATAAACATATGATTCACTAGTTGTCAGCTTCAGATACGACCGAGCTGACAACTAGCTTCGGTAAATTATTTATATGCATTCACAGAACTTGAAACTTTCCAGTTATTTCCTTCACGTACCAACGTCACAAGATCAGTCTTGGTAAAGTCTTCAAATTTTAAAGTTACTTTGGCAATCCTATAGTCTGCTGACTCTTCGATGATGTCGGTAATTACTGTACAGTTTAGCTTCTCCCCTTTTTGTTTTTTAAAGAATTTAATAATCTCGTCACGATTATTGGTAGTTGCATTAGCTTTTTGGCTGAAATCTTCGGTAAATAATTGCTCTACTCCTGCCGATTCACCTTTAGTGGTTACCGCAACATAATGCTCAAGGACGAAGTCTGCTGTGGAAAGGTTAACAGTTGCTTTCTCAGATTTTGATACGGGTTTGTCTGCTGCCATAGCGAAAGTAGATACTGCGACTAAGGCTGCTGCTGCGAATGTTTTTACTAGAGTTTTCATAATGTTTTATTTTATATTGTTAGTTCTGTTGTTCTTATTTGTTGACTCAAAACTACAACACAATACGCCCCTAGCATACAGGCTTTAGACTAATGGACAGGAAAACTCGGTGAATGGTGGGAATGGGGAGGTGGACAGCAAAAGGAATCATATTTAAATTGGGAAATGCATGTATATATGTCAATAAATCGGATTTGGTATTTACTATTTTGACCTAAAAAAGAAACCGTCTCAAATTCTAGTATTGAGACGGTTTCTAGGACCCTATGCGTAACGGATCAATTCCCACGTTACACCTTTCCCATCATAGGGAGGCATCCTGTTACCTTTTGCGATGGGTGCAGTTGTTGAAGGTGTTCCGACGACCTTCCACACGCCAGATTCTGGGCAAGTCTGTCCTGTACTTGCCGTTGTTCCAATTGGACTTTTTGACATAATTATTAATTTATTGATACATGACAAACATAGTTAAGCCCGATTTCAAAATCTTATGGGAAACCGTATGCTTAAAATATTATTTCAATACATGCACAATTATTACCTACCTTCTTCTTCCCGAGCTACGAGTATGTGGTCGTACATAGGTCCCATTTTTACGATAGTAGCCCTTGACATGGACACTTCCTCCACTTGAAGTAGATGAACTCGGTGTATAGCGACTTGAGCCAGATGAATAGGAATTGCTATTTACAACTGCCTTTGAAGAGTCAGAAACTGGCACATAGGAATAGGCCAAATGGGCTGTCCAACCTTTATAGTTTTTCCATTTTATCTTTGAGTAACTGCGCGGTCCATCTGTATAATAGACCTTTGTTCCTTTTGGGATGACTGTATAAACGGTACTAGCGGTATCTTTCTTATGGTAGATCGGGGTATCTTCTTTGAGATACACCGAGTAATAATTTGTCGTACAGGAAAAAAATAGAAATAATAGCGGAAATAGATAATAGAGTCTTTTCATAACAATCCTTATTGATAATTGATAACCGTCTCAACGATCTGCTCTGAATATTTGTAGATATCATCCAAGGAGTCCAGATCATATTTTGCCTCCTTTTTGTCTTTGTCAAACAATCCGATACGCAGGCGATTGGGTGTAAAATAGAATCGACAAATCGGTTTGCGATTGTTATCATCAAGCAGAATACCACAGTAAGACTGGTTATCACGCATAAATATGCGGCCAACCTCAATCTCTTTGCGCAAGATCGATTTAACAATTAAATAGCCATCGATCTCTTCCTCTGTTGTAACGATCACCGCATCGGGTTCAATCGGGGTAATTGTTGCATTTTTTTCCTCTGCTTCGGTTTCTTTTTTAAGTGCGCTTTTTAGTCGCTCAGCGATCTGATCATTGACAATCTGTGTAAAAACGCGCTTGACCAATGGCGTAAACTGTTCCAAAACCTTGGCTGTAACAACACTTGGATACGCCTGCTTTGCGAAGAAACGAACAAAATCGTCACTCGGATTCTGCATTTCTGCCATAGCTAAAATAGTCAGCTCATTAAAGTATTTCAATTCGCTCGCAACACTGGAAATGCTTTCGAGATCAAATTCTGTCTTGTGGAATTTACGCAATTCGGATACTTCATTGTCTTTGATATCCATAATCTTGAATTCAAAAAATGGTTTTTCATCCATTTTATTCGGCGTAACCAAATCAGTGTAAAAGCGGTATTCAACCCCATTGGTCAGTAAACCAAACTTAGCTTCAGTCGTATGGAAATAACGGAAAAGCTGCGAATTATGCGGATCAAGGCCGTCGGCGAAATGCTTGCATTCGATCAGGATAACGGGTTTATCTTCGCGCAATATCGCATAGTCTACCTTCTCCCCTTTCTTAATACCGATATCGGCTATAAATTCAGGTTGTACTTCAAAAGGATCAAATACATCATAACCCAGTATTTTTAAAAAAGGCATCACTAAGGATGTCTTTGTGGCTTCCTCTGTTTTGATCTGTGGTAAAAGTCGATCTACACGCTTGGCGAACTGTCGAATCTCATCTTTAAAATCCATAGTTTTTAATTTTTAATAAATGGCTTATTTGATTTTGCTATACAGCGTTTATATTATTTATTTCTGATAGTCCAAAAGTAGCTACTCACAATGAGGGCTTTTTACGGGAAACCATAAATGCAGGAAAATGTAAATCCTAATTTTGAGTCCTATTATTCATCCTTAAATAATTAAAACATGTATGATCAATGCGCATGGTGCAACAAAGAAATCAAGTCTGGAAAAGAAAAAAAGAGTTATAAAGGAAAGGGGTTCGCGATGAAAGTCCTCACATTTATGTTTGGCAAGTCCTATTGCTGCGAGCGATGCCGCAACTCCGCCGAGCGAAGAAAAGGAAAAAGAAGGTAAATAAAAAACGTCCTATGACAAGTACTTATCGAAAATGGAGCTTTGTATTCAGCTCCCTTCTCCTGATATCATCGCCCCTGGTCGGCTGCCAGCCCAAATCAGAAGATTATAAACAGAAAATGTTAGGATTTTCGTCTAGCGGGATCACTGACAATAACAGTCTCCCCGAAGGCATATACCGTGTCACAAAGGTATCTGATGGCGATACCTTTTGGTGCAAAGATGACAGGGAGCAACGAATCAAAATACGGCTCATCGGAATAGATGCGCCAGAGCCCCGCAACTACTTTCGTAAAAAAGAACAGGCTTTTGGTAAGGAAGCGTCGAAATATGCCATAGATCTACTGTTGCATAAAACCATCAAACTGGAATTTGATGTAGATTCGCTCGACCAATATGGAAGAACCTTGGCTTATGCCTACCTAATAGATGGCACATTTATCAATGAAAAGATCGTCAAAGATGGCTATGCCATCCTGATGACGATTGTCCCTAACATAAAATATGAACAGCGCTTTCAGGAGGCTCAGCGTTATGCACGGGAAAAAGGTCTGGGACTCTGGTCTAAAAATATCACTGAATGAATCTGAAATCACTAAAAATTACTTTGATCTGCGGCCTCATATTGGCCCTTCTACCATTACCATATGGCTACTTCACCATTCTTCGCGTATTTGGCTGCTTGGTTTTTAGCTTACAGCTTATCAATATCCCGAGAACCAAGCGGCGTTCCTGGAACAGTGAATTTGTAATCTGTATCGTACTGATTATTTTATTTCAACCCCTCCTCCGGTTACCATTGGGAAGACTGATTTGGAACATCATTGATGTCGCAACGGCAATTTGGTTATTGCTCAATTTAAATCGAAGGATCAGAAGGACTAAAAAAATAGCTTAAGTGTTTACTTAAGCTATTTTTTTCTGACAGCTTTTAAAGGTTTCGATTGGATATTTTTGGTACGATCTGAATAATAAAGCGTTGGTTATTATCCTCATTAGCTTGATCCCGTCCCACTCCGCCCCAGCCATTTCCGGACAACTGGAGATCAATCAATTCGCCGTAAGCTTTCTCCTCAAAATCTATTCCCTGAGATTTCCAGAATTTCGACAATGCATAGGCCCGATTATAGCTCAGTTCATACTCTTTTTTCCGCCCTAGCGGCGAGGTATCCGCATTGTATAATTTGGAAGCGTACCCGGAAATTATAACAAGATAAGAGACCTTTTCTCCATCGACACGGTTCTGCTCCTTTGCGGAGCTGACGACCGCATCAAGTACTTCTTTAAGCTTTTTCCCGGCATCAATGACTTTTGCACGCGTGACCGCGTAGTTTTCCAGGTTGCCCTCCTGAATCTCAAAGGCAGAGGGCTTGAATTTAACTTCAAAATTGAGCAGGAATCGCTTATACTTATCTTCATACCGAAAAGAGCTGTTATTTTTCAACGGCATTAATGAGTCCTCTACTTCTTTATATACCTGTAACTGTTCATCCTGGGCAATAATTGTATTGCGGTTGTTTACATAGGTTACAACAAATAGAACCAGTACAATAAAAAATAGGCTTGTCATCAGATCGGAAAAACTGACCCAGAAAATATTATTTCCTTCTTTTTTTGCCATGACCTATTTTTTTCCGAAAATGCGTTTAAAAATACTTTCGTTGCTTTTCTCGACTTCTTCTTTTAATTTACTGAGCACCGTAGATATGGTATTTAGCTTGTTCATCTCATCCCTTCTGTCCGTAGCATCCGAAACCTTAACATTGACTTCCTTCAGCGTTTTTTCGATATTACTAATCTGCTCCTTATTGATCTTAACTTCGGCACCCAACTGGCTTACAGTATTGATGTGATTGATCTGTCCGGAAAGCATCTCATTCTGGTGCTGATCAAAACCGTATTTGATCTCAGGCAGGACAGCCAGATTTTCAAGCAAGTCCAATTTATCGAATTTGGTCACATTTTCAGTATAAGCTTTTTCCAGGAGATCATGCTGCTCACTTATCAGATTGGTCAGTCCCTCCCGTTTCATGATCACATGATTCTCGAATACCTTGAGTGTCTCGTCCAGGTTATCGTCCACACGCAGGATCATCTCCTTATATCTTGAAGACATATCGTCCAGACTTGAAAATTGCTGTTTCAAAAATGAAATAATCGTATTTGTATCATCTACTCGAGCATCTATTTTCTGGGCAATGCTATCAAAATTGTTTGCGCGGTCAAGTAACTTCGCTATACTATCGCTAAGTACACGCGTTTCCGACAGCCTGCTATTGAGACTTTCCATGAAAACGTTAAACTTGTCAAAACTATTGGTTGCTTTTTCAAGGCGCAACAATACATTAGCGTTCATCTTAACGAAATCATTAGCATTCAATTGTTCTAGCCGACCTAAAACTGTATCCTGAACTTTTAAGGTATCGTAGTTCTTCTGAAACAGATGGTTAAGGGTATTGATATTGGCTGTGAACTCCAGATTGAATGAGTTCATCGTATTGGTCAATTTGGCAATGGATGAACCAAAATCCTGGCTTACTACTGGAAGCAGATCTGTCTGAACAAAATTGTAAAAGCCATTTTTATTTTGTTCTACCGCACGCTTTGCTTTCTTGAATGAATTCAATCCAACAAATGAAGTAATTGCCAGACCAAGAAAACTGGAAACCATAGCAATACACACTGCCAAAAGGAAATCATTCAGGTCAAGCTGTTTGACCAAACCCGATGTCGCTGAATCATCCGTCTTCCAGAGCTTGATCAACATCGTAAATAACCCGAAAATAATCCCGACGATGGTCGCCATCAGCCCCAGATAAAGGGGCTTATTGATGGTTTCTTTAATCTCGTCTTCTTCGACATTCACATTACGCTCTACCAGATCCTTAACAATATTGAAATCAGCAATCCCACCATTATTTTTTAGCAGATATATATTCAATGACTCAATAATGTTGTCAAAGTAAGTCCCCGATTTTGTGCCTGGATTGATAAGCGTAACCTGTACTGAGCCTTTTTGAGGTATAACATAGGTCTGTTCATCGTTTTCTATTGTTTCAAAAATATCCGAGACCCGGCCTTCTTGTAAAAGTGTCTTCGAAACCCTAATGTTTTCTGTCTTAAAATATGCCTTGGATGGAATAAAGCTCCCAAACCGGAGGATGGATCCGCGAAGCTGCGCTCCTGTCTTGAGTTGCTGTGAAATAAAATAACCAACAACCGCCAATTCTAAAATTATATGTATCCAGTCCATCTGTTATTAACTATATCTGATCTTTATTTTTTCTATTACTTGCAGCTTGTCTTCCACTAGTTGAAGTTTACCGAGTTTAGATTCCTGTGTAAAGGATTTTGCTCCAGGAAAATAATTATTCAGGGATTCACAGAAGCCATCTACGTAGCTATCACGATGCTGTATTGAGGTGGCAATTGCATCCAAATTAGTCTCATCCAGACGGAAATAATACTCGTTTTCCCTTTTTGAAATTATATAAGGTGTACGCCGGTCTCTTCTACTGACAGGGCGTAGGTCTTGAAAAGCTCCACCCGTCAAACAATCCGCAACAAATTCCTGTAGTTGTGGGATAGAAAGTGTTATCGGTTCTGATAGATTGTCCTGATCTTGTCTCTGGATTGATTCCATATCTGTATGCTCAGGTCGGATGTTATCACTATCATTTTTATCCGTATAGCTTAGGTGCGCTGGCTTTGGTTGAAAATTTTCATCAACTTTTCTAGCTAGCGTCTCAAACTTTTCGGTCAGCTCCTGGAGCTGTTTTTTGAGTTTATCATCATTACCTTCATTATATCGGGGTAGACTTGAAGATACCTGTGGTCTTGATTGTGTTGGATCTTTCCGATGTCTTTCTTCCAAAAACTCAAGCCTATTCGTAATATCCATAAATGACTCTTTCCAATTCTTCCCTGATTTACGCTGACTAATCATAAAAATCAATAGAAATAGAACCAATATCACCATAACAATGACCACAATTTGCAATATTATATCAGACATCCACATCGCCTGATCATTGCTAGAAGCCTGCTGCGAGATTGCGAGACTAGGCTTAATTGTCAAGAATAGCCCTAATAATATTAAACTCTTGTATATTTTACCAATTTTCATCTTCATGTAGTTTATTTAACATTTCACCTAACATTCCGCGTACAATGTAGAAACATAGATTATCGGAGACCATGTCTGTTGCTGAAATCTGCTTAGTTCGCTGTGCCATTCCTGCTTCTAAAAACTCGATCGCAATCTTCTTGTCCATAAGCGTATCTTCAAACTTTCGTTTGAGGTCATAGTCAATACCGAAATCATTCTTGTAGTTAATGCCCGGCAACTGAAGGAATAGTGAGACAAATTCTGTATAAGCTTCATATGCACTTTCATTAAATTGACTTTTTAGCTCCTCATAGCTTAATGGATTGTCATTGGAAATAATAGTTCCCTCTTTATCTCCAAGATAACTCCGGAACTTTTCATCCAGGCTATTCATGGAAAGTTCCGTCAGTACCTCCTCTCCTTCTTCCAGTACATTGATTGCCCCTTTGGAAGTCAATTCTTTCGGATTATCGGGCACCAATACTTTTACACGAATTTTGTCGGAAGAATCTTTCAACCCATACACGGCGTTAATAAGCGCAGTCGCATAGTTGACAATACTTTCTTTCGTACCGGATTTATCTATAATGGATAAAAATTTAGATCCTGTGCCGGAAAAGGTCAGATAGCTAGGAGCAGGTATGCCTGTAATTTTCATCGCTTTAACGCTATTATAAATAATAGCGGCAAGATAAAACAGAAATACTGCCCGCTCATTGGCGTGCATCGCCAGGAATGCATTAAAACTTTTGTTATTTACATCCTGTAATTCTTTTTTCTTATCAAGAGAGAAATAATAAGCGATGATATCCTCAATCTTACCACCCTGTTCGATCGTTGTTTCAATCTCCTCTAGATTATGATACCCCTTAACACTTGATAGTCCGGAAAAGAACCTTGTTCCGAGCTTATAAAATCCATTGGATCTCAAATCGGTGGTATAACCCGCCGAATAGAGATAATTAGCCCCAAAAAGTACGGAAGAAATATTGATTACTTTACGGTTCTGATAGACCACGCTATCAATTGTCCCACCGCCGATATCCAGTGATAAAATCGTATTGGATGTACCCAATATCTTTCCTGTACTTGCGATGGAATAGAATGGCGCGATAGATTCAGAGAGTTTTATCGTTTCGATCCCCGGTCCAAAATGAATTGCTGCAAGTTCCTCAATCAATCCGGCAATTAAGTTTATTTTGTACTGGCCATAACTCAGCGGATAGGTCCAGGTAAACCTTGTTTTGGATAAATCACCCCGTTCGACCAATACTTTGGTTTTACACATAACGACAAGCTGTTCCAAAAAGCAACGCATCCAAGCCTCTCCCTCTATATTTTCAATACCATTTACCCATTTGAGATTGGTTCTCGGTTTCACATTATTAAAGGTGGGGAGTCCCGTTTTTTCATAAGTAAATCCAATATTATAATCCAAGATGGATTGAAAATTCGCCGGATTAAAATTGTTATAGTCAAATAATACCGTCCGAATCGGGAAATTATAATTCGATTCGCTTGAGATATTTTCAGCTATAAATTCTAAATCCTTATGATTCTGGATCTCATTTAAACTACTAATGTTTGTATTAAGTTTATTAAATGATGTTGCGAAACCATTTTTATCAAATGGTAGATCCAATGCGGATGGTATACTCTTGTTCACAGCGTACTCCACATGCGTATTGGATGTTCCAAAATCGAGCGCAAAAGTGAATGCTCCACCAATATGTCGTTCGTTGCGCCATAATGGGATCAGATAGTTATTGCTGGAACTTTCTTCTTCTTTGAAATGTATGGCATTAAAGTCTGCTCTACATCTAAAATAATAAGTATTATAAAACGATCCGTTACGACTGTCACGTTTTGCCTTCATGCTGCGCGCGGCGGCCGCATGATCATCAAAAGCGAGCTGAAAGGTATGATTATAATCGTTCAAGCCCTCGTCAATTACCTGTACATAATAATTTGGGTTTACACTGGCCCTTTGAATTGGAAATAACTGGAAGTATTTGGCACAAGGAATGATTTTTCCTTTTTGAGGATTTATATCCGTAGTTTCATATTTTTTCTCCAGTTCGACCACATGGCGACCACCATCAATCGGGATCCTTAGCTTTACATTGACAGAACTCTTCTTTTTAATGATCTCAATCATTTTTCTTCCAGAGTAGCTACGTTTTATCAGGTCCTCCTCGCTGAAATAAATAAAAAATATCTTCTTTAAAGGCAGAAGGTAACCAATACCCTGCTGATCGGACTCATTTGTGAAATGTCCATCAAAGAAAGCATCTTTATTAATCTCATAGGGCGTTTCATAAATCTCCGGTTCCAGAAAATCATCTACAGTCAAATAAGGGTATTTAACATCTTTGCCCGGCAGGATCCGCACATCCAAAATTTGATCTACAGGATGCTGAACTTTGGTATTGACATCCCATTTGACGCCCTGGTACAAATAATCCAACATACCTAGATTTCCATTGGTCGCAAGCACCATAGGCGGAAGTCCCGGCACTGTTTTAGTAGCATGGATCAAAAACTGCGATTCCTGCCCGATACGCTCCTGAATGTTTTTTACACTTTTGGTCCGAAATGGTACATTAAATACTTCAACCACATAATCATTTCCATCAATCGTTGTCTTATTTTCCAAAAACTGAACATCCAGCGCATTTATTGCAGTCATAAATGCCTTATCCTGTTCCATTTTCTCCTTGACATTGCGTTTGACGTAATCATAAAACGTCGGCATGTACCTGCTCAATGACGGATTTTCTTTGAAAAAAACCATCAAATAGAAAATAAAATCTTCATCTCTATTTTTGAGCGATGCCGGTTCAGAGAATAGTTTACGGTCATGCAGGGTGACCTGTGCGAACCCCAAATCATTGGCAGATGTAAATACCATGGTTTTAGACGATGTCGCTCCGATAATCTTATGATTGAAATAAAAAATATAGATGCGATGCAGCTGATCGAAATTGAATGCTTCATCATCCTGCTTAAGAAATAAATCCAAAGTACGGCCAAGCAATTGGTGACGGGAATAGCTGGAATCAGTCAATTTAGCCAAATCACGCTGTTTGTCCCATACCTTGATTGTCAACTCTCCGTTGATGGAATCCTTATTATAAAGCAGCTCAAGCAAATCAAGACAGTCACTGACCAATTTATGATTATTCGTATAACCGTCAAGCCTATTGTTCGCATCGTTAAAGTAACGAAAAGCAGTATTAAATAGATCTAGACGGGCAAACGGTGAAGGTATCGAAGTGGGCAATATCGAACTTTGGTCTCCATCGGGACTTATGATCTTTTCGATAATAACACTGCTGTAGTCGGTACTGCGAGATTGCCAATGTGTCATTGGCGTATCGTCAAAAAGTCTAAAAACTTTTGCCATGTTGATTAGAATAAATATTTGGTTATGATTTCTGCCGTCGCATCATGCGATTGAACCATCAGTTTGTTTTCTACGGTCGGGTATTTTGTCTTACGATGTTCATTTAACGCCGCAGTCATCAGGTCATAGCTTTTCTCCTTAAATAATTTGAATATGCTACTCCGCTGGGCAAAACCAGAAACGAGCTGCATTAAATCTGCATTTTGAGGGAGCACCCCTATAACAGCGCCCTGATTGTCGATTAACTCGGCGATGTTATAAGGTGAAAAGCTGATCTTATTGCGCTTCATCTCTCCGAGCCAGATACGGTATTGATCTAAGAAGCGCAACAACCTTCCATAAAACACCGAGCTTAAAAAGTTCTGGTCAATAACTGGTGCAGTCTCTTTGGCAAAAGGAGCACTCAATTTATCTTTTAGTTCACTCTCCAGATAAAGAGAGAAAAATAGTAGCTGTGTCAAATTGAGCTGTATCTGATTTTGGGTTTCATGGGAAAGATCCTTAAACGTAATCACTGGATTTGACGCCGAGAGGTCGTTGACACCGAATTCTTTGTATTTAGGGTTCTGGGCATTCCCTTCATGCGTACTTAAAGAACCATCATTAGCAAAGTCTACGATCGCCAAAGCAGCAGCCAGCTCGACAAAATGACTGTCATTTTTTTGTCCTGTACCACCGACAACATTTTTGTACACATTGTTATTGTCATCGGCGATATAATACAAAGCATTGATATCCCTGCTCTCGCTAATATTTTTGTGATAATAATGTAGAGCTGCTTTGGTCTTTGAGTAGAACGTCGAACTTTGAATGCTATCAGTATTGTCACCATCCAGCTTGAAATACGGCATAACCGTAATAGCGCCAACGACCGCATTACGGAGATGATCATAATTCTTCCCATTGACCTGCCCCTGGCGGATATTTTTTAAAATCAAAGGGAAGCCAGCGGCCCCCGTTCCCCCAAATATGGAAGAGATAATAAAAATTCGGTCGTTATTACTGAAACTATTTGCAAAGTGATTGAACTCTTCCGATTCAGTAAATTTATTGAGCACAACAGATCCTATATTCGGATTACCCTGAAAACCGACCTCAAGATCAAGGTTCAAGTTGGATTCGGAGAAAAGTACATCAACGAGTGCCTGATTACTACCACCATCTTCCAATAAATTATAGTCGATAAAGTCTTTGAACTTCCCGCCATTAAGCCCTTCAATTCCCAAACGAAATTCATTACCTAATGCATTTGCACCCACAGCGCCTATCACCTCTCCCAAAGATTCGATTTTGTTCTTAAAAAACACCTTTTCATTATTCGGCGCTACAGCTTTATGAATACTCCGGTACTCATTAAGCAAATGTTCGGTTTTAGCGACATCAGCCGCAGAAGAATCCGGATCTAAGATAATCGGGACAACTTCGTATCCTGTTGAAACTCCAGAAGCCAATAACATGGTCAATGACTTTACCACCCGGGACCCAGTCCCGCCGATAGCAAATACGTATAATTTTGGCATAACTAAAATGGTGTCCTAGAAAGATTTTTAGATAGTTTTCTGAGGAATAATGAAAGGATAAAGAATACAAGTAAGGTAAGCACAAAACTTCCAATGGCTACACCGAAATAGGCTTCACTTGGGAAAACAAGATTTTCTCGCTCCATGATTGATTTACAGTCATTATACAGGTATCCCGCACTTACAAACGATGCGACTGTAAGGAGAATAAACCAAAGTCCAATTTTAGCGAATCGTGGTCTATCCAATAAAAAATAAAATACCAGTGAAAATACTGCCGCGCTTATAATGGCTATAATAGCATACTTTTGATAGAGGAACCTATCAAACATTTCTAGAGAGAAGTCTGTCTCGTAATAAAACTTCTCATAAAATAGTGCAAATAAATCGTTCATGATTACTTAATTGCTAGGTTATACTTAATTTGAAATAATATGTCTTGATTGTTGTTATGCGTTTTGTAAGCCGCAGTTACCCCGTGAATCAGATTACCCAATCCAAAAGTCTGTTTTGTGGTTTGTTTGATCGCTGAATCGTCTGTATTGGAAGAGCTTTCCACCCAGGAGGGCATGGCATTTTTATAAGCAATAGTTAGTTCATTGGGAAATTCCTTTTGATTGACTTTTACAGTAATCAGGTGGGTAAATTTATTGTCTTTAATACGCTGCCAATCGTTCTGATGAATCAAGACCGGCTGGTTATTAGCCGGAATTTCCTGAACACTGACTAGTGTCGCCTCGGGGCTTAAGGCATAATTGCGATTTTCAAGAACGGACTTTCTATCAGGGACAGAACTCATATCTACTGCAATACTGTATTGAAATACACCATTCACAAATTGGATATCCTTGATATGGTTAGGCTCTTGAGAACGATATACTGCTCGTCCAATTCTATTTGTACCTGATAGGTACTGAGTGGAGGGCTCCGTCCCTTGACTCCCTGTTAGGAAATAACTATTTTGATAGCCTTTCATGTCAGTAAACCGAACTCTGCTTAGAAGATTCTGAACACTATTATCAGCTCCTATTATCCAGATATAATAAGGTCGCTCGGCCTGCTGTAATTTGGTCTTCTGATTATTATAATCGTAATATGTGCCATTAAAACCAGAAGTAAACTGAAGGATGCACGTTGAAAGATCTGATTTTTTCAAACGTTGCATAAATGCACTTTTGGTCATATTTTCTTCTAAAATCAGTCCTTGTTGCGTAGAACGTCCTTTTCCCAAAGAGTAGATACAATCGGAAACAAAAATGGACACCCCGTTATCCTTCGTCTCCGACAAAACCTTTTCAAAGCATTGATTTAATTCGGACACAAATTGATTACCAACTTTAAAAGGAGCTTTACCGGGCTCCAAGGAGCTAAAGAAACTATTGACATCTGCAATTTCTACAGGATAGATTTCCGAGTTAATAAAATTGAACTTAATGTTGTTCTTCTCATAATGATAATTTAGACCAATCACTATATCTGACAACACGGATTCAAAGTTCGAGACACCATTGACATAACCATCCATACTTGCTGAATTTTCTAAATAGATGGCGAAATTCGTTGCTGTTTTTACTTCTCCACATTGATCAATATTCAGTTTAGCTGTATTCGCATTTTTGTGCATATAGCTTTGGATCGCTATCTTATCTGCTTGACCATTCTTAATTAATTTTTTAAAAGATCGGTTCTCTTTATTTTGTTGAACATACGCTGTAAAATGCTCCAAATCTTTGCAATCCAGCTTACCATCCGCACTCAGTTCTTCCAACTTTTCAATCAATTTTGATTTTGGGGCACAGCTGTTATAGAGGAGACCTAATGAAAGGGCCAGTGATGCTATTATTCCGTATTTGTTTATTTTCATGTTAGATTAATTTTAAACGATCAGTCTACGTTGACAGCAAATCTAGTCGATGAATACGGGCTAATTCTACGGTTTCCCGTAAAGCGCAGCTTAAGAATTGGTCAGATTGGTCTTTGTGCAAAACTTAATATAAAAACAACACGGAGAAGGAAGACTTTGCGAGGGTTTCAGTATCTTTAGTATTACATGATAACCAAAATTAAATCTTGATAAAATGAGTGCAAATGTTCCAATCGTTCGGCCAATATCCTGGCCTGCTGTCTTCATCATCATCTTGGTATGGGCCATTTTTATTGTTGTTTTTGCATTTCTAATCGAAAAACACGGCATTTTTATTGGAGCAGTGCTATTTGCCCTGCTATCAGTTTTATTACAGCGACTAATCCCCGCAAGCCACAACAAGGGAATGAAAGCGCTAAAACAAAACAACTTTGAATCAGCAATAGCATATTTTAAAGAGAGTGTTGATTATTTTACGAGAAACAAATGGGTGGACAAGTACCGTGCACTTACCATGTTGAGCGCCTCTAAAATGTCCTATCGGGAAATGGGACTTTGTAATATCGCATTTTGTTATTCTCAGACTGGGCAAGCCGAAAAAGCGAAGGCACTCTACAAAGAAATTTTGGAAGAATATCCTGACAATGGGATCGCTTACTATGCGCTAAATTCAATCAATACATTTTCGAATAAGGCAGATTGAATAGCATTTGTTTATCAAGTAAAAAAAAACTCACGAGTAGTAATAAAACAAAAAAGGCTATCCTCTGATAGCCTTTTCTGTTCATAAAATTGGTTAACATATAGCTTTAAATATCCTGAATGCATTGGATATTTTTATGTAACGAAAAATATAATTCCTGCTATAAATCCGTCCATACAAACCTAATGCAATACAATAACGATCGCTTACGGGAACCCGTAAGGAGATAAAAATATTTTTATATAAAGCCCAGTTCCTTGCAATGGGCCACTAGCTGTTCATTTTTGGTAAAGCCAAGTACATCTTTCATCAGGTTGAGCCGTTTCTCGATACTGCTGAGGCTCGATGGTCGGATATCACGCTGCTGAAGGTATTCGGGCATTTCCTTTTGGGATATTCCTTCATAGAGCAACTTCACGATATGCAGGTCAAATTGAGTAAACTCATGCGAATTCTGTTCTTGAATAAACTTCTTGCTATCGGGTGACTGATAGGTGCGATGCTGATAAACAGTCTGGAGGGCCTCGCGCAGATGCTGACCGTCCCGACGAGCCTTGCGTACCAATCCGTCAATCTGATTGTTTCGAAACATCTCATTGATCAGTGCCGACCGGTCTTTGGCTGTCAGCACAATAATCTTGATATCAGACTGTACCACCTTAACGGCTTTGATCAGCGAAAGACCGTCTTTGATCTCCTGTGGGCTATCATCATCTTCAAATTCGATATCGGTGATCAACAGATCATAGGGTTCGCCATCGCGGATGGCATTTTTAATCCAGGTAAGGGCATGGTCACAATAGTACACGTATTTGGTATTGTGAATACCCAGGTCGTGCAGGGTTTTCTGCACTGAAATGTTGGCTATCTCGTGGTCTTCGGCAATGAGTACTTTTTTAAACATACATTATTGTCTTTTTATTATAGTGGGATATTGGTCGTAATGCTGAGTCCTTTTCCCGGTTCACTGACAAAGATAATTTTACCACCGAGGCTTTCAATACGGGAAACCGTATTTACCAGACCTTTTCCCTGTGATTTTTCGGTGGGCATTCCCACTCCGTTATCTTTATAATATATGGTGAGCTGCTGATCTGATTTTTCAAAGCGTACCACGACCTGTTCGGCCTGGCTATGCTTTTTCATATTGACCATAAGTTCCTGAAGGACATGTTTTATCTCCTCCTTAATACGCTTAGCTACATCGGTCCATTGCCCGGCATCGTTACCAGCAATTAGGACACGACGGTGATCAGCGGCAAAGGATTTGAGCAAGGAGGCCAGCTGTTCGTTGTACGGTATCTCCGTGATGGTCTGCTGCTCCACATTGTGCGAAATATCACGGGACTGATGGTACATATTTTCAAGTTTGTCGAGTACACCGTCACGATCCACATCTTCGTTATGTTCAATCTCGGACATGACACGATAGATACCATTGGCAACGACATCATGTATTTTTTTGGAGAGGTGGAGCTGGGTTTCTTTGACACGGTTCTGCGCCTCAAGTTCGAGCCGCTGCTTGCGGCGTTTGTACCATAGGGTACCGCCTCCTACCGCCAGCAGAAGTAAAAAGATACTTGCCCCTGTAATGGCACGTTGACGGATAAGCCTATTTTGTTTTTCTGTATTTTCTTTTTCTAGCCTTAGGTTTTCGGCTTTATTTTTTTCGACTTCATAGCGGATCAGGGCGAATTGATTTTTAGCTGCCGCACGCGCCTGCTGGATGCTGTCTGTCAATTGTTGATAAGCGGCGAAATATGTCCTGACAGAATCTATTGAACTTAGGCGAATAAGTCTTTTTAATGCAGTGACTTGATCATTCGCGCTGTTAATTTGTTTTGCTACTGCATATTGTTTACGCGCATAATAAAGAGCCGAATCTGGCTTAATCTTCTCATAATAATCCGAAAAATATGCATAACTGGAGTTTTGCCCCCATAGATCATTTTTCTGCTTTCGGATATTTAATGCAACTGTAAAATCCTTTACAGGATTATAATTGTTATCATATTGCCACATTGCGGTTGCATAGTTAGTAAGAATACGCGCGAAGTCTGTAGTCCCTTTATTTTCTTTTTGAAGAATGGAAGAATAAATTGAAATAGCACGGGAATAGTCTTTTTTCTCTTGGTAGAGCCTGGCTAGGTTATTTAGGTAGGTCCTAGACAAAGCGGAGTCTCCCGCAAATTTGATAGCCTGATCGTAGAAGATAATAGCCCGATCTTTGTCTCCAAGAGCACTTGTCACATTGCCCAAATTATTATAATTAGTACTCAAATAAATATGGTGTTTACGATTTTTATTATTCAAATAGCCTATGGCTTCTAGCCCAGTTTCCTGTGCACCAAAAAAATCGCCTTCATCTCTTTGACTTATTGACATATTAATTAAACAATTAGCAACATTTAAGCTATCTCCGTGTTCTAAAAATATATTTTTTGCTTCTTCAAAAACTAGAAATGCACTATCGATTACATCACGGTCTAAATAAGCCAATGCATTTTCATATAACGCATACCCTTTCTTGCTTACTTTATTAATTTTTGGTTTACTATCGCAGCCCAATAAAATCAGGCAAAATAGATATAATAACGTTCTTTTCAATGGCTACAATTTTAGCTTAAAAGTACAAAAAAAGCAGAGTAGTACAATACTACCCCGCTTTTCTCGTATAAAGAATATTATGGCTGCGTTGGCTTTGGCGGAATTGGTGGGCGCGGTGAGCTCGTATCACCTCCTTCATCAAAAGTTTGTACAGTTGGATGCTCCGGGTTCGGTTGAGGATTAGACGGTTGACCGATTCCAAACAAAAAATATAAGATTAAGCTCCACATAATTCAAAAAATTTAAAAGTCAAAAACTTGGTAGGTCCGCGTGCTTCGTGCACGGGATTGCTACAAATGTTTTCAGAAGGCCTTCTGAATTTTTTGGGAAGTAAGAGTGTCAATCGCGGGAGGCAGAAGCTGCTTCCCAAACCGGCTAATGTCTACCGCGAGATCTTCTCATTGTGAAATCTGTTTAGTATCTTAGCCTCATAAACTAATCGACTATCATCTGATTTCGAAAACAAATTTATAGCCGTTAAAACCCTTTTTATCAAATCATTCCGAAAGGTTCGAATGGTCTGATGAGATTCTTATTATTCTGACGATTCTGATGTGTTGATTGTATTTTATCTTACGGGATTCCGTAAATTCCGATGTAGAATTAGCGTATTTTTGATGCCATGCCAACGACATTTGCCCAATTTAAAGAAGAGGTTTTCGCCCTTTATCAGGCGAAGAAAATTAGACAGGAACTTGATGACCTACTGGTCAACCCCTCCCCTGCTAAACTGAGAGACTATTGTTTAATCAGATTGTCTGAGGGTCTCCCTCCTGAAGACATTGAAGTTTTTCAAAAATTCTTTGATCCACTTAAAAGAGAAAAAAATCTGGAAGAAGCGATAACCAAATACAACACAGGATATTTAAAAGCATTGCAAAAGTTCGCTCTCAATATCACACAGGATCCTGAAGACCGCGTCGTAAAACTATTTGCTATACTTGTGAATTATCAACCGAGACCATTTCGGTTTACTTATGATCACTTAGTCCAAGACCCGCTCAGTGATACACCTAAAGAAGAGGAGCATTCAAAGATTAAAGAAGATATAGAAAACGCTTCGCCCGCGTCCATTGATCCTCAAGCTATTAATCACAATAATATTGTTTTAGGAGAAGATCAAGTGGAAATTAGGGGAATAGCTGATAATGTAAACGATAATATAGCCACTACAGAGGAAAGTAACGAAGCTAATGAAACTGGAAATATCGAGGTGTTAGTTGATCCACCTAAGAGAAAGTTTTTAAACAAATATGTCCTAAGATTCACCGGGGTTGCATCGCTGATTATTGCCATTTTTTTTACAGTTCATTATTTAACTCCGGAAGATTGTATGTGCTGGAACGGGGAGAGATATATCCAAGTGGACTGTCAAGATCAAACACAACGTTATCAGGTGGTTGGCTTAGACAAAGCAAAACTGGAACACTTCCGTAAAATCACCCGGCCCGATACACTAGGATTAAAGGATATGGGTAATATCTGGTATTCAAAGATTGACAACGAGATCGAGTTTTTTACCGCTCCTGGTTATCACCCTATTCAATCTAGGCGTTCACTAAAAGCAACTACTAAATATATTTTTGAAACTTACGCAGGCCAAAAAATCGAGAATAATCAAAATAAGCAATATGGGATTATGCAAAAACAGTAATGCTCCCTCTCATAATATCCAAGCATAAAAAAAGCCACATCTTATGATGAGGCTCTACAACATTTATATATTTATTTGAGATGGCTCTTATTTATACGAATTAATTGATTTCGAAACTTTCCAGTCATTACCTTCACGTACCAAAGTCACAAGATCAGTCTTGGTAAAGTCTTCAAATTTTAAAGACACTTTGGCTACCATATAATCGGATGATTCTTCGATAATATCGGTGCTTACTGCACAGTTCAAACGCTCACCTTTTTGTTTTTTAAAGAATTTAACAACTTCGTCACGGTTATTGGTAGTTGCATTAGCTTTCTGGCTGAAATCTTCGGCAAACAGTTGCTCTACTCCGGCTGATTCACCTTCGGTAGTGACGGCAACATAATGTTCAAGTGCAAAATCTGCTGTGGAAAGGTTAACGTTTGCTTTTGCTGATTTTGAACCTGGTCCTTCTGCTGCCATAGCGAATGTTGATACTGCGATTAAAGCTGCTGCTGCGAATGTTTTTACTAATGCTTTCATAATGTCTTTTTTATAATGTTAGTTTATCTGTTTTTATTTGTTGACTCAAAACTACAACACAATACGCTCCTAGCATACAGGCTTTAGACTAACGGATAGGAAAACTCGGTGAATGGCGGGAATGGGGAGGTGAAGGGCAATAATAAATCATTGACTTTTTGGTAATCTGACGATAACAGCTATCTTTAATAGCAAAAGCTTCAACAAGTCCAAATGATTGAAATCCCATATCAGCAATATAAAATATTAATCTATACCGATCACCAATATACCGTTGAGTCCGCCGATAATCTCAGACCCTACAAACTGGTATATGTCGATGATTCTTGGGATCGATATAGCAATGTATCTAACGTTGCCATTTTAGTAAAGCATGGTCAAGATGAAGTGGCTAGTGCCATTCTTTGTGACACAGGGATTTTCACAGGATTGAGCGAATCCTCTTTTATAATTGAGGAGAGTGTGCTTTATATCTGCGTAGGGAATAAATTGTACCATTTAAATCTACCAGACTTAACACTCAAATGGAAAGGACAAGTAGATTACGTAACGAATTTCAGTGTTCAGAAATTAGAAGATGATTTACTCATACATGGTGAACTTGAAATCATAAGGATAACAAAGCTCGGAGAAATAAAATGGCGATTTGGAGGACACGATATCTGGGTAAATAACGATGGTTTCCCTGTGATAACGGTACTGTATGACCGGATTAAACTAATTGACTACCAATCAAATGACTATTCTATCGGATTCGATGGAAATACTATTTCTAAAAAAATAGAGAACTGTACAGCGGCAGTCATCTATTCATATGATAAAATCATAGGATCTGCAAAACTAGAAGCTGGGGATCTTTCCATGGGAGGCTTATATGGATACTTTAACCCAAATCAAACATATTTCGCGCAGATTCAGAAGCAGGCCCAGAAATTTCTAAATACAAATGGTCAGAATTTAAAAGAATGGCTAGCCTTAAGATTAAATATTCAACTCGAAAATGGACTGTTTTTATTTCCCATAGGTGGTATAACGATAGAAGATAGTGAGGAATTGCCAGAGGATCCTAAAAGAATCGATCTAGCGGGAGTTGACACAAAAATAATTAATGATTTTATTACCGAAAATCCTCCAAAAGTCTTTGTAGAATATCCTTGGGAAGCAATATCTATTGAGAAAAAATTAGCTTTCGAAGATACGTTGTACAAAGCAATCCATTCATCAGGATCTATAGTCGATTATTTACGAGGCCATTCTACTAACCATATTTTAAAAGGAGCCACTGTTTCAGCCTTTTGCATAAATGTTAATTCATCTCAGGTTTTATTTGAAATACAAAGTAAAAAGATCGATCAACGCTTTGCATTAATAGCATTCAAGCAATCCGATCGAGATGGAACCCGTTTGTTAAAGAGTATTAAATTATTTAATGATTTTGACGAATTCAAATATCTCAAGATGTATTCAGACAGAAACGAATGGGAGAAATAAAATTGAAATGAAAAAGGAGGCGACTGAATTTGAGATAACGGGCGACAATGGAATTTATACAAGAGTAAAACCCGCTTTCCAGCTATCTATATCGACCTCATATGGTGAAATCTCAAAACCTTCAAGCTGATCGCTGAAACCTTTAAATTTTGAGATCCTTACTAAAGCTGCATCAGCTAATTCTTTGGAGCTGTATACTCCGATCAATTTAACGTCCTCACCCCCAGCCAATGTTTCATCAACATAGGTGTGCCATAATAAATAAACGTGTTTCATACAAAAAAATCTTTATGTGATCTAATGATTTCTCTATAGATAAGCTCTTTAATAAATTTATGACTTTTTAAAACAATTTTTCCTTTATAAGCCTTTCTTGAACTATCAATACTGAACATCCGATAAGATAAATGGCTCCCCAAATCCAATCTATTAAAAAAGTAATAGCATCTCATCAAATTACCTTTAAATTATCCTCTAAAAACACATTTGGTTCTTCTCCTGACAGAACGGTGATTAAACCATCTGCATGTAAAAAGATAAAATGCAGAACATCTTCTTTACTCACAATATTATAACTATTTTTTCCTATCCAATCAGTCAAATCAGATTTTTCCATGGAAAATAACGACCAGTTATTTCCTATAATACCATAATCGTCAATCATTTTTAAAGAGCTGTTTTCATTTTGGCTTTGATAATAGAGTGCATGAAGCCCGAAATGGAAAACAAGCTTAGATTCAGTGTTTTCTATTTCAAAACTTATCTGAAGTCCGTTAGCTTGATCATATGATAAACTTATCAAGTAAAGAGCTCCATGAACCATTTCAATGGGATGCCATTTTTTTAATATATTGTTCTCTTTCATACCCAAATTATTGTTGAGCCCGTATCAGACATATTCGAATTGATTTTTGTTCCTAGATTGATACGTTTCACTTTATTCTTTCATTGAACTCAGTTAAAAGTATTAAAAAAAACACGCTATTAAAACTATTTCAAATCGGCTACTGTTCTTACTATACAAAGCGGCTATTAGTTACCTTTCGAAAGAAAGGACCGACATAAAAATTGGCGTTGTACAGTGAAAATCCAATTGTCTTCAAAAACATTGGATGACGAAACAAAAAAGAGGAAACGATAGGAAACATAAAAATTACTGTACAAATAAACGCTAAGAGAAAGGGTCTGATGAGAATCAGGCCCTTTTGACGTTAAAATGTATTCATGCAGGCACCAACTTATCCCTAATCACAATTTTCAATCAATTTTTAGACAGTAATTAGTCACTGGTTATTCAGTCTTCATTGAGTAATCACTGAGCAAGCACTGAACAATCTCTGTTGAAAGACTACATT
>Ga0153980_1000133_pt1 | contig 40500 bp, 30 predicted proteins | sample TSGA064MetaG_FD_104722 | JGI IMG/M metagenome (GOLD analysis project Ga0153980, IMG submission 104722) | Attine ant fungus gardens microbial communities from Georgia, USA - TSGA064 MetaG | ecosystem: Host-associated > Fungi > Mycelium > Unclassified | place: USA: Georgia, Magnolia Springs State... | reverse complement strand
CGCCGCCGCCGACGGAAAGGATTACCGCGTCGGGTTTAACCTCCGTGGCGGCCACCTCGTCAATCAGGCTGGCATGGCCCTGCCAGAGTAGCGGATCGTCAAACGGATGCAGAAAAGCATCATTGTCGCCCATCAGTGAAAGCGCATGCTGATTGGCTTCCTGCCATGAGGCGCCCTGTATCACCACTTCTGCCTCTTCCTGACGCAACAGTTCGACAGCCCGAGCGGAAGTCGTTTCAGGCACGACCACGATAACGGGAACGCCCAGCTGACGGCCAGCCCAGGCTACCGCCAGGCCCGCGTTGCCGCCGGATGAAGATACAAAGCGCTTAGCGCCTTTGCTTTGGTAATGCTGACAGGCCAGCCCGATGCCGCGAATTTTAAAAGAGCCGGGCGGCTGGAGCGCATCCATTTTTAACCAGACATCACTTCCGGTAATCAGGCTAAGAGGAGTTGACTGGACAAGCGGCGTAGTGAGATGTAACGGCATACTTTTCCTGCGATAAAGGTAGGTAAGAAGAAGATTAGAATATGAATCAATCATAACCCTCTCTATATTTGTTTAAAACGAGGATGAGAATGATTGATACTTTTAAAGCGCTGGCAGCGAGTATACCGGCTGGCAGCCAGGCTAAAACAGCAGACTTTGAGCTGGTATACGACGCGCCAGCGGAAACAACGCTGGCCGCACCTGATTTACGCAGCAGCGCTGCCGTCTGGCAGGAGATGTTTGCTAATGCGCAGACGAAAATCGATATAGCGCAGTTTTACGTGGCTAACGAAGCCGGTTCACGGCTGGATAAGGTTATCCATACGCTGCGGCAGGCTGGCGAACGCGGCGTTAAAATCCGTTTTCTGCTGGACCAGAAAGGCGTGAAGATGAGTACGGCAGAGACAATAGCACTGCTGCAAACCATCCCAGGCCTGACGCTGCGCGTCATTCCCTTCAGCAAGCTGGCCGGCGGCATCATCCACGCTAAATATATTCTGGTGGACGGCAAACAGAGCTTTGTCGGTAGCCAGAACTTTGACTGGCGGGCGCTGGAACATATTCAGGAAACCGGTTTATTGATTAATAGCGGTCGGGTTGTCACGCAAATTGCCGCTATCTTTGACCATGACTGGCATGCGCAACCGCTGCTGGCCGCAGGAGAAAAGGTGCCGGAAACCGGTACGGACTGGTTACCGGAAGATCTTCGTCGTGGAAGTTACCTTATCGCCAGTCCACGAGCCTGGAATCCGGCAGGCATTGCAGATTCGCAAACGGTCTTACCGCGGCTGCTGGCGTCTGCCAGGCAGCGTATCCGGGTACAGGTGATGGAGTATGCACCGCTCTCCTGTGGCGAAAAGCGTAGCCGTCCTTTTTACGCCGTTATCGACAATGCGCTGCGAGCTGCGGCGGCACGTGGCGTGCAGGTTGAGCTGATGGTGGCCAGCTGGAATACCGGACAGCCTGAAATTGGCTGGCTAAAAAGCCTGGCGCTGGTGCCTGACGTGACGATAAAAGTGGTGACCATACCCGAGGCGAGCAGCGGTTTTATTCCCTGGGCCCGCGTCGTGCACAGTAAAATCATGACGATAGATGATGAGCTGGCGTGGGTAGGCACCAGCAACTGGCGCGGCGGTTATTTTGATCATTCGCGTAATCTGGAGCTGGTGCAAAACGATGCTGCTATGGCAAAACGACTGAACGCGCTCTATTTGCAACTGTGGCAAAGCTGTTACGCGAAACCGTTACGCATTGATGCTGACTATCCCGAGCCTGATCCGGGCGGCCTGAAGCGGGATCCTTCCGGGTCCGATGCTGACAATCGGTACCGCAATCCCTGACCTTTTCCTGCTGCGGAAAGGACTATTGCGTGGCAAAGAGTTATGGGGCTGTCTTTTCTGCCTGGCGCCCGTTTATCAAATCCAGTGAAAGACTTTTGCCATCAGCGCAGCCAGCCCTGGCGTGGTGGTAAGGTTTACCCCAAACAGCAGACGGAAATCCCGGCGAGCATCCTTTTTAATGTCGCGCACGTCGCTTTTCATTTCTGAAATATCGCCCTGAATATATCTGACATCGGTTTCCAGCTTCGTCACTTTCGAGTCAGGCTTCACTACATTTTTAATGGCGTTCTCCGCATCCCTTGAAGGTGGCGGTCTTACAACTTTGCTAAAGGAGACGGTACTTTTTTTAGGCAGCAGAGAAAAACAATATTAGCAAACAGAAGGCGGCTCGCATTTCTCCTGGTGTGTTGCACGGAGGCTTTTCTCTCCTGACGTAATGTATAGATCATAGTAGGATAGGCACAGCCGCCTGCTGGCAGAAACCACTGGTGGTTGGTTACATCGTATAAACATTTACTAAAAATAATGCAGAAATTTATTCATTAATGAAAACGGCAGGGTAAATTAACCGGGCAGCGCGGAGCCACCACGCGACAGAGTAACGGGCAGAGATAGCATTAATGAAGAAATGGATACTGGCGCTGGGTATAGCGCTACTGGCAACACAGGCCAGCGCGGCGGAGCTGGATCCGCAGACGTCCAGCAAAAATTTTTATAGCTGGTATCTGGACGCGCTAAGCAAAGATGAAAGCCCAATTGATGAGCACGACCCGGTATTAAACCAGTACGTTACGCCGCAGCTGCTGCAAAAAATTAACGTCCTGATCAAAAGTCCGGAAGGCATGGATGATGACTTTTTCTTGCAGGATCAGGATTACAGTGATGCCTGGGTAGGTAACGTCAGCGTTAGCCGCTTTACCATTAACGGGGAAACGGCATCGGGCGATGTTGTGCTGGGCAAAGATCCTGACGATCGACAACTGCTGCTGGTCACGATGCGAAAAGATCGTGAAGGCTGGAAGATCGATGACGTAGTCAAAGAGGAAAAATAATCCTGCCAGCCAGCAAAGTGCTGGCAGGGTGCTGCTTACTGGAGATGCGAACTGAACTGCTGCGCGAGCGTGTCCAGTAGTTCATAACGTTTGCGGTATTCTGAGCGTTTCTTGCTGGCGATCTCCTCCAGCGGCCGACGGGAAAACGCCAGCGGGACAGCATACAGTTTTGATGAGAGCGGGCTGGCGTTCAGCGTTTCCCAGAACTCGTTATAGCTGGCGTGAAACAGGCTTTTCTTTTTCAGGCGATAGCGCCAGCTGCGGAAGATATGGCCGTTGTCGCTGACGGCCTGAATCTGCGTAATACCCGTAGCGTGGCAGAACAATGTTAGTGTTTCCATCAGCAGACGTTTAGGAAACAGGCCGTAGCAGGCTTTGGTTGCTGTACGGATCATCTCATGTGGCGTATCGCGATGGGCACCCTGGATGCCGCCAATCACCATCACTTGTTTTCCTTGCTGTTCCATTACGGCAAAGGTCACTATCGCCAGCTTAATATCGTCCTGGCTGAAATAAAGATTCACCTCGCCTTCTCTCTCACAGCGCCCGGTACAGGCCATAGTAATAGAGAAGCGCTCGCCATTTTTGCCCGCAAAATTCAGCAACTCCGCACCCTGCTGGCTCAGTAGCGCCTGGCGCAGATGCGCAAAGCGCAGCGTCTTCGCGAACTGGTAGTGATCGATAATCGCCTGCGCGCGTGAGGCGACCGGCATGCCGCCATACAGGTAAGGGCGATGAATTTTGCTTGGCAGCGTATGCTGGACCGCCAACATTTCGCGCATTACTGGCTCGCGGGTAATCGCGCCAACGATCTTCATCGTTTGCAGGGGGCAGGACAGAGAGCGCACAAGGTATTTCAGGCGATACTCGCGGTCATACCAGAGCTTTCCCGGTTTTAGCTTGCCCGTTACCAGCGACAAAAAAAGAGTCAGGCTACTTTCCTGATCAGGCGTAAGAATGGTATCGGACATGCTGGTGCTCCAGTGTAAAAGCGGTAGTTGAACACCGGCAACCTCAACGTAAGCTCAATGGGATTTTGCAAGTTAATGCTTTCGTTTAGTGGTTGATAAAATGTTTAATTTTCTCGACTTTTAACGCAAATTTTTTTAGGAAAATAAGTAGATTAAGTAAAAATACGGCGATGACGTAACGGCGATGTTTGGTGAAAATATAGATAGCGTTGCGCAAACGTCGTAATCTGAAACTTCCCGTACCGAAAGTTTTGGAATCTTTATGTTGGCTGGAGTGCTGTTTGCCCTGTGCGCAGGATTAATGTGGGGACTGATCTTTATTGGGCCGTTGCTGATACCCGATTACCCGGGGGCGCTACAGTCAGTCGGCCGGTACGTTGCCTTTGGGCTAATTGCTTTACCCCTGGCCTGGCAGGATCGCCACCGTTTGCGGCAGCTATCGCGCGGCGACTGGACAGAGGCATTAAAGCTGGCGTTAACGGGTAACCTTCTTTATTACACCTTTCTGGCAAGCGCGATTCAGCGTACCGGCGCGCCCGTTTCCAGTATGATTATCGGTACGCTGCCGGTGGTAATTTCCGTTAGTGCAAACCTGCTTTATGGCCATCATGAAGGGCGGCTGCCGTGGCGTAAGCTTGCGCCGGTCTTACTGTTGGTCGCGCTGGGACTGGGCTGCGTTAATGTTGCAGAATGGCAGGGCAGCTTTCAGCATAACGATCTATTACGCTATTTTAGCGGCATTGGCATGGCCGTTATGGCGATGATCTGCTGGACATGGTATCCACTGCGTAATGCTCGATGGCTGCGTCAGCACCCCCATCATAAAGCTACTACCTGGGCAACAGCGCAGGGTATGGCAACCTTGCCGCTATCACTGGTGGGCTATCTGTTGGTCAGTTTGCAGTTGCATCTTACCCGGCCTGATTTCCCTTTACCGTTTGGCCCAACGCCCGTCATTTTTATCGCGTTAATGATTACGATTGGGCTGCTCTGTTCCTGGCTTGGCGCGCTGTGCTGGAACGAAGCCAGCCAGCGCCTGCCCACCGTGCTGGTGGGGCCGTTGATTGTTTTTGAAACGCTGGCCGCGCTTTCATATACCTTTATTCTTCGTCAAAGCTGGCCTCCGCTAATGACCAGCTGCGGCATTACTGCTTTAATTGTCGGCGTTGTGCTCGCCACACGTATAAAACCGGAAGCGTTAAAAAATACCCTGCCGGGCTAAAAATAATATCAGTGGTTAAAATTGTAAAAAAAAGCACTTTATGTGCTTTTTTTTTGTTGCCGCTGGTCGTAATAATCTGACGCTTCTGCCCGTTTTTGTGATATTGCTCAAATTTTATGGCTGTTTTTAATACAGGAAAAAGTCAGGGCACGGCAAATCGTCTATGACACAACACCAGATTGTTCCGCTATAAGAATAATCGCTAATCCTGTTTCTCCTATTTTTTGCACAGTCCATTCAGGCTGTACATTTCCTGAACCTGTTTTTTTGAGACGGTTTTTCAGATAACAAACCACCTTAAACTCAAATTTTTGGCCGCCTGAAGTCGTTAAGACGACCTCAGGTAAACCTGAATACATTAAAAATACAGGATAAATGTTTAGCCAGCATTACCCTTTTCATACCTATTCATCAGTACACTTAAGGTTTTTTGCATAATTTATGGTATTGATAATGCACCTCATTGCCGCTGAACCGCTTCAGTAAAGGGTTGGGGCCATGGCGAGATGGCCTGTAACTGAGAAGAATAATGAGAATCATAAACCATTCATAAACAGAGAATGATTACCATAACTGGAGCTGGCGGCCGATTTTTGGGGCTATCTGTAAGTAAGGTTTATGTCAGAAGTGGCGCATTTATCTTTCGCGACAAAGACAAATGCGCTCATAACTATCTGAAAAAATGATTTTTTTTCTGGTGGCAATCAATTTCAATAGTCTGGGCAGGGATGACTATGAGAATAAACTCATCACTGATTCAGGACTCCACAAAAAAGAACGGCGTTTATTAATAAAGGATCAGAATATTTTAATTTGGTCCTGGGTAATAAAAAACGTACTGTCCTGCAATTACTGATTTTCACAGTTGTAGGGATAATGGTAAACGCTACGGCTAATATCCAGCAAACGGCAGCTGCGACGCGTCCCGATATCAAACGTATCCTGCAGAAAATTAACAGCCTGACGTTTATCGTTGGTAGTAAAGAAGTTTTTCAACACGCTCTGTAGCATCTCTTTGTCGGAGGAGAGCATCTGAAGCTCACGTTCCATGCTGTGAACCTGTTCCTCTAACATTTTGATTCTCCTGCCTTCTTCAGAAAACAATCCGGCATATTTCTTTTTCCAGCTATAGAAGGTGGCCTCGGAAATCCCCAGTTCTTCACAAATCTCCTTAACCTTTACGCCGCATTCAGATGCTTTAATGGCACTGGTGATTTGCTCTTCGGTATATCGTGACTTTCTCATAAATGCTATTACCTTTCTTAACTATAAAGTGATGAGAATGGCTGAACTAAAAAATGGAGCTAATTTATCCATTAATCGGGACAGCGACGTTAAGTGCGCGATTTGAATTGCAGGCTTTAAGTTAAGGGATTATGAATAAATATCATCATGGGATTTCTCCTATTTTATTTGCAAAGCCACTGCTTAGCTTTCGATATGCGGGTTTTTGTTATAAATTCGATTCATGCCAGCAGCAAGGCCAGTGTGTAATTCAGAATGATCCAGCAGGCGAACCAAAAAATGTGTGCCAGGATATTCTCCAGCAGCCTCCGTGCTGCCATGTGTGCGTTGCTTGTAATCAAGTCCAGGGAAAATCAGACGATTCGTTAAAAAACGATCTGATAAAGATAAATCTTTTAAATAAGAGCGGCCTCCCTTTGTCCGTAAAATAATATCCCGGATTTTTATTTTGCCAGGTTTAGTCCAGGTTCACTTTCTCTGTTGTAGACAAGGATGTATTGACTGTCGCTATAAGTTATTAGTCCTACAAAGGAAGCTTCAATGAAACACAGTGTCGTCTCTAACGCTGCCTGGATGATGTCAGAGAAGGTCGTCTCAGTATTTGGCGTGATATTTGTTACATCCTATGTTGCGAAATCTTTTGGGCCCTCTGTTTTTGGCCAAATCGCCTTTTCAGCGTCAATTTTTTCAATTGTGCAGACCATTGCTATTTTTGGTACGGAAACCATTCTGTTCAAAAGTATCAGTAAGAACACGGCGAAAGGCATCCGCCTGATGGCAGTAGCAAAGCAGTTACGTATGGCGTTGTTGCTGTTGATGTCATTACCCGTTTTGGCCTGGGTATGGCTGATGATGCGGGAAAATTTTCTGGTTTTTGCCGTTGCTTCATTTTTGTCGGCGATTTTTGTCACGCAGGATATTTTCAGCGTTTACAACAATGCCCGACTTGAATCACGAATGAATACCGTCGCCAACGCAACGGGAATGATTATCAGTTTCGCTATCAGTTTTGCGATTGCCTGGTTCAAACTTAGCCCGCTGCTGTTGTCGCTTTCTATCGTCGCGGTGACGCTGGTGCCTTATCTGATTAAGCGCGCAACGTTTTATCAGGAAAATAGCCTCAGCCCGCCTTCAAAACGTAAACATCGTAGCTATCTGCGCTACCTGTTTCATGCAGGGCTACCGCTGGCAATATCCAGCGTCTTTATTTCAATCCAGGTCAAGCTGGCGCAGTTTTTCCTGGTGGGCGTAGGCTCGGCCCATGAGCTGGGACTGTTTACCGCCGCGAATACGCTGGCCGCTTCCTGGATATTTATCCCGGTGGCCATCATCACCTCCTGCTTCTCCGAGATCTTCAGAGAGCGTGCGGATGTGGCGCTAAAGCTGGCTGGCAGACTCAACGGCTATGTTGCCGCGGTGTCATTACTGATACTGGCCGTCATCGCCGTGTTTGGCGAAAAGTTAGTCAGTATGCTGTATGGCCATGACTATATTGCGGCCGGTAACCTGGTCACGCTGCTGTCACTGGCAACCTGTTTTTCCGCGATGGGTACCGTAGCCTACCGCTATATGGTGAAAGAAGGCGGCTTTAACTATCTGCTGGTAAAAATTGTCTTACTGGTAGCGCTCAGCGTGGTAACCAATTGGTTTTTCATTCGAACCTGGGGACTTTCAGGCGCAGCATGGAGCGTGCTGGCGACGGAAGTTTTATCTCTGACGCTGATGAATTATTTCTTTAAGAATGGTGTCATTCTTAAAATGCAGCTTTCCTCACTCAATTACAAAACCTATAAGTGAGCAAAAAAATGTTAAATGCAAAAACGGGAATCAAGAAGGCTGCGCTAAGCGTTATCCGAATTATGCCGTGGTCTTGTCAGGACAGATTATATTATTTTCATCGCTTTAAGCGGCTGCCCGACATTCGGCATCCTCAATCTTTTAATGAAAGAGTATTGTTCCGCAAGTTTATTAAAGGCGATTATAACTGTTACGCAGCGTTATCAGATAAGATCCAGGTACGAGATTATATTTCCCACACCATTGGTGAGGAATACCTGATACCGCTGTTGCATACGACAGATAACCCGGAAACCTTATTCGAACTGGAAACGTTGAAAGATACGGTGGTTAAACCTAATCACGGTTCAGGCATGGTAAAAGTTTTTACCGAAGAACCAGACTTTATTGAAAAATATAAGCTTATTGAAGGCTGTGAAGCGTGGCTGAAATGCGATTACTCGCACGAATCACGCGAAATTCACTATCGCTATATCAAGCCACAGATCATGGTTGAACAGCGCATCGGTGATGAGAAATCCACCGCGATTGATTATAAATTTCATATGTTTAACAAGCAGGATGGCCATTTCGAATATGTTCTGCAGGTTATTTTCAATCGCAGTGATAACCAGCCGCTGTCAATGCTGTTTTATGTAAACAACCTTGATACCTGTTTTTACCGGCGTTTCGATACCGGGCTGGATATTCGCGCTAACAGAGCCTCGCTGGAAAAGGCGCTGGCGCTGAGCAAAAAACTGGCCAGCGATTTCGACTATGTGCGCATTGACTGGTATATCAGCCAGGACAAAGTTTACTTCGGTGAGCTGACCTTCACGCCTGGCGCTGGCCTGATGCCGGTACTGAAGCACGGGCTGGATGAGATGATGGGCAACATGTGGATACAGGACGGACGCTCTGCCACTCTGCCAGAACGTACGCAAACCGCATCGGTTGTCCCGTTAAGAAGCGTTTAATAAGAAGCTAAAGCTAACAGGCCTTATCTGGCCCGCCGGATAAGGCAATTCGTTAAAGAGTACAGGTAAGCTCGCAGCGTCTGACCCGTAAACAGCAAGCTTTCAGGCTTGATACGGCAAGGTCGAAGAGCATTTTTCGTCAGCTGTTTTCATCTTTCTCCTGGCACCAGGGACATGAACCCGGTGCCGTAATACAGGACAGAGGTCGCAGGTAAGTTTTTTTACCCGCGGAGTAAAGCAACTGACGGTTTTTTATGCTTACTGGTAAAAATGAGACGAGAGTGTCGCTGTTCCGGAACGCAAGACACGATGATGGTACGGCTCCCGAACACAGCTTTTCACACACAATTATAAAGCCTGCATATGAGGTAAAAAATGTTAAAACTCAAGGCAGAAATAAGAAAAGGAATCTTTTACCTTTTCAAAAAAATGCCCTGGTCTTACCAGGACAGAATTTATTATCTGCATAAATTTAAAAAGTTACCAAACATACACCAGCCAAAACTGTTTAATGAGAAAGTCCTGTACCGCAAATTTGTCACCGGCGACTATATGCGTTACGGCCTGCTGTCAGACAAGCTGCTGGTGCGGGACTATATCTCGCAGATGATCGGCGACGAATATCTGATCCCGCTGCTGCATGAAACGGCCGATCCCGTCACGCTGCTGGGACTGGGCTCGTTGAAAAACACCGTGGTAAAACCGAATCACGGTTCGGGAATGGTGGAAATTTTTCTGGAAGAACCCGACTGCATTCAGAAGCAGCTGTTAATCAGCCGCTGTGAAGAGTGGCTGAGTCGCGATTTCTCCCATGAAGCGCGTGAAATTCACTACCGCTATATCAAGCCGCGTATCCTGGTTGAACAGTATGTTGGCGACGGCAAGTTTGCTGCCGTTGACTACAAGTTTCATATGTTCAACAAAAAAGACGGCACGTTTGAATACGTTTTGCAGCTGATTTATAACCGTAGCGGTAACTCACCGCTGTCGATGAACTTCTACGTCAACACGCTGAAATCGTGCTTTTACAAGATCCGCGATACCGGTTTCGACATCAGTGGCGATATGGAAACGCTGGAAAAAGCGCTGGCGCTCAGTAAAAAGCTGGCCAGTGATTTCGATTATGTTCGCGTGGACTGGTACATCAGCGAAGGGCAGATTTACTTTGGTGAGCTGACGTTTACGCCGGGTGCAGGCATGGTGACCGGACTGGATCAGGGACTGGATAAGATCATGGGCGACATGTGGTTGCAGGAACGTAAACCAAAGACGCTGAAATCCGTCGGTGGTGAAACGGCGGCACTGCCAGCAGCGTTAAAGAAAATCTAAAAACAACAAGCCGCATCTTCAGAATGCGGCTTGCCGGTTTGTTAAGGCAGCGGATAATCGGCTGGCGTATGGCTCATCACATCAACAAATACGTCTTTGGTGATATGCCAAAAGTTAAGCAGATTATCCACGCTCAGGGTGATACCCAGCAGGCCGGTAACAAACCAGCATGACATGCCTATTCCTACACCGGTAAAAATGAACGCCATGCCGTTACGGCTACTCTGGCGGCACTTTACGTTAAACGTACTGGCAATAAACATCATGACTGCACTAACCAGTTCCCATCTCATCAGCACCAGGCTAGCGGTTAAGGTACCCATATCTTTAAAACTCCGACAAAACAGGCCTGGCAGTGAAAATTGGACGTCATCTGACCGGACGAAAAGGCCAGGAATGCTTTTCATCTGAACGGTTAGTAAAGGTAAGTGTGATGACGGTCACATTATAGCACCGGGTAAAGTGAGAATTGAACAGTTTTAAAGCCGGTTTTAGACGTTTTTTGTTCAGCGGTGATAAAACAATCCTGGCAGGCGCTGGCTTTACGCCTCTGTGTTAATTAACCTTTTCACAAAGTAATGTAATCGTTAATGATATTTTAACGGAAAAGGGCAGGCTATTTTTTTGAGACAATTAATGATAATAATTGTCATTAATAAGCCACCGAGAATGAGTCGTTTATTATTTTTGCTCTGCTGACATTTTTGACAATGCCCCGCAGATAAGCATTTTATAAATCTTTTTGGTAATAACTGGATCCTTTAAGAGGAATCTCACGAACGGGAAGTTGTACCAAATGCAGATGAGTTGTAGGATTTTTGATAACTATTTTCTGCTGATTTTATTTTGCGTATCACAGGACTGTAACCCAACATTATTCGGCGCTGGCCGACAGCAGGACTACTTTTAAGCACGATAACAGGGGCCTGTATGTTTGCCAGTGGCTTTCAGGATTGAAAAGCCGTCTCTGCCTGCAGAGAACTTATCTGGCCGATTCAGTATTGCTCCTTGTGTCTGCCTGGCAAGGGAGGATGCATGAATCATGTCCATTTCGGAAAGCGCTTCAGGGCGCAACCCACAGAAAAACCACTACCGACGCTACGTAAATCGCTACGGCGGATCCATTTAATCATTATCCTGGTTTCGCTAACCTTCAGCGGTATCTCGCTTTCCCTGTTATCCGTTGTGGCGCTACGCAACTATGCGGAGAACAACTCAGAGCTGGTCGCAAAGACTATCAGCTACAGTGCTGGCTATGCGGTGGCTACGCACGATGCCACTGCGGCACAGGCTATCCTGGGGGATATCGGTACGGAAACACAGGTTGGCCAGGCCAGGATAGTGGATGCACAGCATCAGGTGCTGGCAAGCTGGTCTGCATCCGACGAGCGCTCCGCGCAGTCGTTCACGAAGGTCGTTGCCCGCTGGCTATTTCCAAAACCCGTCCATATTCCGGTGCATTATGACGGGAAAGAAGTGGGGCAGATCTGGCTGACCGGCGACGGCCGCCGCGTTATGCATTATCTGTTTCAGGCACTGACGTGGCTAAGTTGCAGTATGCTGATTTCGGCGACGCTGGCTTTTTATCTGTCGCGCCGTATGCATTCGGGCATCGTTAGCGCCTTACAGAATATCGCCTGCGTTACGCATGAAGTTCGTAAGAGACGCGCTTTTTCACTGCGCGTACCTTCTTCTTCTATTGCGGAGCTGAATAAGCTCAGCGGCGATTTTAACAGTCTGCTGGACGAGCTGGCGGACTGGCAGCGTCATTTGCAGAGTGAAAACGATACGCTGTCCCATCAGGTGCGGCACGATGCGCTCACCGGCTTACCTAACCGTACTGCCTTTGAACAGGAACTGCATAAGCAGCTCAGCGATCCGCTTACTGCCGAGCGGGTAGCCGTACTCTTTATTGATGGCGATCGCTTTAAGGAAGTGAATGACCGCTATGGGCACGCGGCTGGCGATCATGTGCTGACGGCAACCGCCCAGCGCCTGCGCGCTCGCGTGCGTAAAGGCGATCTGGTCGCCCGGCTTGGTGGCGATGAGTTTGCCATACTGCTGGTGGCGATTGACAGCGGCGAACAGGCGGGCTGCGTAGCGCAAAATCTGATTGAAGCAATGCGCGAACCTATCTGGCTGGACGACGCTACCCACGTTACCCAGTCGCTCAGCGTAGGAATAGCGCTGGCAAAAAATCACCATACGGGCGAGGCGACCATTGCCCAGGCTGATGCTGCGATGTATCACATTAAAGCGCTGGGCGGCGGCTGGTATTTTTCGCCAGCGCTATGGGAACAGCGACAGGCGACGGCAACGCTTGCCTATGAAGACAGTTAGCGACAGGCGGCACCATTAGCGGGCAGCGCATAAGCGGCGGAGGGGAACTCGCTGCAGTCAAAATAGAGGTGACGCTTCTGCGGACGGCGCATCGTATGGCGATAGGCCGTAGGCGTCTGAGAAAACTGGCGACGAAAAACGCGCGAAAAAGTTTGCTGCGAATCGTAGCCGTACTGCATCGCTATATCGAATACCGGGCGCTGCGTCTGGCGCAGCTCTTCTGCCGCCAGCGTCAGGCGACGTTCACGAATATAGTTACCCAGCGTCTGTTTGGTCACGGCGCGAAACATACGCTGTAAGTGCCATTTCGAATAGCCGGATCGGGCGGCGACCTCATCTATAGAAAGCGTTTTATCAAGGTTGCTTTCAATCCAGTCGGTAAGCGTGTGAATGATATCGTCATGCATACTTTTCTTCTCCCTGGCGGCCGGTGGTGAGTTAAACAAAGGCGGAAAAAAGGACATTGCCTTATCAAGGGCTGGAGTATAATTCCTCAAGTTAACTTGAGGTAAAGCGCAAAATGAAAAAAAGTCCCGCCGGTTTGAATAAACGCGAGCTCACCCCTGGCGACGTGTCGGCACGCTGCGGCGTTGCCGTTTCGACGCTGCATTTTTATGAAAGCAAAGGTTTAATTACCAGTTTCCGCAACGGCGGCAACCAGCGCCGCTATCATCGTGATGTACTCCGGCGAGTGGCGGTGATCAAAATTGCCCAGCGCATTGGTATTCCGCTTGCCACTATCGGTGAACACCTTGTGCAGTTTCCGTCAGGCAAACGCATGTCGCCGAAAGAGTGGACGCAGCTGACGCAAAAATGGCGCGAGGAACTGGATGGGCGCATCGAAACGCTGACTCGCTTACGGGACGATCTTGACGGCTGCATCGGCTGTGGCTGCTTATCTATGGAAGACTGTCCGCTGCGCAACCCGGACGATCGCCTGGGCGCGCGCGGGACTGGCGCTATCCTGCTGGAACCTGAACCTAAGTAGCGCTCTATACTGATAGCACTCACGTTTCTACAAGGAAAGGTCATGATCACGGTTCACCACCTGAACAACTCGCGTTCGCAGCGCGTTCTCTGGATGCTGGAAGAGCTTGAAACGCCCTATCAAATCAAACAGTACCAGCGCGAAGCGACCATGCTGGCGCCCGATTCGTTAAAAAAAGTCCATCCGCTAGGAAAGTCTCCGGTCATTACCGACGGTAACCGGGTCATTGCCGAATCTGGCGCAATCCTTGAATACCTGGCAGAACGCTACGACGCAGAAAATCGACTGAAACTTTCTGATGAAGAGGAGCGGCTTCAGTCTCGCTACTGGCTGCACTATGCCGAAGGTTCGTTGATGCCGCTGCTGGTGATGAAGCTGATCTTCAGCCGTATGGGACAGGCCCCGGTGCCGTGGTTACTGCGGCCCATCGGCGGGGCTTTTGGCAAGGGCGTGCAAAAAGCTTATCTGGATAAGCAGCTGGCTACCCATAGGGACTTTATTGAGCAGCATCTTGCCGCCAATGAATGGTTTGCCGGAAAACAGTTCAGTATCGCTGACGTGCAGATGAGCTTTCCGCTACAGGCACTTAGCGCGCGCGGCGGCGCGGGCCGTTCACCTGCTATTCAGGCATGGCTGGAGAAAGTACAAAACCGTGCGGCCTGGCAGCGCGCGCTGCAAAAAGGCGGTGCGGTGAAGCTCGACTAGCGTATCCCGTCAAATCCCAGACTCCTCTGTTGGCTGAAATGATTGTTCACGTAACGCCGTTCGCGTTTCAGCCGCTTTGCAGCCATAAGAAAGTGCTATTTCGGTCATGCAGGCGAGATGGGTAGAGTCGTCTCTGCACAGCAGGCGCGTAAAAGAGACGAAAATATGCAAACTTAGCGGCAACAGCAGTTGAAAATATGCCCTTAAAGGCAGGATAATCGTTTGCCTTCAGAAAAGGCGCGATATATGTGCCAGGTTAAACGTTTGCTTTTTTACGATCGCCGCCTCGTTTCGAGGGGTTGTCGATCTGCGATGGCTACTCAGGGATGTGAACGTGGAAAAAACCTGTCGCCACGTATCGATAACTCATAAGAAATTTCAGGGGATCTTCATTATGTCGACTCATCATCAGACCGGCGGCTCGTTAGACGCCTGGTTTAAAATCTCTGCGCGCGGCAGTTCCGTTCGCCAGGAGATTTTGGCCGGCCTCACGACGTTCCTTGCCATGGTCTATTCGGTGATTGTTGTGCCATCCATGCTGGGCAAAGCGGGTTTTCCGCCTACTGCCGTTTTCGTTTCTACCTGCCTGGTCGCTGGCTTTGGCTCGCTGATCATGGGCCTGTGGGCCAATCTGCCGATGGCTATCGGCTGCGCTATCTCGCTGACCGCCTTTACGGCCTTTAGCCTGGTGCTGGGCCAGCATATCAGCGTGCCGGTCGCGCTGGGCGCTGTGTTCCTGATGGGCGTGCTGTTTACGCTGATCTCCGCAACCGGTATCCGCAGCTGGATTTTGCGTAACCTGCCGATGGGCGTGGCGCACGGGACGGGTGTGGGTATCGGCCTGTTCCTGCTGCTGATTGCCGCCAACGGCGTCGGGCTGGTGGTGAAAAATCCTATCCCTGGCGCGCTGCCGGTCGAGCTGGGCGATTTCGCCTCTTTCCCGGTGATGATGTCGCTGGCTGGCCTGGCGGTGATTTTCGGTCTGGAAAAGCTGCGCGTGCCGGGCGGCATTCTGCTGACCATCATCGCTATTTCCGTGCTGGGGCTGATTTTTGATCCTGCCGTGAAGTATCAGGGGCTGTTCGCTATGCCCTCGCTGTCTGACGCGCAGGGCCATTCGCTGGTCTTTAGCCTGGATATTCTGGGCGCGCTAAAACCTGCGGTGTTGCCAAGCGTGCTGGCGCTGGTGATGACCGCCGTGTTTGATGCGACCGGTACTATCCGTGCCGTGGCGGGACAGGCGAATCTGCTGGATAAAGACAATCAGATTATTAACGGCGGCAAAGCGCTGACGACTGATTCCGTCAGCAGCATTTTCTCTGGTCTGGTCGGTGCATCGCCTGCGGCCGTGTATATCGAATCAGCGGCGGGAACGGCGGCGGGGGGTAAAACCGGTCTTACCGCTATCGTAGTCGGCGTGCTGTTTCTACTGATTCTGTTCCTTTCGCCACTGGCTTACTTAGTGCCGGGCTACGCTACCGCGCCTGCGCTAATGTACGTTGGCCTGCTGATGCTGAGCAACGTATCAAAAATCGACTTTAGCGATTTTGTCGATGCAATGTCCGGTCTGCTGGCGGCGGTGTTTATCGTGCTGACCTGTAATATCGTGACCGGCATTATGCTGGGCTTCGGCTCGCTGGTCATTGGCCGCATCTTTGCGGGCGAATGGCGCAAGCTGAACGTTAGCACCGTGGTGATTGCCGTTGCGCTGGTCGCGTTCTACGCGGGCGGCTGGGCTATCTGATCCCTCCTGCGAGGCCGGTTTTCCGGCCTCTGTTCCAGATTTGTGCCTTTTCCTGCCCGATAACGCATTTCCGGTTTTTCAAGCTAATCCATTTTTGCTTTACTATCAGGCGGGGCATTTTTTGTCCTGAGCTGTTTCTTTATCGTTATCTGGAAGCTATGTAAGGACAACATGGAAATCTTTTTTACTATTCTAATCCTCACGCTGGTGGTGTCGCTTTCGGGCGTTGCCGCTCGCATCATTCCTTTTCAAATTCCCTTGCCGCTGGTGCAGATTGCCATGGGCGCGCTGCTGGCGTGGCCGACGTTCGGTCTGCACGTCGATTTTGATCCGGAACTGTTTCTGGTTCTGTTTATTCCGCCGCTGCTGTTTGCCGACGGCTGGAAAACCCCGACCAGCGAGTTTCTGCATCACGGACGGGAAATCATCGGCCTTGCACTGGTGCTGGTGCTGATTACGGTCGTTGGTATTGGCTACCTGATTTACTGGCTGGTGCCCGGCATTCCGCTGCTGCCTGCGTTTGCGCTGGCGGCCGTGCTGTCGCCAACCGATGCCGTGGCGCTTTCCGGTATCGTCGGCGAAGGACGGATCCCGAAGAAAATCATGTCCATTTTGCAGGGCGAGGCGCTGATGAACGATGCGTCTGGCCTGGTATCGCTAAAATTTGCCGTTGCGGTAGCGATGGGCACGATGGTCTTTACCGTTTCCGGCGCGTCGCTGGAGTTTGTCAAAGTGGCCGTGGGTGGCCTGCTGGCGGGGATTGCCGTCTGCTGGCTGTATGGGAAATCGCTGCGCCTGCTCAGCCGCTGGAGCGGGGACGATCCGGCAACGCAGACGGTCTTGTTGCTGCTGCTGCCGTTCGCTTCCTATCTGATTGCCGAACACATTGGCGTTTCCGGCATTCTGGCCGCCGTGGCGGCAGGCATGACCATTACGCGTTCCGGCATTATCCGCCAGGCACCGCTGGCCATGCGCCTGCGCGCTAACAGCGTCTGGCAAATGCTGGAGTTTGTCTTTAACGGCATGGTGTTCCTGATGCTGGGGCTGCAGCTGCCGGACATTCTGCAAATCTCCGTTAGCCAGGCCGAAGCCGATCCTAACGTTGACTTGTGGATGCTGGTGCTTTCCGTGGTGCTGATTTATGCCGCGCTGATGGTCGTACGTTTCGCCTGGCTGTGGACCATGCGTCTGATTAGCCAGCGCCTGCTGAAAAAAAGGCCGATGGAGTTTACCAGCTACAGCCTGCGTGAGCTGCTTATCGCCTCTTTTGCTGGCGTACGCGGCGCGATTACGTTGGCCGGTGTCCTGTCGATTCCGCTGTTTCTGCCGACAGGCCACGCTTTCCCGGCGCGCTATGAACTGGTGTTTCTGGCGACGGGCGTGATCCTCTTCTCGCTGCTGGTTGGCGTGGTGATCCTGCCGCTGCTGCTGCGCGGCGTGGCCGGGCATGATAAAACGGCGCATCGCCATGAAATGCAGATGGCGCGCGCGGTCATGGCCGAAACCGCTATCGACAGCCTGTATAAAATGGAAGAGCGGCTGGTTGCGGATACCGAAGAGAATATCGATCCGGAACTGGTGAAAGAGGTGAGTTCGCGGGTGATTGGCAACATGCGCCGTCGCGTTGATGGCAAAGCCGATCTGGAGCGTGCACTCTACGCGGAAAACCTTGAGCGCCGCTTCCGCCTGACTGCACTGCGCGCCGAGCGCGGCGAGCTGTACCATCTGCGCGCCACGCAGAAGATCAGCAACGAAACCATGCAGAAGATGCTGCACGATCTCGATCTGCTGGAAACGCTGCTGATAGAGAAAGAAGAGTAACCCCAGGGCCGCGAGCCGTATGGCTCGCGGCTTTTATCGTCGTACTCCCCAGGCAGACCCTATTTTTCTTTGATCGTTGCCCGGTTCTTTTGCCACCAGCGAATCCTTCCCGGTTCAGTAAGAGGAAAGTTTTTAACCAGAATATCACTCTGATGAACTGCCACAATCTCCGTAGGTTGCAACATGGTGGTAATCACATAGAGCCGAATCGCGACGACAAAAGCAGGGAAAACCAACTTAATCGGCTTCACTTTTTACTTCCTGTAGGGTGATTGGGGCGTCACTGCCCTTCGTGGTTGACTATTTTAACTTTTTGTTTTTGAACGACATTGAGTATTTAAACAGCCAGGCGGCTTTTTTAAAAGGGTTGATACCTGAAAGGTATCTCCTGAATTGAAATTCAGCCCCATAGACCGTTGTGGAACAATGACGATTCACTTACGGAGGGGCTATGGAAAACAGACATCTTGCTCGGGATCTGAACGTCGGCGCGATAGGCTACGGTGCTATGGGGCTGAGCGAATTTTACGGTGAGACTGACGATAAAAAATCGCTCAGCTTACTGAATAAGCTGCTGGATCTTAACGTCAATTTTATTGATACCGCCGATTTGTATGGTCGTGGTCATAACGAACGATTAATCGGGCATTTTTTGGCGAAGTTGAACAACCAGCGTCGGCAGGCGTTCAAAGTTGCCACCAAATGCGGTATTGAGCGTGGCCCTGATGCCGCTTACGCCAGAAAGATAAACAATACGCCGGGCTATATTGTGCGCTGCTGCCACGAGTCACTACAGCGGCTGGGCGTAGAGAAAATCGATCTTTTCTATCTTCATCGCGTTGATACAGGTGCAAATATTGAAGAAAGCATGCAAACGCTGGCCGATCTGGTAAAAGAAGGAAAAATTGGTCATATAGGGTTGTGTGAAGTCTCTGCCGCGACGTTAAAGAAAGCCCATGCGGTATTTCCGGTAACGGCCGTGCAGACAGAATACTCATTGTGGACGCGTGATATTGAAGAAAGCGTTTTACCCGCCATCAAAGCGTTGGGTATTGGCCTGGTCCCTTATTCTCCGCTGGGTCGAGGTTTCCTGACCGGCAAATATCTGAGCACCAGCGATTTTGCCGAAGGCGATTTCCGCAAAGGTAACGAGCGATTCCAGCAGGAAAACTTAAATCACAACCGTAAGCTGCTTGACGTCATCAAACCGTTGACCGAGAAGTATGGCTGTAGCTCCGGACAGATCGCGCTTGCGTGGCTGCTGGCGCAGTATGAAAAAACCGTCCCCATCCCCGGCACTAAAAGCGAAAAGTATCTGGCAGAAAATGCCGCCGCGGCTAACCTCGTTCTTGATATATCTGATATCGAAGCGCTAAACACCCTGCAACGTACTATTGAAATTAAGGGAAGCCGCTACAGTGAAGAAGGTATGAAAGGCGTTAACGCATGATCGTTCTTTGCCGATCAAGATGACTTTTAGTTTGCCAACTATCAGAAAGCCGGAGCCTGTTATGGCTCCGATTTTTTTCACTCTGCTGCAACCATTTACTGTTTATTAAATTTTTATACTTTCACGTCCACATATTTTTCAACAACGGTTTTGGCAGGAATGAACGCGACCAGCAGGAAGGAAAGGGCGATAGCAGCCCCTGCCGTGATAAACAATGCCGGTAAAGAAAGGGTTGCAACCATCCAGGCCCCGACTGAAGCACCAATCCCGATTGCCGCATTGAAGAAAGAGACGTAGAGAGCTGAGGCCGGAAAGGCTTCTTCGCCTGCAACACGCAATACCCAGCTCTGAAAACCGACGAATACGCCAGAAACAACGATTCCCCATACTACGACCGCTGCTAAGATCATTGGCTGAGTAAGAGATTGCGCTTCAAAACCCAGCACCATCAGCACCGCACCAATCAGCAACACGGACAGCGAAACGGTGGTTTTAAGATGACGGTCAATAATCATGCCCGTCAGGAAGTTGCCCGCCAGGCCTGCGACACCGTAAATAAACAGAACGACCGGAATAAAAGCCTGCGACAGCATCGGCTGAGTTTGCAGCCAGGGTTCGATAAAAGTGAAGGCAGCAAAATGGGCGGTAATAGCCAGTAAGGTAGCGGCATAAATCTTCCACAGCGTGGTCGAACGCAGCACGCTTTTTAACGCATCCACATCGATAGTGCTTTTGGCATTCGTTTTAGGAATAACCAGCATCATGCCAACAAAGGCGACGACGCTAAGTACCGCCATCAGCCAGAACGCCTGTCGCCAGCCAAAAGCCAGTCCAAAATAGTTAGACAGCGGCACGCCAAAAACGCTGGCCGCGGAAACGCCGCCAAAGACAATTGAAGTGGCAATGCCTGAATATCTGGTCGGCACCATTGCCACTGCCGTTGCGCCAATCATCGCCCAGAACGCGCCATGAGCCAGTGCTCCGACGACACGAGCCGCTAACAGCATCTCGTAAGAACTGACGGTGGCAGACCCTACATTAGAGATAAAAAGAATGACCGTTAGCGAAAGCAACAGAGCTTTTTTCGGTAAGTTACCTAAAAATACGCAAGCGAAAAGCGCACTCAAAGCACCCACCCAGGCATAAAGCGAGACGGTCATGCCGATTTCAGCTTCAGAAGCGTGCAGGCCATTGGCGACAGGCGTTAACAGGCCAACCGGGGCCAGTTCGGTGGTAACAATAGTGAATGTTGCAAGAGCCAGAATAAATAGCGCCAGCCATGTTCGTATCGACATAGCCGTCTCTTTAATAACGGTTGACATAATAATCACCTTTTATTTTTTACATTATGTCGCCAGTATTATCTGCTGGATTAAAATAATTTTATCCGGAGGAAAGCTGGCGTTTTCAGGAGTGAGCTTTGTTTAAAACAGCTTGCTGACTTTATAAATATTCAGGCATGGTGAGTTTCCTTATGCGGTGGATCACTAAAGCCAATTTATCACCTCAGTTTCTCGGGAGAATTGTTACTTTTGTGATTCCTTTTTGGTATCACCAGCCATTTCTGTCACCCGCAGACATCCATTTACAGTTCGGGCTTCTTCAGGATAAGGTAAGTTTAATTAGCTGGTTATCCCTGCCTCGAAAGGCAGCTACGGAGAAATTTTGTCTATTACCAACAGCAAGTTACCCAGCATAAAGCAGTTGCAATGCTTTCTGATTGTTGCCCAGGAGCTAAATTTCAGGAAGGCCGCTGAGCGTTTACGGATGACGCAACCGCCTTTAACGCGGCAGATACAATCGCTGGAAGAAACGCTGGGCTGCGCGCTGTTTATTCGCAATACCCATGAGGTTCGCCTGACGCCGGTTGGTATTCAGCTGGTAGAAAAAGCGACTCATTTACTTGGTGAACTAGAACAGTTTGTTGTCGATGTAAATAAAGAAAATACCCATTTACGTATCGGGCTTACCCGCACGCTCAACTTTGATGATATTCCGCAGATCGCCAATAAAATACAAATCCTGATAAATAATCAGGAGCTGGAAATACAAAACCAAACCTCCAGCCAGCTCCTGCAATCGCTCTCTAAAGGGCAGATGGATCTGGTGATTACCGGTGAAAAAAGCCTGCATGGCGAACAGGATTTTAAATTTGACTGGCTCTATAAAGAACCTTTATTCGTTGCCATGCCTTCGGCTCATCCAGCCAGCCTGCAGGAAAAAGTCTCTTTTACCGATCTGGCCGATCTTCCGCTGTTCTGGTTTCCACGCAATGCCAACCCGGCTTTCTATGACAAGTGCGAAAAATATTTCCAGCAGCTGCCGTTTGCTATCCGCAAGGTAAAAGAGCCGGATGACTCTTTAGTTTTGCTTTCCAGCATCGTTAAAAGCAAAGGTTTTGCGTTGATGCCTCGCTCAATGTGTACTTTCAACCAGCAGGGACTTTGTTACCGTGCGTTGACGAGTGAAGCGGCAGACGCCCTGAATATTGACGTCTACCTGGTTAGCCGTAAAAACGAAGAGCGAGATCAGGTTAAACAAGGTGTTGAGAGCCTGATGGCATAGTTCCCGCCAGAGGCTAAAGCGCTGCCGGTAAACCTTTGCCTACACCGACAACGTTTGCGTATGGCCTGGCCAGAACTGGCGACAGCAGGCGATCCAGGCCTGGGCGCTTTTTGACAGGTAGCTTCCCTCGCGCCAGATCAGTCCCAGCTGCCACACCAGCTCCGACTCCAGCGGTAGCCACAGCAGCTGGCTTTTATCCAGCCGCTGGCAAACCGGCTCTGGCAGGATAGCGACGCCCATGCCCGCCTGCACCATGGCGGCCAGAAAGTCCCACTGCCCGCTGCGAACCGCAATCTGCGGCGCAAAGCCGCTGGCCTGGAAGGCGCGCATCAGCTGGCGATTCAGCGAAAACTCCTCGTTATAAATCAGAATAGGGTGCCCGGCCAGTTCGGCCAGCGGGATATGGCTGCGGCGTAGCCATTCCTGGGTTTTGGGCACCAGCACGCACAGCGGATGGCTCATCAGCGGCAGCGCGTTCAGCGGCAGATCGTCCGCTACCGGCAGCGCGGTCATGGCGATATCCAGCGTGCCGGAAAGCACCGCCTGCTGCACGGTCAGGCCGCCAAATTCAGAAATTTTCAGCTCGACGCCCGGATAACGCTGCCGAAACGCGGAGATCGATCCCGCTATCTGCATGCCGACCATAGGCGGAATACCCAGCCGCAGCTCGCCGGTTTTCAGATCGTTAATATCGTTGATTTCCGCTTCCAGCTGCTTGAACTCCTGTAAAATCGTCAGCCCGCGCTGATAAACCGCCTGGCCGGTATCGGTCAGATGCAGCTTGCGTCCTTCGCGGATAAGCAGCGTGCAGCCCAGTTCCTCTTCCAGCTGGCGCAGCATTTTACTGATGGTGGGTTGGGTGACAAACAGCTGCTCCGCCGCGCGGGTAAAGCTTTGCTGGCGCACCACTTCCACAAAATAACGCAGGGCTCGGACGTCCATAAACATTCCTGTAAGGCATAGTTCAGATAATATTAAGTCATTTATTTCACCCTTTGTTATCGCTTTATACTCTCTTTACGCATTATTCAGAGAGAGACCATCATGACGCTGGCAATACGTCCGCACAGAGCGGGCTGGCTGCAACGTATTCAGGTTCCGTTACAGGTTGTTTTGTACATTGGTTTTTTTATCGTCGCGCAGCAGTTAGTTGACTGGCTACATCTGCCGTTGCCCGCCAATATCGTTGGCATGCTGCTGCTATTGGCGTTGATTATGTTAAGGATATTGCCGCTAAACTGGGTAAAGGCGGGGTCGCGCTGGCTGCTGGCGGAAATGCTGCTGTTTTTTATTCCGGCGGTGGTAGCGGTGGTCAATTATTCACAGCTGCTGCGCGTGGACGGCTGGCGCATCATGATCGTGATTACGATCAGCACGCTACTGGTGCTGACCGCTACCGCACTGGTGGTCGATCGCGTCTACCGCTTTGAAATCTGGCTGGCAGAACGCAAAAAGGAGCGTCGTGGTGAATAATTTTATCATCAGCCTGCTCTGCCTGGCGGCAACGTTACTGATCTACTTTCTCAATAAACGTCTTTACCGGCGCTGGCATAAACTGCTGCTGATGCCGCTGGTGATGACGCCGATGGTACTGGTGGCGCTGCTGCTGCTGACGCGCATTTCCTGGCAAAACTATATTGGCGAAAGCCACTGGCTGCTGTGGCTGCTTGGCCCGGCCACGCTGGCTTTTGCCGTGCCGGTTTATGAGAACATGGCGATTATCCGCCGTCACTGGCTGTCGTTAAGCGCTGGCGTGATTACCGCGACGCTGGTAGCCGTGTGCAGCTCGGTCTGGCTGGCAAGACTGCTGACGCTGCCGGAAGCGATCCAGCGTAGCCTGGCCGTTCGTTCTATTACCACACCTTTTGCGCTGGCGGCAGCGAAACAGCTGGGCGGCCAGCCCGATCTGGTCGCGCTGTTTGTGGTGATCACCGGGGTATTTGGCATGGCCGTCGGCGATCTGCTGTTTATTCGCCTGGCCGTTAAGCAAGGACTGGCGAAAGGGGCCGGTTTCGGCGCGGCTTCCCACGGGGCCGGTACGGCTCGCGCCTATGAAATCGGTCAGGAGGAGGGGGTGGTGGCCAGCCTGGTGATGATGCTGTCGGGGATAGTCACCGTTGTGGTTGCGCCGCTTATTGGACGTATCATGTGGGCGGTCGTGTAGTTGACATATTCGGTTACGGCCAGAGCGCAACGTTAACTAAATGAGCGCCCGGATTCGTCGCTTTCTCATTTTCTTCTGGCTGATGATGGTTTACTCTCCGGTGCCGTCGGGAAACGGCGAAAAAAAATTCATCAGGAGAAGAAAATGAAAGCAGTGGCAACTACCGCAGGCGCTCTGGCGCTACTGGTGCTGGCAGGTTCAGCGCAGGCGATTGAAGGCGGAATTGACGTAGGTCGTGACTATACCAACCTGCACGCTGGCCTGGGCACTACATCGACCGGTTTTGCGGTTTCAGGCAACTGGCTGCGCAGCGATCACGACGGCAGCATGGGTAGCCTGGGTCTTGGCTACAATGTTGGCCTGGGCGACGCGTTTATCACGCCAGGCGTGAAGGCCATTTCTACCAATCCGAAAGATAACAAAGATGGTTATGCGATTGCAGTAGGCGTTGGCGTTCATCTGCCTGTGACCAATATGTTTAACGTATTCGGCCAGTACTACTACTCGCCGGACTCGTTCTCCAGCCATATTAACGACTACCAGGAAGCGTCTGGCGGCATCAGCTTCCAGCCAATCTCGCTGGTTGACGTACGCGTTGGCTATCAGTACATGACGATGGATGGTAAAGACGGTCGTAAAGACAACGTTGTTGCCGATGGTCCATACGTTGGCGCATCCGTACACTTCTGATACGGATAAGGGGATTTGCCCGGTTGAGCGCAAATCCCCCTGAAAACGAGTCTGGTGTTAGCCAGGCTCGTTTTGCTTAATCCTCAATGGCCTTTGCCGCTTTCAATCCCCACGCCCGTTTGCGAACGAATAAACTGCGCCTGAAAACGCTGGCGTTCCAGCTCGCCTTCTTTTGAAGAGTCCGTCACGGAAAAAAGCCAGGTACCAATAAACGCAACCAGCATGGAAAACAGCGCCGGATATTCATAAGGGAAGACGGCTTTGGCATGACCCAGCACCTGTACCCACACCGTTGGGCCAAGGATCATTAACAGGACCGCGGTCAGTAGCCCCAGCCAGCCGCCCACCATCGCGCCCCGCGTGGTCAGCTTTGACCAGTACATCGACAGCAGAATAATCGGGAAATTACAGCTTGCCGCAATAGAGAAAGCCAGCCCGACCATAAACGCAATGTTCTGTTTCTCAAATAAAATCCCCAGCGCAATGGCGACCACGCCCAGCACCAGCACGGTGATTTTTGAGACGCGCAGCTCCTGTTTTTCCGTCGCCTGACCTTTTTTGACCACGCTGGCATACAGGTCATGTGACACGGCCGATGCACCCGCCAGGGTTAGCCCGGCGACCACCGCCAGAATGGTGGCAAAAGCAACAGCGGAGATAAAGCCGAGGAAAAGACTGCCGCCCACGGCGTCAGCCAGATGCACCGCAGCCATATTGTTGCCGCCAATCAACACGCCCGCCGCATCCTTAAAGGCTGGATTAGCACCCACCAGCAGGATTGCGCCAAAGCCGATAATAAAGGTCAGGAAGTAGAAGTAGCCCATAAAACCGGTGGCGTAGAAAACGCTTTTACGCGCCTCGCGGGCATCGTTAACCGTAAAAAAGCGCATCAGAATATGCGGCAGGCCCGCCGTACCAAACATCAGTCCCAGCCCGAGTGACAGTGCGGAAACCGGATCCTGCACCAGTCCGCCAGGCCGCATAATCGCCACGCCTTTTGGATGCACCGCCATCGCCTGGGTAAAAAGATTATTAAAGCTGAAGCCGACGGTTTTCATCACCATAATGGCCATAAAGCTGGCACCAAACAGCAGCAGCACCGCCTTGATAATCTGCACCCAAGTCGTGGCCAGCATGCCGCCGAACAGCACGTAAAGCACCATCAGAATGCCTACCAGCACCACGGCGACGTGGTAGTCCAGGCCAAACAGCAGCTGGATCAGCTTGCCCGCGCCAACCATCTGCGCAATCAGATAAAGCGCTACTACGACCAGCGAACCGCAGGCGGAAAGCGTGCGGATCGGCAGTTGCCTCAGGCGGTAAGAGGCAACGTCAGCAAAGGTATAGCGGCCCAGATTGCGCAAGCGCTCGGCGATTAAAAACAGAATGATTGGCCAGCCGACCAGAAAGCCCAGCGAGTAAATCAGCCCGTCATAGCCAGAGGTATAAACCAGCGCGGAAATCCCCAGAAACGAAGCCGCCGACATAAAGTCGCCCGCCATCGCCAGGCCATTCTGCAAACCGGTAATATTGCCACCGGCGGTGTAATAGTCGCTGCGCGAACGGGTACGCCTGGATGCCCAGTAAGTAATACCCAACGTAGCCGCGACAAAAATCAAAAACATCACGATGGCTTCGCTATTCACCGGCTGTTTTTGCACCGCGCCGCTAAGGGTATCGGCTGCCGCCGCAGAAAAAGGCAGTAGCGGGAGTAAATATAAAAGTTTCATCCCTTCACCTCGTTCAGCAGCTCGCGCGTTAAGCGGTCGAATTCCCCATTTGCCCGCCACACATAAACGCCGGTAAGTACGAAGGAGATAATAATTAAGCCAATACCAATGGGAATACCTCGCGTCACGCTGGTATGGGCATCGAGCGGCGTACCGAGCCAGCCAGGGGCGAAGGCAATTAACAGAATAAAGCCGACGTAGAGAACAAGCATAATGATTGAAAGCAGCAGGGCAAAAGCCTGGCGTTTTTTAACCAGCTCTTTAAAGCGCGCGCTGTTTTCAATTCGCTGATAAATATCGTTCATCACCAAATCTCCAGAGAAATTATAGGAACTGGCCTTGCTCGCCATTTACCAGCCGCGCGCGCCAGTAATGCCTCATCATCGGAAAACGAGTTGAAAGGGATAAATAAAGGGCAGCGTTATTTTTTTAATCCGCTGCCCGTTTGCTGCTGTTATTTCCTGCTGGCGTCAGGGCATGGCAATTCCCTGCTTCTCCTCCAGAAGTTTTTCCACCACGCCCGGATCGGCGAGGGTAGAGGTATCGCCTAAATTGCTGGTATCTCCGGCGGCAATTTTGCGCAGAATACGGCGCATGATTTTGCCGGAGCGGGTTTTTGGCAACGAATCCGTCCAGTGCAAAATATCCGGTGTGGCAATCGGGCCAATCTCTTTACGTACCCAGGCGCGCACCTCGCTATAAAGCTCCGGCGACGGTTCTTCGCCGCTGTTCAGCGTGATATAGGCATAAATAGCCTGGCCTTTAATATTGTGTGGAATGCCAACCACCGCCGCTTCGGCAATTTTGGGATGTGAAACCAGCGCGGATTCGATTTCCGCCGTTCCCAGACGGTGCCCTGAAACGTTCAGCACATCATCTACGCGGCCGGTGATCCAGTAATAGCCATCCTCATCGCGCCGCGCGCCGTCACCGCTGAAATACATATTGCGGAAGGTAGAAAAGTAGGTCTGTTCAAAGCGGTCGTGATCGCCAAACAGCGTGCGCGCCTGGCCTGGCCAGGAATCGACAATCACCAGGTTGCCTTCGCATGCGCCTTCCAGCGCGTTACCTTCGTTATCGACCAGCGCGGGCTGGACGCCAAAAAAAGGTTTCGTAGCCGAACCGGCTTTCAGCTCGGTAGCGCCAGGCAGCGGCGTAATCATAAAACCGCCCGTTTCCGTCTGCCACCAGGTATCCACAATCGGGCAGCGGCCGTTGCCGATTTTCTGGTGATACCACTCCCACGCTTCCGGATTGATTGGCTCACCGACCGAACCCAGAATACGCAGCGTCGAGCGGTCGGTGCCGCTAATTGCTTTGTCGCCTTCGGCCATCAGCGCACGAATGGCGGTTGGCGCGGTATAGAGCAGCGTCACCTTGTGCTTATCAACCACTTCCGCCATACGGCTTGGTTTTGGCCAGTTGGGCACGCCTTCAAACATTAGCGTGGTCGCGCCCAGCGCCAGCGGGCCGTACAGCAGATAGCTGTGGCCGGTAATCCAGCCGACGTCGGCGGTGCACCAGTAAACGTCGTCGTTGTGATAGTCAAAAACGTATTTAAAGGTTGTCGCGGCATAAACCAGGTAGCCGCCGGTGGTATGCAGCACGCCTTTCGGCTTGCCGGTGGAACCAGAGGTATAAAGGATAAACAGCGGATCTTCCGCACCAATCTCTTCCGGCTGGTGGTGGGCGCTGGCTTTGTTAACCAGCTCGTGCCACCAGAGATCGCGGCTGTTCCAGCTGATATCCGCGCTGGTACGGCGGAACACCACTACGTTGGTAATGGTGGTAACGCCTGGATTTGCCAGCGCCTCGTCGACGTTTTTCTTTAGTGGAATAGTACGTCCGGCGCGCACGCCCTCGTCGGCGGTCACCACCAGCTTAGCGGCGGAGTCGATAATGCGGCCCGCCACGGCCTCGGGCGAAAAGCCGCCAAAAATTACCGAGTGCACCGCGCCGATGCGTGCGCAGGCCAGCATGGCGACCGCGGCTTCCGGCACCATCGGCATATAAATAGCCACCACGTCGCCTTTGTTGATGCCCAGCTCTTTTAGCGCATTGGCAAAGCGGCAGACTTCGCGGTGCAGTTCCCGAAAGGTCAGGGTTTTGCTTTCGCTGGCGTCATCGCCTTCCCAGATAATGGCCGGATGGTCGCCACGGTTGTGCAAATGGCGATCCAGACAGTTGGCCGCCAGGTTCAGGGTGCCGTCCTCATACCAGCGAACGTTAACGTTGCCCGGTGCGAACGAGGTATTTTTTACGCGGGTATAGGGTTTAATCCAGTCGAGGATTTTGCCCTGTTCGCCCCAGAATGCATCAGGGTCCTGCACGGATTGCTGGTACATCGACTGGTACTGTTGGGCAGTAATCAGCGTATTTTCCGCAATATTTGCGGGAACGGGATGTCGGTGTTGTTGGCTCATGGCTACTCTCCTTGAAGTTGTTAATAATATGTCAATCAAAGGTTGGATGGAGCGAGCCGCCGGGCTTTGTTCGCTTTTTGCGCCACGGATCACAAGGGAGGGCGGAAACGGTGAAAAAGTTAGCGCGTTATGATGAAATTTTCCGCCGTTCTGGCCGGGCTGGCTTGCACTTAAGCTAAATTTTATGGCTAAAAAAAGTACAACCGAACCGGGAAGAACTGGCGATAACTTTTCTGACGGCTGCATAGCTATGCGCGATATCAGCCAAATATTACTAATTATAACAACGGCTTAATAATACGCTGAAATTCCAGAGCTTTATCCTGCACAGTGATGATAGTTTAGCCATATATCACTTAGGGTTGCATTTATACCCGTGAAAATGGTACTGATTACGCGCCTGCAAATCAGGTATCAACTATCCATTATCCGCGAATTCGCCGACATCGGCCTGCTTCCCTTGAGAGTGAGTACTCCGCATTAAAGACGCGGAGAGCGGGTTTTGTTAAGGAAAAAACTATTATGAAAGCTGCAAAATTCAGCCTTGCCTGGCAAATATTGACGGCGTTGGTACTGGGGATCATCGTTGGCGCGATACTGCATAATCAACCGTCAGATCGTGAATGGTTAATCGCTAATATTCTTAGTCCTGCTGGCGATATCTTTATTCACCTGATCAAGATGATTGTTGTGCCTATCGTGATTTCCACGCTTATCGTCGGGATCGCCGGCGTGGGCGATGCGAAAAAACTGGGGCGGATTGGCGTCAAAACCATCCTCTATTTTGAAGTGATAACCACCATTGCCATTGTGGTAGGGATTACCCTGGCGAATGTGTTTCAACCTGGCTACGGCATTGATATGTCGACGCTGGCAACGGTGGACATCTCTAAGTATGAAGCCACCACGGCGCAGGTGCAGGGCGGCGCGCATAGCCTGGTCACCACGCTCCTTTCGCTGATCCCGCAGAATATTTTTGCGGCGATAGCCAAAGGCGACATGCTGCCGATTATCTTCTTCTCGGTTCTGTTTGGTCTGGGGCTGTCATCACTGCCTAAAGAGCAGCGTGAGCCGCTGTTGAACGTGTTCCGTTCCACTTCGGAAACCATGTTTAAAGTTACCAACATGATCATGCGCTATGCGCCGATTGGCGTGTTTGCTTTGATCTCGGTGACCATTGCTAACTTTGGTTTTGCCTCGCTGTGGCCGCTGGCCAAGCTGGTGATCCTGGTTTACGTCGCCATTCTGTTCTTTGCCTTTGTGGTGCTGGGTTCGGTGGCGCGTATCTGCAAGCTGCGTATCACCACGCTGATGCGCATTCTGAAAGATGAGCTGATTCTTTCTTACTCCACTTCCAGCTCTGAAACGGTGCTGCCGAAGATCATGGAAAAGATGGAGGCTTACGGCGCGCCGAAGTCGATTACCAGCTTTGTGGTGCCGACCGGCTACTCGTTTAACCTGGATGGTTCCACGCTTTATCAGAGTATCGCCGCGATCTTTATCGCGCAGCTGTACGGTATCGACCTCTCTATCGGTCAGGAAATCGTACTGGTACTGACGCTGATGGTAACCTCTAAAGGGATTGCCGGCGTACCGGGCGTTTCTTTCGTGGTGCTGCTGGCAACGCTGGGTAGCGTGGGTATTCCGTTGGAAGGCCTGGCGTTTATCGCTGGCGTTGACCGCATTATGGATATGGCTCGTACCGCGCTCAACGTGGTAGGTAACGCGCTGGCGGTGCTGGTGATTGCCAAGTGGGAAAACCAGTTTGATGCCGAGCAGGCGGTGGCCTATGAAGCGAAGTTTAAGCGCCTGGGCGCGGCTTCCTGATTAATGACCCGCTTTAAGAAATGGCCTGCGGGCCATTTTTTTTTGGCTCAGCAAATACCCGCCGTGCTTCTGGATTATTTAACATAGCGCTGTTCTTTTTTATGCATACACAATTACCTGTTTTAAATTGTTAATAAACCGGCTGGCGTATTATTTTTAAAATTGCTATAAATTTTTTGCAGTCGGTAATTCTTTTCTCTCACGCTATTTTTCCCTTTTTTTCTCTGCCTTTTATCGCGACTGAATCAGGCGGTAATTATCCTGTTAATAAAGAGAATAGCCAGTATTTAACGGGCCAGCCATAAATATAAAGGCTAACGGTATTATTCTTAAATTACTGCGTTTGCGGATAATAGCCGCAACTTTGTATGGATCTTTCCTGTCCGCGGTGATGTTATTGGTATTAACATTTCTTAATCTTTCGCCACGCTGCGTAATGTTCTTACATCAGGACATTAATTACGGCGAGATATTTTACGGTTTTTTTTCTTCTTCTCTGGAGGAAATATCCTTGTTCAAATTACATCCCCTTGTCATAAGCCTTATTGCGTCGCAGGGAGTGGTTATCCCTGTTTCTGACACCCTGGCGGCGACGCTTAAACCGTTTTCGCCTTACGTTAACGATAATAAAGTCGGCGTCTTTTGCGTATGCAACGGATCGACGCAAACGCTTAGCGGTATCCAGCAGTTTGCCCCTGGCCTGAGCAGCGCGCAGAGCTTTACGCTGCGAGAGCTGCAAAGCATGGTCAGCAACCCGGACCTGTCGCTGGCAACCAGGCCAGGACTCGATCCCGGCATGCCGGATTACGTCGTTGAAATTCCGGACTGGGAGAACGGCGGCTATAAGGAGTTTTACGCTTACAATTCTGCCGGTATGGTGGAAACCCCGCCGATTGGGCTGGATACTGAAATGCCAAACTATGTTGACGTCAAAGGTGGGCAATATATCAATACCCGCGTAGCGCAGGTCAGCAAAGGCACTATCAACGTTGATATTGGCAAGGCGGGCGCGGCAAGCACGGCAGAGACCAACGCCTGGAGCATGGCGGCCAAACAGAGCCGGCTGTTCACCGCCACCGGCAGCGGCACGATGAACTGGAACGCCAGCAACCGCATCAGCTTTACCGCGCAGCTTCCGCCTTACGGCGGGCCTTATCTAACCTTGCCGGTTGATAATGTCGCCTACTACAAAGGGAAGTTCAGCGTTACTACTACCGATAACGTCACCACCAATTTCAATATCACCAGCTTCGAAGGCTTTAAAAGTTACAATAACTGGCTCATCAAACAGCTAAGCCTGAGCAGGCTCGATCCGGACAGCTATACCACTGAACTGGATAAAGCGGTGACCATTACCAGCGGGCAGCTTGTTTATGGCATTGTTGCGCAGGATTTGGATGACGAGGCCGCCCAGCCGATCGGGGAACTGGTGGTGATTAGCGCCGACGGCAAAAACGCTACCGCGCGGATTAACGGCAAGCTGGAAGTGGCGAACGCCAGCAGCGCGATGCTGGCCGAAAACGGCGCCAGGGCTATCGTTAATGGCAAACTCTCCAGCACCAGCCAAAGCACGACAGACGGTGACGCGCTCGATCTGCTGAGCGGCAGTACAGGCTATAACAACGGCGTGATTAACGGCGGTTTTTTCAATAATGCCAACGGCACCGGCGTGGATACCTCAACCATCGGCTACAACAGTTTCAGCAACGCGGTCAGGTTAACGGGTCGTGACAGCATTTTTTATAATATGGGCGTGCTCAATGCCGCAGGCAACGGCAGCGCGCTGGGGATATTTGAGGGCCGTGTCACCAACCACGGCAACATTAACGTTGGCGTGGCGGATTACAGTTCAACGCAGGGCGTTTTTGTTAACGGCGAAGGCGCCAGCTTCACCAATGCCGCTGACGGCACGCTCTATCTTGGGCGCACGCCGCAAAACAGCGTAAAGGGTAAAACAAGCGATACCCACCTGAACGGTTCCAAAGGGATTTATATTATTGGGGACGGCACCGCCATCAATAATGGCCATATCGTACTCGGTTCGCTGACCCAGGGCAGCACCGCGATGGAAGTGATCAACGGCCCGAACGCGCGCGTGCAAAACAAAGGCGTTATTGATGTTAACGGCTATACGGGCACTAACGCGGACGAAAATATCGCCATGCTGGTAACCGATTCCGGCAGCGGTGGGCAGGTCGGTAATTCGGGAACCATCAATCTGAACGGTGACAACGGCACCGGCCTGAAAGTGGTGGCCTCCAGCGGCAATAGCGCCAGCGCCTGGTCGGACGGCACCATTAACGTCAACGGCAATGCCAGCGCGGAAAGCGACAACTGGAATACGGCGGTTTGGGTACAAGGCGAAGACGGTGGAAACGCTTACGCGCATGTTAGCGGGACAATTAATCTTAACGGCACTGGTGCGGTAGGCGTTCGCGCCGAAGGGAATGCAACTGTCGATCTCGACAAGCAGATAGAGCTGCATAACGCTGGCTACCAGATTGGCTATCTGGTTAGCGGGGCCAACGCGAAAATTAACGATCTGAATTACGGTACCTACAGAACATACGATAAAGCCAGCTACGCGACGATTTTCCGCTTTGAAAACGGCGCTGATTTTGAGGGCGGCAGTGATCTTTATATTGAACCGCAGACCGCATTCTCTACCGGCATTGCCGCCAGCGGTAGCGGTACGGTGGTCAATACCAACGGTACAACGTTTAATATCGGTGAGAACGCCACCGGCCTTAGCATGACCAACGGGGCTCATGCCTCGTTAAATAACGGCACGTCGAGCGGGCAGCCTAAGGCAACTACTCTTCATCTAAGCGGGAGTAATGCCACAGGCGCGGTAGTGGATGGTGAGGGATCAACGCTAACCAGCAGCGCCAACATCACCGATGAATTCACCAGCGTCGGCCTGACTGGCGAAACCGGGCTGAGGGCGATAAACAAGGCAAGCCTGACCAATACGGGAAGAATTAATCTGTACGGTCAGGCCACAGGCATTCGCGCCGAGAGCGGGGCAACGGTAAACAACAGCGGCCAGATTTCTATCTGGGACGGCAGCACCGGGCTCTACGCCAGAGGCGACTATTCTGAAGGCGATGGCGCGACGCCGACCGTTATCACCAATACGGGAGCGATAGATCTTTCCATTATTAATAAGCCTTCCTACGGCGTGGTAGCCGACGGGCCGCTGGCCCAGGTTTATCAGAACGGCCACATTTATCTGGAGGACAAGGGGGCCGTAGGCGGTAAAGCGATAAATGGCGGCAAGATCTTTGTTGGCGACAGCAGCAGCATTAATTTTAGTTATAAAAATGACGGGATGACGGGGTACTGGGCAGACGGCGCTTTTTCTAACATCACCAGCAACGGCGGGCAGACCACTATTGATATGAGTGCGTCAACGTTATACCGCCTGACCAACGGTGCCTGGTTTGAGTCCATGACGCCAGCGGATATTACCTTGTCCGCTCCTCACAGCGTCGGTCTTGATGCTTCTGATAACTCGTATATCGGCGAAACGGATGTCTTCCGTGTCGGCGGTTACGGCGCAACGGCTATTAAGTTGCGTAGCGGGTCATCGGCAACCATTACCAACCCCATTACGGTGGGATATGCCAGCAACGGCAGCAATACCGTCAATTCCACGGCGGTTTCTGCCGATGGTGAATACACGTCGGTCTATAACATTTCTACGATCTCGGGCGGAGGCACCCAGTCTACCGCTTACGACCTCAGCAACGGCGCAAGCGCATCGCTGGCCTTTGGTTCCGCCGTCGATCTGACCGGCAGTGGCAGCACCGCCTTTCGCGTGACCAACGGCGGCACTATCTTCAACGCTGGCAATGTCAACGTGGCCTCCGGTATCGGCATGGACGTGACTGACGGCACCGTGCAGTACTTCCCGACGAGCGCAACGCTTGTCGCGGGCGGCACCGCAGCCATTCGCGTAGGCGATAACGGCAACGTTTTAGTCTCTGGCGATGGCGTCTTCCAAAACCAGATTACCGGGCAAAACGGCGCGGATGCTATTCGGGTCGATAAAGGGGCCGCGGGACTCTATGTCGATGGCACGACCCTGACGGCGGAAGGCGGTGGCAGTGCGGTTAATAACCTGGGTGAAATCAGCAATATCACCCTGGCTAACATCTATATCTACGCCAGGGGCGCAGGCAGCAGCGGTATCCGCTCCGCCACCTCGCTCAATCCACAAAGTTCTCCGGTAATTGAACCTTCAGACGGCGCGACGGGCTACACCTTCGCTAATGCCGATGGCTCTACCACCAGCAACGATCTGGTCTCGGGCGGCACCATTCTGGTCGGCAGCGGCGGTACGGGGATCCGGGCGAATACGACCGGTACAGTCACTTCCAACGGCAATATCTATGTGACCACCGAAACCGGCGGCTCGGCGATCGTGACCAGCACCGCCAGCGAAGTCATTAACCGGGGAGATATCTTCTCCTGGAGTACCGAAGCGCCGGTCATCGATCTGCGCGGCGGCACCACGCTATTTATCAACGAAGGCACGCTCAACGCGCAGTATCCGGATACGGTACTGGTTGCTGGCGGCACCTCCGGCAACAGGATCCTGCTGCTGGATGGCTCGGTAGTGGGTAACGTCACCACCGGCGATGGTAGCGACGTGGTGGCGTTAACCGGCGGCACCATTGACGGCAGCGTGACCATGGGCAGCGGCGTGGACAATAAGGCCTATGTGGAAAACGTCAGCCTGGCCAACGTCAGCCACATCACCACGGATGGTGGCGAAGGCAGTACGCTGAACTTCAGTAACATCTCAGCCAGCGGTGCCTCGCTGGCCAGCGATGATGCAAGCCGCGGCGTCAACCTGGGCGCGGGCTGGAGCACCATCAACTTCTATGACACCGACTGGACGCTGACCAATAACCTGAAGCTGGCGCACAGCACCATCAATATCGACGCCAGCTCAACGCTGTATGCCGGTAACAACGTTAACCCGGTGCTGGCGGGCAGGACGGACGATTCGCTGGTGGTTAACAACGCCGGTACGCTGGACCTGACCAACGGGGCAGGATCGCCGGGCAATACGCTCACCATCGACGGCACGCTGAACTCGCTGTACGGCACGCTGAAGCTGGCCAGCGCGCTAAACGGCGGCGGAGCGTTAAGCAGCCAGAGCAGCGACACCTTACGCGTAACGGGCGACGCTAACGGCGTTACGCTGATAGACGTTACGCCAGCGGTGGGCAGCACCGGGGCAATAAGCGACGTTAACCAGAACGGCATGACCGAAGCGAACGAAGGTACCTCGCTGGCGCAGGTAGCGGGCAGCGCCAGCGCCAGTAGCTTTGCGCTAAAAGGTGGCTATCTGGCGGCTGGCCCGTGGCGCTATGACCTTTACAGTTTTGCGCCAGGCAGCAGCGACGCCAGCCAGCGGCTGGTCGACGGCAGCGGCAATCAGTTCTGGGACTATCGTCTGGCTAACGGCTTCGTCAGCCACGACGATTCTGCACGCGCGGCCGTTGTGCCGCAGGTTCCTTCCTACGTCTCCGCCCCGGTTGGCCTGGCTTATTACTCGGCGGCAACGCTTAACGATCTGCATAACCGTCTTGGCGAACTGCGTCAGGGCCAGCAGCAGGGCGATATCGGCGGCGAGATGTTCCTGCGCTATACCGGTTCTAACATGCGCTACAGCACCAGCCAGAGCTTTAAGGACTTTGGCTATAACTTTGATATGGATTACAGCGCGCTACAGGTTGGCGGCAACGTCCTGCGTCTGGATGGCGAAAGCAGCAGCCTGCGCGGCGGCGTAGCCTATACGCGCGGCAATAGCCGGATCCGTCCGGATGCGGCAGATGGTTACAGCAGCACGACCTTTGACAGCGACACGCTGGCGCTCTATTCCACCTGGCTTCAGGAGAGCGGCTTCTACCTGGACGGCACGCTTTCTTACAGCTGGCATCGCGGCGAAACGGATATCGCTCGTCAGCAAAAAGTGGCGAAGATCAAAGGCAAGGGCTGGAGCGCCTCATTGGAGAGCGGCTATCCGTTTGAACTGGGTAGCGGCGTTCGTCTGGAGCCACAGGCCCAGCTAACTTACCTGCATTTGGGGATGGATAACTTCAGCGATAAAGATAACCTGGCGGTGAGCTATGACGACTACAACCAGACCATTGGCCGCGTCGGCGCGAAGCTGGATCGCCGCTGGAGCGATGACAGCGGGCGTCAGTACACGCCTTACCTGCGCACCAACTACTACAAAGGCTGGGGCGGCAAAGCCAAAACCACCGTTGGCGCGAAAAACGTGGATGGGCTTGAAAGTACCTTCAGCAGCGGGGAGTTTGGTCAGATGTGGGAAGTGGGCGTTGGCGGCACCACGACCTTCCGTAACAATGTTTCGCTCTATGCAGAAGCTAACTACCGCAAAGAGATTAACGGCAACGGCGCTAAAGGCTGGGGCTACAACGCGGGCGTAAGGTGGACGTTCTGAGTTAACACGGCGGGCAAGCATTTGCTGGCCCGCTTTTTTATCCGTCTGCATGGCGGGGAAACTAAAATTTTCCTGCATAATAATAGCTTACCCTTTCTAAGGTCTTCCTGGCCTGGAAAATCAAGACTTTTCTTTATAGTCAATGCGTTGACGCACCTCTCACTTTTTACCGTTTGGATAAAAATTGGCTTAAAAAGCTAAAGTTCGTGCCTGCCGCGCCGAAAATATAAAAAAAGATAATTCATTTACTCAAAGCCCAATCCTGGTCATCGCTTCAAGGATTTACCCAATGCGCACGAACCAACCCGTAACACAGCAGGAATTTGTGTTTGACGATCATGCCACGCTCATGTCGACCACCGACACCAGCAGCCATATCACCTACGCAAACGATGCTTTTATTAAAGTCAGCGGCTTTACGCCGGAAGAGATTAATGGGCAGCCTCATAACCTGGTGCGCCATCCGGATATGCCGCCAGAAGCCTTTGCCGATATGTGGACAACGCTCAGGCAGGGCGAACCGTGGAGCGCGCTGGTAAAAAACCGGCGTAAAAACGGCGATCACTACTGGGTGCGCGCTAACGCCATTCCCGTCGTGCGGCAGGGTCAGGTGCAGGGCTATATGTCCGTGCGTACTAAACCTGCGGCGCAGGAAGTTAAACAAACCGAAAAGCTTTATAAAGAATTCAACGAAGGTAAACGTACAGGCTGGCGTTTTCACAAAGGGCTGCTGGTGCGTACCGGCATGCTGCGCTGGGCGTCGATATTTAAAACCATGCCGCTGCGCTGGCGTATCCGTTCTACGCTGATGGCGCTGTGGCCTTTGGCCGTTGGTGGCGTCTGGGCGCTGGGGCTGCCTGATTCGTCGCTGGCGATATTCAGCGCGCTGCTGGCTGTACTGCTGCTGCTGGCGTCTGGCTGGCTGGAACAGCAGATTTCCCGTCCCCTGGAGCGGTTGTGCAAACAGGCGCTGAGCGTGGCGACAGGGGCCTGCCATCAGGTTGATCAAATGGATCGCGTAGATGAAATTGGCACCACGCTGCGGGCCGTCGGCCAGCTGGGCCTGATGTTCCGCTGGCTGGTGGATGACGTCAGCGGCCAGGCGATTAACGTGCTGAGCGCCAGCGATTCTATCGCGCAGGGTAACAACGAGCTTAGCCGCCGCACCGAGCAGGCTGCGGCTAACGTGCAGCAAACCGCGGCCACCATGAACGAAATGACCGCCACGGTAAAAAGCAATACCGAGACGGCGCAGCAGGTGAACACGCTGTCTGCCAGCACGCGCGATGCGGCGACTAAAGGCGGCATCGTCATGAAGGATATGGTCAGCATGATGGCGGAGATCGCCGACAGCTCGAAGAAGATCGCTAACATTACCAGCGTGATCGACGGGATCGCTTTCCAGACCAATATTCTGGCGTTAAACGCCGCCGTAGAAGCTGCACGTGCCGGAGAGCAGGGCAAAGGCTTTGCCGTGGTAGCGGGCGAAGTACGTAGCCTGGCGCAGCGCAGCGCAAAAGCCGCCAGCGAAATCAAAACGCTGGTTGAAAACAGCGCGCTGAAGGTAGAGTCGGGCAGCGAACATGTGAATGACGCGGGTAAAACGATGGAGAACATCGTTTCTCAGGTGCAGAACGTCACCTCGCTGATTGCGCAGATTAGCGCGGCCACTTCCGAACAGGCGACGGCGCTAAGCGAAGTCAGCCTGGCGGTAGAGGATCTGGATAACATCACGCACCAGAATGCCGAAAAGGTAGAAGAAGGCGCGCAGGCGTCCGATCGTATGACCTGGCAGGCGACGCGTCTGGTCGAAGCGATTAGCGTGTTTCGCTAACAGTACGGCGGGTTATGGCTGGCAACTCTGTGTCTTCCACCATAGCCCGCGCTTTTGATCGCCCTTTCAGATAAAAATTTTCTGTCCTGTCATTAGCCTATAGTCGTTAAAGATCGTTCCTTTGCCCTTACTTCTGTGCTATACCTTTTCAGGTATGGGCGTGTATGAATACCAGGAAAGGTACAGGAAATGATTATTCAGGGAGAGAAACCGCTGATTTGGATCGGCAGTAGTAAGAAGGATCTGCTATCACTGCCAAAGAATGTGCAGCACTTTTTTGGTTTTGCGCTGGATTTTGCCCAACGCGGTGAAAAACATCCTGGTGCTAAAGTTTTGAAGGGGTTTGGCGGCGCTGGCGTATTGGAAGTGGTTGAAGATGATACAGGAGGAACTTATCGTGCGGTCTATACCGTTAAGTTTGCTGAGGCTGTCTTTGTGCTACATGCTTTTCAGAAGAAAAGTAAGCAGGGCATCGCTACGCCAAAGGAAGATATGGAAATTATCCGAAACCGTCTCAAAGTAGCTGCTGTAGTCGCACAGGAGATAAAAAATGAAAAACAAAACCATTAACGGTATTGCCGTTGAGCACAGTTCTGGCAATGTATTTGCCGATCTTGGCCTGCGAGATGCGGACAAACTTAAAATTAAATCCGGCCTGGCGATTGAAATTATTAAGACCATGCGTTTGCTTGATTTGTCTCAGGTAGCGGCTGGAAAACGGATGGGAATAAGCCAGGCAAAAGTGTCTAATTTACTTCGGGGAGATTTTACCAATCTGTCAGAACGTAAGCTGATGGATTGCCTTAATCGCCTGGGGTGCGATATTGAGATAGTCATTAAGCCTTCCGGTTCTGAAACGGGACAGCTAAAACTGGCCGCCGCTGAATAACGTAAGTTCCCGTAAAATATGCTAACTTTTTCCGGCCTCTGTTAATCGGAAAAGCGTATGTCGACCACTTTTGTTCCCTGTTTCACTACTCGTCCGCTGGTGCCGCTGGCGCATGACTACCAGCATGGCGAAAGCGAACCGCTGCACCATCACGACTGTGCTCAACTGCTGCATAGCCTGAGCGGCGTTATTAAGGTGACCACCGATGCGGGTAGCTGGATAGTGCCGCCGGGCCGTGGCGTCTGGCTGCCCGCCGGTGTCCGGCATGCGTTGCAGATAACAGGAAAAGTGGCGGCGCGAACGCTGTTTATCGATCCGCTGGCCCGTGCCGATCTTCCCGCCAGTTGTCAGGTGGTACAGGTCTCGCCGCTGCTGCGTGAGCTGATTGTGGCTTCGCTGGCGCTGCCGGAAAGCTATCGGCCCGCCACGCGCACCGAGCGGATTTAT
>Ga0153980_1000132_pt1 | contig 41013 bp, 36 predicted proteins | sample TSGA064MetaG_FD_104722 | JGI IMG/M metagenome (GOLD analysis project Ga0153980, IMG submission 104722) | Attine ant fungus gardens microbial communities from Georgia, USA - TSGA064 MetaG | ecosystem: Host-associated > Fungi > Mycelium > Unclassified | place: USA: Georgia, Magnolia Springs State... | reverse complement strand
GAAACTACCAGCGTAACAAAGGAATTCCTGTAAAATCCTATGAAAACAGTACAATTTATATTGTTGGAAGTGGTATTGCAGGGATGTCCGCAGCATATTATTTTATCCGGGATGGTCGTGTGCCCGGCAAAAACATCATCTTCCTGGACCAATTGAATGTAGAAGGTGGATCTTTGGATGGTGCCGGAAATCCGGAAGACGGTTATATCATCCGTGGAGGCCGTGAAATGGACATGACGTATGAAAACCTTTGGGATCTGTTTCAGGATATTCCTGCACTGGAGCTTCCGGCTCCTTACAGTGTCTTGGACGAGTACCGGTTGATTAATGATAATGATCCTAATTATTCTAAAGCAAGACTGATTCATAATCAAGGAGAGATAAAGGATTTCAGCAAATTCGGGTTGGAGAAAAAAGACCAGCTGGCTATTGTAAAGCTTTTATTAAAGAAAAAAGAGGATCTTGACGATCTTACAATTGAAGATTATTTCAATGAATCTTTCCTGAACAGTAACTTCTGGTTCTTCTGGCGTTCTATGTTTGCTTTCGAAAACTGGCACAGCTTACTGGAACTAAAACTGTATATGCATAAGTTCCTGCATGCAATAGACGGAATGAAAGACTTCTCTTGTTTGGTATTTCCTAAATACAATCAGTATGATACTTTTGTCACACCATTGAAGAATTTCCTTATTGAAAAAGGAGTACAGATCCAGCTGAATACATTGGTAAAAGATCTGGATATCCACATCAATACAGAAGGAAAAACAGTAGAAGGCATCATTACGGAACAGGACGGTAAAGAAGTGAAAATTCCTGTAGGTAAAGAAGATTACGTGATCGTAACAACAGGATCTATGACGGAAAATACCTTTTATGGAGATAACAAAACGGTTCCTATTATTGAGATTGATAACTCCACAAGCGGACAAAGTGCAGGCTGGAAATTATGGAAAAACCTGGCTGCCAAATCTGAAGTATTCGGACATCCTGAAAAATTCTGCAGCAATATTGAAAAATCTTCATGGGAATCTGCTACGTTAACGTGCCGTCCTTCTGCCTTTACAGAGAAATTAAAAGAATTATGCGTTAACGATCCTTATTCCGGAAAAACCGCTACCGGAGGAATTATTACGGTAACAGACTCTAACTGGGTCATGAGTTTTACCTGTAACAGACAGCCGCACTACCCTACACAGCCTGATGATATTTTAGTGGTTTGGGTATATGCCTTACTGATGGATAAAGAAGGGAATTACATCAAAAAAACAATGCCGGAATGTACCGGAGACGAAATTTTAGCTGAGCTTTGCCATCATCTTGGTCTTATTGATCAGCTTGATAATGTGGTAGAAAATACGATTGTACGTACTGCATTTATGCCGTATATCACTTCTATGTTTATGCCGAGAGCGAAGGGAGACCGTCCAAGAGTTGTTCCTGAAGGCTGTACCAATTTAGGATTGGTCGGACAGTTTGTGGAAACCAATAATGATGTGGTATTTACCATGGAAAGTTCTGTGAGAACGGGAAGGATTGCAGTGTATACTCTTCTTAACCTCAACAAACAGGTACCGGATATTAATCCGCTTCAATATGACGTCCGCCATTTACTGAAAGCAACTCAGGCGTTGAATGACTATCAGCCATTCCTTGGAGAGGGCATTTTAAGAAAAATTCTGAAAGGAAGTTATTATGAACATATTCTGGTAGACCGTCCTGAAGAAAAAGAGGAACATGAATCTTTCTTTATGGAACAGATCAATAAGTTCCAGGACTGGATTAAGGGAGTAAAAAGCTAACCTATATTCATGTTTAAACAAAAAACAGGACCTATAATGGGTCCTGTTTTTTTATAGTAGTTAGGGGAAATAAAGAGCTGGAAGCAAGACGAGGGAAGCTGGAAGCATGTGCTGGACTATTAATTTCTAACAATTAGTCATAGAACTGACCAAAAAAATTTAAGATAATGTCTTATAGTAGGACTTGGAAGCCCCAATAACTTCCTTCTCCCAGCTTCAGTTTTCCTGTTCTTCTCTTAATCAATAATATGCGTTTCATTTTCCGGATCGGCAGCATTATCTTTCAGCATCCAGGGAATAATAAAGTAAAATGCAATGGCAATAAGTAGTGCCAGAGCTCCGGTTCCTATCCATAAAGTAGTAAAACCATACTTTTCTGCAATCAGAGTTCCTATATAAGGGGTGATCACAAATGAGATGGAAAACGATATACCATTAAGCCCCATATAGGCTCCTTTGTTATTTTTACCTGAACGCAATGCGGTAATGGTTGCCATAAAAGGCAGCGTCCAGATCTCTCCGATACAAAGAATCGTCATTGATATCATAAGTGTAATCATACTGTAATCGAATGCCAGCATTGCATAAGAAATTCCACAGAGAAATGTACCCAGAAACAGCGCAAATCCAAGCTTGAAATACTTTTCCGCAATCTGTACAAATGACATTTCGAGCAGAACAATCAGGAATCCGCTGTATCCTAAAATATATCCGATATTCTGCTGGCTTATATGAGCAATATCTGTGTAAAACATCGTCAAAGTACTGAATAACTGGAAGAAGCAGATAGAAAACAGCATACAGCACACACAGTAAATCATGAATTTACCATCTTTGTAAGGTGAATTTTCCTTTTTCACCACAATTGCTTCTTTTACTTTTTTCGCTTTTCGTACTGCTAATTTATTGCGCTTTCTGAAAAACCAGATGTACATCAAACCTGCCAGCAAAGCCCCTAAAGCATTACTGAAAAACAGAAACTCATATGAAATTGCAGACAGGATTCCACCCAACGCAGGACCAATAGAAAAACCTAAATTCACGGCCATACGGTTTAAGGAAAATGCTCTGGTAATATTCTCAGGTTTTGCATATTTGGTAATGGCAACCGAGTTGGCAGGACGGAAAGTCTCACTTACAATACTTTGCGCCAGAATAATACCAGCCAGCCCTACTTCTGTTCTGAAGAGCGGTATCATGCAGAATAAAGGGACACTGAGCAGCAAACTCAGGTATTGTACATGGTATTCTCCTATTTTATCCGTAATCATGCCTCCCAGCCATGACCCGAGTACAGAACCGATCCCGAAAAAGCTTAAAACAATTCCCGAATTTTCTATACTGAAATGCAGCTGGCTGATCATATAAACTCCCAAAAACGGAAGTACCATCGAACCCGAACGGTTGATGAGCATTACTAACGCCAGCATCCAGCTTTCCTTGGAAAGCCCTTTAAATGAACTTGTATATATACTTATTAATTTCACAACTTTAATTTTTTTAATAAAAAAACAGGGCTTACAAAATAAGCCCTGTTCCTTTATATGAATATAAATAGATTTTACTCCGGCTTATAGGAGTCTTTTAATGTCACAGTACGGTTAAACACCAAATTGGTATCCGTGGAATCCTGATCTTTCGTAAAGTATCCAATTCTTTGGAACTGAAGAGGTTCTCCCACAGCAACTTCTTTTAAATTAGGCTCAGCAAATCCTTGAATAGTCTTTACAGATTCAGGATTAATGAAACTTAAGAAGTCCACATCTTTCTCAGCATCAGGCTGTTCTACCGTAAATAAATTCTCGTAAATTCTGACATCCACAGGAATTGCATGTTGTGCAGATACCCAGTGTAATGTACCTTTTACTTTTCTCAGACTTTCTTCTGTTCCGCTTCCAGACTTACTTTTCTCATCGTAAGTAGCAAAAATGGTGGTAATCTCCCCATTTTCATCTTTCTCTACTCTTTCTGCTTTAATAATGTAAGCAGATTTCAAACGGACTTCACCTCCGATTTTTAATCTAAAGAATTTATTGTTCGCTTCTTCTTTAAAGTCTTCACGCTCAATATATAATTCTCTGGAGAAAGGAACTTCTCTTGTTCCTGCATTTTCCTGTTCAGGATTATTTTCAGTCTCCAGCCATTCTTCATTTCCTTCAGGATAGTTTTCAATGACCAGTTTTACCGGGTCTACTACTACCATCACACGTTTAGCCACTTTATTCAGGTCTTCACGCACACAGAAATCAAGCAATTGAATCTCAATAAGATTCTCTCTTTTGGCAACTCCTACTTTATCAATAAAATTCCTGATGGAAGTCGGCGTAAATCCTTTCCTTCTCATTCCGGAAATCGTAGGCATCCTCGGATCATCCCATCCGGTTACTGCGTTTTCAGCAACAAGCCTTTGCAGCTTCCTTTTGGAAGTAATCATATAAGAAACATTCATCCTTGCAAATTCTCTTTGCTTCGGCGCTACTTTAGATTCGTCATATACCTGATCCAGGTACCAGTTGTATAACGGTCTGTGGTTTTCAAATTCTAAAGAACACAATGAATGTGAAACTTGCTCTAAATAATCAGACTCTCCATGAGCCCAGTCATACATCGGATAAATTTTCCAATCGGTACCGGTTCTGTGGTGAGGTCTTTTTAAAATTCTGTACATCACAGGATCACGCATGTTCATATTAGGTGAAACCATATCTATTTTCGCACGAAGAGACATGGTACCTTCTTCAAACTCACCGTTTTTCATCTTTTCAAATAAATCTAAAGATTCTTCGATAGGACGGTTACGGAACGGAGATTCCACTCCCGGTTCGGTAGGATTTTTTCTCTGCTCGGTAATTACTTCAGACGGCTGCTCATCTACATATGCTTTTCCTTCTTTAATCAGTTGTACAGCCCAATCATAAAGCTGCTGGAAGTAGTCTGATGCATACAATTCTTTATCCCATTTGAAACCCAGCCATTCAACGTCTTTTTTAATAGAATCTACAAATTCCTGTTCTTCTTTCTCAGGATTGGTATCGTCAAAACGCAGGTTTACAGGAGCATTGTATTTTTCACCCAGCCCAAAATTAATGCAGATAGCTTTTGTATGCCCTACATGCAGGTAACCATTTGGTTCAGGGGGAAAACGGAAACGGATCTGATCTCTTTTCAAACCGTTTGCCAAATCATCTTCTATAATTTGCTCAATAAAATTGAGTGATTTTTTTTCTTCTTCCATTACGTTAGCTTTAATAAACTTATACTAAAAGGTCATCTTTTGTACAAGAATCTGCAAATTTAAGAAATTTTGAGTGCATATGAAAATGCAATATTCAAAACATACTGCGTAAATTATTAATTATTTTCTTTCAAATACCAATAAAAATACTTAATTTCACAAAAACTAACTCCCATGTCTGTCTTTATTTTAAGTAACAGAAAGATTGTCCGTCACAAGGGTGAAAAAGAAGATTCATTTTCTAATGATGAATATTCTATTCCCAATTTCAGGATTGCAAAATGCGATTTCGATGGATATAAAGAGGCGACTCCAACAGTAAAGAAAAAAGAGTATACCAACAGGAATATTCTTAATTATAAGCTTTTTTCCGAACCCGAAAAACAGGGATATGAAGATGTTCTGGAGGTTTTATTAAGTGAAAAAGGCCTTAAAAAATCAAATCTTACAGCCGATAACCTCGGCGGAACCCAGCGAATGTTTTATGAATTGTATAAAAACATGTCTTCCACAAAAAAGAGAAGTGATGTGCTACTGTTTATTCACGGGTATGCTTATGATTTTGATGACGAATTAAAAGCCATTATCGATCTCAAGAAATTGTTCATAGATCAGCCGGAATCACCCATAGAACATATTTTATTTGTAAGCTGGCCGGCTTCCAGTAGTCTCGTTCCCCTCACCTATTTTGATGATAAAGCTTCAAGTATTAATTCCGGAACTTCTTTAATGAGGCTTTTTTATTTTTACACTCAATTTTTAAAAGATATATTTTCGAACCGTGATCTGGCTCCGTGTAACCAAAGAATTCATCTAATGGCACATTCTATGGGAAACAGAGTGCTTCAAAGCATGCTGTACAGCTTGAAAAGGGAAAATATACTACGGGTAATCGATCAGGTCCTTCTGTTGAATGCCGATGTTACCTATAAAGTTTTTGATGATTCTGAAGATTCATTTAATAAGCTTCCGTTACTGGCCAACAGAGTTTCCATTTATTTAAACAGGAAAGATACAATTCTCGGAATTTCACAGTTTACCAAAAATATACTGACGCCAAGATTAGGTAAAAATGGTCCCGGTGATATTGAAGCCCTAAAAGATATCGTTTCTGTAATCGACTGTACTTTTATTGATAATGACTTAAAAAAGACCTTGAAATTCGAAATTGGAAATCATTGGGGATACCTGTCCAGCTCGCAGGTTCAGCACGATATTTTCCAAAATCTGAATGGAATAGACCGTAATCTGATCACAGGCAGAAGAAAAGAAACTGAAAATATTTTCACAATTATTTCTTAAAGACCATTAAAAAAAACATCATGATTCATCTCATGTGTTAAAAATTCTTAGAGAAATACAGAATGGCATAAAGATTGTAAAATTCACTAAACAAAGACATTCAAGTATCATGAAAAAAGTTAAAAAAAATTTTTCTTATATATTAAAATATATTAAGAAAGCGATTTTCGTAAAAGATGTAATTTAATACACAAATTACTAACCCATAAACACTAAGATATCCGACTCTAAAACTACTATCTCCTACCCATTTTACTATAACCACACCTAATAATGATTCAGTTTATTAGGAATTTTCAGTTGTACTATATACAGACTTTTGTTTTGTTAAGAAAGTTTACTCCATTAACATCATGTTAATTTGAGTTAAAACATTGCGTAATAAGAAAAAGAAATTGATATTTACACTACTAATCAATAAAATATCATTATGAAAAATCTAAATGAAAACATGAAAAAACTTAAAAAGGGAGAATTAAAAACAATTACAGGAGGTATAGCTCCCATAGGATGCAACAACTGGAACCCAGTATTAAGATGCTGCAGAGCCTGGGATGAAGAGCATCAGAGCAACCCAACATGCGCGAATTAATTTTCCCGTACTCCTTTAAACCATAATAATTCATTATTGAGTTCCAAACTCGATTCTAAATTATTAACAAATAACGATCCGGTGCCCAATCCCTGCGGCATCGGATTTTTTTTCGTGAATGTATATTGTGCAATAGCATTCAACCCCAAATTACTTTCCAGCGCAGAGGTAATCCACCAGCCTATTTTTTGTTTTTCAGTAAGGGCAATCCATTCATCTGAGCCTGCAAAACCGCCTATTAAAGAAGGTTTTAAGATAATGTACTGTGGTTTAATTATCTTCAGGAGTTTTTCCTTTTCCGAACGATCTGTAACTCCTATCAATTCTTCATCTAAAGCAATCGGAGTAGGTGTTTCAGCACATAATACAGCCATATCTGCCCAGTTTCCGGCTTTGATGGGCTGCTCTATCGAATGGATGTCAAGATCTGCCAACTGTTGTAATACAACTTTAGCTTCTTCGGTACTGAATCCACCATTAGCATCCACACGCAGTTCTAATTTTTCTTTAGAAAATTTTTCTCTTAATTTTTGAAGAATTTCATGTTCGGATTTCCAGTCGACTCCAATTTTAAGTTTAATGCAATGAAATCCTTTATCCAGTTTATCCTGGATCTGCTCTTCCATGTACTGAATATTTCCCATCCAGATCAAACCATTGATCATAATTGAAGAAATCCCTTGCGTAAATTCACTTGGAAAATAGAGATTATCTCCATGTTTCAGGTTTAAAACGGCCTGTTCATAGCCTATCCAAATGGAAGGAAATTCTTTTAATTCTTCTTTTAAAAATTCCGAATCCTGATCGATATTCCGGCAAAGCCACTGCAGCTTTTCTTCATAATCTGGTCTGTCGTCAAAGCTCAATCCTCTGAAAACGGCGCATTCGCCTATTCCCTTTTTACCGTTCTGAGAAATTTCAAGAACAAAGGTTTCCTTTTCATGCAAAACGCCACGAGATGTTCCACTCGGGCGCTTGAATTCTAATATATATTTGTAATATTCTGCTTTCATTTATTTTACGCTGTCTATCCGCATAAATTCTTCTGCTTTTTCTACCATGTCCACACTTCCGCAGAAGAAAGGAATTCTTTGGTGAAGTTCTGTAGGTTCCACCTCCAAAATTCTTCTGAATCCGTCTGTTGCCTTTCCTCCAGCCTGTTCTGCTAAAAATGCCATTGGATTACACTCATATAAAAGTCTTAATTTTCCGTTAGGCGACTGAGAATAAGAAGGATAAATATAAATTCCTCCTTTCAGCATATTCCTGTGGAAATCCGCAACCAGAGACCCGATATATCTTGATGTATAAGGACGGTCGCCTTCTTCCATCTGGCAGTATTTAAGATAATTTTTCACTCCCTGAGGGAACTTAATATAGTTTCCTTCGTTAATGGAATAGATTTTACCTGTTTTCGGGAACTGCATATTTGGATGAGAAAGATAATAAGTTCCTAACGATGGATCTAAAGTAAATCCGTTCACTCCGTTTCCTGTGGTATACACAATCATTGTGGAAGAACCATAAATAACATATCCAGCTGCAATCTGATTCACCCCTTTTTGTAAGAAATCTTCCAACTGAACAGGTGTACCAGGTTCACTCACTCTTCTGTAAATTGAGAAAATTGTTCCCACTGAAACATTGACGTCAATATTTGAAGAACCATCTAACGGATCGATCAATACAACATATTTACTTAAATGACCGTTTTCGCCACATTTAATGTCAATAAAATCATCATTTTCTTCAGAAGCAATACCACAAACCACTTCTCTTTGGGACAACGCTGTAATAAAAATCTCATTGGCGATCACATCAAGCTTTTGCTGCTCCTCTCCCTGAATATTTTCATTTCCTGCTTTTCCAATGATATCTGCAATTCCTGCCTTGTTTACTTCCCTGTTTACCACTTTCGAAGCTAGTCTTATTGCACTTAGCAGACGAGAAAATTCTCCTGTAGAATATTGAAAGTCGTCTTGTTTATCAATAAGAAATTCTCCTAAAGTCTGTAATGGTTGATCTGACATATTTTACTTTTTACGATTTGCTCAAATTTCGTAAAATTTATCACAAAGAAAAAGAATTTCTCATAAAAGAATCTACCCACTGTATATCAATAGGATACACTCACAATTAGCTTAATTTAAAAAAAATAATCCTTAAATAAATAACCAAATTAAGTCTCCGGGACAAGATAATTTCAAGAATCTTCATTTATTTCATATTTTAATGAAATCTTAATTCCCCGATATCGTCCAGCTATTTCATATCTCATTGTAAATTTATAATTTTGACGTCCGTAAAAAACTCATATAAATTTTATCTAACAATTTTATTTATAACAATTTAATGAAAGTTTTCAAGTTTGGTGGAGCATCTGTGAAAGATGCCGAGAGTGTGAAAAATGTGTCTATGGTATTGGAAAGCCAGGGATTCGCTAAATGCTTGCTGGTTATTTCAGCAATGGGCAAGACGACGAATGAACTGGAAAAAGTCGTAGAACTGTATTTCAAAAAGGAGCACTACCAAACTGAAATTGAAAAGATAAAACAAAAACATATCGAAATTTCGCAGGGATTATTTCCTGAAAACCATGCTGTTTTTGCTGAAATCAATCTTTTTTTCGAGGATATCGTTTCTTTTTTAAGGAGAAACAAATCTCCCAATTACAGCTTTGTGTATGACCAGGTGGTAAGCTGCGGAGAAATGATTTCCACTAAAATTCTCAGTGAATACCTGAATGAAATTCAGTTTACCAACCAATGGCTGGATGCCAGAGACTATATCAAAACGGATAATTCTTATCAGGAAGGTGTGGTAGACTGGAAAAAAACGGAAGAATTCATGTCTACTTTAAATCCAGAGATCTGTTATGTAACTCAAGGATTCATCGGTTCTGATGATAATAATTTCACGGTAACTTTAGGAAGAGAAGGATCCGACTATTCAGCGGCTATTTTCGGATACTGCCTGAATGCAGAAGCGATGACCATCTGGAAAGACGTACCGGGAGTTATGACGGGAGATCCGAGAAAGTTTAAGGATGTTACGTTGCTTTCGAATATTTCTTATGAGGAAGCTATCGAAATGGCATACTACGGAGCCAGTATCATTCACCCTAAAACATTACAGCCGTTAAAACAAAAAAACATTCCTTTTTATGTAAAATCTTTCGTAGATCCTACAAAAGAAGGAACCAAGGTTGGAGCTTCAGAAAAAAACCAACAGGAGGAAACTTATATCTTAAAAGAAAATCAAACGCTGTTAAAAATCTCAACCCGGGATTTTTCATTCATTGCGGAGGATCATATGAGTTTAATTTTCGGATATTTGTCAAAATATAAAATCAAAGTTTCTTTGATGCAGAATTCTGCAATTTCATTAGCTTTATGTCTGGAAGATAAATTCAATACCATTGAAGAGCTTAATGAAGAACTTCAGAAAATTTTTAAGACTGAAGTGTCCAAAAATGTATCTTTATTTACCGTAAGAAATGCGAAGAAAGATAACATTGATAAATTTTACCATGAAAAGAACGTATTATTGGAGCAGATTTCAAAAAATACACTTCAAATGGTAACACAATAATATATAATTGCGACTAAACACACATGAGTTTAATTTCGAAAAATGATTTAATCAAAGCTTCCGGCTTGAATAAAATAGGATTCCTAAAGAACCCAGTAGCCTCTGCTGTGATGAGCATTGCTAAAATAAATGAAGTTAATAGACTATACGATAAACTGAAAGACAAGGAAGGTAAAGATTTTTTCGACTCATTTGTAAGAGAAAGAAACCTAAGCTATATTGCTTTTGAAGAAGATTTAGCAAAAATTCCTAAAACCGGACCGTTTATTTTGGTTTCCAATCATCCTCTTGGAGCGATTGACGGGATTTTGATGTCTAAAGTCTTATTAGAAGTGCGTCCGGATTTCAAAGTAATGGGCAATTTCCTTTTGGAAAAAATAAAGCCTATGGAACCGTACGTTATTTCTGTAAACCCTTTTGAAAACAGAAAAGAAGCATACAGCAGCTCTTCGGGAATGCGCGAAACATTAAAGCATTTACAAAACGGAGGCTGTATCGGTATTTTTCCTGCTGGAGAAGTTTCCAACAAAAACAATCCGTACGGGGAAATATTAGACAGAGAATGGGAAAAACCAGCGCTTAAGCTTATTAAAATGGCAAAAGTCCCGGTGGTCCCTATGTATTTCCATGCCAAAAACAGCCGTTTATTTTATCAGGTTTCAAAACTACACCCAAGTTTACAAACCCTGATGCTTCCTGCAGAAATGATGAACGACAGAGAGAAACCTATCCGGATTAGAATCGGAAGGCCTATCAATGTAAAGGCTATGGAGGAGATGGAGAATATTGAAGAACTGGGAGAATTCCTGAAACGTAAGGTTTACATGATGAAATCTTACTATGAAAAGAGAAAATCTCTTGCTCAGGCCATCAACCTTCAAAATCTATCGGTTAAATTTCCTTTGCTCAGAGAAGAAAATATTGTTCAGAATATCATCGATGAAACTCCGAAAGAGGATATTATCAATGATATCAGCAAACTGAAGGGCACCGATAAAATGCTGTTCAGCAACGGTAATTACGAAATTTATTTTACCACCTATGAGGAAATCCCTTCTGTAATGAGGGAAATCGGACGTCAGAGAGAACTTACATTCCGTGCTGTGGGAGAAGGAAGCAATCTTCCTTTCGACCTTGATGAATATGATAAACACTATCATCATCTTTTCCTTTGGGACAGTACTGCAGAAATGCTGGTGGGAGCCTACAGAATGGCTTTAGGGAAAGAAGTCATGAAAAAGTACGGTATCAAAGGCTTTTATACGAGTTCTTTATTTGAATTTGAACAGGATATCCATCCGTTCTTTAAAAAAGTAATTGAAATGGGACGGGCTTATATCTGCCAGGAATATCAGCAGAAGCCTCTTCCCTTGTTCCTTCTATGGCGGGGAATTGTGCATGTATGCTTAAGAAACCCTGACCATAAGTTTTTGATGGGCGGTGTGAGTATTTCGAATAAATTTTCAGAGTTCTCAAAATCTTTAATGATTGAATTCATGCGTTCGAATTACTATGATTCTGCCGTGGCTCAATACATCACCCCAAGAAATGAGTATAAGGTAAAACTTCGGGACCGTGATAAAAACATCTTTTTTGAAGAGATGGAATCCGACCTTAACAAGCTGGATAAGATCATCGATGATCTTGAACCGGAACTGAGATTACCTGTTTTAATTAAAAAATATATTAAGCAGAATGCAAAGGTGATTGCATTCAATGTGGATCCTAACTTTAATGATGCGATCGACGGACTGATGTATATCCGGATCAGTGATCTTCCTGAAAGTACGATAAAGCCTGTATTGGAAGAGATGAGCGAACAAATCAGAAAGGAACAGGAAAATAATCCGGCTGAAAATCAGTAAGTTTTTATATTTGTTTAAAAAAAGTTAAGTTAATACTTGCTTCATATACGAAAACTTACTACTTTTGCATCACTTTAAAACAACGAAGTAACAAACAAAAATATAATGGTTTCTTAGCTCAGTTGGTAGAGCAATGGATTGAAAATCCATGTGTCCCTGGTTCGATTCCTGGAGAAACCACAAACTGCCTTTACGGAGGCAGTTTTTTATTCCAAACTGCAAAAACAGTTGTCTGGTATAGAAAAAAGTATTATTTTTGCAACCACTTTAAAAGTAACAAACTTACCATATAAGGTTTCTTAGCTCAGTTGGTAGAGCAATGGATTGAAAATCCATGTGTCCCTGGTTCGATTCCTGGAGAAACCACAGAAGTTAAACACAATTTAACTTAATCAATCAAAAAAATCCCTTTTAAACAATGTTTAGAAGGGATTTTTGTTTTAGTGATGTTTACTATAGTTTCATCAAATTTAGTCCTTTTTTGTCCCTTTGTTGTCCCTGAGGACAATTTAAAAAGATTTTCAACTGTATCACAGACTAATTTTGAAACAAAAATAGAACTATGAACATTGCATTTTTTTTAAAAGAGCCTACAAAGGCAACCGAAACAATGGTGTATGTCTCAGCAACCTTAAAAGGTCAGAGACTGAAACGCTCCACAGGGGTAAAAGTAAAACCCTCACAATGGACGGGGACAAAAGTGAGACAACTAGCTCCCGAATCAGCAACTAAAAATCTGAAAATCGAAAACACTGTTAAAATCTTAAAAGAGATTGAGCGGGAGTATTTATTGAAGGAACAACCCCTATCTAAAGAAATTTTAGAAAAAGAGTTTGAACACAAGATTACACCCGTCAACACAACAACTGCTAGAAAAAAAGACGTATTAAGCGTTTTTAATGAATTTATTGATGTTAGAAAACAATCTGTATCAGAAAATACTATTAAGACCTATAAAACGTGTAAAAACCATCTTCAAACGTTTTCAACTGAAATGAAATTTGATATGTCATTTCAAAACATTACGCTTAACTTCTATGATGAGTTATTGGCATATTTCATTGAAAAAAACTTCTACAACTCTACTATTGGAAAATATGTAACAATACTTAAAACATTTATGAATTGGGCAGGAGAAAGACGATTTCATAATAATATGGAATTTAAAAAGTTCTTAGTTTTCAAAGATGATTCTGAAAAAATAAAACTTACTCCTGAAATAGTAGAAAAATTGAGAACAACGGATTTCGAAGATGATTATAGTAACATCGTAAGGGATATTTTCATTTTTAGCTCCTATACAGGTTTGAGATTTGTTGATATTCAAAACATGAGACCAGAAGACGTTACAGAAGATTTTTTACGATTACATATCAAAAAAGCTAAAGAAATGCTTGATATACCTTTATTAGATGTACCAAAAGAAATAATCAAAGCTCATACAGAACGCTATGGTAGGCTAAAAATACCAACTAATCAATTCTGCAATAGAGAAATTAAAAAACTTTTTGAAGCGATTGGTTTTGATGATAAGATACGGTTTGTAAAATATTCAGGTAAAAATGAGATTACAGTAGAAAAAAATGCTCACGATTATTTAACAATGCATTATGGAAGAGTATTTTTCATTACCAACTCATTGATTAATGGAATGAACGAAGAGTTTATCAGAGAAATTACAGGTCATAAAGATTACAAATCTTTCAAAAAATATGTTCAGTTTTCCCGTGAAATGGTAGCTGACAGTTTACATTCTGCATGGAAAAAATAAAATCCTATCTTATTGATAAATTCTTATTTTATCCAAAAATGGAATAACAAAAATATTCATATAGATATTTTAAGAGCCTGACTATTACAATTCCGTAAATCAGGCTCTTTTTTCATAGATTATCCATGTAAGTAAAAATTGCGAAATTTTATTATTTGAAAAATCAACAAACAACTAAATAAAGTACCATTTTAAACATATAGAATTTTAAAAGGATTATGTTTTTAATCTCACTCAAAATGGTAGCTTTCAGCTACTTTTAGATGTGTTGATAGTGAGGATTATATTTTCTTTGAGTGGTCTACCCTTCATTTTAGTGATATTTAAAGTGATTGTAATCTTTATCTTAAATTAAAAACATTGTATATTTGAATATTAGACCGCATATGAAGAAATCTATTCAAAAACCAGAAAATTGGCAAGACTTTGAAACCCTATGTAAAAAATTATGGGGTGAAATCTGGGATATACCTCTGAAAATTAAAAAAAATGGGAGAAGTGGTCAGTCACAATCAGGAGTTGATGTATATGGAATACCGAAAGGTGAAAATTCTTATTGGGGAATACAATGTAAAGGCAAAGACAATTATACTAATGCTCGACTAACCAAAAATGAAATTGAAAATGAAATAGCAAAAGCAAAAACATTTAATCCAAAACTTGATGTTTTTATATTCGCTACCACTATGAATAAAGATGTTGAAATTGAAGAGTTTGTGCGATTGAAAGATATTGAAAGTAGAGAAAATAATAGTTTTGAAATTCTATTATACTGTTGGGAAGATATTGCTGATTTAATAGATGAAAATATTGATACATATAATTTTTGGGTAGCAAATAAATCGCATAAAACAAAGTTTGATTTTGAAGTTTATTTAAATGATTTTGAGAATGATTTTATTATCAAACCAAAATGTATTAGAAAAATTAAACGATATAAACTAAAAGAACCTAAAATAGAGAAGTTAGATATTGGCTTTTCACCCCTATTTGGTAATACTGAATTGATGAGAAAACTATCAATGATTACTCAACCACCTCAATTCAAAGCCTATGTTAGCCATCAAAAGGTTAATGAAGCAATATGTAGTTTTGAAATAATAATGAAAAATGTTGGTTCTGTTGTCATTGAAGATTGGAAATTGAGGTTTAGAGTAGTAGGAGAACATAAAGAAATTATGGACCAATTGGGAACGGGACCAATGGGAATGATTGATATTGGATATTTAAAACATAAGCGAACTTATGTGAAAGAGAATACAATTTCATTTACACCTAAAGATAATGAGCCCCTAATACAAAAAGATAATAGATACTTTAAAGCATATATAATTCCTTTATGCGAAGAATACACAATACCTATTGAGTGGGAGCTTTTAGCACGGGACTACGATAAATCTGGAACAATATTTTTAAAAGTACAGCCAGGATATGAAGATAAAATAATTTATGAATATGTCGATACTGAGGATGATTTGAAAGGGGATGAAATAATTTCTATTGAAGAGAAGAAAAACTATATAGATGATGACGAATAAATTTTTACAAATTATTTTTCACTTTCTGAACAGTTCCTACGCTGACCGAACAAATTTTAGCCGTGTCTCGGATTGAATTTCCTTTCTTTAGGCTCTTAATCACTTCTTTATACTTCAATAAAAAGTCTTCGATGCTCTCCGTAGAACCTTTCTCACGCCCTTTATAAGTTCCACGAGCTTTGGCAAGTGCGATGCCCTCACGTTGACGCTCTAAAATGGTTTCCCTTTCCATTTCGGCTATATTTGCCATAACGGAAATAATTAATTTGAATGCCTGATTTTCCTTGCCTTTAATTAAGCTTTCAATTCCGAGATTATCAACTTTGAGAATAACGCCTTTTTCTTTGAAAAACTCCAGAGTCGTAAGAATATCATACAGGTTTCTTCCGAGCCTGTCAATAGAACTCACCGAGATATAATTAATTTCGCTCTCCTCAATGGCTTTTATCAGTTCCTTCCCCTGTTCTCTATCCTTAAAGGGTGTAGAACCGCTAACAACATCAATAAAAATTCTTTCGCCCTGCGCCTGTTTTTCTTCCTGTCTTGCTGTATTTTGTGAATTTGTACTAACTCTGATATATCTTGCTTTCATAATTGTAAATTGTTATAAAGCACCCTGCATTTAAGCAAGGTGCAAAGATTTTTATTTTAATTAGTTTTTGAAATAATAGCCATTAGAACTCATGTAATCGTACATCAAATGTCTGGCTGTTGATTCCCAATCAATGTAAATGTAAGATGGTAGGTTTTCAGGTATTGAACCTTCCTGTTCTAAAGTACACTGCGCAAAATCCTCGTCTGAACTGTACTCACCATAATAAGAATCTGAAAGGCTCTCTAATAGGTCGCTTACGTCCTCATGATAATAACTCATGCACTCTGCATAGGCTTCTATAACCTCGAAATTATAATCTGAATCATTGATTTGTTCGGCTATTTCGTAAATATCTGCTGAAAGATGGCATTCGCTGATTAGCTTTTGTTTGATGAAGAACTGATTACATTCGTAGTCCTGAAACATAAATTCAGGCTCTTGCTCGTCTTGGTGTAGTTCCTGCATAGCTTCTAAAAGCTCATCATAACTTGAATAATTTGATAATTGAAGCCATTCACCGTAGATGCTTCCTGAATTGTACTTGCGATAAGTACCAACATAGATTTGGAAGTCCTCCAAACAATTTTGTAACTTTGTCATTGTAGATAAGTTTTAATTAGCGTTAGAATTTTTTACACTTCCCCGTTCAATATTGGTAGTATTGACGGGGTTTTTTGTTGGTTTTAAGTAGTCGAAAACCATGCCAAATGTGCAAATTTTAGGGTGCTTTTGAATGAAACAGGAGAAATATTTTAAACCTGTACAAAATTCTTTCAAACCCGTTCTAACTTTGAGTTACAGTCTAAAAATGTTCAAAAAAAGTGTTCAGGTTTTTAGACCGCCCGAAAACTTTTGCCCGACTTTCAACAGGTGGGGGTACTAGCAAAAACTTGTCCTATGGTGGGGTACTTTTGTTTAGATACCTACTCTTTCAATAAATCTTTAAGACAATTTCAGTAACGAAATTTCTTTATCATAAACCACACTCCTCTATTTGAAATAGCGTGAAATTTTCCTATTTTAGCTTAATAATAAAAGAGCATGAATTATAAAGAAAAATGGGATTTAATTCTTACTGAGAAAAGGTTTAGAGAAAAATCACAAACAATTCAATCAGATGGACGGAATCCTTTTGAAAATGATTATGGTAGATTAATATTAAGTTCCCCAATACGAAGATTACAAGATAAAACACAAGTTTTTCCTTTGGCACAGAGTGACTATATAAGAACCAGATTAACACACTCCTTAGAAGTTTCATATATTGCAAGTTCCATTGGACAAAGTATCGAAAATATTTTAATTGACAAACATGAGATACCCGAAACTAAAAGAGGATATTTAAGTTCATTACTAAGAGTATCGGGCTTAGTCCATGATCTAGGTAATCCTCCATTTGGGCATTTTGGAGAAGAAGCAGTTCGCAATTTCTTCACAACCTTTTTTGAATCAAAAGACTATAAGGAATATGAAAAAAATATTTTAATCTCAAGGAAAACGTCTAATCCAATATTATCGGATTTAGAAAAGTCAGACTTCAAAAACTTTGATGGTAATGTTCAAACATTGAGAATTTTGTCGAAACTTTATTATTTCGGTAGTGATTATGGGTTCAACTTAACTTATTCCAGTCTCAGTTCTATTATTAAGTATCCATCAAACTCTATAGATGGAAATAAAGGAAAAACATCTTCGGAAATTGCTAAGAAAAAATTTGGTTACTTTGCGACTGAAAATGATATATACGAAGAGATAAATACATTTCTAAAATTGTCAGATAAAAGAAATCCTGTAGTTTATTTAATGGAAGCAGCAGATGACATTGCTTATAGTGCAGCAGATGTTGAAGACAGTATTAAACTTGGAATAATAAATTTATATGATGTTAGAAAATTATTTTTTAATAAGCTTGAGCAAAATAAGGAAAAAGTAATTAAAGAGTTAGATAGACTGATTCTTCTTTATGAGGAAAAGACTATTGATGAATCTATTGCCATTCAAAGGTTTAGAATTTGTACACAACAAATAATGCTTGAAGAAATAATTAAGACTTTTGGAGATAATTATGAATTAATAATGGATGGTAAGTTACAAAGTGAAATTATTGATATTTCAGGGGCAAAAGATATTAGAAAAGCATATAAAGACCTTCAAACAATTGTCTTTGATGATAATGATATCATGAAAAAAGAAATTGCAGGGTGGAAAGCTATTAGCGGACTTTTAGAAATATTTACAAAAGCCTCCATGAGTGACAAGTTTAAAAGCTCTGGAAACACTTATGAAGCAAGGATTTACAAGCTAATTTCTTCAAGCCATCGATATGTCTACGAAAACATAGAAAATTATGATAATCAAGAGTATAAAAAATTACAAATGATTGTTGATTTCATTTCAGGTATGACAGATACTTACGCAATTAATTTATATCAAGAATTAACAGGAATAAAATTATAATGTCTGAGATAAATGACATAAAAAAAACTTTTTTTAACCACTTCAACGAACAGATGAAGCATGAAAATTTTTTACATTTTTTCTATGAAGTTTTCATGCTTGGTTCAGCCTATGTCGTAGGAGGATACTTACGAGACTTTCTGAATAACAAACAGAGCAGAGATATTGACGTTATTGTTGATATTGAGGAAGAATCATTAATTAAAATATTATCAGATTTCGATTTTAAGTATTCAATAAATAGGCATGGTGGTGTAAAAGTCAGACTTAAAAGTATTGAGGCTGATATCTGGACTATATCAAATAACTGGGCTTTTAAGAATGAATTAGTCAAATTAAATGAGGAAGATAAGCTAAATAGTATTGCAAAAGGTTGTTTTTATAACTATGATTCTTTGGTAATCAACCTTAATAAGTTTCATTTTAATGTAAGAAATTACAAAGATTTTTTAGAAAGCAAAAAACTAAACATATTACAAGAAAGTTCACCATATAAGTTAAAAAACCCTTCAATGGAAGCAAACATTTTAAGAGCGATTTATTTAAGGGAACTTTTCGATTGTGAGCTTACTGAAAATACATCACATTATTTAAGTAAGAGAATTGGTTACATAGAAGATAATTATAAAAGTGCCATTGAACGGCTGCTTTTTATAAAAAAGGCTTATCCTAAATATGAGTTTATAGAAGAATATCATATATTAGAATTTATAAAATACTTGAATACAGATTTTAATAATAAAAATCAATTGACATTTGATTTTTAGCATAAAATAGGCACAAAATTTGTAGTTTTGCGCCAAGACATCAACGAATATAAAATAAGTGTTAAACTTGTTGCTTGTAAAATAAAATTTGGCGATTTTAAAATAACAATCAAGAGCAATAGTAAAACACCCACGATTGCGTGGGCTGTTCTGCTTTTGATTGTAGGTTACGCCAAATACCTTTTTACAAAGCATGGAATCAGTTCCACGCTTTTTTTATTGCCTGAAATCAAGCATAAAAACATATCAAATGGGTATTTTATTCAGTACAGACACCGTAAGGAGCCTTAACAAAAGGCAAAAACTCGCAATGCTAACAGTCGTAAAAGAAATTTCAGACAATGCGATAGACTTCACAAAAAAATTAAATCAACAGAAAATCCTTACCAAATATCTTTCAATATTTGAGTTGACCGATGTTGCCATGTCAAATTATGAGCAACATCTAATAAAAATTGATTTAAGAAGTCTAACCCCAAATCAACGAGATTACTTCATTGTAATGGGTCATGAGTTGCTCGGTGCAATCCAAGACAGAAGATTGGAGGATTACAATATTTTATTTGAAACCTACCAAAAGTATAGTAATATCAGTAGTTCCATTTTTTCAGGAACAATCGAACGATTACGAGGACAAAATTATTGATATGAAAAATTTATCAATTTTATCTTCTTTGGTATTCATAGTAATATCCTGTTCAAGCAATGGAAAGGGCGGACTTGAAATTAATTGGGGAATTGTTGGTATAATCTCATTTTTAGCCATTGGTTACTTCATGAGCAAAAAGGAAATTAGAGCCGAAGAGGAAACCAGAAACCTTAACGAGCAAGTCAGGAATCAAAGGGGGAACCCATTGACACAAAAACTGGTTTTCAATTACAGCAAAATCAAATTTACCAATGAAATAACCTTTAAACCTATTCAGATTGCAACAGCAGAAGTTTATAAAGACAGGTTTGAAATTACGATTTACCCATACTCCGCTTATTCGGGAACTTATGTTATCGTCAAGTCCCAAAAGCAAGGCGACGGAATTTTGAACACCGTTATCAAAGTTGAGAATGGCAATTTTTCTCAATACGGCTCCCAAAAGCCTTGTTTCGTCCACATTTCTGAAAGAGCAAACATTCTAAAAATATATGATGAAAATCGAATTGGAATAATCTTAAAATTTTAATTATGAAAAAATCAATCTTTATTCTCGCATTGGCAGTTTTTCCACTATTCTCGTGTTCATCATCTGACAATGATGAGGAAACAACCAACCCTACAACCGTAAACAACAACAAAATCAATCCTCCCGCTTGGATTATCGGGAAATGGACTAGCTATTTAGGAGGTATAGCCTACCAATCCTACACGTTTTCTAATGGTGATATAGTTATGTCGATGGGAGGTTACTCACAGAGCTACAAGTATATCGCTGATAACGGAGGGTATTCCCAAACTTCAAGTGATACGGAATTTACTTTCACTCTTGCTAACGGTGGAGTTGCTCAAACTTTCAAATTCAAGAAAGTAACTGCAACAAAACTCAACTTTGACAACGGAAACGGAATAACAGAATTTATAAAAGAATAAAAACATGAAAAAACTATTATTTACTCTAGCATTGGCTTTGCCAACACTTTATTTCGCACAGGAAACACAGAAAGACAAAAAATGCGATCTCCCTGCAAACTATCAAGAACCTGCGCCAGATAAGAAAATCCAATCTTTTTTGAAAAAAGTAGATGCAACTATTTCTAATCTTAGAAAACACGTTGCAATAGATAATGACTGCAACGAAAGCGATATTGTTTTCTTGCGCATTTCAGAGCAGAAAGGAAACGGACTTTATGACGTGTGCGTGAAAGGTAAATCTCTCAAATATAAACGCATGGGAAGCGTGTTCATGAAGGCAGACCAAAACCCTTTTGATACTGCAAAATGATAACGCTCATTTTAAATTCAAATTTCTGTGGAACTTCTCTCCGATCATTCAGAGAATCTAACAATTGGGACTATCTTTTATTAGTCTCAATTGCTATACTATATGTTGGCGGTGTGTATTACACACTGGTGATATTGAAATTTATCATCGACAAATTGAAACAGCATTTTAGTAAAAGACGGAAAGCAAAGCATTAATCAAACTATTTGATTGACAAGTAGTCGTAGTTTTACTACAATTTAAAAGATTTATTAAAAATCTCTATATTTGGTATCATATTTTTATCTATATTTAGTGATATAAGATCAAAAAAACACTCACAAAATTATGAAAAAAAACACCTCCAATTCTGATCGGATTTCGGAGAATCATATTTCGGGCATCAACCGTGTGGTGAAGCTTGATATTGTAGTTAACGGAAAACCTGTCAGTCACTTTAAGCACTTTCGCCTACAGCAGAGTGCAAGAAGGCATCATTACTTTGAACTTACTTTAGCTCATGATTCTTTAGGAGAATCACAGAACCACAATCTTGAAGAAGCCAGACAATTTCTGGGAAAACGTCTGACAGTTACTTTTAAATATAAAGATGCTGAAAATGAAAGTCCCGAACGTACATTTATCGGTATGGTTACAAAAGTGGCATTCAGTCAGGAAAAAATGAGTTTGGGAAACATTGTACTGAAAGGGCAGAGCCCAACAATCCTGATGGATTCTGCACCGCATACCCAGAGTTTCGGGGGCACTCAGGCTGTGAACACCTCTATTATTGCTGACAGCATCATTAAAGAGACATTAGGAACAGATAAGTTTGATTTCAGAATAGACACACAGAATAAAAGCTACATTAATTACAGTGCGCAGTACTGTGAAACCCATTACAACTACCTTACAAGAATTGCAGAAGCATATGGAGAGCAGTTCTACTATGATGGTTACATACTACACTTTGGAAAACTTCCGTCTCACGAAAAGCCTATTCAGCTTATTGACGGCAGTAATGTGGGTGATATAGCAATTGAATTAAAAGCAGTTCACACCAGACCTGAATATTTTGGATATAACAGCAGTAGTCATTCTAAAATGTTAGGCTCGGATAATAGCATCAAGCATTTAGGAGATTTATCAGCAAAGTCTTATGAATTGAATGACGGCATTTTTAAAACACGATCACTAATCCCTACACCTATCAATGCCAATATGTTTCTGGATGTGGATGATTCCCAGAAAAGTGCAAGAGGAAGTGCTTCTGTAGAAGTTTTTACAGTATCAGGAAATACTTCTGTCCCTTTCTTATATATAGGTTGTGTGGCAGATTTAGCCATGAGAAAGCCAGACAGCAACCAGACTTCACATTTTACAACTCTGATGATTACAGAAGCCACCCACGAGGTAGATGCAAGGGGATATTATACAGGAAGCTTTGAAGCGATAGCAGAGGGAACAGGTTTTATGCCTAAGCCTGATTTTGTACTCCCAAAAGCAGAACCACAGGTAGCAACTGTTATTTCTAATGTTGATCCGTTGAATCAGGGAAGAATACAGGTTCAGTTTGACTGGCAGTTAAATGACACCACTCACTTTATAAGAATGATGAGTCCAGATGCTGGGGGAACAGATGCTATAAGCCAGAACAGAGGATTTGTGGCTATTCCTGAAATCGGTGATCAGGTAATGGTTGGCTTTGAATATCATAATCCTGATTTTCCTTTTGCTATGGGCGGAATGTTTCATGGAAAAGTTGGTTTAGGTGGTGGTATGGATAACCATTTAAAATCCATACAAACCCGTAGCGGAATCAAAGTTTTAATGAATGATGCTAATGGTAGTGTAACAATTCAAGACCCAAGTGGTAATATTTATTTTATGGACGGAGGAGGAAATATTAACGTTACTGCCCCCAATAAAATAACGATGAATGCTACGGATGTTGAGATCAATGCCAACAATAATTTTGATATTAATGTGGCAAATAATATGACTTCCACAGTAGGAAATACTGCATTAATGAACTATCTCCAGAAAACATTGATGAACACTCCTATCATGTTGCAGACTGTATCTGAATTATTTCATGCTCAGGCAGCCAAGACTATTATTAATACAGAAAATGAATTATTTATTCAGGCAAAAGAAGCGAATGTAGCTGGAACTCAAAAATTATTCATGCATTCCGATCAGAATACAATTGTAAACAGCAAAGGGGTTGTTGATATGCATGGTAAGCAGGGAAATAATCAAACAAATAAGGCACAGCCATATAAAAAGATTCCTATCTATATGGATGGGAGATGCTATGTTAAATTCAGACCTCAATCTAATTGGAGCGGAGAATACGGTTTCGATTGGATGAGAATGGGTGACACCTCCCTACAGGGTGATACAAATGCAAACGGATATAAATTTATTTCATCAAATTACAACAAACTAAAGACAGCATACCAGCAGAGAACGTTTACAAGAAAAGACAGTAGAGGACGAAGAACTACATTTACTTACTTTGTACCTTGGCTGACCTTATATCCCAAAAATGAAGTTCCAAAAGGTTTTACCCATACTTCGGCAAAATTGGATGTGACAGTTGACATCGAGGTAGAACCTATAAGACTGGAGTTGGAATATGATAAAACGTTATTTACTTTAGATAAACAGAATATTACAACTGTAACTAAAGGTATCCACAAAACAACCCTTAATATATCTTGTATTAAACCGTTTGATAAGTATCAGGATATTAAAGTGATTTCTGTATTTAAGAATGCCAAAGGAGAAGAGGAAAAGGCATTGGCGGGAAAAATTTTGGTTACTCCTAATAAGCAACGTTATAAGGCGGATTGTGTGATTGTAAGAGTAAATACAAATATAAACGGAACAGTTTCAATGAGTGTCCCATCATCAAATAGACAATCTGTTTTGAACAAATACTTGAGACAGTCATTAGTAAATCCTAATTTTCTTACCACAATTGATCTATTCTTTACTTCAGATACTGATTCATCTGGAAAGAGGACAAATCTAAAAACATTATTCAATAACGCTGCAAATGTAAGAGGTGGTATGATTCCAAACGGCTCAATTGACGCAATTCAAGATTTTTTAAATGGACAGGTCAAAACGAAGTATGGTAATAAATATGATGACGTCTATAAATTCTATTTTATTAATCAGGAAGCAGGAACATCTCGGTCTCCGAACAGCGGTTTATTTGGTCGCTCATATGGCATCCCCTCTACGGCTAAATCTGTAGTAATATATAAAGGTGATAGTAGCAATACCGCTTTTAGTGACAGTACACTTGTACATGAAGGTCTTCACGCAATGGGACTCTATCATTCTTTTGATAATTCTGGAGAGCATACCTTTACTCAAGATAAAACGGATAACATAATGGATTATTCAGACGTAGCACTAACCCCAATACCTGTTATTCAACTATGGCATTGGCAATATTCATTTATTTACCCAAACGTAAAAAAAATATAGACAATGAAAAAAATAACACTTATCCTTCTATCATTAATAATATCATCTTGTCACTCACAAGATAAAGATACTAATAAAAACACTCCCTCAAAAGACATCAGAAAACCTAAATCATTAGAAATTCCAGTAAATCAGAAAACTATGGAAACATTTACCAATGAAAAATTTGATATTGAAAATTATTTTAAACATTATGATAAAATAAGTAGAACTTATGAACATGAGTCTTCTAATGGTACAAAGATTTTAGAAGCTGACTTTGATGATTCCTATTATGCAACACTAATAACTAAGAACTCTCTTTTTGCGACCCATAAAGAATACTATAAAAATGGTTTATTAAAAAGTAAGTGGGAAACTTTTGGTGAAGGAGGCTTTATTAAAGGGTTGCGATATGAATATGATTTAAAAGGTAAACTCATAAAAGTAGAAGATTGGGATAAACCTTATAAATTTACTTGGGAGCAAGTAAAAAAGTATATTGAACAAGATTTAAAGTTAGATTTATTAAAAGATAAATTAGGCGTAGGGAATAATTTAGAATATCCTGGTTACAGTTTTCCAACTTGGAGTATAAATTATATGGGAAAATACAAAGAAGATCCTAAAGGAGGATTAATAAGAATCATGTTAAATGGTACTACAGGAGAATTATTACTTGTAGAACGTCAGCTTGGTAAAGGTGGTGATGGAACGACTGTTGATATTCTTTATAAAAAGAAAAACTAATGTGAAATGCCACAAAAGATCACAGATACCGCCCAATTATCCTGTAATCAAGGAACAGCACCGAGCAATCTTAGTGTTACAAGTCAGAATTTCTCTACAGCCGAGGGAAAACATATTGCTACCGAGCAAGATAAGCAGGTAAGCACCAATATAAAACCTTTCGGACAATGTAAATTAAAACCTACTTCGGGAGGATATTTACCTTGTATTCCTGCTCCAACGGTTTGGCAAAAGACCACAGAAAAAGATACAATCAACAATTACAAAATTCTTACTGAAGATTCTTTTTGTATGTGTGGTACGGGTGGTAAAATTGAAGTAGCAGACAAAGGACATGGTGAGAAACATGAGATAAAATAATAAAAAACAAACTATATGGAAACAGAAAAATTAATTAAGCAACTTACCAAAATTGCTGAAGAAACAAGTTATTATGCTAGAATTAGAAAAAGTCCCTCATCCAAAAAAAAAGAAAAAGAAGATGCTATAGAAATACTTTCCACTCTTAGCGAGAATACGGTGAGTTTATTTAAACAACACAATTTATTAGATTTGATACAGCCAAAAAGAGACAAACTTTATGATAAACAGTGGTATGAAGAAACATTTGGCAATGGTGCTGTAGCTGACATAAATAATGCAATAATAGAGTTGAAAAAAATAAAAGTCAACGAAGTGGAACATTCACAAAACAATGAAAACCAGTAATTTAAATGCAAAAATAAGCAAAACCTCAAACGTTTAATTCATGTTGTATAATTGTAAATAATTTTTAAATTAATTAAAATGAAATTACAAATTAATTACAGCGGAGCGATTTATGAAGCTCAGGTTACGAAGGAAAAACACTTCTACATTTTCAGACTACAAAGATGCGGTGGTTTTATTGAATATTACGAGCCGTTTGGCTTCGGGAGGTTTAAATGTTCAATCCAATGTAGGTTGAAACATTACAAGGATTTTAAAAAAAGAATTTTTAACGGCAATTCTACTCCGAAAAAGTTTAAACCCATCAATTAATTCTTTCACTTTATACAAAACAGAAACAGGCTTGTTTTAAGCCTGTTTTCTTGCTATCTACTTCTATCAATGATTCTTTATAGCTTTTGCGAAGTCTTATTATTGGCAATCTTCCCAATGTTCAGCGTCCTTGCTTAGGCAAGACTCATTAATTTCAAGCTTCTCAAACTGTTCTCTACTCCATTCATCAAATAAAAAATCTCGGAGTTTTTTACCAACCTTTTTAAATGTGACTTTAGAGTAAGGGGTAATATTTATTGTAACATTAATTTTGTTTTCAGATTCTTCTTCAACATAAACATCAGCCACTACTTTAGAGTCTTTATATACCCATATCTGCTCTTCATAGTCCATTTTAAAATATAAGCCTTTAGCTCCATTCCTTATTATGTATTAAAAAAACATTGACCATTACAAATACTGTAAATGCTCTGTTGTTAAAATCTTTAGTTCAAGAAAACCCTTATTGCTTTTTACTAATCCAAACACCGCAAATCCATTGTTCATCGAATTTTGAGGTAGCTTCTTATAATGTTTAATTTGATTTTCTGAAAGTTGTATAGAAAATTTGAAATTTCCTTTAACTCGAAAAATTAATTTCTTTATTTTAAATTTCTTGCCTGTTGTTGAGTTTATGCGGTCATAATCCTTGCTCTCAACATTGGCATTTCCCCAAATTATTATGTAGTTATCTATAAATTCTCCATTTTTACTCAACAGTCTATTAATACTAACTCTTGGTATGCTTTCGTATTTGTATTCGTTTAGTGAGGCTTTTAGTTGATTCCTAGTAGTATTGCTAATGAAACTTTCAACAGTATTATTTCTCTTAGTCTCTTCTCTTATTAGCAGATTAATAGCTCTCTGTAAATTATTATCAATTAAAAACTCTAATCTTTTTTCATCTTCATTATTCTTACTTTCAATAAGTTTATTGAGGTTTTTCTTAGTAATATAATCTTCATAATGCTGACAATCTTCTAAGTGTTCTTGTTTACTATTTGAAGCGTAGTAAGGAAATACATTTTGTTTACGCACAATATGTAATGGTGCTGTAAGGCATTCAGGACAGTATATTTTTTCATAATGAATTTTATCAACGTAGTCCTTAATTTCTATATTCTTATTTTCGATTTTATAATACGCTTCTTCAAATGTTGGCATTTTCTGTCTTTTTTAATAGTTTTGAACTTCTCCATTTATCGGGAAAATAAGGGATTTGGAAATAGATATGAGCAAGATTTTTTAAAAAATAATAACCTGCTTTATCTGTTCTATATTCGTATTGAAATTCCTCAATTCTTTTTTGAAAATCAAGTTTGAATGCTTCAAAGTTCATTTCCTCATGTAAATTAATAAAAAGTTTTATATCTCTTTGATAACCATCATTTAGTCTTGGATTTGAAAACAATTGCTCCTCTAAATCATCTTCTATATTCTCTATTAAATGAGTTGAGGTAGAGTTTATTCCATGATGAGGGGTAAAAATACCTAAGTCTATTTTATTATCAATGACGAACTTTCGAATATCATTATACTCTTGCTCTAAATCTAATATTGCAATATATTCCAATAGAACTGCTAAAAGAGGACTTGTACTATCGGAGTAATAAACTGGTTTTTCTCCCGTAATTGTAAAACGAATTACATTTTCATAACTATTATTAGCATCGGGTAATCTTCCATACTTTTCTTTTCCATTAACAATATAGCTTAATACACTTTTTAAGTAATTTATTGCACTTTGTTTATCATCAAGAAGTAAATAGAGATTTAAAATATCAACAATTGGGATAGAGTTTATATCTACCAATGGACGAAAAGAAACACTATTTGCATTAATTACAGAAGTTAAAATTTCTTTGACAGTATTTTTGTTTACATTGGGATTCTCAAAATCAATATTTAACAGGAATGTTAGATATTCTAAATATTCAAATGTTCGTTTTGTATATCCTATTTGTTCATATCTTCCCGAATTTTCATAAGATAAACCATTCTGAATTTTTGCCAATGGTAAAGTTCTTTTAAAATACTCGGTTAGTATTGATAAATAGAATGTTAATAAATTATTAAAGTGAGCAATAATCTTTTTATCATTTTCTAATTTATTTTTTAAAATCCAATGCCAGTATTTTAGAATTAAATGCGTTAAATATCTCTTCGCAATATCAAGGTTATTATAATCCTTAGCTTCCGTATAGATAATAAATGAGATTAATTTCAGAGTCTCAAATAGTAAAATCCATTCTCTTTTTTTCTTGTTCCAACCTTGCCATTCATTTTTACTAAATAAATCATCTAATAGTTTTATAAAATCCTCTGAAATATGATTAGAAGCGTTTAAGTTAATTAGAACTTTATTGAAAAGTTTTGTAGTATTTTGGTCAGTTAAAAGATAAGCTCCGAATAAATGATTTGAAAACTCTAAACTTAATCGCTCAATGTCCCAACGGTCAAATTCAATACCTCCATTAGTAGGAAATTCTTTAGAAATAAACCCCGTAAACGTTTTTCTTGCATTTGCTTTTAGCTCCCCATTATGAACAAGCACTACTTTTTGAAGTAGTGTATTAAAATCTTTATAGGTAGTTTCAAAATCCGCATATTTTGCCTCCCGTAAAGACATCATAATTCCGTCGTTTTTCGTTAAAACAACGGAATTAATATCTCTATCATTACCACCTTTTAATTCAAAGTAAAATCGCTTTTTTATACCGTCATTATCTTTTCCTACTGCAACTATGTCTTTACCATATTCGGGCAATCCCTTATTTTCTGTCGGTTTGGTTAAAATTTCAAATCCTAAAGAAGTTAATAGCATGGGAAATATTCTATTAAGTTCTCTTTCCTCTGTTAAAGATTCGAGGTAGGATTTAACTATAATTGGCTTTATGTTCATTCTGTGATATTCAAATTATGATTGTATAAATCAGGGTTAAGATAACTACTACTATCTATAAGCATACTGCTTTTGATTAATGACATTGGAGTAGGTTCTTTATCATCAAACTTGAAAGAGTTTCCTCTAACAATAATATTAGTTTTAACCATTTCCATAAAAGTCCCTTTTCCTGCATTTACTTCGTTCATCATTTTTGCGTGAGCTTCGTGTTCCAAACGATAATATAAATCCATTAAATCACGTTCATTTTCATAAGGATTTAGGTCGTTAATAGATTCTTTCAACTCTTTTAGTTTATAATAATCTTCTAATGCTTTTTTAATTGGATTTAAAAACTCTTTGTCTTTTTTTGTTTTACCTATACTAATTTCTATTTCTTTATAGATTGTCTCATGATAAGAGTTGAAAACTATTTGAGCTAAACTATTTTGAATATGCTCTCGTACACCTCTCAATTTGGAATTTCTTAATGGCAGAATTAAAGACAATAGCTTATCGAATGAATGAGGATATTTACAAATGTTATTTATGGCATTTAGTTGATATTCTACCTTATCCAATTTTAATAAATCTACATGGTATATACCAAAATGTGAACTAAGTATCACTTTTACGCCAAGTACCCCAAGAAAAGAGTATTGCTTAAAAAGATTTAAAATGCATTCCTCTGTTTTAATATGATTTTTATTCCAAAATTCACTGATACCGTTTTCAAATAAATCCATAGGAAAATTATGATTACGGTCTTTGTCAAATAACCTCATCATAATATCAAAAATATATACTGGTTCAGAAAAATGGTAGAAAAAATGCTTTATTACTGCAAAATTTCCTGTTTTTGAAAGATACAAATGTAGTAAGCCGTACTTTTCTGATTCAAATCCATTTAACATAGAAATATCATGAAAAACACTATTTCTTATCTCGTCTGTGCCATTATTTAGAAATTCCAAATAGAATATAAAAGACTGTTTTAAAATGGCTTCTGTTGTCTTTTTATTTTCGACGATATTTTGGATAAGATATGATTGCTGATGAGCAATATCTACGTCTTTAATTTCTATGTCTCCAATTTGATTATATGCTTTCTCTATATCGATTTCGTTTTGAAAATTTAGCCTACCTAAAATAAATAAACACTCACTATAATTTTTATCTTTTAGACTTATTGCTTTATCAATAGCAGTTAAATTTCCTGAATGATAAGCTCCGATTAATAAATCCGATACGAACCTTTCCTTAATATCATTTTCTAAAGCGTATGTTAATAATGTATTGCCAAAACTCAAATTTTGCTTAAAAGAATTACGCAGGAACATAATAATATCATGTTCAGCATATTTATTATCCAACTTATTGAATATTTCAAAAATCTCCTTTTCAGAATAATCTGAATTTGGCAAAAAATCAAAAAAACTTCGTTCAAAAGAGAATAAATGCTTTTCTCTATTTTCCTTATTAAGTGATAACAAAAAACTCTTTATATCTAAACCGTTTTGATATAAAACATAAAGTGTAAACCCTTTAAATCCTTTTATAATATGACTAAAAGAGTTGATAATTCTTTCACAATTATATTCTTTTTTAAGTGTCTCTTCAAATTCATCAACAAACTTGAATGCCTCTGGAATATTTTTAGGTAATTGATTGTTTAATTTTTCAGTAGCAATTGCAAGTACAATATCTTGTAATTTAATTGAATTTTGCTCTAACTCTAATATTTCTCTTTCTGTATCAATTTCATATAATATTCCAAGTTTAACTAGCTCTTTATATTGTGAAATTTCATTTTTTGAAAATTGAGATTTTCGAGTATTAAAATAATAATCTAAAAACGCTCTAATAATTTGTTTTTCTGTGTCTTTTGCCATTTAACGAAAATACGAAATTTATAAGTTAAAAACTTCGCGCACTAATTATGTAGAATAAAAAATCATCTTGATATTTCACAATTATTTTGCTTATCAAATTAATTACACGCAAAATAATTAATTTTCAAGTATTTTTAATAAATATTCCAAAATTGCATTTATTGTTCCACCGAAACTAGGGAACAATCATTTAAATTTACTTTAGCTTTAATACTTTTGGTAACAGTTCCTCTATAATCATTTTTACCTTTATAGGTCATTACAATCCCTACATAATTACCATTTATCTCAAACCTTGTTTCGATGTGTTCAAAACTTCTAGGCTCTTCCATTCTATCTTTTACATATTTTACCAATTCTCCGTGAGAACCATCCCAACCACTTAAACAGTTTTTCAAATTCATCCATTTGTTTTTTGTGTTCTGCAATTTGATTAAGGTTTTTTGTCCGATTGAGTTTAATTCTTTTTGATTTATAAAATTAAACTCAATAAAGTAGAAGAAAATCATTCTCCTACTTCATTTTTTAAGCTATCAGCCTTTAATCTTTTGACCGTATTAAGAACGCTACGGTAGTATTTTTCCACGGTATTTTTGCACCTACCTGAAACTAATCTTAATATTTTTTGTGTGATTTTCGGATATTTATCGTACTCCCAATTCATTACACAATCTACTAAGCTATTAAAAGCTTTTTCAGCTCTTTCGTTTCCTAAAATCCTGCCGTTAATCCTTTGTTTTTCAGGTAAGGTTTTTATTTCATCGCTATATACAATTCTTCTTTTAGCATTATTTCTCGGGTTGACATTTCCTCTTAAATTGTAAATTTTAGTAGCTATATGGTCTATTTCCTCCCATTCAAGAGGTGGATTACAACATTTCGTATTGTATTTTTGTAGATAACGTTTAAAGTTAGTAAAACCAGCATCAGGATTTATTGAAATAAGACAATAGGCGTAAGAACTTACTCGCTGATTTCTTAATCCTTCAGGAACAATTTTACGTGGGGCAAAACATTTACAATACTCCACTTTTTCTTTTCCAAAATCATAATATCCTTCTTTATTAAATTCAAAATCTTTCTCTTCCAATACGTCAGATAAATTATTGAATCTAATATTACCCCCATTGAGAGAGTAACCTAAGTTTTTATTTTTATTACTATTAAAATGGGGGAGTTTTTTAACTGCGTGTACAACAGTTGTATTAAACTCTAATAAATCAATTTCAACAGCATTTTCATTGTAGTATGCTTCTGCATCAAAACTGATAATGTTCACTCGGCTACAATCATTGCATGATTTATCATAAGGGATACCCAATATATCTACTATATGCTCATAACTTTCCTTGAAATTCTCTTTTACAAGGTTTCTCACTTTCACAAGCAATCCAAAACCATTCCCTCCAACACTTTTCCATAATGCTGTAATATAAGTTGTGTCGTAGTTAAAATCTTTTTCTCCGTCTATATCAAAATACAAATATCCCGTTGATTCGTCTGCATTTTCGGTATTGACATAATTATTCTTGAAAATATAGTTAAAGCAAATTGAAGGTAATTCAACTTTTATTGCCTGATATTCTTTATTTTTTTTATCTATTTCTCGTAATTTTAATATTTGGGGGACTTCTACCCTTTTTGCATCTTTAAGATGTTCAATAAACCCAGCTACGGAGTTTATTTGTCCGATAACATTTCGGTTTTTTACGTTTTGTATAACTGAAAACATAAGCTTCTTAATTTTTAGGCAATGGAAAACCATGCAAAGGAATTTCCACTGCGGATTAATATTTGTTTGATAAAATTTAATTTTTTAAAGTCTTTAGGAAATAAGACTTTGATATGAGATAAACAGCGCTGTTTAGAAAGTGATTTTTACTTGAAAAAGTTACTCAGTAGATTCTTTTTCAGAATTATAAATATAATTCAAAACATCACTTTTCCTATAAATAGGGCTTTTGCCAGATTTACCAATAGGTTTTAACAACCCTTTTTTGCTCCAAAGCCAAATAGTTGTTCTCTTTTTTTTGGTAAGTTCACATACCTCGGCTATTGAAAGATGCTCATCTTTCTTTGGTTTCATTGAATCTTTGTCTTTACTTTCTAATTTTGAAAGTAATAAATCTAACTTTTCGTCTGTTTTGTTTTCTGACTGAAAGGCACTCGCTAATTGAGTGATAACTTCTAAGAATTTTTGTTCTTGCATAATCTTGTTATTTTAAATTATGCTACAAAAATACCCTAACCGATTATCCTCAATCAATACCTGTACTTAAATAGGGACAAGAAAGGGACATTAAAGAATTAAATCAGATACTCAACTTTTGTACGTGGCTCTTTACACTCTCTCATTAAAGTCTTTTGTATAGTAGCTTTTTTAAATTTCTTAAAATCTTCTTCATCATAGAATTGAAAATTTGAAATTATCCAATCAGAAATTTTCTCTTTACTATTTGCAACTAAATGATTCATATCATGAAGCTGTTTGAAAAAATAGACAAGTTTGGTTGAGCTACCTCTAAATTCAATTTCTTTGTCTACCTTAGTTTGTTCTCCAAATATCAATCTTCTTAATGATTCGCTAAATTCCTCTTGAATATGTGGGAGTAGAGAATTAAAAACGTTTTCTGGGTGAACAAATCTTATAGGCTCTTGATTTATAGTTCTTTTGACTGATATGTTTTCACTAAGTAAGAAATCAGGATAATCAAATCTAATATTCATCGCTAATTTTGTGATATTGTCTTTGTAGTTTGCAAGTACTTCTAATTTTGAATAATATTCATCTGCTAACTTTTCGATTTGCTTATTTATACTACTATTATCAGAATCTCGGAGTTCAACTACCTCAAGGTGAAAATCATTTTTTGCATAAATGTATTTTATGTAATTTTCTAACATTTCAAATTGAAACGAAAAATAATTTTGAATTTTCTGTATAGTGTTATCATTATATAAATCAGGAATTTGCTCACTGTAATCGCTTAAAAAGCCCGCCGTAATCTGTTCTTTATTGTCTCGATTTTCATTTTTTCTGCCATAATACCAATAATAGATACGGGAAACATAGGCAAAATAATTATATGACAAATTTTTGCTATAATAAAATAGCACTTGAAATTTTTCAGGTAAATCTGAATTTCGAAAATAATGATAATCCGTTTCTATAAACTCATTATAGTTGTAATAAGATTCTTTTAATTTATCCCAAAATATTAATTCCATTTTATCGGGATTCTCTGTATACAACTCTTCAAATACTGTCTTAATATCAAATGGGAATTGTTCTTTATTGAATGAATATATTGATTCCAGAAGAGAAATATCTTCATCGAAGTTTTCTGGATTTGACATTAAAATGTTTTGAAACCTATATCGAAGTTCATTAAGAAAATTGTAAAAATTGTTTATCTTTGCTTTCATAGTTTACTAAACAGAGTTAAACAAATATCGGCAAAAAAGATTTCATTTATTATTTTTTGTCTCTACTTTGTCCCCCCTACAAGTAAACAAAGTTTTAAATCATTGAAAATCAAAACAAAGGGATATTCCTGGAGAAACCACAAACCGCCTTTTATAAAGGCGGTTTTTTTATGTACATATCTTCAGCAGCAGATATAGCTTAAAAGTATTACGTAACTTGAAAAAGGTATCAGGGCAAGGTCCAGTCTTAAAATTAGTTAATATAAGCTTATCCCTCTTAAATTCATAGCCTATCTTTTTAAAATTAATTATCTTCGCGTACAAATTTTAAATAAAAATGAAGAAGATCATCTCCGGAATATTTGTTTTCTTATCTCTCATGATATTCTCTCAGGAGGCCATGCAGTTCCAGGATTTACCCTTTAAGGATATTATCGCAAAGGCAAAAAAGGAAAACAAGTTGGTTTTCATTGATGCATACGCTTCATGGTGTGGTCCGTGTAAAATGATGGAAAAAAATATCTTTACCCAAAAATCGGTTGGAGATTATTACAATACCAATTTCGTCAATGCAAGATTTGATATGGAAAAAGGGGAAGGAAGAGAAATTGCTGCCAAATTTGGTGTACGCTCTTACCCCACTTATCTTTTTCTTAATGGTGACGGAGAGTTGATCTCCCAAAATTATGGTTATATGGAAGAAAGCATGTTTCTTTCCATGGCACAGGACATCAATTCCCCAAACAATAAAAAAGGATCCTTAAAAGACCGGTTTGCTAATGGAGAAAAAGACCCTGAGTTTTTGATTAATATCATGAAACTGAACTCTACTACCGATTATGAATTTGCCAAGAAAGCTTCTGAAAGATATTTTGAAAATAAGATTAAAACGGAGGTACTTTCAAAAGAAGAAATCGGTTATATGCTGTTCTTTTTAAAATCTGTAGAAGATGGTAATTATAATGCTTTTGCTTCCAGAAAAGCAGAGATCATTAAATATCTTCCGGAAGAAACTTACAAGGAGTTTGACAATCAGCTTAAATTATCAAAAGTAGCAGAACAGTCTGTTGATGATAAAAATAAAAGAATCAATGACGATTATTTTATGAAAATGGCTGAGCCTTTAGTCGGCAAAGAAGCTGCAACCGTTAAGCTTAATCAAATTAAGTTAAGTTATTACGAGCAAACCTCCAATTTCCCTGAATACGAAAAGGCTGCATTGGAATATTATAAAAAATCTGAAGCATTCGAACCTAATGAACTCTTAAAAGCCGCATGGATCTTCAGTGATCATGTTAAAACCCCAGCTTCGTTAAAAAAGGCTTCGGAATGGGCAGAGAAATCTGTAATGGCAGGTGAAACTGCTGAAAACACTTATATTCTGGCAAAACTCTATTTCTTAACAGGAAATAAAGAAACGGCAAAAAATTACGCAGAAATGTCTAAAAATATGGCTGTGCAGGCTAATAAAGATGCTAAGCTTGCAGAAGAACTATTGAAGCAAATAAAATAAATGATGAAACATACACTATTGACAGGCTTTCTTGCCCTATTTTCGGTAGGAACATTAATGGCGCAGGAACAAGAACAGGAAAAAAGCCTTTATATAAAAGGAAATGCAGCATTTGCTCCACTAGGAATACTTAATGTAGCAGTGGAAAAACAACTGACTCAAAAAATCACATTGCAAGGGGACGTTTTGATTTCTCCTTGGAAATCTTTTGCAGGACATGAACTTCAGTATTATTCTGTTTCTGTAGAAGGCAGATATTACTTTAACGAAGCTTTTAAACATTGGTATATTGGAGCAAATATTGCGGGAGCAGCATTTAATGCACAAAAATGGAATTATTGGAATGATAATATTTCAGTATCGGATGCTGGTGAGGTTTATATCAACTCGAATCTTTATCAAAAAGGTTATTCAGTCATATTTGGCGTTACCGGAGGATATCAGTTTAAGGTATCTGACAGGTTCAATATAGACATCTATGCAGGTATAGGGACATCACAAGATTTTTACAAAGGATATAACCGTGTAACGGGGAAACGTTACGATGTGGCTCAAAAATTCAATAAAAGCGGAGAAATTGTTCCTTATAGAGGAGGTGTAATGATATCTTATAAACTAAAATAATCTTATGAAATTATTCGGAAGAAATCATCTAATCATCTCAGCCATCACTTTTGTGATTGTTTTTTTAATGAATTATCTGGGAAATGAGCAACCTGACAAACTTCAAACAGCACTACTAATTGCTGTTGCGGGGGTTGTAGGATTATCAATCGGTCTTGTTATTTTTAATAAAGGTAAAAATGACAAGACTCCACCACCGGATTTTGATTAAACAGATCACTGATTTCAAATAGCAGAATTGCCATCACGGAATGGTACGATTAAAAGAATATATTAAGTAAGTAATTTTATTACTTACTTAATTTTTGTACATAACATATTGAACTCTAATTTTTTCGAATTTCTCTAAATCTTTTTTCCATGAATCTCTAATTTCCGGAATTGTTTTTCCTGCAATAATCTGTTTTCTTAATTCGTCTGTCCCGGCTAAAGTATCAAACCATAAATTTTTCAGGAAAAAGCCCTGGTCCGGATTTTTATAATCCTTGTAGGCTTTAATAACCCATTCCAGATTTAATGCTCGCAGATCTTTCGGGTAGTTAGAAAGATTCTCACCATAACATAATTTTCCGTTTAAGAAAGGATCTTTGGCTCCGGAGTTCGGCTTTGGAGTAAACTGATAAGGAAGGTTTTTCGTCCAGGGAGATCCATACAACTGGAAAGGCAGATCCGTTCCTCTTCCTACAGAAACCTGGGTTCCTTCAAAAAAACATAAACTGGGATATAGATTGATCGATTTATCATTGGGAAGATTGGGAGAAGGTTTATCCAAAATAGGATACCTTTTCATTTTTTGATATCCCTGCATCGGGATGACCGTATATTTAGCCTGAATTCCTTTGCTCAACCATTTTTCACCATTCACCATTTTTCCGTACTCTCCTATGGTTAGTCCATACACGACAGGGACTTCGTGCATTCCCACAAAGCTTGCCCATTTTTTCTTCAATACAGGTCCATCTGTATAGCCGTCATGAGGATTTGGACGATCCAGTACCAGTACTTCAACATTATTTTCCGCCCCGGCTTCCATTAGATAGGTTAAGGTAGAAATATAGGTATAGAATCTAACTCCTACATCCTGAATATCAAAAACTACGATATCAATTCCTTTTAACTGATCCGGTTTTGGTTTTTTATTATTTCCATATAACGAAACGATCGGAATACCCGTTTTGGTGTCTACTCCGTTTTTTACTTTTTCTCCTGCATCTGCATCTCCTCTAAAGCCGTGCTCAGGTGCGAAGATGCTTTTGATTTTAATATTATTTTTAACTAAAAAATCAACAAGATGGGTTTTATCACTCATTAATCCTGTCTGATTGGTAACGATTCCTATGGTTTTACCTTTTAATAAAGGCAAATAGAGTTCAGGACGGTCTGCACCTGTTTTAAAAACCGGTTGATCTTGAGTCTGAGAATAATATTGATTGAATACTCCTAAAAAAATTAGGCAAATAAGAAGTAAATTTTTAATTTTGAAATCTAAATTCATAAGCTTGAAATTTCCTTTATATTTCTCTAGAAAAATAGCATTTTCCAAAGATAACAAAAATAACCTTTCGAGGGTTATCATCTTCATAGGCCGACTTTCTGTTGCTTTAGGAATCATTGTTTCTCTCATTACGGTAGCTACAGGTTTCGGGTCCAAAAAAGCTATTAAAGAAAGACTGGCAGATTTCAGCGGGCATATTACCGTAAGATCTACAAGATCAAATTCTTCCTACAACACCTCTGTACTGGATAATCAGGGTCTGAATATTCCCAAAATTAAAGAAATTCCAGATGTAGAAAGTGTACAGAAATATGCTACAGTAACCGGGATTATGCGTAATGAGCATAATTTTGCAGGGATTATATTTAAAGGAGTCGGAAAGGATTTTGACAGCCTGAGGTTTAAAAAATTTCTGATTGCCGGTACTACTCCGAAAGTAACTGAAATAGGATTTAACAATGGGGTTACCATTTCTCAAAAAATAGCCAATGATCTTCATTTGAAAGTAAAGGACAGTATTGTGACTGTTTTTTCGAAAGCTGATCAAAAACCATTATACAGAAAATTCGAGGTTGTTGGAATTTACAGAACCGATATTAAAATGATTGACGAGCAGTTCGTTATCGGAGGTATCAATCATGTAAGGAAAATCCAGGATATGAAACCCGATGAGATCGGCGGCATTGATATTTTTCTAAAGAATGTAAATGATGTCGACAAAGATTTTCCTGAAATTGAAAAACTGATTGGCTATAAAAACTACGCGGAAAAAGCCACTGAAAAGTTTCCGCAGATTACCGATTGGATAAGCATTTTTGATACTAATATCGCATTGATCATCATCATTATGCTGGTAGTGGTCGTAATTAATATTGTAATGCTTCTTTTGATCCTTATTATTGAAAGAACAAATTCTATCGGGCTTCTTAAAACATTAGGAGCAAGCAATGCGCAGATTCGTGCAACGTTTATTAACTATACACTGATTATCATGATTCCCGGACTTTTATATGGAAATGCCATCGGTATCGGATTACTGCTGCTTCAGAAATTTTTCGGAATCATTAAACTGAATCCTGAGAATTATTATGTGAGTACCGTTCCTGTAGATCTGAATCCTATTGCTATCATTTCAATTTCAGTAGGAATTTTGATTATTTCAGCACTGGCTTTGATTATTCCAAGTTATCTGATCAGTAAAATCTCACCGGTTAAGGCCATCAAATATAATTAAGATAAGATAATGTTGGATCGTGAACAGTGATTACCAATGAGTAAAATTCACTCCCTGTTATGCAGATCATCATCCATACATCATCCCGCTAATTTTTAAAGCCTTATCTTTGCACCGCATATAAACCATTTATGAAATACGCAAAAAATATTCTTGAAACGATAGGAAACACTCCACTGGTAAAGCTTAATAAAGTTTTAGGAGAGGATTTTCCAGCATTAGTTTTAGCAAAAGTAGAAACTTTCAATCCTGGTAATTCTGTAAAAGACAGAATGGCTGTTAAAATGATTGAAGATGCCGAAAAAGACGGCAGATTAAAACCAGGCGGAACGATCATTGAAGGAACTTCCGGAAATACGGGCATGGGACTTGCCCTTGCCGCCATCATCAAAGGATACAAATGTATTTTTGTAACCAATTCTAAGCAGTCAAAAGAAAAATGCGACATCCTTCGTGCGGTAGGTGCAGAAGTGATTGTATGTCCTACGGATGTAAAGCCTACCGACCCGCGTTCTTATTATTCAGTGTCTAAAAGACTGGCTAAAGAAACAGAAAACGGATGGTACGTAAACCAATATGACAACTTATCCAACAGAGCTGCGCATTATGAATCTACTGCTCCGGAAATCTGGGAACAGACGGAAGGTAAGCTTACGCATTTTGTAGCCGGTGCAGGAACAGGAGGTACCGTAACAGGTTGTGGGACATTCTTTAAAGAAAGAAATCCTGATATTAAAGTAATCGGTGTAGATACTTATGGCTCTATTTTAAAGGAATTCCATGAAACGGGGGAACTTCATTACGACCATGCTTACACCTATATTACAGAAGGAATCGGGGAAGATATCATTCCTGAAAACTACGATATGTCTGTGATTGATCATTTTGAAAAGGTAACGGATAAAGACGGAGCAATCTATGCAAGAAAACTGGCTAAAGAAGAAGGAATTTTCTGCGGATATTCTGCGGGAAGTGCTATTGCTTCTTTGATTCAGATGAAAGATCAGTTCACCAAAGATGATGTAATCGTTGTACTTCTTCATGACCACGGTTCAAGATACGTAGGAAAAATCTACAATGACGAGTGGATGAAAGAAATGGGCTGGCTGGAGTAAAAAGTGCTAAGGTACTTTTCCTAAACCCTTTTACTATAAAATAAAAATCAGAGCAAATTGCTCTGATTTTTTTATGGTTTGATATTCTCTTTTATTGCTTTTTTGAGCAGATTATAATCCTTTTCGCTCATTGATTTTTTAGGAAACAT
>Ga0153980_1000131_pt1 | contig 41094 bp, 20 predicted proteins | sample TSGA064MetaG_FD_104722 | JGI IMG/M metagenome (GOLD analysis project Ga0153980, IMG submission 104722) | Attine ant fungus gardens microbial communities from Georgia, USA - TSGA064 MetaG | ecosystem: Host-associated > Fungi > Mycelium > Unclassified | place: USA: Georgia, Magnolia Springs State... | reverse complement strand
TTGAAATGAGTGCATGTACATCACACCTCCTACGGTGGTTGCCAAAGCTCCGAGTGAACCCGAAATAGGCCATGGACTTGGATCTACCAAATGATAAGAATGCCTCTGAGATTCAATCATAAAACACTTTGCCTCGGTTGTATGTAAACCCCCCCCTTCACCCACACCCCCTAAAGTGGTAAAGAAGGGCTCTTTGGGGTCACATTTTCTTTCTATCTGACAGGACAAAGAAATAGGAAGGGATGGTTCTTTCATTGCATTGATAGAAGTCTAACTAGAAAAAGATCTCTCTATTACTTTGAGAAGAGAATCGTTGGTTTGACCGACGAACTACGTGGGAAAATTTACCTTCTTTCTTTGATTTTCAGCAAGCATTTTTGGAAAGCCATTCAGTTTGGTTTCGGAAAACTTGCTGGTCGCGGATTAGTTCGTTCTGCGCCGCCGGCGGCCTAAAATCAAAGGCGCAGGTTGATCTCTCTGGTCGAGGCTGCATTCATTTATTAAACTTGACACGTGGGAAGGGCTTACTCTCCTAGTGGCTCGGCTTGGTCTCGCTCCCTTCCTGCACTATTCCTCCCCACTAAAAAGAGCGATTGAGAATCTCGAGAACCTTTCTGAACGTCCGTCTTCGCGGGGCGATTTGAAAAGGAGTCTATCTTTCTTGTAGTTTCTTATTCCACTATTCTGATCGAGAAAGAATCTCTTCCGAACGACCAGAGATTAAAAAACGATGCTTCCTTGGCCGTGTGGAACATGGATTAGCATTATGTCATTCCTACAAGTGATCCCCCATTCAGGATTGGAAGAAGTGCTATATGAGGACTTCGAGATCAAATAGAATATGTTTCTTTCCATTCCTCGTGAGCCCCTTATTTCTCCGAAACAAGAGATCAAAGTCATTTTCCTCCTTTTTCCCAATAAGTCGACGGCGTTACACCATTGGGATACTTCGAATAAACTGGAGTACATATAGGATACACCGGTGCTAAAACCTTTTTTCAAGATATCTTCCAAACTCTTGGGGTCGTTGCTCCGGATGTTGTTCTCCCGGTGTGAAACCAGTTGGTTCCGTAGTTTTAGAATTCTGCTGATCCCAAGTACTCCATCTCCATCATTGCATATGGGAATATAGAAAGTAAAGAGGAAAAGGCATGACCAGAAGAATTGTGTGAAATAAGTGAATTTATCCAGTTGAGGCATTCGTGATTGCGAAAAAATGATTCCCTCCAGACAGAAAAAATGCCTTTAGTGAAGAACTATAGAGAACTTTTGTTGGTTGTTGACCAACGGAAAGCATGGGAGAAAGATGAACGCATAAAAGAAGAATGAATAGCAACTACCTAAACCGAGACTGACACCATTTTACTGAATGACTCGATCGATCATACTAGATATATAGCTTCAGATAGAGCATAAACCCTACATACGAAATTCCTCGATCCATTCATTAATGCGCAAGAGAAAGCGATCTATCAGACTAGAAGGAAGTTGGTCTTTCTTCAAGACCTACCCCCTTCGCGCAACTTCTCGCGTAAGGCCTTCGCTCGAATGTCGTTCCCAGGGCCTTCTTCCATAGGTGGGATCCCCTACTTAAAAAAGAAGAGAGCTAGGGCGGTGACCCTTGCCTACGTAACTTGACCGATAGGTCAAGGGACAAGCCCTTGCGACGTTTCCAGAACAGGACAGGATTGATTTTCCAAGTTAGACTGCTGCTCGACCTTTCGAACGAACTGATCATGATGTATTGGAGTATTTACATGATAAGCTCGTTCGCCCCTACTTAGTCTTACCTAGGAAGTGGAAAATACATTCCCTTGTTGTTTACTACCTGATTATTGGATGCCTATTCTGATACGGAGGGACCGGTACCCGCTCCTTTTCACAAATCATTCCTTTTATGGTTGAGGATTTGGTAAACCTAGAAACAGGAGAGGGTGAATCTCTTGAGTATCGTTTAGCGAAGCTTGGACTTCATTGTCCAATTTTTTTTTATAGGAAATAGTGTGTATAGTCGAGACAGCAGATATGACTCAAGAACAGGTACCCTGCTACTTATGAATATTCAACTAAATCTGCACATCCAACATCTAGCTTTCCAGTAGATGATATGAGAATGTCTGTGAGTAGCCAACATCTGTATCAGTAGCTGAGTCAATCGAAAGAAGGGCTTCTGAATTAGCTGAGGAAACTGCCCAGCAATTCCTCTACATCAAGAGCGGGCTCTGCCGTAAGGAATTTGATGTCAACACTTAGATAGAGATCTTGCTGTAAACACAAGAAGTACACGATAACTTTTGAGTTGGGGTACCAAAAAAAAAGAGTTAACTTAGGTTGACGGTGGAACCCCTCTTTTTAGGGAAAGAATGGGGTGGAAGACAGATAAAAGAGTTTTAGGGTTTGCCATAGCATTATTCGTCTTCGAAGCTGTCTTATTCTAGCCATAGCATTAATCGAGGGCTTTCCGTCCGCACAGTAAAGCGTGTGCATTTAGAAAGGTTGACTTCTGTAGGCCCTGTTCGGCCAAGCACACAAGCAACGAAGTCGGGTGGTGGTCTGGTAAGGTTTCCTCCGAAGAACCGAAAGCAAAGCGCTATGCCGGGATCGGGTAAAAAGCAAAAGTATAGCGCGCAGAGCAGAGCATTCTTGGCTTGATTAGGACAAGCGTAGCAGGTGCGTAGCAGCCTTGTGGCACTGCCCTTTCAGGTATATCCCATACATCGATCAAGTAAGCTTTCACTTCAACGGAGATAGAAAGTCGTTTATCAATTCCCAGCGTGACACACTAGATACAGCTGCAGAGACATGAATCAAATCTGTTGTCTCCCGAGGCCGGGTAACCTTAGGCTTTTCCTGGACTTTCACACCTCGGCGGATAGGCTTCATTACATTAATCTCAGCTCTAAGCCTAATAAACTTCTTCCCTTCATCTTCATGTACACGAATTTCAATTGCATACCATGATTGAAAAGAATTGGCAATCTGAACTCCCACGTCTTTTGTGCAGCATTCCCGAGGAAGACCCACCACCTTACCAGTATGATCCCTATGATCTCGTCGAGCAGTATGGATTACCGGCACAAGAAGCCAGGCCTGTTGCACCCCCTGCAGATCCCACTTTGGCTCAGAAAGTCGAGAAGATGGAAGGTGTGCTGCGTGAATAAAGATGAGGATTTTCTAGACATCACTGGGCCCGCATACACTCAATCTACCTTGCCCATGAAATCTGCGATGCCTAAGATGGACCAGTTTAATGGAACCAGCTGTCCAAGGTCCCATTTAAGGATGTATGTGAGACTCATGGCTCCATGGAAGTTGTCAGCAGATAGTTTGGCCCAATGCTTCCCATCAACCCTCACTGGTGCCGCGCAAGGGTGGTATAGTACCCTTGAACCCGACAGGATCAGCACTTGGGAGAAGATCTGTGCATAATTCATCAAGCAGTATCAATATAATACGGAGTTTGATGTGACTCGGAGAGAATGTTCGCCTACTAAGCAAGAACCAAAGGAGACACTCTCTGCTTTCGTGACCCGCTGGAGGAATGAAATGAATAAAGCTGCGCAGATGATAAACAGTACGGGGCTCACTAAACTATCGAGAAATGGCTTTCGGCCTAGGATCTCTTGAAAGTGCTTTCCTTTGTTTTCTAACATGATCAACAAGATCTTCGTTGGGGCGGGATGGGTTGGAGGATGGATTTGAACAAAACCCTAATTTCTCCGATTCCCAGAAAGGGCTAACCAAGAGTCCGTTTATCAATTAAGACCTATATCCCTTTGTAATGTCCTCTACAATACAATATTTTTTACACAGAAAAAAGAAAGAGGATTGACCCCTCCTTCCTAGCATTGTAGGTCCCCTGAAGGCTAGTTTTGTGCCCAAAAGACAAACCAGTGACAATTTCTTCATAGCCCAAGAAATTCTTCATTCAATTAGGAAATCCAAAGCTGGATTTCTTTATGGCCGTAAACATGACCTTGAGAAGACTTATGATTGGGTCCATTGGGAGTATCTTGAGCAAAGTCTCCTTTTTATTCCCCTCTCAATTCACTAAGTCTGTTATGAACTGTCTCAGAACCACTAGTCTCTCTGTGCTTTGGTTAAGTAACTCCTTTCTTTAAACCGGAAAGGGGACTTAAACAGGGGGACCCTCTTTCCCCCTATCTCTTTGTGATCTAGCTTATCCTTGATAATTCAAGATGCTGCTGAAAGAAAGACAGTATATGTCACTGGTCCTGACTTTTCAACATAGGCCAAAACTCACTCTTAGGGCAGAGACTCAGGAACTGCTAGATAATAAAAGTCCACATAAGTTTACGATATTGAGTCTTTTTAAGACGACACAGATGAAGCAGATGAGGGGTTTTCTTTTAGAAGGTTGGTCCGGGAAAGGAAATAATAGATCATTCTCAAGCTGATGCTGCTATTTCCGAAAAAAGTCAATACGACCGTGCTCGAAGAGTGATGAGTGCCTTGAAGGGCGTAATTCGAAAGACGATCAGGTTAAGAAGTTTCGTACTCAATCGTAGAAGCGTGAAATGCACCTGATCAGGCAATAGGTATGCCTATACATGGAAGGTTAGCATACATCGTATATCTGGTTTAGTTCAGAGGACCACTCGTTACGCTTCTGTCGCTGCGTTGAGAGACACTTACTCATCGTGTGAAGGACAAGACACCAACAAAAAAAGAGACCGGCTGAGAGCCTACTCTAATGCCTGATTATTATGCCATGGGGTTCTTCTTTCCGATACTTGTCACTCTTAAGCTGCTTTCCACTCCTAAGTTTATAATCTAGCTTTCTGCTGAGTTGATGTGAAGTGATCAGTGATCAGACCTGGACGACTAAAGAAAGCCGGTTTCCGGTTTAATAGAGCACTAACAAGGCAGAATTGACCGATTTATGGGAAAACATCTAGTTTCTCTTTGCCCAGGGAGCAACAAGACAGGTCACGGGTCAAGCACTCTAAGGTTCAATTTATGATTCCATGTCCTCGGCCTCGGCATTCCCGTATACACCCAGAAAAACAGAAATTGATGGACATCATAAGCATTTTTTGAAGTTTACACCAAAACATAACCCACGGGGTCGCCCGATAAGGCATAGGAGGAAGTTTCATCGAGGTTAATTTGCACTGTTTAAGTAGGGGGACCCTATGCGTTTCTAACAGAAGATAGCATTGCTCCGGAACAAGGCTTTTCAAGCTGAAGAAAGTAGATTCAAAATACGAATATAAAGAAGCGCCGCTTTAACGCACTGCGCTAGAGGCAAGGGTCGCGCAAAAGAAATTTTTGAGGTTGAGAGATTTTTTAGATAAAAGATAATAATGCCCAGTCCCATTAGCTATACAGTTTATGATCCTAAAGAAAAAGTGAAAGTTAGTGCTGAGCATATATAGGTATGCGAGCCAAAGAGAAAGAGGAAATACCTCGGTCCTGAGGGGACATAGACAAACTTAGGCGTCATATGAAGGATTCGCCGAAAAAAGAACTACAGAGACAAGGGTGGACGTAGTTCACAGAGGCTTTCGACCCCGTTGTTCAGACGTCGACGAACCAGGAGATCCTGTCTCTCACGAGGAGCCGTACAAAAATCTACCGTTTCAGACGTACCCAAACCCAAGGCAAGGGCTTGCCCGAAGGAGCCGCTTCTTGTACTTTTACTGTAGCTGAGCACTCAACAAGGGAAGGGGGATAGCACCGAGCAACTGGCAAAGTTAGTTAGTTGTTCCATTTCAGGTCCCAGGCCAGGGTAGGATACATACAAAGAAGTGGAGCTCTTTTATCCTTATCCTAGAAAAGGAATCAAAATTGTAGCTGTGTGTGAAATAATTATTCGACAACCCCATCCGGTTTTCCTAAAGCGAGGCTTAATCTGCAGAACGGCAGGTCATACTAATGAGAAAAGCCATCCTTAGCCCCGATCTTTTACTCTAAACTACGTCGAACCCCCACTATCCCAGGGAAAGAGTGCGTGAGTCGGGAATGCTTCTTCTACCTTAAGCTAATATTTAGTATAGTGCACACTACAATTATAAATATAATAGGAAGCAAGGAATTTCTTACTTACTTGATAGAGTAAGGCAAGCATAAACTTCTTATTTTGCCTAATCCCTTTGAGAAGAGGGTTGCTTAAAGCATCCTCCTAATAGGGCATAGAGCAGAGACTACCATTACAACGGAATACACCAGCTACAAGATACACATGTTGGGCTTTCTGCCAGGCATACTACACTATAAGAAATCTATACATATATTAAATGATTGCAGCGATTGCCTAGGAAAGAGCTTATTAAATACTCGGAATCAAAGATAACGAAGAAAGGAGCACTCATTCACTAATTACACTAACGGAAGGAGGTTACTTCTCAAACGGGGAAAAAGAATTTATAAAAGACGAGAATCTTTCTCTTTCCTAGGGTGCTTTGGTGCCACCGCAACAACTATATTAACATAAAACACAAAGCATTACACTTCTCGCACTACCGAGACTAAGACTTGATTTCTACGGGCTCCAAGAACAGAACGCGAAGAAGTTGAAGTGATCAGACCTGGTTTCAGGAAGGATTGATCCTAGATGGCCAAGTATAGTACTACGAAAGAGATTTTCTCACCTGGAAAGAGGGGGTCACCCCAATTGTTGCTACGATAATGTAAATAGAAGAAGTTTTTAGGGATTACAACCTAGTATTTTTCTTTGAAAAAGCTAGGTACGAGATTGAAAGATTTTATGAACAAAGTCAACGAGCGAGGGATGATGGAATATGGAATTATTGACTCGAAATGGATTCAGCTCGAAGGCTGACGTAGAAGAGAAGAGTTTCGTCATTCAAATGAGCTATTCCTATTCTAGGAAATTAATTTATTGGAAAACTTTTTTCAAGGAGTTAAGCTACGATAGACCCAATTCATGTTCCTCAATGAAGGGGGGATGAGATATTTTGGCGGGTTCTTGGGGTCCTTGGCTAAGATGGAATCTTCACCTTTGCTTTCAAGCTATCAAAGGCGGGAAATAGGGAGAACTCTAAGTGGCTCACTTTTGAAGTGGGGAAATAAAGTGCGATAGATGGCATTTATAGTGAACCCAGGCTAGCCAAGACTAGCTCATTCACTTGGTTGGAGCAGCGGTAGGGCAAGCCCAGTCTCAGTCCCGCCTATGGTCTACTCAAAGGTTGAAGAGAAAGATAATGGGTCAGATGGCTGATATCCGACCCGACTATATCCGTCCCGTAAAGATAGAGAAGAAAGGTTAATAAAGAGTTCTCGCCCTGAATAAAGAATCTAAATAGAAGGAACCGGGGTGAACTAAGGAGCTTGGGTTACAAGGTATAAGTCTAACTAAGCTTCGTAGGGAAGTAAAGGTTAGACGGCTGAGTTTATAACTACTAAGCAAGCTTTCCTTTATTGTAGGGTTTTCCTCCAGACCAGAGTTTCACTTACCTAACTTGAAAGAGACTACTCACGACTCTATCTAAAGAGACGCGCTACGACGCTGGATACTCATAAAAGTCAATTGATCCCGCGGGGACGGAAATCAAAATCGGGCAGGAGTCGCTCAATCAAAGACAGTTCAATTCGATCTTAGCCGATCTAAGGTTGACCGTCTCTCCGGCCCCGTTTCGGTGCACTATTGGAGAGCTCACTGGACCCACCGCTTTCTCAATCGAAAATGGAAACTGTCAAGATTAGCGTACTGAACGATTTCGATTCTTATCTATGTTCTTTCAGGATTGATTTTCGTTGATCGGATCGAGCACAGTCAATTCATTCTCTTTGGCTGAAGTCCAAGACAGCTGACCGAGTCGAAACCTACTGCTCAAGTCTGGCGAATGCCGTTCATGAGCTGGTAAAGTAGAGATCAATCAACTGGGCCGGCTTTCCTGACTGACTGAACACCAACCCAATCTCAATAAAGATGGGGGCGCCTGTGAACTCGGATAGCCTTGTGGCATACCTTCCTAGGCTAACAGCTTTCTTCTCTTAAGTGATATTTCTAGTTTGTGAGGTGGATCACTTCTAAAAGCTGCCTTTTTCTTATATACGATACCACCAGACTCTATGTAACTTCCACTTCTGAAGCTTTCGAAAAAAGTAAGTTATGTATGCATGCGGATTTAATTCCTCTCCCTATCGGGTAGATGGTTTGAAGCTCGACTCGGCTGCTATTTCATCCGCTGCAATTGATTCATTTCACCGATGCAAGTGAAGTGAAATTCTCCGCTCCGCTGTTGCCGATGTTATCGTATCTGCGCTGGGTGATTTAGAAAAGGGCTTCCGTCCTGGTAGGTGCTTTGCTTCGTCAGTCTGTCTTTCCCAGAGTGATCGAGATGAGGAGCCGGATTCAATGATTTGTGAGTGAAAGAATCTGGGAATCGACTTATTAATAGAACCCGGAAAAATATTAGGCAACATAGCCTAATTACCCAACGAGGGGACTACCCGGCTAAAGAGCATTTCTATCTCACGAATTGGATTGGAACGAATATCGGCGCTACTTTACTTTTAGTAGATCGTGATTATGGAGAGGGACGCTCCTATCCTAGTGTTTTATAGCGTTGATCTCTAGACGGGCATGCACAGAAAGATGAAACTTATAACATCATGTCCATCCTCCTAAACTTATCCCAGCTTTCAACGCCTTCGAAAAGACCGGGAAAAAGAGACTTTTCTTCATGTAGATGGATAGAATTAGAATCGGCTGTGAACGAATCGTATCTTGGATGACCCTTAGGCGAGCGAAACTGGGGTTCGAAGATCAAAAGAAAAGGATTGGCTGGGGTCGACCCATACTCTTCTATAAGTGGGTGAGCCCTCCCTTTCAGTTTCAATGAAGGACGGTCAAAGTGCCCTTCCTGCCTACCTCTTTTCTAGTTTTATAGGCATTAACGCTTGACTATTCTCCCCGATCTCTGGGCTTATGCTGGACTATCTATGATCTCTTATCCCTAGGCTGATGATAGAAGAAGGCCGGGAGACAGAGGACTCAGCTGCATAAAAGACCACATTTTCTGACTCAGCCGACACAATTCAATGAAGCAGTAGCGCTTGATTAAGCGATGGCAGAATCTTCTTCCTTCTATTCTACTAGAGGTTCCCCCTTTTCTTTGAATTCTATTGATTGATCAAACCATGACACTAGACGCTTAGATAAGGTGTTCTGGAGAAAGATCTATCTGACTGACAGGTATTCACTTTCGAGTGTTGTAAGGTTATCCTTTGTGACCTCGGTCCGAGAACATCCCATCCTCCGACGAAGCAACATCGTTGGGTTAGTGTTCAGTTGCCCCTTTACTTGATATGATATTAATCCCTGCCTCCAAGAGCGTAAGAAAGGGGACGCGATAATCAAAGCACCTACCTTCAACTAACCTTCGTGTCACACACCCGTGGGTCACTTCACGGACTTTCCAGAGGGATGTTGAAGGATAGTTAGAGCAATATAGGTGTTTGAGATTCTTTTAGTTGTTCTTTTTCATACCGTCGTGAGAGCTATCTCGGGTGGACGAAATAGCCAGCTTCGAAAGAAGCCCACGGAGCGGTATGTTCAATTTGTTTTGAAGCTCTGATCTCGCACGTAGATGGAAAGAAGAAATGGCGGGACGGAAAGTCAAGCGGGAAGGGCAGGAAAGTTTAGGGGGAGAAGGAACTCCAGGTCCAGGAGGGCATTGCTTCCCTGGCTTGCTTGCCTGGAATGGAAGACTGAAGCGCTAATGCACTGATACCAAGCCTTTAGAAAGATTCATTGACCGGATTGCTTTCGTCGCTTTCCGGCTTGGAGTAAGGAACTGCTTTCAATAGAGGGTCCAGTACTTGAATCCTAGGAGTAGGATAAGGAGCGCTAACTAGAAAGATCATAAGAGAAGACAGTATGAATCTCACTCGAGAAATTCCCATTGAATAAGCCAATGACGATCGAAGGCTGGATGTAATTCAGTTGGGATCGTAGGAGTTCTTGGTCTTATCCCCGTATCCGTTGTTAGACTATCAGATGTTGTCAGTGTTAAATAACCCGATGTGAATGGTTTTGTTGAAATATCCGTTGCTGCTTGAGAAGGAGCTGATGGACATGAAAAAGGAATTTTGAGTTGTCTATCTTTCGATGAAAGCAAGCTTATGCTAGGAAGAAGGAGGTACAAGCGCAAGAGCACTATTCTTCGCATCTATTCCTCAAAGAGAATGTTCAAAGCCGATTTTGGGAATCTATCTAATAAATGTGCACAGACGATTCCTTGCCAATGGGGCACGAAGGGTATTCTGCTCGGAAGCGATCAAGCCCACGTAGCGGTTCAAGCAGTTACGGTAGTCCATCGATCGGCGGTCCTTTCTTTTCAAAAAGCAGAAATTTTCGTATATAAGAGACATGTTTTCTCGTTATTCGTGAGGGGTCGCGGAAGAATTGGGTTCGACTCTCATAGCCCCGGTGTGACGAAAAAGACTGATTCAACGAGATATGCCTTGCCTGCATTAAGATTTAAAACTTGTCGTCTACTTTCAGGAAATGTTCGGAACAGAGAACTTACAATAATACAACGCCGCATTCTCCGAAGATTGAGGAACAAGAAGAGATCTATTAAGAGAAAGATTTATCCGAGAAAAAATCTTAACAGTTACATCCAATCACAAACTACACGAAAGTTGCCCCTTTTTCATGGGGATTTACCCATCACAGAGATGCACAGAGGAACAGAGCGAACTTCATATATCCCTTTTCCACTCAATCCAGAAACAAGATCGGACGTTATTCTGGTTCGTCTCCATTTTTGTGAAACTATTCCTCAAGCAAGGCAGCCGATAAGTCATCGAAGGGTTTGTGTGAATAATGGAATAGTAAGCATTACTCATTTTAAAGTATCCCACGGTGATATAATATCTTTTCAAGAAAATGATGTGAGAACCCGCGGTGAAGAAATAAGGAGATCCTTCTATATCGAAATATCAGTTGAAAAAATCATAGGCAAATTCCTGGATCACCCGGTAAGAATGTGGAGAAGAACCAAAACAGAATGGTTCCGTCTACTCAAAACGTTGAGGGGATGCCGCCTACTACTAAAATCCCGGTTTTTGCAACAGTTGCGTTCTTCTATGCAAGAAGAAGACTTAGAAAGAACAAAGAAGTTTGGATCCGAAAAAGTATGCTTAGGCAGTTTCTTCGCTGAGCACAACAGAATGAAGAGGAATTTGTATCATTTCAAATCCCTATTCTTATCGAAGAGAAGGAACGAGAAAAACCGAAATCTTCCTACTCGAACAAGAAGTCCTATAGTTTACAACTCTTCTTTATATAGTAATTCGACCTATTGTTCCGCATCCCCCCATCAGTTTACTATGAAGAGAAAAATCAAAAGGATCGAACTACCTACTCATTATTCGGAGGTGAATCATAGAACACCAAAAGCTGTGGTATCTTATGGACCTAACATAGGTCACATTCCTCACGACATAAGATTGAAAGATCCAAACCTTCCTCTTCGGAGCGGAAACGGACGTGGCCAAAACATATAAAGATCGGCGTAGTCGCTCATAGGGACATATCTATCCGGATAGAGGATAGTCTAGATCGATTCATAGATAGATCTCTCTCCATATAGATAGGTATCCCCGTGGATAGAGATAAAGATAGGGATCCATCTAGATCTTGATTCACTATTTCCATTTTTTTTCTTGATTCTGATTGATTGCCCTTTTTTTTTACGACAAGTTTTAAATCTTAATGCAGGCAAGGAATTTATTACTTAAAATATAGAGTAAGGAATGTTCTTCAAGTTTTTCAATTATTTGGGTCGGAGCGTAGACGAGCGAGCAGAGCCCAGGAAACAGGGAAGCCCATCATAGAGCAGTCGACTAGAAGTAGAAGACTGCTGGCCTGAGAGAAGGCGGCCTCTCTCGAGAAACATGGCCCAATTTCTCTTCTTTCTTTTTGATTTCGGGTTTCTTTATTTTTTCAGGGGCCCAGAACGCTAAAAGGTGGGGGAGAAGGAAGGCGAACCTCTGATCGACCTGGACACATAAAAAATTCTCGGCGTCGAGAGAGATTTGAGATTCTGTAAGTAACTCAGTGAGTGCTTTCGTTGAAGGGCTTGGCTTGGAAGAAGAAAATGAAATACGAACAACCGCGCTGGTCGTAATAGATCGACTTTCATGCTAGTTCTTGCTCCAGCATGAAAGTTCCATTTCAGGGAAGGACGACGTACCATGATACTTTCTGTTTTGTCAAGCCCTGCTTTGGTCTCTGGTTTGATGGTTGTACGTGCTAAAAATCCGGTACATTCTGTTTCGTTTCCCATCCTAGTCTTTCGCAACACTTCAGGTTTACTTCTTTTGTTAGGTCTCGACTTTTTCGCTATGATCTTCCCAGTAGTTCATATAGGAGCGATAGCCGTTTCATTCCTATTCGTTGTTATGATGTTCCATATTCAAATAGCGGAGATTCACGAAGAAGTATTGCGCTATTTACCAGTGAGTGGTATTATTGGACTGATCTTTTGGTGGGAAATTTTCTTCATTTTAGATAATGAAAGCATTCCATTACTACCAACCCAAAGAAATACGACCTCTCTGAGATATACGGTTTATGCCAGAAAGGTACGAAGTTGGACTAATTTGGAAACATTGGGCAATTTACTTTATACCTACTATTTCGTCTGGTTTTTGGTTCCTAGTCTTATTTTATTAGTAGCCATGATTGGGGCTATAGTACTGACTATGCATAGGACTACGAAGGTGAAAAGACAGGATGTATTCCGACGAAATGCTATTGATTCTAGGAGGACTATAATGAGGAGGACGACAGACCCACTCACGATCTACTAAAGGGCAAGTAGCTTGATATTGGTTCAAATCCAATTCGTGAGATATGGCGACAGGTGTACAAGGGTTCGTTCATTAGTCAGTTTGAAAAAGAGGAATTTAGAGAAGCCATTCAAGAAAGCAAAGTTTCATTAAGGTAGGATATTATCCCGAGGATCACTGAACTCCCTTAAAAGAGCGGGTAAGATTACACTCTTCTCCGCATGCTCAGTCTTCATATCTATTATCTCAACCACTTATTCTGTGACATTCATAGAGTGAATTTCACTCAAATAAGTGGCTTTTCCTCTCTATTCTATTTCCCACAGCTTCATGCTAAAGCTTCGAGTTCGAGCCCAAAGCGGAATGCCTTCACGCGATGCAAACAGCGGATCTGGAACAGCGCATTAGGCGCATGCCATGTCTCTTCTTCCCTTCCGCTTGAACTCCTAAATCAAGGAATTTCTTACTTACTTGATAGAGTAAGGAAGTAGTGCTTTCTTCTTATAGTTTCATAGTCCTTACTTTACTGAAAGCTTAGTAAGGAAGCTTCTAAGCTTAAGCTGAAGTTATTGCGCAACACCTATTGATATATAAGTATGAGTTAGTGTTCAAGACTAATAAGGCTTGTCAGTTAGACTTTCTCTGAGCCCGCAAGAAGCTGTCCAGACTTAGGCTTAACGGTACTCCGTCCAAAGAGTAGAAGGAGTAGGCATCGCCCTAGTTAGTCGTTCAGAGTGAAGCTGAGGAGGTTCTTGGACGAGTTAATCATTTATATAAAAGGAATTTTTGACTTTCTTGATAGAGTAAGGAAGGGAAAAATGCTTCGAAGATGAATCTGTTCCCCGGAGCTGGAACAACTTGTTCTTCCTGACCCGATTCAACGCCAAAGAATTCCCTGTCGCTACTATTACTATTACTATATAGTATTCATCTCTCCTGAAGAAAGCCCTTAGCGGCCTTGATCTCTAAGATATTTCAACAAATTCTGTATGGATCCTCAATCACCAATCCTTGCATGAATATGGGTTGTGCTCGAGAGGCTATGAATCGACCTTAGCGGCCTGCCAATCGAATGAATCGTAACACTCGTAATGATCGACTTTACGAAGATTCCATTGGATTCCGGAAGCTCGTAGCATTGGTCCGGCCCCATTCGCAAACTGAAGAAGCTGGGATAAAAACCTGACCTGCCTCCGATTACTGAAAGTGAATTCATTTTCTATTATCCTAAGCCGGCCTATCATTCATTGGTTAGGTTTAGGGAAAAAAGCTAGCTGGAAGTCATCTCTTCTTCCCAGTGAAAGCTAAAGGCCCTGGTATAGCAGGAGTGTGGTGCGTGCTCTCTCCATTCTGTAGATGCGCTCCTGGGAGGGGAAGCCGGAATTTTTGATGTAGATCGATCAATCCCGCCCTGTTCAACGCCCCGAGCCGAGCGAGATTGGGGATAGCCTTAATGACTGTTCGTAATGGGCCCTACCATTTGACGTACGTATGGCATGTAGTTTTTGTTTTTGTACCTTTGCCGTCAATGATCCCTAAAGGTCGACTGTCTCCGCCCCTCTCCCACCTTTTCTATCTATCATTAGAAGTAGGGCGGCCGTCGATCGATGAATTGAGAAAGATAGGACCGGGGATTCCATTTCAATAGAGAAAGCTATCGATGGTCACATTGGGACGGGAACAAATGGGAAGTGTGCCCCCGGTTCTATTCCTGTTCGGATGAGACGGCAGTGAGCAATCGATAGAGAGCAAGGGATGCTAGCGCTCTGATCCTAGTATTCCTCGCTTCAGTAGGTTCAGGAAGCTTTGGCATCGGGACGCATTACGATAGCTAGGCCGGGTGGGATTATCTATCGGATGGTTATTCATCAAGCTTAACGCCCTCAGTAGCTGGGCCCGGAAGGCGGTAACCGGCTTCGGTGAAAACTCTTCCAACAATCAATCGCGAGGGATTTGAATGAAGTGGAACCGATTTCGAATCAATCGGTCAAATCACTCGACTGCGGAAATGAATCTATTGAAAGAGGCCCATTAGCCCGAACCTTTCGTCGGCCAAAACAAACTCCTATTCTTGGCTCCGGCGGTTTCTTCTATTCAAATTCAAAAAAGTAAGTATGCGGTCCCGTAACCTATCGGTCAAGCTACTTTGTTCCTCTTCCTTTGTCGAGTCACTCCGTCCCAAAATCCCCTCCGAGACTTCTGCTTGACTGCCTGCTGAAAGGCCTTTATGTCTTGCAGTTGGCTACCTTCCACTTGGCCTCTTCTGCTCTTATATCTCGGATATCTCCAGCCCGGTGATGAATCTTCTTCCACTCTCAAACCTCTAAGGAGTTGTAGAGCAATGTCTTTATTGGCGATTGCGCGACCTTCGATTGAAGCGACTTCTGCGGATTGCGACTGCACCTGGTGTTGGATCAAGGCTCTCAGTCGCTCAAGACGTCGATGCGCAGGTGTGAGACGCGCATGCGGGTCTCAACGGTTGACGTGAGTGTGAAAGCGCCTTAACGAGCGAGATTTGAGGGTCTCGTTTAGAGACCTCTTTTTTCGTGCGAAGACTGGATTGAGTGCGCTACTTTTTTAGTTTATACGCAAAACGAATCAGGATGCTATTCCGATGTATCAGTTGTGTGGTTTTATTAGTCCCCCCCTATAGTTATGGGGCTATGGGCTGAGCGGTGAACAGCAAATGGATCAAGAACCTTTCACAAAGCATTCCGTTTTGCCGAGTTCACTTGCCTTTTGCAATTCCACAAATTTCGTGTAGTAATTCGGGTGATCTACCGCACCCGAAATGGCTTTCTCATATCGGGGCGTTCCGGTGACGTTCGATCGCGGTACCCCGCTGCATAAAGCACTACAATTGGTTTTTCAATGGCAAGTGCCGGTCGTCGAGTGGCTGAACCAACCCCTACGGCGGATCCACGTACTGATGAATGCCAGCCATCCTTTATCGGGTAGCCTTTACTATTCTAGAACCCTTGCTGATTCGATAGCCTGAGAAAGATCGACCACGATTTTGATTTCTGACTGCCTATGCCTCAAGACTCTGCCACTGGGACTCGGTCGGAAGAATCTACTGCGGCCATCTCTACCCACCTTTATGAATTCTAACCTCAACCAGACATGACAAGGCTGAATTTATTAGAACCTGTTGTTGTTTAGAAAGACCGGGAGCTGGGAAACACGCTCACTCATACTGACGGAAGGCATTATTAAGGGTAGCGGACAAGCAGAGGAACAAATGCACTGGTAGCGCTAACGACCCCCATATCATAAGGGGGAAAAAGTGGACCTTTCTCCTGATCAATCAAGTACCCCCCCTGGAAGGGGGAAATAGCCAGGCGCCGGAGAACCAAGCTCGCTCTCACTACTTATGGATAGACGTGGGTGGAATAATAGGCTGGCCTCCCGTTGAAGAAAAAACACTCCCTTGACCGGGCGGGGTAGGCAGAAGTTGATCCGGTAGATCGACTAGCAGTTTTTCCAGTTTGTCGATCCCCGATTATAAGTTCTCGTTGACCGCGGCCTATAGGAACCAGGCTATCCCCCGCTTTTAACCCTGTTTGCATAGGCTCGTGCACAGATTTACGTTCAATAATCCCAGGGGCTTTCACTTCGACACGTCCTTATCGCGGGAGGGGAAGAGATGAAAGATTCATAGTTTCGAAGACCTTTCCATTGATAAGGCATTAAGGGAGTATTTCTTTAGGTTTTATCCTTTTTATGTATAGATAGATCGTTTATTCCAAAACCCAATAAACCTGGGAAGCTACGCCCTATTACTCAACCACATAAAAACGACATTATTGTGATGGATGAAATTTCTCAAATATTGAACGGCTGGCATATTCTTAGAGTGTTCTCACAGGTTCAGGAAAGGAAGAGGGACTCAGACATTCTTTGCGCATGTACAGAACTGGGGAGAAGTTGACCAGCTCATTCAAGCAGACGTCTTTGGCAGAGTCTCCACTCCATCATGCTTAGGTAAGCGTTATATGCAATCATTTATTGATGATTACTCGCGGGGTATATTTCTTAGCAGAGAAGTCCGAAGTCTTTCAAAAGTTCATGGAGTTCAGAAGCTTAGTGGAGAATGATATTTATAAAGTAAAGGCAAAGAAAACTATGTTTGAGGACAGACTCTGGAGGGGAATACACATCACAGAAGTTGGTGCTTACTTGAAAAGCACGGGATTCGCAGACAGTTTGCCTGCTCTTATACTACACAGCAGAACGGAGTCGCGGAGAGGAAGAATCGACATCTTGGCGAAACCGCATGATGAATGCGAAGAATGTGCAGCCGGGCCGAATGCATGATGACGGAAGCCCATGTCATCAACAGATTGCCTCAAGCGAAGCTTGGTTTTCTCTCGCCATACCAGGTATTGTACAATAAAGAGCCGACTGTTTAACATTTCAGAGTATTTGGGTGCGTTTGCTACGTCTTTGTGCCCGACCAGTTGAGGACAAAGTTGGAAAAGAAGGCGATACGGTGTTTCTTTACTGGGTACAATGAGCAGAAGAAAGGGATGGATGAAATAAAGGTTTCGGTAAGAAGGAGAGGGAAGAGCGCTTTCTCCTCGGTTATAGGAAGACAATTCGGTTATGGCCGTTCTCGCTTTTGTCTTCCTCGCGGATGGATTCAAAAATCCATCCCGGCCCGCTTCATTCTCTTATCTTACTAATACTAATAATAAAATTCCTCGATAATGGCGCTTGGATTCTTCCCCTTTTCTATAAAACCTAATCTTACCTTTTACCATTTATCTAACCAGTTATAATAAGCTGCCCTTCCCTATTCTGTCCTTTTACCTATAAAGCTCTACTTGATTTGCTATCGACTGAAGTCACTCGCCAGTGCTATCTCTTCCCGCTAAAGCTTTCCCAGCCAATCAACTAGATCTAATATCCTGCCCTTTCTTTAGATATTAGTTGTAATAGTGTCGGCATAGGGGAAGACGATTCCTAGCCTTTCGATTGAATCGATAGTTCTACCACCCGGCATAAAGGAATAGATTTGATTCCAGGTTGGACGGCAAAAAGCGGGCGGGGCATCTCCTCCAATCATGCCAGCCGAGTGGTAAGGAAAAGTTAGTATAAAGCTTTGGATGGAAAGCGTCGGGGAAAGATAGAATATTGGATCGGGTTGAAGGGCTGAACCATCCATGTCGGGAATATAGGCTAATGCATTCTTTTTCCTCCTATAGTCTTTGATCCCCCACGAAAGGAACAGGCGATAAAACTAAAGTAAAGCGCTAGCGCACTCCAGCAAGAAAAGAAGAAAAATATAGGAACTACTTCTAAGATAGAATAACAATAACAAGAATTGCTTAAGTGAGGTTCTTTACAACCAAATCAAGAACAGGCGGCACCAAAACAATTATCATTGCCTCTCTTTTCTCCCTGGAAACTAGACTCGGGAACTAAGCCCAAATGGTAGGTTTCAAATCTTTCTCCCTTCGCTGACTCTTTATCTTCAGCTTCAATTACAGAGCATTCTGCTTCTGAGAAATTCTTTGATTCGTTCGAGCGACGGCTTGTGGGGCAGGAGTAATAGGGGCGGAGCAAGCCGGAACTGGCCAACCAACCCTACCATCCTTTCTTTATTAGTTAGTGCCAGCTCTCCCGACGAAGGAATCTCTTTCCTACTGCTATTCCTAGTTCCACTATGCCCTACTCCTAATTCCACTGCGCGCGTCGGTCTTTCAAAGCCAACTATCGAGGTGGGGTCCTTTCCTCCATTTGGTAGTGGGATGTGGAAGTTAAAGAATTCCCCGCTTCTTTCGCATTAATCCTTAATCCGCGGAGTATAATGACTCATGGATTGGTGAGTCACTCCTCTCTCCAAATCAAAGAATTAGTGTACCAATTATGTCCACCCGAGGGTGGCAACAAGGGTTCGACGAGAAAGAGCTACGAAAGAAGGCAGCATAAGCTTTCATTTCTTTTTTTCCACTTCTTTCTGTGCATAGAGGAAAAAGGACTTTGTCGGGAAGCACAACATGAACCAATGAAGAAAGGGTTATGGCCGCCGCTATGACTCCAGTACCCTTTTACCAGGAGATAGTTTGACCTATTATAACAACTCATGGGAGTCTTTTTCGCCAAACAAGAGGCTAAAGGGCTATCACCCAAGCAATTGATTCGCTTTCGCAAAGATCTTTCTATCCGACAAATTAACCAGCGGTTCAGATCTAATGAGCGAAGGGAAGTCTTAATTCAAAGGCACCTGCTCTTCAGAAAGGGAGGAGTTGAAGCTATACATATAAAACATGTTGGTTGATGAATATGAATGGGCATCTCTGACTTTATTGGGCGGTTTCACACAGAGGTTTCGCTTCCTTATCCTCTCTCTTTAAGCAGATGATGCATGCTGCGGCGATAAAAAAGCTTTCCATCGATCTCTGATAGGTCGGAAGGATGAGAAGGCCGACATGTTAGTTAAGCTATACTTGTCTTTATTCTTAAGCTCAAAGCTTATAGTCTTTCGACAAGTCTAAGTTTGAGTCGGTAGTCTCTGAGCCTTCTACTTTAACCCCTAGTCTTATTTATAAGAGAGTGAGTGAGAAGTGTGTGCTGCTGTGTAAACGGTATATTCGTAGGATGTTCGATATTCCTATGGATGTCGGACTCTGCTGGTATCCTCTTTGGACTTCGTCCCCAGTACCCTTCAAATAGAGCCCTGTAGAGCTCTTTTTTTCCCTTTTTTCCGGGATTTCTTTTCCATATCATTATTGAACAAAGGAGTTCTACCCGGGCTTCCGTTTTCGACCAGGCCCTGGGAGACTGCTTGAGCCCATAGATAGCTTTCAAAGTCTGCAAACCTTGTTCTCCTCCCCCTTACACAACCGGGTGGAGGACTCATGTAAACTTCTTCCTGTAGGTCCCCGTAAGGCATTTTTAACATATAATTGGAACAGAGGCCAATCTCGATTCGCAGCAATAGAGAGCAGGAGACGAACAGACTTCATCTTAGCTACCGGGGCAAAGGCTTCTTCGTAATCTATCCCCATATGTTTGAGTAAAGCCTTTAGCGACTAGCCTGACCTTTTCCTCCTTTCTCCCATAAAGCTTCCCTTCATCCAGTCCCATATCCAATTAGTAGAGATCGAGATGGGGAGACTAAAAAGAATACAAATGCGCATTTCCTCGAGAGGTATCAGATCGAAGTAACACGCATAAGTCATGTATTATAATTGAAGTTATTTCTGGGAGAACAAAGTGGATTTATAAGCAAATTCTGGCATGAGAGGACCAATGAGACAGAACACTGTTGGATGCCATTCCTTCGCTAGCAGGGCTTCGGCCCATCTCAATTGAAGAGTCTTCGGTCAGTAATCTATTACTCTCGACCGGCTCGAACCACTACGTTATCCATGTTCCGGCTCATTCGTATGCTCATCCTATTCATGTCACCAGAACCTGTAATAAACCATCATTTCAAACCATCCTGTTACAGGGAATCTTTGGATATCAGTTCGAAGGGAGCGCCGAACACCGAAAGTGAAGTAGCTCCTACCTACAGGAGCATCTGCCTTTTTTCGGAGCCAAGGAGCCTAGCGAAGAGGAGATCTTTCTTTTGACTCTTTTGAGATAGCAGAGGTTCCATCATTACTTTTGCTGTAAGAGATGCTAGTCTTTTCTGTTGATGCGGTTAATCCAAGGGGAAAGATAGCCACGCACAGAGCTGTGGGATGCTTATCCGGTCGTCGGATCGGCATTACCGGGTAACTCGAAATTGAATAAGAGAAGAGACGTAGAAAACAGCTTATTCGAGAACAGCGTATTCTAACCCAAGCGGCTATTAATTTCGAATTTCACACTTACCAACACACCGGATACTCTCACGGTGGTAAGAGCTCCTTCTGGAAGAACTTCCTATTCTAATTCCATCTCGGACATTAAGTGCGTGAAGTTACTTTCTTTCTGGCTAGGCTAAGCCTTTCCTTCGCCTTCCCCTGCTTTCCGTTCAGTTCTTCCTTTCCTTGGGTCATTAGTGGCAAGTGGCATTAGTTTGAAAATGAATATCAGATCATCTGTCCAAATGGATAGAGGAATCTTCTTTCACAGCGCATTCAATTGCAAAGAGAGCACCGCCCTTTATTTCGAAAGATTCTACTTTTTGATCAAGCTTGCTTTCATCGACTCTTGTCTCCTTCTGAATTTTGGATCGTCTTTTAAACTTCCAATTGATCTTGATGTTGAAAAACGATCATCGAACCCGTTTCTTATCAATTCTTTGAAGAATTAATGTTAAAGCATAAAGCAATGGAACCCCTTTTCCTTCCATAGTTTCACATTGTCAATCCTTTAATCTCAATCTTTCTCAGAAGAGGCAGCGGCGACTCTGTTTGCTTGCATTCTCTGTCGCACTAGAAGCAGGTAGTCAACGAGAGTGTGATCTCGTTATCTACGTCAATGAATGATACTATAGGCAGACTACTGTAACTACAACATTGTCATTATAACATCACTATAGATCTTCAACAAGTAGGAATCTAACCTACAATGTAACCCTTTTGAAAAGCCGAAATCACCGTACTGTCGTCATTCGCAAAAGGTAGCATCATGATATCTTCTTTGACGATGCGGGTAGACTACCTTCACTTTTCATTGAGCAAACAGAGTTTGGTAGTCGGACCGGTAACTAACTGTTAGAAAGGAGAAGAAAGTGTTAGAGAGGAATAAGCGAGTTTCAGAGTAGGCCGAACCTCAGTTGACCGATGATTGGGTGAGACCGCTTGCCTTCTTCTTTGAATTGCCTTCTCAAACTCAGTTGAGCACAACTTTTTTGCCTTTCCTGAGACTCAAAACCTTTTCTGCCCCGGCTCACTTATTTGCTGGTCACGAAAGCTCCTCTTTGTGGGAGAACTAGTACTTCCCTTTGGGACAGGATTCCACGACTCTATCATTTTCATGAGAGCCCTTCTATGCGGTTTGCTCCGACTTCCACTCTTTGTCCCACTGACTGTGCTCGGACTGCTGGAGCCGAAACTGGGTGGTGCTTTGCCGGGTCCAGGAAAAGCGGATTCCCAGTTAGCTGCTTTTTTTTTAGCACAGGAGGTAATGTGATGCAAGTCTGACACTCATATTGGAAGGGACTGAATTCCGCAACAACTTAGGAGTAGGGGCTTACGGTCCACGCATTAAAGAATTTTTTTTGGTCTGAAAAAGCGACTGTTTTAACACCGATTTGATAAGAAACCAAAATGACTCTCTTTTCATCTTGTATGCTCCCAAACTTAAAGACCAACATCGTAGGTTTCGCTGCCTAGAGACAGTCTAACCTTATTCTTCCCCATCTAACAATAAAGCAAAGAGCAAGGAGTAGTCCCTGTGGGGCAACCAGCCAGCAAAGGCCACACCAACCCTAAGGATCTAGGGTTTTCATTGACCAGCGATCAGAAAGCGGTCAAAGTCAGGTCAGACCGAGCTGGTTGAGCAGCAGGAGGAGAATCGGTCTAATCTCAGGTAAACCACAGTCGGAGTCATAAGGAAAGTACCAGTTGGACAGGGCCGGTAAAGCCATTTCTTGATCTTTCACAGCAGGCAATGTCAGACGGTAGTTCAAAAAGAGCTTCAGAAGGCTGGCCAGCACAAGAGAAAGCAGAAGGATAGCTAGAGAAGTGGGGGATTGATTCAAAAAGTGGTATCAATAAAAACAGGGAACAAGCCCAGTAGTTGGCTTTGCGGGGACCAGTTCGGAGTCCTCAGTGGTGAGGAAAGCAGTAGCTTGCTTTCGACCTAAGAGGGAAGCACAAGTGGAAGATCGACTGGAAGAGAGAGGACAGAGGAAGCTTACTCCACTATCGGTGGAAGGGACCGGATCCTGATGAAACAACTTTTTCCTTGCGTCCCCTATCTTTGGAAGCAAGTGACTTTTCCTCCCAGCGAGACCAATCGCAAATGACTCATTTTTTGCTCTGTCTCTGTCTTTTTGAAAGAGCTCTGGTTTTCTCTCGGTGCGAGGGTCCGATTCTAAACCTGCCGGCATATTGCCAGCCGATAAACTTGAAAGCGAGACCCTTCTCTTCTTTATTATTTCCATATGCTATGTTGAATCACTTGTGAAGTCGACTTCACTTGACCGTGTCTGCTTCAACTTCACCCGTCACTCGTGTCCTGTAGTGTAGCAAGACTAAACTAACAAGTGGTCGAGTGAATTTATGAACGAGCAACTATTAGTTGCAATACCTTTCTCTTTTTGGATTCTTCCTCCACTCACCTACACGGGCGAATATAGTCTACTACACTAGACAAGAAAGAGTGTAGTAGACTATATGTTAGGTCATTCGGAAGGGCTCCGTATAGTTCTATTTTGGGGCGTAACGTTGTGGTTGTTCCCTCGACTGACCGAGAAAAACAAGTTCCAGAGGCATCTTCCATTCATATCGATTTGGGTTTTTCCGCACCATATTTTGATCTGCCTCTTCTTCGATCCGGAATTCCCAGCAAATCCTTGACTCCTCGAATACAATGGGATTTCACACCTGGCGAATCTTTCACTCTACCTCCTCTTATTAAGACAATAGAATGCTCCTGCGAATTATGACCTTCGCCTGGAATGTGAGCAAATATATCATGTCGATTGCTCAACCGTACTTTGGCTATCTTACGTAGAGCTGAATTAGGTTTTTTCGGTGTTCTCGTTGAAACACGCGGGCGTACTCCTTGCTTCTGGGGACATTGATCCGAAGCTCGAGTACGGTCCGTGCGCCGTTTTTCTTCTCTACCATGACGAATCAATTGATTGTTTGTAGGCATCGCTCTTTCCTTTGTCCTTCCCCCCGATTTTTGCCCTATCACTAGTGGTTATTCCCGATCCGAAGCACCCCTTTTCCATTCATAGAGAGATCCAATCGTCAAAATCAATAAAAAGGCCATCATGGACCAAGATCCAAACGGATCAATCTTGTTGAGAGGTACTGCCCAAGGAAAGGAAAAGGTTACTTCCGGATCAGGGATAATAAATAAAATTGAAACAAGATAAAATCGTATATCAAAACGACTTCTGGCATCACCGGAAGGATCGAAACCACATTCGTAGGCCGACAATTTTTCTGGATAGGTCGAACTATTGGAAGCAAATGGAAAAGGAACACCAAGTGGGATCAAAGAAACTAGCGGACTGATCACTAAATAGATACAAATAGGTGCAAATTCTGACATCACCACAGCCCACTTGGTTTTCTCGCTCCTTGCTCGCGGAGCGGCATACCGAAAAAAAGAAAAGCGTTATTATACACCATAACTGATAACAGGCATTAAAAAAATGTGGACTTTCCATCCCTTGAATCAAAAGATCTACAAAAATCTCTTGTAATGTAGCTAAGTCGTCAATGCCTGAGTAGATATGCTCCCCAACGGCTTCGATGCTTAATCCGTCGGGCAATCTAACATTTTCTCCATGAAGTAGCTGGAATAAGCTTTCGAGCCGATCACAAATGTGATCCCGTAGTGTATCCAAAGTTACAGAACCTACAGTTTCCCTATAAAAATGGAATGCAGGGAGCTCTCATTAGAGAATAAGAAAAAATGTTAGCTAAAGGAATAATTAGAACAAAAGAAAAATCCATCTCTTTAAATTGAGGCATTCGTGATTGCGAAAAAATGATTCCCTCCAGAAAGAGAGTCCTTCCTGTACGAGTAGTGAAGAACTAAACGAGAGCTGTGGTTGGTTGTGGAAAGCATGGGAGAAAGAAGTCAGCAGGCACTCGACAACAACAAGAAAAAGGCCAGTCACTGAACACCAGGCCGAAAAAAAGGGGATAAGCAACGACACCTGTGAACTCGGATAGCCTTGCGGACATAGCATGAAGAGATGAGTTCGGAGTAGCGGATCAAGGAAACTTCCAGGTTACTTGAGTTCCTGAAAGGGTGTAGATTCGGACCAAGACGGAAAGATTCGTACAAAGAGGGGATAAGAAGGGATAGCGCTTCGATCAGCATGGGATAAGACCCGAAAAAATAGTATAAACTCCTTGAGTTAAGCATAAATAAGTACCCCAGAGGCTACGAGAAAGCTCTGAGGGCGATCTCGCATTGCTGCCTCACAAAGCCCTTCCTGCTTTATATACGCAATACTTCGTCTAGCCCCGGTTCTTTTCCCCCCTCGTAGACAAGACAATTGCTAGCCTGAAAGTTGCTTGATACTAAGTCTATCTTCATTCCGTCATCTCTCCAGAAGAGCCAAATACCCGCTCCCTACGAATACAATGGGGAGTAAGGCACGGAAGCATATTATTAAGATGTTGATACTCCTGTGTAGGCTGGCTTTTCATTATTTACTCTCCAACGTAGATCGGATTTCCTTTCTTCTCTCTTTCACTATCATGTTCCTCGCTAACCCGAAAGGCTTTCTTTCAACCATACTTTGGAGATCTTTGAACCTTGTTTGAGCTCCTACTTTCTTGTCTAGAAAGAGGAACTCCTTGATTTTCGTTTTCACTTACATACGCGAATCTAGGTCCAGCCTCGCTTGCATTCAGCTATCAAGGGAGATGTCTACTCTTTCGTTTACATACGCAAGCTCCCGATTAGTCGGAATCGCACTTCTATCTCCCCTAAATTTGATGCAGTCACTAAGTCTATCTTAAGACAAATTATGACATTCATGGCTAAGCTTAATGTATGGATGGAGGAGCGAGGGGTTGGAGTTGGGCCAACCCGCGTAAACATCGAGATTTTCTTATTAAAATAGTTGAATTCTAGTTTCATTCAACTCGAGAAAAGAAATAAGAATAGAATCTTTCTTCTCTTCTGAGACAGACTTTCGGAATTCACTCAGTTGTGACTAAAGCTCTTTTTTCCTATCATAAGGCCAGGCCTTTAGGTGAGTGCGAGGAATCGTACAAATCAAAAGTCTTCTCTGGGTAACTGGATAGCCCAACTCTAATCTAGAAGGTGCATCAGATAAGATGTATCAATCATGAAAGCATCGACCACCAAGAAGATGGAGTGTCTCAGTCGGTGGCTCTTAGCAAGACTGTTCGGAAAGACCATTCCTTCTCCGCCCCCGAACTTCCAGCGGAACCAAAGACAGGCCGTGGATTACTTGTCCGCCCAAAGGCGCTTTTTTAAAAGCTTTGCCCATGGAGGCTTGCCTTAGTGAACGTTCTACGAGGGCCTATCGCTTTGGACCTTTGTGCCATCATTGGATTTTTCTGTCTGAAGTGAGTTTGTGTTCATGTCCCGAAGCAACTTATCAGAAAAGACTTGCTCCAACTCCTTAACAAGCGAAGGAAATAAAGAAGCACGAGGGCAGGAAAGAGTGACCTTTTTTTGAAGAAGGGGTCAAAATCTTCCCAATCAAATCCATGGCCCATCCCCGAAATGGCCAAGGCTTGACTATGGGATTCAGAGGTATAGCTGATCCTGGATCGGTCCATCCTTGTGTTTTGACATGCCTGACATCCTTTTGCGTATTCCATGCAATCAGCTAGGAAAATTCAATTGGCCAGTAATACGAATGCCTGTGAATCAGCCATCTCATCGGCTTGATGCGTAAGTATATTGGGCCCTAGAGGAGCTCTATACTCTACTTAGTGATATCCCCCGAAGACATTGGAAAACGTCCCGAAGGGTACACCCGGGAAATGGGGAATTCCGAGTTCCAAGGACCGGTCCCTGTCGAACACATGGCCCATGGGAAGGTTCACAGGGGAAAGTGCCATAGATGTGTTTCGTCTTTTTCTCCGTGGGAAATAAAAAAAAGAACATGAAGGCGACCTCGGAAAGTCGATCGGATCTTTCTCTCTCTCGCCTCCCTATCTAGGAGATTCCACCGGCTCGAGAAGGCGTAGACGCTTTCCTTCTTCCTGATTCCACATCCCATTCCACGAAGGAACTGATTCAAATAATCATCTTTTTGCCTTAAGTTCTAGCTTAGACTGAAGAGTTGTAGCTTTGCTTTCTGAAAGAGTCATTTTCTCGTTATTAGAGAGAAGCAGAAGCCTTAGAAGGGAGCACTCGTGGCACACTTACTATATCCCATGCCAGCCTAACCTTACCGTCCGTTAACTAACCTACCTTGCTTGTCAAATACAAATAGAAAACCACTCAGGTCAATAGCTCCTTTCATCATGGGTCACTGTCCCTAATCTATTTTGATCACTAAAAAAGACCTCCGCAGGACCTTCACCCGGAAGACAGAATCAAAGGTAGACAACAGTCAGTTGTTTCAACTTCAGTAAGAGGTAAGGCAGAAAAAGGGAATGCTTAGGGACAGAAGGGGAACCCTGCTTTCAATACTAAAGATGCACGGAAAGCGCCGGGAAGCCATCCTTGACGGTCAATCTCTCATATGCCTGCCCAAGAAGCGGATTTCGAGACGGAAAGAGGGCATTCCGAAGTTCCCGAGGAGTTTATAGGTAATTGCATGCTCTCTCTTGCCTATCCCGGTCATGGGAGCTATGCCTTTAACCTTTGATTCTTGTCGGACAGAGGACCTTAGGGCAAAAAGCCCGAGTATCTCAACAGACAGGAAAAAGGGAAAAGGGAAAGGTTAGCATCCTTCCAAGGGCAATATAAACTTCAATATACCTTGGATTTCCCTGCGGAGACTGTCAAGGACCAGGAAGTTCTCGTGTGCCTTGATCTTCGGAAAGCCTTGAGATTCCATACCCTGGATTCCCCTTCCTTTTCTTCCCGGCTATACGAGGAGTTTCCCATTTACATGCTTTCCTCGGCCAAGGGAGGCATGCAAGGCGCCCAAGAAGGCCTTAAGGGCAGATAGGGAATATACATGGGTATGTCTATAGGCTCTATTCAAGGGATGGGAAATGCAAAAGGGAAAGGCCTCGGAATGATACCGGTTTTTATGTTATGTATCCCACGGAGGTAATCTATGCCTTTTTTCCCGGGGTTTGATAAAAATGTCACTTAGATCGGAGTGCAATAATTACTGTCCTGCAGCTCAAGTGGTAGATATGCCCAAAGCGAAGAGGTCGGAGGCCCCGGAAAGTCCTCCCTCTCTTCTTCTTTTCCCTTGGCCTTTTAAGCAAGCACATAGAGAGCAAAGACATTATCCGGAAGGGAAAGTCTTTGAAGAGAGCTTGCCCTGGAAAGAGTGAAAGCCTGCCTTACAGATTCCATGAAATGCCCGACCTTTGTTGATGGGGAATTCCTTGAGACAGAGAGTATCTATTCTATAGACTTGTCATGGCCGGCCCCAAGAGACAGTCTCTTTAGAGATATATGTACATCTGTTCAAAGAATGCCTTAGGGAAAGAGTCTTTGATTGTATGTCTTCTCTTTCATGCATGCCTGTCAAATAAAGAGAGAGACATCAGTCCCAAGAGTCTTACCTTTCAGCAGTTAAAGCAAGCAAGCATGAGACTGTCTTTATGTGCCTTTCAGTGAAGCTTAAGCTGTCTTGTCTTTATGTGCATTCCTTTTATTTAAGACAGCCTGCCAGCCAGGGAAAGGATCTCAAGTCCGAGGGGAAGGCTATCCCACAATCCATCATGAAACCCTCTTTAAAGCCTATATCACGTCGTTTAAGGCACAGTAACCGCCTTCCATGTGAGATTCATCGTTGGACCTTGTTACCGTGCCGAAAAAGACGTTATAGCGACCATCCTGGGCCTTCCACGATTGTTGACCTGCCTCGGACCGGGGAAGACGTTCTTCAAGACAGGACATACGGTACAGAAAGGATCATCTAAGGATCTTGTCTGGACGGAGATGTGTCTTTCCTAAGCAAGACGGTAAAACAAGAAAGACTTAAAAGAATACATAAGACCCTCTTAGGAAAGTCTCTATCCTTCTCTTACAGTCAATCATTCCTAAAGTCAAGACATTGAAGACAGTAAAAGGGAATCTGCTATCTGATTGCCCTGTAGGCCCCATCTCCATTAAAGTCTTAGCCAGTGCTTCTTTCCGCCGATTAGATCTGTGGAATCCAACCTTAGGGGTAAACTCCACTCTATGAATCCTATAAGAAGAGAGGTTGCCCGGGACAGGGAGAACCTTTCCGGCAATACAGATTCCATATCCAAAATGCTCGGAAGGCACCTTCGATATCCAATCCCACGTGGAACCTGCCCTAAGAGCGGTTTTCGAGACAAAAACTGGTCATTCTGTGGATCCGAGATAGAACTCCGGTCCTGCAACTCCTTCCCTTGATAGCCTTGAGTTGTTGGTTACACCGCACCGGAAAAGCACTCTCTGGGAAATCCGGATCTTTCTCAGCAGGGACAGTACCAAGGATATCAGGGTTAGATAGCTTTTCTCTGGCAGTATAAAATCTTTCCAATCCGGGAAAGCCTATACCCGAAAGAGGGAAACCTTCCGTTTGCTTGCCATTGCAATATAGGAAACCGCAGGAAAGCCCCGGCCTGGTATTTTGACCGGCTGAAGCAGCGGCAGAAGCTGAACCCGAACCAAACCCTAAGCAAAGAAGGGATGTGCCTTAGTTCAGTCTCGAGGACGGGATAATAGGGGCGTAGCACCGGATATGTCGGAGTAGTCCCACCCAGTAGATGGACAAGCCAGTAGTACCAATCAAGGAAGCCTTTCACTGTAGAGCTTTCTTTCCCGATGGGGACTAATAAAAGGAGAAGAATATAGCTAAACAGCTGCAGCAGAAAGAACGAAAAGCCAAAAGTCAAGGTGCATAGCGGTCTTTTCAAGAATAGGGGAGTACAGAATAATGGGTTTGCAAGACAAAAGAGAATCCGCTGGAACTACGGACAAGGAGATTTTCCTCAATTCCCCTCTTACTATTAATTAAAGCGGAATCAAATTCAATTCCACCAGTGTGTAAGACAACCAACATTCTCTATGTTCAACGCTTTGGGCAAGCCAGAGCAAGACTTCTCTGTGGGAATACCCGGCTATCTCCTACTTTAAATAGAGAAAATCCCTGGAATTCTCTGATGCCGGGGATTATGTCTAAAAAACTTCGTATTGCGATCTCCGCTGACGATCGTTCTTTTCTTTCCATAAGATCTATTCTTGGGCTAGAGCGTTAATATAGCTTTTCTCTTTTATATGGGATAGGGCTTTGGAGAACTCCTAGAATGGAATTCCCCTTATGTGATATCCTAACTAGTACCAGTCTAACTAAGAGTCATCTGCTAGGCCAGCTTCCTGTGAGTAAGCCAGTGCTAAAGAAGAGGGCTAAGGAACAAGCTAAAAATTCATTGGGATAGATGCAGTGCCAATGAATTTCCGCCAATTGTAGCGGTGAGTGCTAAGTACTTCGATTAATAGTTTGCAGGATTGCTAGAATAGGAATAGGCTTTTTCTTTAGAGTAAGACTCTTTGCTTGCTTCTTTCGGCCAGCTCAGCGGATGAGTGGCCGTATTCGACACCTCTTGCTCTTACGGCTAGTGCGCTATTTGAGATAGTTGAAAAGGGGTGTAGCGATAGAAAGTTTTGAATCAATAATTCCTCAAAAGTCATTGCTAGTACGTTTAATACAGTTACTGCTATACCTTAGGCCTCAATTAGCAGTCGTAAGGCCGACATGTCTTCATCCCGAAATAAGTAGATGCGGAATCTCGTCTGTTTGAAAGGTAACTTGAATTAGCAGTCGGACTGTGAACCATTGTCACTCGTTAGGCCTCCCAATATAATTGATTTGAAGGAGCTCCAGCCACTCTACTTCCACCGTCGTGTAGCCCAGCGGATAATTCGAATACCGGAACATCCTTCCATCCCTCATTCAATCTGATCTACCGGCTCTAAGACCGGGAGGAATCAGATCAATCTTAGGGCTTTCAGCGCCTCGAAGACTCAATAGCAATTCCATCTCGTCTTGCCGGATCAATAGCCCCAATCCCCATCTTTTCAAAACATGTCTTTTACGGGTGGGTCGCAACATCTCCATCCTTTTCGTTCGGTGTCATATCCTACGAATATGCGCCGAAGAACCTTCGTCCTCTTTGTTCCTTCGACATCTTGTCCCCCGAAGCATTGAAATAGCACAGTAAGCGGACCACCTACAGGGAAATCCTTATACCACTATCAAGCCATGCCGGGCAATGAGGCTGATGCTACTACCGATACAGAGAAAGACAAGGACTTGATTGCTATCGATGTGAAATCCATTCTATTGCTCTGATGCGCATGTCGTCCGATCAGTCTACTCTGCTTTAGTATGCGCTAGGGAAAAACGCGGAGCTCCTTCTTGTTGTGCCCGATCCCCAAAGCATTGAAAAAAGATAAGGGGGAACTTACCTAGTGAGAAGTCTTACCCTGGGAGTTTATACCTCTATTGGCAATCCCTCTTAAGCAGTGGTGTCCGGTCACCAAGAAATTCTATTGATTCCGTTCAGCGAAAGGGAAGTTGTCCTCACTCACAAGAAAGCGCAAGTCCCATTTTGATACAGAAGTATGCCCAACAAACGAAAGTTTTCATGGTCTTGTTGGTTTGACTATTCATTTCCATAGGCAAGACTAGCCAGGAAGGTAGTACCAAAGAAGGATCATTTGGCATAGGCAGCGAGCCCCTACTAGGGCTGGTGGTTGGCTCGGAGTACCCCATAGTTGATTGTCAAAGATTCCTTCTGTACTTCACATTCTTATGCTTTGTCGGTATGACCACTGGACTTGCCCGGCGCCGCCCTTTTTGATGATACACCTTGTGGTCTCCTATTATCCATTGAGAGTTGTATACTCAAATCTTCCGACCTGACTAAAGCGCTTTACCAGAAGACAACAGAAGAGCGGTATGGCTTCAGAAGAGGTACTCATTATACAGATATCGTTTAACGAATTGCCCGATTACCGATTCACTGCGCCTACCTATCCCCAATCACACAGGAATGTTCGCTTGGCCGCCTACCAATGATGCCTTTCACTTTCAGACAGTTCCTCGCGCATCAAAGGACTTCACTTTTAAAGTAAAGGAATTCCCTGATCATAGACCACCCTTACTTGTTTTGCTATCGAAGTAAATCGCTGTGATTAGCAAAACAAGAAGTAGGAATCCTGGACTTTCAATATCCCCATCCCTCCATCTCTTAGTTTTTCTGCCTTTCTTCGGTCATCGGGAATCCCACTTTCTCAATCAATCTGTCGTAAGGGCTGTCACTGGTATGCTGCTCATAAAGACTTTCACTGTACCTGGCATAGTCTAATCTACTCATAGAGGCTTCTCATAGGCATAGATCTAGCTCTAGCTTCTCTCCTTCACTTTCCGAGTCATATAGGAAGATCTCTATTGCCACCTGTGTCCTATAACGCATCTCTCCTTGCCACTCTATCTATAGCTATAGCTTGTCCGTCCCATCCAAGGAATAGGGCGGCTTATTCAATCTCGCATTCTCTTCCCGCGCCTTGCCTGGTTCTAGCATCTCTCATCTCTATTGCCGAAGAGTATAACAAGGTGGACGGAAAGCCCGATTGCTCAAGTCTCAGTGTGGATTCAATATCCCAAGCCCCCATTCTCCAATTGATTAACTGATTGCGCCATAAAGACTAGAGTGCTAGACTGATAGAGGGAATGCTTACTCTGCTAGGCCTACTTCCTTGCTTCATATAGGCTCTCCTATAGAAGATCGCTTGAAGAGGGCTGATTGCTACAGAAAAGAGGCCTACGAAAAATAGAAAAGAAATAAGCCATAGAGATTCACTCATAACAGAAGAGATTACCCACCTATCGTACTAATAAGAAAAACGAGCGATTGCTAGCCTTATCTTATTAGTTAGTAAAGTAGTCAAAGTCAGTAGAGCGGAAAGAAATTAACCAAGCAAAGGATACTGAAAGCGATGAAGCAAACAACGGCTACCAGAAGAGCGGCATCCCTTTTCCACAGGACAGTTGCGAGAAAGCAATTCTCGATAGAGGAGAGTACGACAGACCAATTGAAAGGGACAGGAAGAGCAGAAGAGGAAAGGAAGAGAGCATTACGAATTGCCTATTTATTTAGTTAGGAGTTTCTCCCCGATAGCAAAGGAAATGGCAGCAGTTGATTAAGTAGAGTCGGTCGCTGTTCTTGCTAGTGGCCAAGCCAGGAAAGCAAGGGGGAAGCTCATACACGGTTAACTGCTTTAGGAACTCATACCAGTCGAAAGGCTTAATAGCCGAATTAGCCCGCAAAGTCAGCAAGGAGAAGAATGAATTACGATACTGGCTACTGGAAGTCGGTCGTGAAAGATTGAAGCTTTGAAGGAAGAAAAGAGGGTGCTAGATTGGATGCCATATCAGCTCTTAGAATAGATGCAAAGAATCTGTTCTTTGAATTTGAAGTTGAATTTATAAGCGCAATAGCCATAGCCGTAGGGTCAATCCCCGGACCAGGCGATAAATGGCGATGAGATAAAAGCTATTGATTGCTGCTAGCCTACTTCCCAAGGGTAGGAAGAATCCTGTTCACGACAACGACTCCGCTCTTTGAAAGCTTGAGTGGGCAATTTACTCTTTTGTTTAAAAGAAGAGATGCGGGATTACCGCGGAAGAGGAGCTCTTAGCAAGATCCCCTGCTTTTGGACTTCTTTCCTTGGCACGAACGGTAGTTGAAGGCCTAGCTTTTGCTGTTAGAGAATCGACTGTGGAATCAACAGGATCCAATGCCTGTCTTGCCCCCGAAACATTTGGAAGGAATGCCGCTTTCAACCTCCTTCTATCGAGATCGACGGCTCCGAGGAAAAGAGCATCTTATGTCCATGACCAGCTAAAGATCACTGCCATCTCACGAAAATCTTCGATGGAGTAGTAAGAGTTTCCTTTGCTTATACCCTTGATTCTTCTTTCCCTTCAGTGGGAGTTGCAGATAGAGGTGGAGTATCAGTCTCAGGGTAAGCCCCTACAGGCATTAGGAGTTCCCCATCATCGAGTGAGAGAAAGGTTACGCTCAATTCCTTACCCCTTCAATAGTAATATAGATTTCTCTGCGGGGGCTCTAGCTAATGATATCCTTACTTAAGAAGCTTTGCAGGAAGACTTTTTAGGCGCTTATGGAGGACTATTTCACTATCTCTTAGTGTCCTTACAGCTAGTTCCATTGGTAAGTAGGAAAGGAAAAGGAAAGCCTGTGATAATATAATTTCTTCATCTTTTTTCCGTCTTTCTAATTCATGCACTTCTAGACTGGTTCTGAACGCCGCGTACTTTGGGACCTTCTTTCTTCTGAGAAAGCACTAAGTCACTTACAGAATCTCAAAGAGTCGTCCATTCTGCATGTGTTAAGCATATAGGCCAATAGCTTCTTAGCGCTTAGGCTACTACCTAGTTGCTTCAACCTCCTCCATCTAAGAGTAGATAGTAAGCAAGACTTTCTATGCTACGATCTTGCTTCTCCAATCAAGAATAGAAGGGGAAGGGGATAGCTACCGGTCATAGTTTTGTCTCCTTGCCGATTAGTCACTCCCACCCGATTGGCTTGACACTCATGGCCTGGGATTGGTTAGCGCCTGTTATGAATAAATAATAGCAGGTAGAATCCTCCTTCGCTCTTTCATCCTAATAAAAATCCTCATTGCCCGAATCCCCGTCCGCATAGGCAGACGCCTAACCAAGAGATCCCTTTATCCCGAACCGTTTATCCCTCATCTTCAAATACAGAAGACGAAGCAGAACAAGTCTTCGGCTAGGAAAGGAATCTTCGCGTGAACAAAGAGAGAGAAGAGAGGGCTAGGTCAACCTTATGGATAGCGTAAGGACGAGATAGGAAAGATAAATGCTCAAGAGACCCTACATCCTTATTGAGCAGGGCTAGTCAGCGCCTTTGCCAGACTTTCCAATTGAACACGCTGCGGGCGATGAAACTCGGCAAGGAGAAGGCTGAACCCAGGTGCTACACTACAGTAGAAGCTTTGGCAGTTTACCATGGCTTGATGTTATAGTTGTCATGCTAAAGCCGTTGATAGCTACTTCGCTTGACGAGCTAAGTATAAAGACTTTGTGGATGAATCCACAACTGATGGTGCTTGCTTTAGGTTGATCTGATCCCTAGTTCGGATTCGGAAAGGCTCTGACTCTTTCACCGGTTAGGTTCCCGGCTTGTGCCCCTAGCTAGTAGGTAGGTGAAAGCACTTTTGGCAATGGCTTTTCGAAAGCCTTTTATAGAACAGGGAGGCTCCTTTGGTTTGGAAGCGAGACAGATGTTGGGAGTCCTCGGTCTTTGATGAAAAAAGAATCTTTCTGGAACTCGGCATGATCCTTTTGAAGTTATCCCGTCCGGATTGACTTAGGAGGTTTATTCAGAACTACGAATGGGATTCGTTCAAGGCAGCCGCATTTGAGGGACTTTGAGGGATTTCTTCCATTCCACTAAGAGCAATGAGTGAAATAAGCTTATGGAATCGGCATTTATGTGTCACGCACTTCGATTGGGAAGGTACCTTAGGTTAGCCAAATCACTATCTTCTTTTTTTTCTTGAATGAATAGATCAGGGTCTTTGACTAAGTAAGGAAGTAGCACCGGCGGCAGTTAACTAAGAGGGCTTTTCCCGGGCTTACGCTTACCTCTTTTTTCCTTTGAGAGTCATCAGAGAATGGGAGGTGACAGTACGTCATATGCTTTCCTCTTCAAGAGCAGCAGGGCTAGAGAGTCAAACCCTTGATTTCTCCACTACTGCCTTCCCCTTATTCATTCTATAGGGCGGGGGGACCAACAATCCATAGTGTAGAGGGCTGGCTTATCAATCGAGTACGGTCCGTGTGCCCTTTTTCTCTTAGTCGCTAATAGAAGAGAGCTGCACAATCAATCATTGGAGTGCCCGGGCATATCAACATCCAATTTCTATTCCTCAAGCTGGACAGATTCTCTGAAAGTGATCGGACGGATAGCTAAAGTCGAACGAGAGAGATCGGTAAACATAGGGCTTTTGTCCCGGATCGGTAGACGAGAGGACTTTGACACAAGCTTTTTAAAGAAATTGTGAAAGAAGATTCTAGCGGGCACTCTTCCACCCCTACGCTATAACGAATTCTCCGCTTGTAGAAGCTGGATGAGCGGGAAGGACCGGAACACATACACATCAATATGAAAACATAAGGTCACACAGGCGTAGATGGGGACCAAAGGAATGAGTATCTTCTGTGCTTTCGGACTGAACCAAGATGGCAGCTAGCTCTTCCCCCTAGCCAAGCTAGAAGTTCCGCTTTCCGTCTTTCCTAAAAGCACATGTTATCCCACTCGTTACTCTAGCGAGAAAGGTTCACAAAGTGGTTGAGGAGGGTTTTTAGGTCTTCTGCAAGCTGATGTTGTTGAAGGTAAAGAAGACCCTCTCTTCCTGGCCTAATCCGATTGCCCGTTCGACCCGAAAAAGCCCTCCCAAAAATAGAATAGCTTTTAGCTATTTTGTCAGCTCTTTCGTACCTAACTAGGTTTTTTGTTTCGCTATATAATTCCCCGGTAACTATGCTTTGGGGCTCAAACTAAAACTCAAATGGCACTGGAACTTCGGCTACTTTAGCCAAAAAGATTTAACTCATCTTAGCTGGAATGTGCCCTCCCTCACTCTCTTTCTGACACAAGGCTGAGCGTTCTAGAAGCGAACAACTTACCCTCTTTTGCTTGATGAAAGACATCCTGGCAAAGGCCGTGTATATTAGTAAAAAAAGGGGACTTTCATGGGTCCGATGGCTCTTTGACTGGTGTGCCTGAAAATTGGATTGATAAATGGGCTTTTGAAACTCGATTTGTCGCAACAGTCTCCGCCTTTTCAAGTAGGGATCATCTCTCAAGTGTTATGATCCTCCATTGCTGTTCGGTAGTGGCCTAAGGCTCAATGATTGATCTTCTGCGCTAAGGCTAGCATCTTATCCCATCTTTCATCTTATTGCTTCGAGCTCTCTTCGGGAAAGTGTAAAAGTGTAACCTCTTGCTCCTTGATTTCACATAAACAACTGAGTGCCTTCTGCTCCTTTTGGTCTTCTCTTTCTGTGTCTATTGATCTCCTGCCCACTCACATTCTCTTTATCGAATCCTTCTAGGCAGATAGGACTACTCCTGCTTGCTCTTGGCCTTGGCTGCTTAGAGACATCCCTTTAGTTCGTCTTAGAGAATGGAATTAGGAATTCTATTTTCGTCTTATTGTAGGTCGGTCATCTGTTCAATCTGGAATTCCATCTTTTGTTTGGTTTCTGGTACCGGTTGTTGTTCCTTTGTTCAAATCAATATCTATGTCAGGCTTCCCTTCCCGGTTGTCCTGTCCTGTTCAATCCGTTCTTCTTCTGTCTGAGGCAAAGGCGAATCCCTCATACTGTATACGGTCGAGCTGCCTTGGCTGGTACATCAAGCATATCGGCATATTGCTTGTTCGGTGTGGTACACATATCTGTCAATGTCAATCAAGTAATAGAATTCATTCCCACTGTCTGAGGAAAACGTGAAGAATTGCCATTTTGGTTGGCCCGTTGAAGTCCCCGAAGAAAGGGGAAAAATAGGGCTATAAGTAGGCCGTTTGCTATTGCTATAAGTAAGGGCTGCTCACCTTTATACGGCTTGGCTTCGCTATCGCTCCTATGTAGTGGTCGACCTAAAAAGTAGTATTCCTGCCATACCAGAATGCCTATTATCTAGTGCTAGAAGCTTCACCAGAAGCAAGCAAGACGAGGTCGTTCGTAGACAAGGCTCGTTCCGTACTTGACTTACGAGCTCGTGTAGTACTCGCCCCTCTCTCTAAAGGGGCTTATGCACTCCACTTGCTGTCTACTAAACGAGCGTTAGAGCGAGCGAGCGAAGCCTTCAATTTAGTGGCTTCCCCCTCACCCTACTCTTTCATTTCCGCTTAAGCTTCCCCGGTTAATTGATTAGATACCCGAGAACCATAATCTTTCCTAGGAACAGCTTCTACGACGATAGATAGGGGTCAGGTTTGTTTGGCATCTATGCCCCCTGCCCTCCAAACAGTATGGGAGCCTTTCAGCTCGTACTGCTCACACTCCTAGATCTTCACGGCACCTCCTCCACCATAGTGTGAGCTGGGAGCAGCTCCGAAAAGCGAGGCTACAACTTCGCTTTCAACAACGTCAACAACACCACGAAAAAAGTAAACGTTGGTTGCCCACTGATCGGATCATAGGTAAAATCCAATCCCTTCGCTTCGCGCCAGGCTTGGAAACCGTAAGTCAGGCTCCCTTCGCCTCTCGGAAGCGGGAAAGCGAGCAGCAAGCTGAAAAAGCCCTTTCCCTTTCTCTAATAACGAAGTTGGGTTGCTTCATAGCTCCAACCTATACAAGGGGCAAGCCAAAACCAGCAAGCATGCTGGGAATCGCAAGAATTGAGAAGTCCTCCATTGAATTGAATGGGGTGGGAAAGACAGGTTCGGAAATGGCCGGATTAGCAGGAGGAAGGGCGGCCCACCCTGAAACAAAGGTGTACGTACAACAATAACAATAAAGAGGCTGGTTATGGCCTTTACTTGATAGGGCTCCTTCCCATCTATCTTGACCGGGAAGAGGGGGGAGGTTCTTGCGGAAGTCCTGCCCGCCCTTCTCTATTTTGAGGGATCCCTCATATTGAGGATTCCAGGCTTCCCGGACTCGTAAGAGAAGGCTAGGAACAAGAAGAGGGTCAGTATTCTCTGCCGTTGCAGGTCCTTCTCCTTCCGCTGAAACGGCCCTTTTTTTTTTTCACCGCGGCACGAAATCATGAAGAAGCTGGAATAACTCAGAAAGAGAGTGGCGCCTAGCCGTTGAGAGCGTCTGTTGTCTTTACAGTACGATCTTGGACTGGCCCCCTTCGCATGACCTAGAAATAAAAAGAAGTCCGTGCTACTATAAGGCCTCTAAACTCCTCCCTCAGGACACTATTGCGTTGCCCATGGGGACGGGGTAGCCCCGACTTCCATAGGTCCTTGGTTCGACCTCCTAATGAGAATTGAGGTCCTTGCGCGGGCGTCTCATCCCTAAGACTTGCTTGCTCTGTATGGAGTGCCCCGTGGTTCCTCGAGTGCCAGCCGCAGAGAGGAATGCCATCAACTAGGGCGCTATTGGCCACTAACCACTCGCTCGCCGGCCGCTCGGGCTCCGCGTTTCAAGTTCGTTATCCTAACCGTCTTCTCCGCTCCACCGGGAGCCTGGCCCCTTCTTCTATCTTATCTACTGCCTTGCTCCTCGGCTCCCTACTGCTCCAGCCGCTCGCTGTAATAGCTTGCTTCTCGGGTGGCTCGCACCCTGGGTGGTGCGGCTGAGCCAGAGTGGGCTCAGCAGTCGGCCTATGTTTCCGGGCGCACGCGTAAAGGCATGATTAGTTCCACAAATCTCACTGCACTGACCATAGTAAACTCCTTCTCGTTGTACCGAAATAGAGGTCTGATTTAAACGACCAGGTACAGCATCACATTTGACACCTGAGGAAGGTACAGCCCAACTATGAGGTACATCAGCAGGTGTTACAATAATACGTAGATGAGTTTTGGCTGGTACAACCACTCTATTGTCCACCTCTAATAAACGTGATTGACCCAATTCTGGATCATCTTCTGGGATCGTATAACTGTCAAAAGTGAGTGACTGTTCATCGGAACTGTTATAGTCCGAATACTCATAAGGTTGGGTCGACGCCCGCCTCCCCCCAAACTGTACTTGCAAGTTTCCCCGCAAAAAGCTCTCCACGCCTACTCAACGAAAGAGCACTATTTTTCTTTAGTTAGGTAGTTCTCCCGACCGTAAGACCCTTTATGAGTAAGGGGAATCGAAGGCCGGGGAAAGTTTATTGGCAACAGGGGACCGTTTCTCACCCAGACCTACCTACCCTATCTATTCGAGGGGGAGGCTGGAACCGAAAAAGACCTGGTTCCACACATATAAGACAAGCAGAAGGTATGGGACGACCAGTTCACCACGGAAAGCTAATTTGATCCTATAGTCTGTTCGATAAATGCGCAGGCAGTGGAAAGGGATGCTAGTCGGCTCGGCGAAGTTGTAGGCCCCAATAGATCAGATCCAGAGTGATTCCTCACCTATCCTGTCAGGGGCCCAGTTGAACGCTCGAGTATAGATTCCCTATGCTCATGTGAACGACCGGGGCCGGCCGGCCCGTAGATCTAAAAGGATCCATCCATAGGCCTGACCGGATATCGTTTGTCCACAAAAAAAAGTGGGTTTTTAGTAGTAGTTCATGAGACCTCGAATTCCCACGTTCCAGCGTGCATTATGCCAACTGGTCCCACCCCCAACTCTAGCTGAGAAGTTGAGTCACCCTTTTTTTTTTCAAAAAAAGAATAGAATAAAGAAAGAGATAGTCTATATCCTGTATCGATCATAGGATCACTCTATGAATAGGTCAATTCTCTGTGACCCCCCACCGTTCACGACATCCCTTGCTTCTCGCTGCGAACGGCTCCTCGGTGGAGGAGTAGAAGCGCTGGTCCCCTTCGGTCAAGTTGCTTGTGCCTGCTGTTACCTACCGTAGGACCTCCGTCCCCGAAGCGAAGAAAGAGGAGCAGGAACAAGAGGTTGTCCTCTCCCGGCCCAGTAGTTCCGCAACTACTACCGTGGTTGTTGCCAACGGGGATCCCCCATTCCGAAAGGTTACTGGGCCGGCCGTTAGGTCCAAAGTTGTATGCCACTGCTATGGTGCCGATAGATTCACTACTTCAGCGCCGTTATCGGACATTGCAGGCTGAGCATCTATTTCTCGTATATCGCTCCACACCGAGAAGAGGGATGTGTACCTCCAGCAACAACAAGAATGGAACCATAGGCTCCTATGCTGGGAGCATTTCGGGGTATAGGTCTAACCACCTCAACTCCCCGTTTCTGGCATGCTATAGTTATTCGTTTCTCTCGACGGCGGGAATGGGAGATTACCGGTAAGCCAGATGCTTCGCGAACCATATTCCACTTGTTGGCATTTCGTTGCACTTGTTTCACCCTCGTGAAGAGGCGCACTCCGATACCATTGATGTCCAATAGCTTTGATAGTAATGGCTGGATCTACTACTACCTCGTCCATTGAGTATAACAGAGCAAATGATGGTATAGCAATGAACATCGGGATGATACTAGGAAATATGGTCCGAAGAATCTCGATAGTAGTTCCATGAACAATCCTTTGCGGGATTGGATTTTTTTTATAGTGGAAATGCCATAAAGCGCGAACCAAGATCCGTGATACGAAAACCAAAATCAGAATGAGGAAGAAAAAGATATCGTGATGTAAGTCTATTATTCCTTGCATCATAGGTGTTGCTGCGTCTTGAGATCCTAATTGCCATGGTTCTGCTGCATCACAAGGAGCAATTGTGAGGAATAGCCATTCTAGAACTAGAACAATCATTTGGTTTGGTTCATTCTTTGACTGCTCTGCTCCCCCCCAAAAAAAAGGGAGACTTGTTCTTGCTCTCCCAATTCAGGAAGACGGAAATCGCCGGTTGGGTTTTTCCAACCAAGAAAGACATGGGAAT